>Ga0099364_10000060_pt1 | contig 165935 bp, 167 predicted proteins | sample TergutTh196P3_FD_73070 | JGI IMG/M metagenome (GOLD analysis project Ga0099364, IMG submission 73070) | Microcerotermes parvus P3 segment gut microbial communities from Pointe-Noire, Republic of the Congo - Th196 P3 | ecosystem: Host-associated > Arthropoda: Insects > Digestive system > Gut ... | reverse complement strand
GAACAGAGTCGCTTTATATCCTAGCTTATAATAGTGGAATAAGGCGTGGATTTGAAGGTTTTTTTTGATAAAACCCCTTTTAGATAGAGTGTGGATTTATGGGGTGGTTTATTATAATGCCGGCCTTGGCAAGTGTCACTGTTCCCCACTGAGACATTCCCGGGCAGCTTACCGTTCTTCCATCACAGAACTCGGTAAAAAACGGCTCAAAGTGATTGCTCCGGCGCAGGTATTCTCCAATAACACGGTCAACAATAAGGCTTATGCTAGTAAAAATATTGCGGCCCTCTACAAAGTACATATCTGTTGTGGTTGAGCTGGTGATGTCGAAGGGGTATCCCCTGGAACGGTACCACTCCGTATAAACCCTATTAAGGGCAAAATTGATAATAGCGCGGATATTTGCCTCTAAAGAGGCAGTTGGCCAGTCCGGATAAATTTCACTGGACGCAACATTCTTAATATACAACGGAAATGGCACCGTAATATTACGCGCTGACTGGTTGTATCTGCCTAAATGTACGGTAATGCTTTGGGGGATAATCACTCGTCTGCCCGGCTGTCCTACTAACGCACGTGTAGATCCCGGCTGATTTTGCGGAAGATTCTGCACCTGCTTGTGCGGGGCGATGTCTATGACCTCCTCAGTCCTTTCACCGGCTACTGCGGGCTGCATATTTACAGTCTCAACCGATTCTACGGTATCAAAGATCTGCACGCCGTTAAATGTTTTGGTAACAAATCCGGGCTGGCTCACCTCCACCTGATACGTGGAATAAGGCACCCCCCTGAAGCTTTCGTCTAAGCTGTACTTCTTGTCGGGTGCCTGTAGTGCCACTTTGTCTGTTGACCCTGATGAATCTGTGATCATTCTGTACAAATCATTCTCGTTTTGATCCCTAATAATCACCGTTGCGCCCTTTACAGGTACGGCCTCATCTGACAGGCTTGCCTTTACCGTAAGATACCCTAACCCCATAAAAAATACCTCCCAAGGTTTGAAAAAATTCCGGTTTTCCCGGTTTGGGATATTATATGCTTGAAATCTGTGAGAGGTGAGCAAATTATAGGCAATGTGCATAGACTATCGGCAGAAACAATTTTTTTAGAAGGAAGGGTTTTCTATGAGTGATAGTCTGTTTCCCCGAAATTTTTCAAACCAGCCCCTTATTCCGCATTTTGATCCTGCTATGCCACCGCACAAGGAAAACACAGAGCATAGCCCAGCCAAGGAAAAAAAAGAGAAAAAGGAGAAAAAAGGCAAGAAAGAGAAGCAGGATATACCCCTGCATATCCAAGCCGCCTGTGTACGCATCAAATATGAAGACGGCATTGAAGGCATCCGGGAATTATTTGGTTGCAACTCCCCAGCCGTCATACAGGCAATAGAAAATTCGTCGCCTGAAATGAAGCTTACCTTAGCACTTGCCCTTGGGTTAAGCGTTGATTTGTCCAATTATGAAATCAGAGGAAACAGCGAATATAAGCCTTGGATGTCCAATCCGTTTCTTGACCCATACACTGCCTCTGAATTAAGTAAGAGATTACAAGCTCCGGCAGACGACCGTCTTGTACATATCTATGGAAGCGGTTCACAAGGAGTTTTGATCTTGGCAGCAGTTATCAATGGCATGCGAGAAAGCCTACGCGCTTTGTCCAGGATGCCTGTGAAGCTTGATGCCATTGATGGATTAAAAAAATTTTAAAAATTTTTTTGCTTTTCTGCTAAAGTTCCCCGATATAGCAACGATATAATATTTAGATGGGATAATAGAAAAGGAGGTAGGTCGAGTGGACGTAACGAGCATTGCCGGGATGGCCTCAATGATGAAAATGTTCCATTTGCAAACCGAAGCATCGGCAAGAGTGTTGAACATGCTTGAGGACTCAGCCGCGGAGCTGGCTAAAGCAGTGGCCGCTATGACCGGCATAGGGCAAAACATCGACATAACAGTCTAGACCCGTTGCCCAAAAAAGCCGGGGCGCGATAAAAAGGGAGAATAAAGGTCCGTGAGTGAAGAAAAGCTTGTGCTCGCGGGCCTTTGTTGATTTGACGACAATAACGGTATTAAGAACCTGTACTAAAATCCCCTTTATGGGCATAACCTCTTTGTAAGGAGGGATAACCCATGAAGAGGATATTTTGTTTACTGCTTTGTTTCCTTATACTACCGATAACGTTGTATGCGGCAGAGGATAGCGATGCTTGGAAACCCGCACGTTTAGCTCTCGTCCCATCAGATTTGGGTGAGCTTACCCTGCCTGTTGACAATGCTTTGCTTATGGAGAGGGATACCGGAAAAATTCTTTTTGAAAAAAACGCCGATGATAGACTCTATCCTGCCAGTATCACCAAGATAATGACCCTGCTTTTAACTATGGAGGCAATCGAGGGAGGGCAATTAAGCTATGACCAAAAGCTCATCGTGAGCAGGTCTGCTCAGGAGCTAGGCGGTTCCACTGCGTTTTTACACGAAAACGAACAGTACACCGTTGATGAAATGCTTAAAGCGGTGGCGGTACAGAGTGCCAATGACGGCTCGGTAGTCCTGGCTGAGGCAATTGGCGGTACGCAGGAAGCCTTTGCCGCCATGATGAATCGTAAAGCGAAAGAGCTTGGAATGACCGGGACAAATTTTGTCAACCCCCACGGCCTAGACGATCCGGAGCATTACACCACAACCCGGGACGTTGCCATAATGTCGAGGGAACTGCTGCTGCACCCGGATATTCATAAGTACACCTCAATTTGGATGGATAGCCTGCGAAACGGTACCTTCACCCTGTCAAATACCAATCGTTTGGTGCGATATTATCCCGGATGCACCGGGCTGAAAACCGGTACCACAGATAAAGCGGGGCGGTGTATCTCGGCCAGTGCCGAAAAGGATGGAATGGAGATGATTGCCGTGGTGATGAATGCCGAAAATACCGATGATAGATACGATTCCGCACGCAAAATGCTTGATTACGCGTTTGCCAACTATGCCATTATGGCGGTCTGGCCTGATGAGGTTTTGGTTCCTGTCCCGGTATTGCTTGGCAGAGAGAAGGATGTTCAGCCCGTGTTGAGCAGGGATGAAAAAATTATTATTGAAAAACACAAGAAGGCCTCTGTTATCAAGAACGTTACCATTGCGCAGGATGTGCAGGCTCCGGTTTCCAAGGGTCAGCAATTAGGTGAAATTATTGTGTCATGCGGGGATGATATTTTGGTCACCGTACCAATCACCGCAGGCAATGACGTAGCCAGGCTTACCTGGTGGGATGTATTCAAGACCATGATCAAAAAGCTGTTTTTGTCGGAGGGTAATCTCGCACCATTATAATGCCCGTATTTTTAGCACATCCAGCCCACACTCCCACTCAAGAAAAGCCCAGGATCCCCTAAAGCCTTTATATCAAAATCGTAAATGTCGTTACTTTGTCCTTGTTCTCGGCGGTAATCGATCCGCCGTGCGCTTCGATAATATTTTTGGCGATTGCCAGCCCCAATCCGCTGCCGCCGGTTCCGCTTTGGCGTGATTCCTCCCCACGATAGAATTTCTCGAAGAACCGGGCAAGTTTTTCGGGTGGTATCTCTGAACCTGTATTGGAAATTTTTACTCGCACAAAGGGTTCCGCGCCGTCAAGGGATGCCGTGATTTTCCCTCCCGGCGGGGTATAATAAACGGCGTTGTGCAAGATGTTGTCCAGTGAACGCGCTATTTTTTCCGAATCCACAAACACCGGGGATGTTTCTTTAAGGGAAATTTCCGTCTCAATCCCGCGCTGCTGGAACACAGGCCGTATTTCCTCTATAAGCTGGGTCAGCATCATACCCATATTGACCGGGCTTTTTTCAAGTTCAATTTGCGTTATGGAATAGCGGGTAACCTCGAACAGTTCTTCGACCAGCGATTGCATCCGTTTGGCTTTTCGGAGGGCGGAGTCCATAAATTTTGTGCGTTGCTCTTCCGGCAAATTTTGGTTTTCGGTCAACAGCTCTAAATATCCAAGTACCGAGGTAAGGGGTGTGCGTATGTCATGGGCGAGACAGACCACTAAGTCGTCCTTTCGTTGTTCAGCTTCTTTTGCTACAAATTGTGAACGCTTTAATTCTTCGTTTATATCGTTGTATTTTTTCATAAAAGGCTGAATAATCCAACCTATAGCCATGACAAACACCAACAAAGACCCTAGCATGAGAAAAAAAGAACGGTTTTGACTGAGTACATGAAATAATTCCCACCAAAATATAGAATCGGTTTGACGGTAACGCACATCAATGTAAGAGCTGATTGCAGGGCTTATAAAATAGCCGAAAATGGCGGATGCAACAATCACGATGCCGCCGCGCCATAATACGCCGGGATGAATCCAAAAGAATCTATTCTTCAATTTTATACCCCACTCCCCATACGGTTTGGATGTAATCCTTCCTTTTCTTTGTGTCTCCTAGCTTTTTTCGCAGTTTCTGTATATGAACCATGACCGTGTTGTTGCCGTCATAATAATCCTCGCCCCACACCGCTTCAAAGATTCTCTCACTGCTAATGACCCTTCCCTTGTTTTTGCACAGCAAAAGTAATATGGAAAATTCTGTTGGAGTTAAAATAACTTCCTTTCCGTACAAAGAACAAGTATGGGCTTGACTATCAACACGAAGCCCTCTTATTTCCAGCACGAGGTTGTCTTTTGTGTTGTCCGTCTCGTACAATATACGCGCCCTGCGAAGCTGCGCATTGACACGAGCCAGCAATTCCAGCGGGTTGAAGGGTTTTACCATATAGTCGTCCGCGCCCAGCGTCAAGCCGCCTATTTTGTCGTAGTCCCCATCCTTGGCAGTCAGCATGATAATGGGAAAAGTATGGCGTTCCCGGATTTTCCTGCACAGCGCAAAGCCATCCATACCCGGCATCATAATGTCAAGTATAGCCAAATCGACCAACGAGCCACCGGAGGCAGAGACATCGTTATCCTGCCCCTCGTTGAGTGCAGCAAGCGCGTCCAGCGGGTTATCGTATTTGAAAACCGTATGGTCGCCCATTAAGTACGCCTCGATTAATTCAAGGATTTCCACCTCATCGTCCACGAGCATAATATTTGCCATAAGCCTCACCCTTGTCCTAAATATTCCTCCAGCGTGATATTTTCGTTGCGGATTGCCTGTGAGTGTGTAATCCCGACATAACGGTAATGCCATGGCTCATAGGGGATTCCTGTGATATGTTCTTTATCTTCGGGATACCGTAAAATAAATCCATAATCCCAGCAATTTAGGATTAGCCATTCAAATTGCGTTGTTGTGTGAAAATCGCCCAACCCCCCATTCACTGTCACATCAAACGCCAGCCCGGTTTCATGTTCGCTGTAACCGGGAAAGGCAACCATGCCGCTACCGTCCTCGTTGTAAAGTGCCATCTGTCTTTCCCTATCACGATATCCGCTGGTTATGATGAATCCGTTCACACCATCTCGCTTCGCGGCGGCAAACATGGCGTCCGCCGCTTGCAAGACTGCCTTATCCAACTGAATATCACTCCTTGACAGACCGAATGACCTGTCTTTATAGTCAAACAAATTGACAAATTCTTCAGGCGAAAAGTCACCAGGCAAGGGGTTCCACGCATTCACAAGGAGTATATCCGGGGGTACGGCGGACGATTCCGGAGCGGATATGTATGCCTCAATTGTCTGCTGATTTCCCCTGTGGAGTGTCTGCGTCTCGTTTGGCCGTTCATGGTTTCCAAATAAGATGCCCATAATGGCAAGAAGGACGGTAATCACAAGGGTCACGCCGAACAGCTTACGCATGATAAGTTTCCTCCTGTTTGAGTTCTTACCATGAAAGCATATCAGATAGACCTAAAGAAAATCAGCGGGAAAATCTAAAGATTTTATAATCTTTGCCGGGATTTCATCCCTCTTAATTATAATTGACTTGGCGCATAACCGCAAGCAGTAAAATGAATATCGAATGGGCGACACACAACCAGACCACAAACCCAAAGCCGGAGCCGATAGCCCCCCCTCAGACTGAAGACAAACCCCAACAAATCCATTGAAAATGCTGTAATTTTCAATGGATTTATGTTATAATACAGGCAAGAAACAGCGGAGGTGGCCGAAATGTTGAGTAAAGAGAAAAAACAAACTCGTGGGCAAATCCAAATGCTTTGCATAGATGATTTGGTTCCCAAAGACCATATTCTTCGGGACATAGACCGAACCCTTGATTTTGATTTTATCTATGATGAAGTCAAGGATTTGTACAGCCATGATAATGGCCGTCCCTCGGTTGATCCGGTTGTGGCAATTTGTGCAAATAAATAACAAAACCATCGAAACTCAACTTTCAAACCTCACTACAAAGCAAAAACGCCACTTTTCTTGGCTCTGTTGCATCAGAGCGTTACCCTTTCTGAGTGTTCAGCGGAATTTCATCTATTGGGACGAATCTGTCAGGCAAAAGTATCTGCAAACTATCTTTTACGCTCTGGACAGACTCCTTTGGTATAATAACGGATTTTCTCACGCTTATGCGGCGGAAATCGAAGGGAAAATCCTCGTTCAAACACTTTTCACAGCCGCCGACACCGCCAGTCCAATCTCCGCCAAGGTTGTGATTGCCGTGGCAAACGCCATCCAAGGCCGTGTTGTCTCTGTCGCCGAAAATCTGGAAAATATCAAGCCGGAATTTCAACAAATCATTCTGGCAGACCTTGAAGCCATCAGACAAAAGAAGCTCGGCAACCTAAACGCAGACACCAGTGTTTACGGTAATTTGTGGCAGGCGGTTCAAACAGACCTAACCTCGGCAGGCTGTGGTTCTTGGGCGAAACTGTATGCCGGTTTCTTCTCACACAGGTTCTATTTTGACAAAAACGCTCTGAAACAGCGTATCAACGAACCAAAAATCAACCTAAAGGCTGAAAACCCAACGGATTACGGCGAAAAAAGTCAAATATCCAACTGGATACTCAACAATATCAAGATAGACCAAGCATTGTTTTTGTTTCACGATGAAATCACGGAAAGGGGCAGAGAATTTATGAGCGACATCAGCAACCACTACACTTTTAACGGGCCGGTGGGGTCGGTAGGCCGTCACGATACGGTCATCAACAATCAAAGTTTTCACGCCAACACAGCGGAATTGAGGGAACTTTTCAACGAACTGGCTGGAAAACTTGACGGCGAAACGGCGCAGCAAGCCAAACGATGTGCCAAAGATTTAATCCAAGCGGCAGAATGCTCCAATCTTGCCGAGGCAAGGAAAAAGGGACTGTTAAAACGAACCCTTGATTTTATCGGGGAGTTGGGTGATGAAACCTCGCCTGTGAGCCGAAAAGTCGCTGGGGTGAAGTGTTTAGGAGGCGGTGTTGCACGATTGATTGCCAAAGCAGCGGCGTTACTTTGAAAAAATGGCAGATGTAAGCAAAGACCAAATCCAGCGAGCCAGACAATACGATATTTTGGACTACATCCTTACCTATGAGCCGGACAACGTGCGGCGTGTCGGCAATAGTTATCGCTTGAAAGACCACCCATCGCTGGCGGTCAAGGAGGGCGGTTGGTATTGGCACAGCCGGAATATTGGCTGTGTTCTTGAAAATTGATTGATCATTCATACTCCTGCTTCTTTGATTGCATTTTTTAAATTGCCGACAGCCCGCTCTATTGTGCTTTTCGGGCAAGCGATATTCATGCGCATAAACCCCGATCCGCTTTTTCCGAAGGTCACTCCCTTATGCAGCTTGAGCTTTGCCTTTTTGATGAAAAATCTATTTAATTCGGTGTCACTCATCATAAGTCTGCGGCAATCCAGCCACATCAGATAGGTGCCCTCCGGTGGGGTCAATTTTACAACGCCGTTTGTTTCTGCGAGGGACATTCTGAGGCAAGCCACATTTTCTTCCAAATAAGCGATCAGCTCATCCCGCCAACTTTGCCCATGTAGATACGCAGCCTTTGTCGCGGCCAACCCCGCTGTATTCAAAAACGCATAGCCTGTTTTTCGGTATTCTTTCAAAAATACCGACCACAGCTTTGCGTCTACTATAAAGATATTGGCGGTCTGCAAACCCGCCAAATTAAAGGTTTTCATCGGCGAGGTACAGGTAATCGTTATATTGGCAAGCGCAGGTGATACATCCGCAAAAACCGTGTGGCGGTGACCGCTGAAAACAAAATCGGAATGGATTTCGTCCGAAATCACATATACGCCGTGTTTTAGGCAGATTTCGCCCATACGAGACAACTCATCTTTTGTCCATACCCTCCCGACCGGATTGTGGGGCGAGCAGAGAATAAACAGCTTAACGCGGTTTGCTTTGATTTTTCCTTCAAAATCCGCAAAGTCTATTTCATATTTACCGCCATCAAACCTCAGCTCGTTGACAACAATCCTGCGGCCATTGTCGCGTATAATTTCCATAAAGGGATAGTATACAGGCTGCTGAATCAGTACGGAATCGCCTTCGCTGGTCAATGCCCTTATTGTGCAGGCAATCGAAAAAACCACGCCGGGCGTCCTAATGTTCCATTCAGGTTTTGCTTCCCAGCCAAAGTTTCGCCTGTACCACCCGCAAACCATATGGTCATAGCTTTCATCGGGATCGGTATATCCAAATATTCCATGACGTGCGACAGCCGCAAGTGCTTCAGTCACCTGTTCCGGCACTCTGAAATCCATATCCGCAACCCACATGGGGATTACGCCGGATTCACCCGAACGCAAAGTGTGCTTAACCGAACCGGTATGTTCGCGGTTAATGATTTCATCAAAAGCAGACTGCATGTTGTCCCTCCTTTCACCCTGATAACATACAACACATATGTATTTGATAAGTATATCATTTCAACTCAAAAAGTCAATGTAAAAATCTGAGCAAAATAAAATATTTAAAAAGGGGCTTGACATTTGTTTCGCTATCGCATATAATACTTAGTATGCAGGTATGCATTATATGATTACTGCGGAGGTTACCTATGATTAGAAAATTTAAACGGATATATTCAAGCGGAGGATTGTCCCGATGTTGACGGCAAGCAAATTTACACGGCATATCTGATTATCAAATAATGAAAAGGAGCGATTAACCCATGAAAACATATCAAAAAATCACCGATTTGATCGGCGGAACTCCCTTGCTGGAGCTGTCTAATTACGAGAAGGCACTGGGCCTGTCAGCGACGATTCTCGGCAAGCTGGAATACTTCAATCCGGCCGGAAGCGTCAAAGACCGCATTGCCAAAGCGATGATTGAGGACGCCGAAGCAAAGGGTCTGTTAAAACCCGATTCTGTCATCATTGAGCCGACCAGCGGAAACACCGGCATCGGATTGGCCTCTATCGCATCGGCTAAAAAGTACCGGATCATTCTGACCATGCCCGAAACCATGAGCGTCGAGCGCCGGAACCTGCTCAAAGCCTATGGAGCGGAGCTTGTGCTGACCGAGGGCGCGAAAGGCATGAAGGGTGCTATTGCGAAAGCGGAGGGACTGGCCGCCGAAACACCCAACAGCTTCATCCCCAGCCAGTTCACCAATCAGGCAAACCCAGCCGTACATAGAGCGATCACCGGCCCTGAAATATGGGATGATACGGATGGCAAGGTTGATATTTTTGTTTCCGGCATCGGAACCGGCGGCACCATTTCCGGCGCGGGCGGTTATCTTAAAGGGAAAAACCCGAATATTAAAATCATTGCGGTGGAACCCGCCGCTTCGCCTGTGCTGTCTGAAGGGACACCCGGCCCGCATAAAATACAAGGCATAGGTGCGGGTTTTGTGCCGGATACGCTGGACACGAAAATATATGACGAGATTATCACCGTCACCAACGAGGACGCTTTTGAAACTGGGCGGGAATTTGCCAAAACAGAAGGCGTTTTAGTGGGCATTTCCTCCGGCGCGGCAGTTTGGGCGGCATTGCAGGTTGCGAAACGTCCGGAAAACGCGGGTAAAACGATTGTCGTTATCCTGCCGGATACCGGTGAGCGGTATCTCTCCACGCCCATGTTTACAGAAAATTAACGGAGGCTTTTTATGAATCGTACCGGGATATCAGGCTATCATGTCAATCAAATCAGCGCGTGTTGTTTCTGTCGGAACAGCACCGCTTACTGTTGCCATGCGTTGCCTGATGATTCGCCGGGTGTATCTCAAAGCTAAACAAAATAACCAAACTATTTTGTATAAAGCGGTAATTGCGAATCGCCATCGAATGCTCCAGAGCCGGGCATTGGTGGTCGCAGTTCCCGCTTTTATATCGAAAGGAAGATTCTATGCCAACAAAAAACAGACTGTCAACGGCGGCGATATGCGCTTTCTCCAGAGCATATCACTCCAACGTCAGCAAAGATAGAGTGTTTGACGATTACCTTGCGTATGACCTGATGGGGAAAGAAGAATATGACGAGCTTTACTCAAGTATCGCAACGGATGAACCTTCAACCAGCGCCGAATTCATAAACAATTTTATAACACCCATCACTCTTGGGCGTATCAGATTTGCAGAAAGCAAATTGAAAGCGTTCGCGGCGGAACACGGCTCCTGTCAATATGTGATTTGCGGTGCTGGATACGACACCCTTTCGTTCCGTAATACCAACCCGGAAATTGGAATTTTTGAGGTTGACCACCCGGATATGCAGACTTTCAAGAAAAAGCGTATAGCGGATTTGCAGTGGAATGTTCCCCGCAATGTGCATTTTGTCGCGGTAGATTTTGAAAAGGATGATTTTATCAGCACGTTGCTCGGCTCAGGCTTTGACCCAAATAAAAAAACATTTTTTAGCATATTGGGCGTCGCCTATTACCTGACGTTGCCGGTTTTTGCAAAGACCGTTTCATATATATCACAGGTCGCTTCCCCCGGCAGTATGCTGGTTTTTGATTATCCTGACGAAACCCTCCACCATGAGTCATCAGTCAGCGGCATCCGCAAACTGGCAATGATGACGGAGAAGTTGGGAGAAATCATGCGAGGAGGATACTATGTCGATGATTTGTGTGAAGCCTTGCGCTCCGAAAGCTTCAAACTGGAAAGCCATTTAGCGCCATCGGATATTGGGGAGTGTTTTTTCGCGGGGAGGCAGGACGGCTTGAAAGCCATGAGCCATATTTATTTGGTTTCCGCCGTAAAAAAAGAAGATGCCCACTATCACCTATAACCATGACAAAGAAAGGGATTTATTATGAGCGAATACATTTTTACATCTGAATCAGTTACGGAAGGACATCCCGATAAGGTTTGCGACCTCATATCTTTGGAGTTCATCATCGGTTTTACCGGAGAGATTCCGGGGGGTAAGCGGGAAAAATGCGGCAACCATCTTGAACATGACTTGACCGGGGCCAAGGAAACGGCGCAGGATATGCAGGGTGTACTGTCTGGCTGGAATGAAGAAAAAATGAAATATAGAACGGAGGGACAGTAAATGGGAACTTATAATCACATTGAATCCGCCCTGATCCATGGCGGTATTTACGGGGACGAAAAGACAGGCGCAGTGAATACCCCAATCTATCAAACATCGACCTATATGCAGGAAAGCCTCGGCAAGCATAAGGGCTATGAATATTCGCGCACGGGTAATCCGACGCGGGACGCGCTGGAGTCTTTGATTGCCGAACTGGAAGGCGGCAAGGCGGGTTTCGCCTTTGCTTCCGGCATGGCGGCTATCGCGGCGGTACTCAGCCTTTTCAAAATCGGCGATACGGTCATTATTTCGAGTAATGTCTATGGCGGTACATTTCGTATTTTAGACAAGGTATTCAGCCATTTCGGAATCAGCTATCGGATTGAGGACACGGCAGACCTGAACATGCTGGAGACTAAAATCACACCCGATGTCAAAGCGCTCCTGATTGAAAGCCCGGCCAATCCGCTACTGACCGTCACCGACCTTGCGGGAGTGGCACGGCTTGCCAAAAAGCACGGAATAATCTCCATCGTGGATAACACCTTTATGACGCCCTATTTGCAGCGCCCCATTGAACTCGGGATAGATATTGTAGTTCACAGCGCAACCAAATATCTCGGAGGCCACAGCGACTTGATCGCCGGATTGGTCGTCGTGAACAGCACGGGGCTTGCCGAACAGATCCATTTCATCCAAAACGCAACGGGCGGTATCTTGCAGCCATTCGATTCGTTTCTGCTGATTCGCAGCATAAAAACCCTCGGCGTCCGTATGGATCGCCATGTAGAAAACGCTGTAGCTGTTGCGGATTTTCTGAAATCGCATGAAAGCGTCAAGCAGGTATATTATCCGGGGCTGCCTAAGAGTCAGGGCTATGATGTCAATCAGAAACAGGCTAAAAACGGCGGGGCGATGATTTCTTTTGAACTGACAGAGGGGCATGATATCCGAACCTTTTTCAGTGAGTTGCACCTTGTCGCGCTGGCGGAAAGTTTGGGCGGGGTGGAATCCCTTGTCTGCCATCCGGCCAGCATGACCCACGCTTCCATACCAAAAGAAATCAGGGAAAAGGTCGGCATTACAGACGGTCTGATACGCTTATCCGTGGGGATTGAAAATATTGATGACATCTTGAATGATCTTAAAAACGCCATTCAAAACAGCAGGAGGAACAGCAAATGAACTACTACAATTCCATGCAAGGGCTGATTGGAAACACGCCCTTGGTTAAATTAAACGCTATGGATATTCCGTCTGGGATCAATGTATTCGCCAAGCTGGAGCTGTATAATCCGTCCGGCAGCGTCAAAGACCGCATCGGCAAATACATGGTAGATGCCGCAGAGCGGGACGGGCTTCTCACACCGGGCGGGGCGATTATCGATGCAACGGCAGGAAACACCGGTCTTGGCATTGCGTTCGCCGCTTTGGGGCGCGGATACCGTATTATATTTGTGGTTCCAACCAAGTTTTCCGCCGAAAAGCAGACGCTCCTGCGCTCTTTGGGTGCGGAGGTCATCAACACGCCTTTGGAGGACGGAATGCTGGGCGCTTCAAAAAAAGCGGATGAGCTGCGAGTGGAAATTCCGGGGGCGATCACGCTGGATCAATTTAAGAATATGACCAATCCGCTGGCGCATTATGAACAAACCGGCCCGGAGATTTACAGAGATATGGATGGGCAGATTGACTATTTGGTAGCCGGAGCCGGAAGCGGCGGCACATTCTCAGGCGTGATGAAATATCTAAAAGAACAGAACCCCAATATTCAAGGTGTGTTGGCCGACCCGGTCGGCTCCACAATGGGCGGCGGCGAACACGCAAATTACAATATTGAAGGAATCGGCAACGATTTCATTGCCGATACAATGGACATGGGGTTGGTAGATCATGTGGTGAAAATCACGGATCAGGAGGCTTTTGACATGACCCGTCTGCTGGCGAAACAAGAAGGCATCATCGCAGGCAGCTCGTCTGGCGCGGCTATGGCAGCGGTGAAAAAATTTGCGGTCACCATCCAAAAAGGAAACATCATAACAATATTTCCTGATCGTGGCGACCGCTATTTTAGCAAAGGTTTGTACAAATTATATGAGAGGAACAAGTTGACTGTTGACGTTCAATAAAAACTACTATAAAGCAGAAAAGCTTACTAACCCAATTCAATCATCCGGTCAATGCAGATTTTCACTTCTTTAATTGTCTTTTCATTCAATGTGATTTCTTCAACGCCGGTGCCGTTCACGCAGTTCAGGACGTCAACCAGCGTGGTGATTTTCATGTTGGGACACAGCAGCTTTTGCGATAAGCAATAAAACCTCTTACCGGGGCAGCGGTACTGCAAATGCTCCGCAATGCCCATTTCCGTTCCTATAATAAAATCTTTACTTTCCGAATTTACTGTGTAATCCATAATAGCGGAAGTCGAACCGACAAAATCGGCAAGAGCCACAACCTGTGAAGTTGCGATAGTTTGCCATTGTTTGCGATGGTCAATCTGTGTTATGGTTATGCTATCACAAATTCAAGCAACGCCCATCGCCATCAATCGGCGGTGGGGTTTGCTTTGCCAGGAGGAAACTGCCATGCCATACAAGACACGAAAGCCCTGCGCCCATTATGGCTGCCTTGAACTGACCCATTGCAAATACTGTGCTGCTCACCAAAAGTTGGCGAACCATCACTACGAAAAATATTAGCGAGACCCGGAAACCAAGAAACGGTATGGGCGGGACTGGAGAAGGATTCGCAAGCGATATGTTGCCGAGCATCCGTTGTGTGAGGGGGTGTCTCAAGCACGGCAAGCACACGCCGATGCAAGAGGTTCACCACATTCTGCCGCTGTCCAAAGGCGGGACTCATGCGTCGGATAATTTGATGAGTTTGCGCAGTTCGTGTCACTCAAGCGTTACGGCACGAGAGGGCAGCCGGTGGGGTTGATGGTTGTTTTATTTTACAAGATGCTTTGCCAATCACGGCGGCTATGGAGAATACGAGCAACAGAGGCAATTTTGTCCTTCTCATTGACCACATAAAAAACGATGTAGTTTTTTATAATCATCGGGCGGTAGCCTTTATCCGACAGTCGGTCATTTCGAACAAGCGAATGCAGAAGAGCATTTGTTTTCAGATTGCCAATTTCTGCCCTAATCGCCTGTACCGTATTAATTGCGGCTGTCGGTGCATTTAGTTTTGATGTGATGTATCGTGCGATATCTTTCATATCGCATTCAGCAGCTTTGGCTAGCTCGACTTTATAAATGTCCATCCAATATCTCCTGCTCAATTTCGTCAAAGACTTCATTGTAATGACGTACCCGACCCGCTTGTATATCCGCCATACCCTCATCCAATAAGCGGTACAACTCTTGTTTGCCATTGAGGTTTTCATACATCTCAATGCTCATCACTGCAAGGTCGCCTTGTCCATTTTTGGTAATGAACATAGGTTCACGGTTATCGTTACAGAAGGAAGAGATGTCATTGTAATGCGTTCCTAAAATTGTGCTGGGTTGTATATTTGGCATAATGTTCGCCTCCCCATCAATCTAAAGATATTATACCCGAAATTATCTGTGTTTGCAAGTCTTAACTTTTCCATCGCCTCCAAAAGCCAATGGGGTATTTCCATTTCTGCGGCAACTTTCCCAACAACGGGATTGGTATTTCGTGTGAGTTTTCGCTAATTCAAAAACTTTTTAGGGTGTTACATCGTCTTTTGTCCGCACAAATGCCCTCAATTCGGGATATTCTAAGCCTGTGTCCACAAAAACGGCGGGTATATCTTCCGTCATCGTTAAAATCTAAAACCGCCTGCCAACTCTGTTTTCTGGAGCGCGAATAGAATTTTACGTATACGGTAGCCCCTTCGATTTTGTATGCGTCAACACTTGGGTTATTTACAGCGGCTTCATAAACAATTTCTTCAAACTCGCGCTGACTAATGTCGAACACACGACCTTCAAAGGGGTCTTTATAGCCACGGACAGACCAAGTTCTTATAAGGTCATCAATACGCATACCGCCATACTTGAACATATCAATGTTTCTTTTTGAAAAGGCAATACCCTCGTGAATTATCTCGTCGTCAACAGCTTGCAACAGTCTGTTAAATTCAGCTTTGGTAACACCTAAGTCCTCGTGCGTGTACCTATCACGTAATCGCTGTCGCGCCATAACTATACCCCACCTCTTTTTTATTTTTTCTTCCAAAAGCTGAGAATATCTCCAACACTCTTAAGGGAATCGGGGATAATCTCTATCAACTGTTCACCAATAGATTTACGCCCATCCATCATGCGTTCGTGAGCCTTCTGCTCTTTATCGGTCTTGAACTCGTGCGCCGTCTGTACTTTTGCCATCTCAAGCTCATGTTTCAACCGTGCTTGTTCTTTCTTTCGGTTATGGCGGTTGTTCATTTTACGCTCGTGCTTCATTTGTTCTTTTCTGTCTTTGCGTTCGTCTTCCTTCTTTTTCATAGCCCAAGCGAAATAACCAAACCCCACAATCATAGCAATTATTAAGACAATATAAACCACATCTGGCATGATTATTTCCCCCTCACTTAATCTTTTAGAACCCTGAGTGTCTTTGCGTCCACATCTATCTCTATCAGCGTTATGCCTTCGAGCAGGAAGTTATATGTGCGCAGATAATATTCCGCAAGAGTTTCTCCGAAAAGGATGCCGTCCTTTTGAAGTCCGCATTGAGCCAGCCGTTAGGCAATCCCATTTTGTCGCCTACATGGTTAATCGCCTCTTTCATAGCGGAAGAGGCAAGGATTACAGCATCAATATCATAGGTCATCTCACGAAAACCGTAATTGGCAAGTATTGCCGCACCACCAATCAGGATAATTTCAGCGGGCATTTTTGTACCGTTTAGCTTTCGGAACGTCTTGCCGAGTTCTTTGAGGGTTGTGTCAAGATTTTCTTTGGTAAACGGCATATCAGCAGACATTACGCACCTCGCTTTCCACGATATTAAACCGTATAAACTCAGGTATTGCCTCTGCATAGCTATCTTTTTTGGGTTGGTCGCTACGGCAGAACACGCTCATAGCAATAATACTTGCCGGGTAAATCGGGTCACTCAGACGAACGGCTCGAATATCACTGTAGTCCTCACAAAGGGGCAAATCATTCTCACGGCTTAAATAGTCAAGCATCGCCAAAAGATACAGGCTTTCAGGATACCACTTTTTTTGATACAGCGTTCGGATTTTGCCTGATTCCAACGTGTTAATAATAAAATCGATATCGCCCATATCCTTGACCATATGGCAGATATTGCTCTTGTAAGTTTCAAAATTCTGACGATATTCCACACTGTCCCTGACCAAATCCTCCATTGTTACATTCAAAGCCTTTGCTAGTTTATACAGCGTTTCGCCGGTGCAATTTTTGATGTTTGTTTTGCCCGTGGTGATTTCGCTGACAGTCGTAAAAGGCACTCCGCTGATTTTGGAAAGCCTGTATTTTGTCATATTTTTTTCTTGCAAAACTTCACTTAATTTCATCATTAAAATCCTCCTGACTGCATTATAACGAATAATCGTTGCAATGTCAAGAGCGTTCATTTCGCTTGCGGGATTTAGTATTTGCTTGTGCCGCCTCCTGTGCGTTATTTTGTGCCTTCATTTTTTCTCTGCCTATTCTGATTTGTTCATCCAGCGGCACTCTGTCTTTTGACTTGGATTTTTCCGGGGGCTTACGGACTTCTTTTAAGATTTCGTGAATTTTCTGAAAATGCGTACTCATGCTGCCCATTGGCCGAGACATACGCCGTGCCCTTTCAGCAACAATCAATCCTGCCAGACGCACTTTATCCTTGGGATGGTAGACAACCTTAGTTACGTTACCGCTTTGGCTCATCAGGCGGTGACGGTCGTCGTCATACTCCCTGCGGCTGACCGTGACGGCTTTTCCGGCGTTGACACCCCAAGAGTCAGAGTAAATGAGAGTTAGCGATTCAAGCGTCTCGGCCACATTGCGGATATGCTCCGCAAACTCGGCGTAATTGCCCACTTCAAAGACGTTACCGACAACACTGCCGCTGCTGTCCACGCCCAAAACCTCGACATAATAGCCGAACATATCCGGGTCATTTTGGTGATAATCTGTCATAAATTCATACGCCCCGGTGTCCCTGATATACACATCACGCTCATTTTTCAAGTGTGTACCCATTGAACAGACGTGCCAAATCAACCGCTTATCTTCACTGTTCCCGGCCTGTGCTATTTTACGCAGTTCTTGGGCATCGTATTTCCAGTCATTGGGATAATGGACAATCGTTTTTTCTGCGATTTTACCGAGAAACACTTCCAAATCAACACCCATAAACCGCCGCAGGCTTGTGTCAATGGGTACGTCTGCATCATGTATCAGAGGATATTGATCTAACAGAAACTCACTGCGTTCATAAATCTCTTCCATCGCAAAACTCATGTCGCTCTGGTCAATACAGCGTTCGTACCATTCGTCAGCAAAAACTTCAAGGGGATTTTGAAATTCAAGAAGATAGGCCAGCTCATGTGCGTCATAATCGTGCCATGTGGTCATATATGAATGTGCATCAGACACAGCCTTGATTCTTCCCGCCATGTTGATAATTTCAGTTTTGCTGAAATTATCCAATGAATCAAGGTATTCGGTGTAGTTTTTATTGATGCGGGCGAAGAGCCAATCTTGCATTTGCTCAATTTTTTCAGACTCCATATTTTCCTCCTTTTCGGTGCGGCACAAAGCACCCATCCGTTCTGAATGGGTGCTTTCATACCGACATTTGTTTGATTATATTTCGTGTTCGTTTTTTTGCTTGCCGGGTATTTTTTCTCGTTGGGCATTATGCTTTTCAGCTTCTGCACGAGCTGTTTCCATCCGCTGTGCCAAGGGGATTTTCGTTTTTTCCAGTTGTTCGATTTGTCCGGCACGTTCCAACGCCTGCCGTGTAATTGACTTTGCTCTGGCTTGGTCAACTTCCGGGGCAGAAGAAAAAATCTCCATTATTTCATCTGCCAGCCCTTTTAAGGAAGAATGTTCAAACCACGAAAAATCCGTCACTAGCTTGATTTGTTCTTGGTGGGTTTTTCGGAAAGGCTTGCTTTCCGTCTCGATACCTACCCTTTGTGTGTTATACCAGAGCGATGTTCCGCTGTCAAAAATCGGTGCAAACCCAAGCCATTCCAGCGTTTCTGCATTGCGGATAAAGCCGAAATTGTTGTAATGCCTGTCTTGATTGGCAATGATATAGTCTAGGACAAGCATTTTGTTCATTGCATCGCTGACATTTGGTATAGCGAGATTTTCACAGCAACGCAAGAGGTGCATTAGATGAGAATCCCTGTTATCTTTTTCCAGAGTATGACATACACGCCAAGCCGGAACTAACTCGGTTTCGGGCATGACAAAATTTTCACACAAACTGTATGGCTTTCCTTTTTCAGTTGTTACGGTGTATGGAATATGCTCAATGCCAAGCCGCCGCATAATGGCAGTCGCAACCACTTCGTTGAACGGTTCTTGCTGATAAACACCGCTGCCGCCTTTCATCAAAACCCGCTTTTCGTTTGCAATAATCCACTTTTTGCGAAGCCAGCCGTCCGATGTGTTGTCCGGCGACATAAGGCTGATGTGTTCGGGGTCTTCCGATGTTGAACCAAACAATATCTCACCGACATCTTTTGAAAACTCATTGTGAAAAAAATTGACATTTTCCCAGCACAACCCTGAATTTTTCGGACAAACCCAATACTGGTCAGACAAACTCAAACCGTAACATTTGGTCAGAAGCAAAGCCGTATTGTGAATCCCGAGCGTTTCAAAGACTTCCCGAATCCCGTCACGGCTGGCAGGGATAGAGCGGCCAGTCCACCAGTCATTGAGAGAACGGGGGATAATATTGCCCTTTTCTCTTCCGGAGTTAATGGTTGTGCCAAGCGGAATATGAGCGGAATTATGAATATTGCCGTGTTTTTCAATATTTCCGCTATATTCCGAAATGGTAAGGTCTAAAACCGGGATATTTTTGTGCATCAGCGTACATTCCATGCCGCTACCCCCTCGTATTGTTTTGATTTTACCACACATTTTTGGTTTCGTCAAAGGAAAAGGAGGCGGCAAAACGCCGCCTTTTCCTATCGGTCTGCTTTTAGACCGCAATCTCCGCCGCCCTTGACGGTTTCGGCTGGCCTGCTTTTTCAGCATTATGAGCCGCCGCCTTTGCCCCAGCCTCACGCATTTGGTCGGCAAGCCCTTGATGTTTCTCGGCTTTCAGCTCAACCGCTTGGCTGAACTCCTCCAGCACCGCCTTGGTAATCTGCTTGCGCAAGTCTCCGTTGAGGGGACGGAAAATCGGAACATGGGAGCGATATGGAAAATTTGACAACCCTCTGAAAGGCAAAGTGGTCTGCGGTTGCTGCGGGCATAAAATGAGACTCAGCCAAACTAAAAACACAGCGTTTCACTGCCAATTTACCCATGTTGCGCCGGATAGAGACTGCTATCGGCTTAAAATTCCGGCAAAAGAGCTGGAAACAGAGGTTTACAAGGCTGTATCTCAGCGAGCGAAACAGTTTTTTGGGCAATATTGAGGATAATATTTCGCCCCAATCCTCTGAAAACGAAGATGCCAAGCGAATTTTGTACGAGCAGTTTGTTCTTGGGGAGATTGGCGAAGAACAGTACAAAACTACCAAAGTTGAATTTGACAAAAGGAGCCGTTGTGCCGCCAAGAACAAAGAAAAAGCGGCGGGCAAACCATTGTCTAGCACCGTGAGGGGGGCACTTGGGGCGAAAAAACTATCCCCTGAATTGGTGGAAGCGTTGGTTGACAAGGTATTGGTATATCCCGGCATGAAGCTTGAGGTTGTTTGGAAAACCCCTTGATATATAAGGGGAAATGGTGCCGTCAAGCCCCCGACAAAAAAATTTTAAGAATTTTTTTGTCGGGGGCTTGACATTGGCTTGGCGGAGAGGAGGAGATTTGAACTCCTGGTACGTTTTTGCGTACACACGATTTCCAATCGTGCTCCTTCGGCCACTCGGACACCTCTCCAAGAAAAACAGCGTCCAACAACAGAAACACTGTCTGTTCCGCACACAAATCACGCTTGGAATGAACCGAGATTCAATACCAAGGTAAGTATAATGAAGAAAATTGCCACCCATTTAGTCATTTTGGCAAGACGGGCATCCCATGTTTTTGCGGCGTTTTTTGCTAAAAAAGTATCTGCCGCACCCGAGATAGCTCCCGACAGTCCCGAACGTTTACCGGACTGGAACAACACAACGGCAATTAGAACCACCGCCATAATTACCTGCAAAATACACGCGACTAAAACCCTTGCTTCCATTTTTTTCACACTCCATTTCAAGATTACGCCCCGAAGGGCGAAAGCACACCTGTATATTCTTATAACATACCTATCTTCCCTTGTCAACTAAAATTTTTTAATTCAGCCGTAATTCAACGATAGGTCAATGCATCACGTTGTTTGAGCTCGCGGCTCGAAATCCTCAATTACGAGGCAAATAATACGTTTAATACGAAATACCTGGCTGAAAAAAAGTAGTGCAAACCCAAAGTAACCGCCTCTTGCAAATGCAATTATATTGTGATAGAATTAACATTGTGTGGCACCTCGTGCAGTGCCCATGTAAATAACGAAAGAGAGAATAGTCATGGTACTCAAGCAGATTGCCCCCAAATTACGCCGGGCTTTGCCTCAGGATGATGTTTTCGCCTTATGGCGGCACTGTTTTCCCGGCAAAGAAAACGAAAGCTGTTTTCATTTGTCCTACCGTCCGGAAAAAACCTTTGTTTTTGCCGATTCCCAGAGGGTATATTCCATGCTTCACATGGAGATTCATGCCGTCATGCTGATGGGTAAAAGCGTTGCCATGGGGTATTTTTTCGGAATAGGAACCCATCAGGACTATCGCCGGCAGGGATATGCCGGGTGGCTTTTAGAGCAGGCTATGTTTGAGTGCTATCTCAGGAATATACCCATTGCATCCCTCATACCCTGTAGCGAACAGGTGATTTCCTGCTACAGCAAGCACGGTTTTAGGCAATTGGCACATCGGTATGTATGCACTCCGGCACATCAGGGTCAGTTCGCAAAAGAAGGAGACATACCCTATTTGAGCCGTATGTACCAAGAGGCTTTCCCCAACCGCGTTGAACGTACAGACCGGGCTTGGCGTAGGCTTTTGCGGGAATATACCGTTAATCTGACCCATGACGGCTATCAGGCGGGATATGGTACTCATGTTTTAGAACAGGTCCCCATTGCCCTGCCCCAGATGCCGCATCAGTTAAGTGCCTGCGTCCGAGTGACCAAAGCCGATACGCTTTGCGGAATGTTCCCTGAAATAGGCCTACAGGGTCACGGAATTGACAAAGGCGCACCGTGGAACAACAAAACAGCTTGCCCCGGAGGAAAATCCATTGAGGAAATTTTCTTTTCACATGTGGGTTTGTATATCAATCTTCTGCATAACTAGCCGCAATCGCAAAAGGAGGGGTGCGTCTTGGTATATATGTTCTTAGCCGATGGGTTTGAGGAATTGGAGGTCGTTGCGGTTATAGATATTCTGCGCCGGGCAGACATCGTTCTTCAAAACTGTTGGAGTGACAGGCGGTACCGTGACCTCGGCTCGTGGTGTTGAGGTCACTGCCGACATCGGTATTGGCCAGTTGCCCCAGGCCGGTTTTGATATGCTGATTCTGCCGGGAGGGTTGCGCGGAGTTGAAAACCTCAGTAAATCCGAGGCTGTATGCAAAATGTTGAAGGATGCTTTTGCAAATGAGGCTCCGGTTGCGGCGATCTGCTCCGCTCCCGCACTTCTTGCCGACTTGGGGCTTTTGCAAAAACGCAGGGTTACCTGCTACCCCACATTTGCTGATAAAATCAAGAAAGGCGGCGGAAAATTGAAAAACACACACTGTTACACAGACAAAAACCTTATAACCGGAAGGGGTCCGGGTGCGGCAATTGACTTTGGGCTTAATATTGTGACTTTTTTAAAGGGCAAGAAGATCACCTCTCTTATAGCCAAGGATATGTGCCTCCAGGACAGCGAGACAATTATCCCGCTCATTGTCTCAAGCTAATGGATAAAGAAAAAGATGTGTTGCGCCGGCAACTTTTAATGAGGCCCCAAACCACACCTGAACCGGAAATATCCCGGTACATGATCAGGCACCTTGAGTGTTATGGAAAAAAAATGAAGATATTTTGTTATTGCAGCACCCCCGCAGAACCTGATACATGGGAGATTATAAATTTTTGTCTGGCAAACGGATTCCCCTTGAGTGTTCCCTTTTGTAAAAATGACAGTTCTATGAAAGCACGTTGTATACAAAGCCGTGAAGAACTTACGCCGGGTCTCTTTGGGATTCTTGAGCCGCCTAAAAATGCCCCCATTATGCGTAATCCGGAAATTATTATAGTTCCAGGATTGGCGTTTGACCGCCAGGGATACCGGATAGGAAAGGGCCGCGGATATTATGACCGCTATCTAAGGTATACATGGGGCGTGTCGATAGGGCTGTGCTTCCACGATTTTTTGCTGCCCTCTATCCCCCGGGACGGATGGGATGTCCCAGTTGATTTCGTTGTTACAAGGAACGGACTTTTTGAATCAGAACGATAGGAGTTTTATTCATGCCTCAGGATCCGCAGCGCAAACCACCTCCACACGGCTCCGGCTCACCTGGGCCGGGGCAGGGCAAGCAGATTCCCCGACCTAATCAGGGAGGGGGGGCTCGCCCTGCCAATCCTCAGCAAGCACACAGGAATCCGGTGCCAGGGCAGGGCAAGCGTCCGCAAGGGGTTCCGGCTCCCGGCCAGGGACAGCACACCCAGAAGATTAAACCTATACAAAATCAGACTCCGGGTACAGCACCCGGCCAGGGGCAGCATACCCAAAAAATCAATCCGATGCAAAATCAGCGTTCCGCGGCACCCGGCACAGCCCGCCCCGACCGGGATCCCCCCCGGCGTAATACCCAAGGAGCGTCCCCGGGTCAGCGCGGAGTTGCATACGCCAAAAGAAAAAAGGAAAACACGGGTTGCCTAAGAGGTGTTTTATATACCGTTTCAGTTTTGGCAGTATCTTTTTTCACGGCATTGTTTGTTTGGAGCTGTGCCGATGATGTCTTGGCTCTGATGGATCAGGAAGGGCAGGCAACTGTGGAGGTCGAAGACAGCTATACCATTTCTGAGGTATCTCGGACACTTAAAAAATCGGGAATAATTAAACACGCATGGCTGTTCAGCTATTATGCAAACCGCTCAGAAACCTCCCAAGATATTGAGCCGGGTATTTATGACCTCCCCAAAAACCTGGATTATCACGCAATTCTGAGGAATCTGCGCAAGCATTCTGATAAGGTTGTTGTTGCGGTTACCATTCCCGAGGGTAAAAATGTTGACGAAACGATTGATATTTTAGTGGAAGCCGGGGTAAGCACTCGTGAGTTGCTGGAAAAAACCATGGCAGAAAATGAATTTGACTTTTCCTTTTTGAAAACCATACCCACAGGCGATTACAAACGCTTGGAGGGATACCTCTTCCCGGATAAGTATGATTTTTACACCAACGAACGCCCCGATAGCGTTATTTTAAAGCTCCTGCGTAACTTTGACCGCAAGCTCACCCCTTCCATGCGAAATCACGTCAAGGAAGAGCCTTACAGCCTGCATGAAATTATGACCGTTGCATCAATGATTCAGCTTGAAACGGGCTATGTGCCGGAAATGAAGGATGTATCCGCAGTTATTTACAACCGTCTCAAAAATTCTCGATTTCCCACCCTGGATATGGACTGTACCCTGGTTTACCTAATCGGGCGGGATAAAGACAAGGAACTCACTCAGGCGGATATTGCCAAAGGCAAGGATATTGACAGCCCATACAACACTTACAAAAACAAAGGGTTGCCGCCTGGACCGATTTGCTCTCCTGGTAGCGAGGCGTTGCGTGCCGCTCTCTACCCCGCAAACAAGCCCGGTATTTTCTTCTACGCACTTACTGTTGACGGCACTCACAAGTTTGTAGCAGACAGCTATTCACACGAGCAAATCAAGAAAAACAATCCGGAGGTCTATGGCTAAGAAAGAGGGTTAATGTATGCACAGTATAGGACTAAACGAAATTCGGAGAAAATATTTAAAATTTTTTGAGGGAAAGGGGCATTTTGTCGCCCCGAGTTTTCCTCTCGTGCCTCAGGGAGACCCCTCCCTTTTGCTAGTAAACTCTGGAATGGCACCGCTAAAGTCGTATTTTTCAGGCGAGGCTAACCCGCCCGCTCCTCGTATGGCTACCTGTCAGAGATGTATCCGAACACCGGATATTGAGCGTGTGGGGAAAACTAGCCGTCACGGCACATTCTTTGAAATGCTGGGTAATTTCTCTTTCGGCGATTATTTTAAAAGAGACGCTATTGCCTGGGCGTGGGAGTTTTGCGTACAGGTTATGCAGCTGCCGCCCGAAAAGCTGTTTATCTCCGTCTACCTGGACGATGATGAGGCATGGGATATTTGGGTTAATGAAATAGGCATAGCCCCCGAACATATGATTAGGCTTGGTAAGTCTGATAATTTTTGGGAAATAGGCTCGGGTCCCTGCGGTCCCTGCTCCGAGATATATTACGATCACGGAGTCTCACGCGGTTGCGGCAGTTCCGACTGTAAGCCCGGTTGTGACTGTGACCGGTATGTAGAGTTTTGGAATCTTGTTTTCACTCAGTACAATAACGATGGCGAGGGTAATTACACACCATTGACCAAGAAAAATATTGATACAGGAATGGGGCTTGAACGACTTGCCTGTATCGTGCAGGGTGTTGACAACCTCTTTGAAGTCGATACCATTACACGCATACGCAAACGTGCCAGCGAAATATCCGGAGTTGAATATAACCGAGATGAAAAATCAGATGTTTCCCTGCGTGTTATAACCGACCATATCCGCTCTACAGTTATGCTAATCTGCGATGGTGTACTACCCTCTAATGAGGGCAGGGGGTATGTGTTAAGGAGGCTCTTGAGGAGAGCATCAAGGCATGGGCGGTTGCTTGGCATAGAGAGCCTGTTTTTAGAGAAACTGGCTGAAACGGTGATTGCAGAAAGCCGGGAAGCATATCCCGAGCTTGGAGAGAGGGAAGAGTATATCCGCAAGGTTATCGCTGTTGAAGAGGAACGCTTTGCCTCCACCATTGACGCCGGAATGCAGCTTCTGACCGGTGAACTGAAGAAAGCTAAAAATGGTGTATTCCCGGGCAGTATAGCATTTAAGCTGTATGATACTTTTGGTTTTCCGGTTGACTTAACCCTGGAAATTCTGCGCGAACATAATCTAACTCTTGACAGAGAGAGCTTTGATTCATTGCTTCATGCCCAGAGGCAGAGAGCGCGTGATGCTCGTGCTGAGCTTAACAATACCGGCTGGGCATCGGTAGATCTTGGATTGGATAACAGCATTAAAACCAAGTTTACAGGCTACGATAGATTAGAAGATGTGTCTGAAATCTTGGCTGTTGCTGCTGATAATACGATTGTTTTATTGGAGCAAACACCATTTTATGCCGAAAGCGGAGGTCAGGTTGCCGACACTGGGTTTATAGAAGCCCCGGGCGGAGTTTTCAGGGTAGATGCTGTGAAAAGCACACCTGACGGAAAAGTTTTACATTTAGGGGAGCTTATTTCAGGAGAAATATCTCCCGGCAATGAGGCAACGGCAAAGGTTGACCGCTCCCGCCGCAGGGCAATAATGAGGGCACACAGCACAACCCATTTGCTGCACAAGGCTTTGCGGGAGGTTTTAGGGGAGCAGGTTGGTCAGGCCGGAAGCTTAGTTGAGCCTGACAGAATACGGTTTGATTTTACCCACTTTTCAGCCTTAACCCACCAAGAAATTTCCCAAATCAACAGGAAGGTTAACGAGAGTATTTTACAGGGGCTTGAAATTGTAACAGAGCTGCTGCCCATAGAGCAAGCCAAAGCCCAAGGGGCAGTAGCCCTGTTCGGAGAAAAATACGACAGCATCGTGCGTGTGGTTAAAATAGGGGATTACTCTTCAGAGCTTTGCGGCGGTACTCATTTGAGCAATACCGCTTTGGCAGGCTCATTCTTCTTCACTGCCGACAGTTCGGTAGCGGCAGGAGTACGCCGGATTGAGGCCGATGTTGGACAAGCATTTTTTGAAAGGATGGAGTATTTCGTACACAAGCTGCATCAAGTAGCTGCAGTGCTGAAGACCACTCCAGCGGCACTGAGGGATCGTGTAAAGCTTTTGTTATCTGAGCAACGCAGCTTAACCCATGAAAACAATGCCATGCGCCAAAAGATTGCAAATATAAAAGCAGATGCCGCCCTCTTAACGGCGAAAAAAATAGCGGAATTTGAGTTTGTTGCAGAAAGTCTAGAAAACACCGATATAAACATATTGCGTGCAATGGGTGACCATATAAAAAACGCAAACCCCAACGTTGTTTCATTGATTGCAGCTAATTCAGAAGATAAGATTACATTTTTAGCCGTGTGCGGAAAAGAATCGGTTGCCAAAGGTGTCAAAGCAGGTGTCATAGTCAGCCTTGCCTCGAAAGTATGCGGCGGTTCAGGAGGGGGCAGACCCGATAGTGCCATGGGCGGAGGCAAGGATAAATGCAAGATACCTGAGGCATTCGCGGCAGTGAGGGAGATGCTTGAGAAAAGTATATAAATCTGCTGGATTAGCTCGAAAATTGTTTTGAAATCCGTTGAAAGGAACTACGAGCAAGTAAGAAGAGGGGACTGTGCTAACATATTGCGATTGTGGCGGCTGTGTTGCCCATATATATAAGGCAAAGAAATAATAGGAGGAAGCCGTGGACTTATATAACCTGATTTACTTAGCTGCCATCAGCCTTCTTGCGGTTATACTAACAGTCTGTGATAAGAACGCCGCAAGAAAAAATGCGCGGCGAATAAAAGAGCGGACGCTTCTCGCCATTTCTGTACTCGGCGGTTCGGCGGCAATGCTGTTTACGATGCTTGCTGTTCGGCATAAGACACGCCACAAAAAATTTATGGTCGGGGTACCGTTTATCATATTTTTTCAAGTTGTAATCATCGTGTTCGTATTCAACTCAGGCCTGTCGGTCAGCCGTTTTGATTTTGAAGCCGATAAAATCGAAGGTCAAATCAAGTTGATACTTGCAGCCGATCTGCACTCATGCTATTACGGAGATGGGAAAAATGAACTGATTAACGCCATTGATATAGAACGTCCGGATGCCATTCTGCTCTGCGGAGATATTTTCGATGATGACTTGCCGCCGGAAAATTCGGTAGAATTTATTGAAGACATTTCTAGCAAGTATCCATGCTATTACGTTTCCGGCAATCACGAGTTTTGGAGCGGAAAGGCTGATGATTACAAGATTATCCTTGAATCATGCGATGTTAAAGTTTTGGAGGGGACGAGTGAAATATTGGAGGTTGACGGCGAGAGAATCCGCATAAGCGGCACAGACGACCCTGATACCGACAGATACGCAAGCCACTCCATGCCCTATGCTGAACAAATCAGCCGTTTGAACGAAGAATCCGCCGATAATGAATTGTTTACGATACTGTTGTCGCATCGCCCGGAACGCATAGGCGAACTCTTACCGCTTAAACCAGACCTTGTTTTATCGGGTCACGCACACGGCGGACAATGGCGGTTGCCTGTACTTCTTGAAAATGGCTTGTTGGCACCGAATCAAGGTTTGTTTCCTAAATACACGAATGGCAAATACTCCTTTGGCGATACGACAATGATAGTCAGCCGTGGATTAGCGAGAGAATCCACAAGGGCGGTACCTAGGGTTTTCAACCGCCCGGAAATTGCTGTTATAGCTTTGAGATAATAGGAAAGCACGAAAACAGGGAAAACAATTATTTGATTTGAAAATATCAGGAAGGAAGGCTCTCCATATGACCCGACAAGACCTAATCGACTTCTGCCTAACCCTCCCTGGTGCATATGAAGATTATCCGTTTGACAACGTAACGCCGGTCATCAAGCACAGCGGAAACTGCAAAATGTTTGCATTGGTCGGAGAAACAGACGGAAGACTGTCTATCAACCTTAAATGTGATCCCGATGAGGCCGATTTTTTACGGCAACTGTTTGAGGATGTACGCCCCGGCTGGCACATGAACAAGCGGCATTGGAATACGGTTGTTGTTGGCGGGGATGTACCTGAGGATGAGTTGATGCAAATGATTGCCAGCAGCTACGATTTGGTCAAACCTAAGGTGAGAAAACGGAAATGAAGAAAATAATAATTTTTGTTTTGCTTGCAATGATTATGTGCCTTTGTTCTTGCTTGAAGACAGGCGTTTTCGATAATGACAGAAGAAAAGAGGATTTCCAAATGAAAACTGCATTTTATGATTTGGAAAACGAATATCGTAAGACTATCGGCGAAAGGGACTTTTTGAGTGCTGATGAGCTTATTGACCTTGCTATCACGCTTTTTAAGGAAATTGAGGTTGAGGGCATTGACTATTCTGAAACACTCAATGATATGCTGCTCTGCCAATACGGTGTTTATGATTGGGGTGATGAAAACGATGAGCATTTCAGCTTTGACATTACGCGGCAAGTTTCTAAACCTCTTGGAGATGAACCCTATCAGCTAAGCCTTAGGTTGATATTTGAACCATCTGCATTTTCAAAAATAAAAGCATACGATAATTGGAGCAGTCAATTTAATAACGCTGATGATTTTGCCGTTCACATAAGATCAACACCGGGATATGCAGCTGCAAGTAAAGCAACAGCAAAAAGTATGCAATTGACATTTGAGCAATGTTAAAGTAAGGAAGTGGGATTTTTTGGAGGGATTCGTTTGAAACCAGTAGTAGACCTGAAAAGATGCTTTGCGAGCCGAAACGTCTGTACCGCAATTAAGTGTTGCCCTGTGGATGCTGTCAGCTACATTGAGGCAGACGAGCCTATTATGGACAAGACTTTGAACTGCAACTGCAATGAACGTGAAGCGTTAGGATTGACACCAATGTCTGCGGATGGTTATCGTGCCGGTTGCGACTGTGCGGGCGGTTGTGAGAGCGTGAATAACGATCCATTGTATAGCTGCGGTGGTACGCCTTACGGCAGAATTATCATTGACTATGACAAGTGTACAAGATGCGGTCTTTGTGTGAAGGAGTGCTGCGGTACGGCAATTGGCCTATATCCAGAGCATTACAAAGTCAATGCCGAATCTGTAAAATCTGAACAAAACCCTTCAGCGTGTTCCGGAGCAGACGGCTGTTGCTAATCGCCGGCAGCGAAGCAGCCAAAGAGGTCTGACTGTGTTGAAAATATTGCGTCCGGGAGCTGAATTGTGCTGTGTCTATGACGAAAATCGAAATAGAAAACGGTCTCATGCAATTGGGTGTTACAGCGGGAATGATGCTGGAAGTGCATTCGTCCCTGAGCAGTTTGGGCTATGTTGACGGCGGTGCTTTGATGGTAATAGACGCACTCAAACATATCGTGGGCAGGGGATGTGAAATAATACAAGATAAAATTATAAAGAGATTTCATAAGCTTGGAATTGACGAGTTGAAAGGGGAGGAAATATGAAACACAAATACTATGAAAACGCATACCAAGGCACACAGGAATATTATTGGGGAGTAGCCCCTTCTCAGATGTGCCTGCGAGTTATCTCCCTTTTGCCGCCAGGTGAGCATTTGAAAGTGCTGGACATAGGCTGCGGCGAAGGGAAAGATGCTGTATTCTTTGCTCGCTGCGGTTATGATGTCAGTGCTTTTGATATATCCAATACCGGCGTTGAGAAAACAAAACGGCTTGCCGAAAATGCCGGTGTGCATGTCAATATATTTCAGGCAGATATTTGCGATTATAGGCTGGATGTCAGCTATGATATTCTCTATTCCAGCGGAACTTTGCACTATATCAAGCCAGGATTGCGTGATGAAATATTCAAGGATTATCAAAGCCACACAAACGAAAACGGAATCAACGCATTGAATGTGTTTATTGAAAAGCCATTTATCGCTCCTGCACCCGAAAAGGAAGAAAACGCTCATCTTTGGCATTCGGGTCAATTGCTGGCCTTTTACCATGACTGGCTTGTAGAAGATTTCTCCGAATATATTTTTGATTGTGATTCGTCTGGTGTTCCCCATCAACACGCTATGGACGTAATCTATGCTCGAAAGAAATGATAATCGGAGTTGAATTTTGCTATGCCTATAACGAGAATCGAAATAGAAAAAGGTCTTATGCAGTTGGGCGTTACAGCGGGGATGATGCTGGAAGTACATTCATCCCTGCGTAATTTGGGCTATGTTGACGGCGGTGCTTTGATGGTAATAGAAGCACTCAAACATATCGTGGGCAGGGATGGGGCGATTGTTATGCCCTCGTTCAAACTCTCGCCTGATTTGCCCTTGACCGAAACAGATAAAAAGTTAGGTTTGACGCAAAAAATCAAAGTTTTGCACACTGATAATGAGAAGTCTCGCATGGGAATAGTTCCCGAAACATTCAGGAAAATGCCCGGTATTGTTACTGGAGAGGGTATATTCCGGGTTTCCGCTTGGGGGAAAGATGCCGAGAGGCACGCTGAGAGTTTCCAGCATTTGATAGATTCCGGCGGCTATGCTCTTTTGATGGGCGTTGATATTTACAAAATGTCCGCCATGCACTATGTTGAGGATGCTCTGCCTGATGAAATCAAAAACAGGTTTGCCCCTTCGCAGGAAGCGAGAGAGGTTTATCCTGAATCTGACTGGTTTCTTGAAGCATGGAATCCGCCTGTAAAGCCTTGGTATACGATCCAAGACAGGGCATATGAAGCGGGATACATTGCTGACGGAATGATTGGTAACGCCAAATGTATGCTGGTTCAAGTCAAGAACACCATTGAGCTTTACAGGCAAGCCTTGCAGAACGAGCCGTTTGAATTATACGGATTAGTGTGATATAGAAGACAGCACCTCAATTGCCTCGCTGTAGCCCTCAAAACCTTTTCCTGCTATGGTAGCACAGCAGGCCTCGGCGGTATAAGAAATTTTCCGGTATTCTTCACGATTTGAAATATCGGATAGGTGTACTTCAACGGCAGGTATTCCGGTTGCTTTCAGCGCATCGGGAATGGCAATACTGGTATGGGTATATGCGGCGGGATTGATTATAATTCCGTTAAATTGCCCTATGGCGTTTTGAATTTCGTCTACAATGGCACCCTCGGAATTAGATTGAAAACACCTAACCTCAACTCCGGCAGACCTTGCCGAATTGCAAATAAAAGCAAGCAAATCTGCATAACTCTCTTTTCCGTAAATCTCCGGCTCCCGTATGCCCAGCAGATTTATATTAGGTCCATTGATTACTAGAATTCTTTTCATACTTACTCCTGTCTAACCATATTATATATTTTTTCAGCCGTCTGTCTAATGCCGCCTACTTGTACGGCTACATCGCACCACTGCCTATAAATAGGCAAACGCTCTTTTGCCAGCACGTCAACCCCGGCTTGTTCTGAAAGGGGCCTGCCTGATGTCTCAAGTCTGGAAATATCGCGTTCTAAAAAGACAATAACGCCGTTTTGCTGCATTATATGCTTATTTACAGGGTGTTTTACCACGCCGCCGCCTGTTGCGACAATGCCTCCGTTTTGCTTACAAAGCTCTGTGAGCAGCTTGGTTTCCAATTCCCTGAATGCGTTTTCGCCGTCCTCGGAAAATATGGCTGCAACAGTCTTTCCGGCGGCCATTTCGATTTGCTCGTCTGTGTCGGCAAAAGGCCTGTCCATTATTCCTGCCAGCTCTGTGCCAATGCTTGTCTTTCCGCAACCCGGCATACCAATCAGCACAATGTTCCGGGTTGTTCTGCTAATCTTAGATATAATTTTTTCTATTAGAGAATCGGCAATAGATTCTCCAATAAACATTTCTGCTGATTTTTTTGCCTGACCAACAAGCATTGCAAGCCCATTCTCAGCAGGAATACCGCATTCCCTGGCCATTAACAGCAATTCAGTGTGGGATGGATTGTAAATAAGGTCAATTACAGCCTTGCAGTTTTGAAACAGCCCTAAATCAGCCAACGGCGAAACCCCATTGCCCGGATACATTCCCACAGGTGTTGTGTTTACAATAAGAACAGCATCGGAATGTTTTTTAATATTTTCGTAATTATTATCTCCGGTTCTGGATACAACTGCAATCTCCCTTGAGCCTTGCTCCCGCAATACTTCCTGTACTGCTTGTGATGCACCCCCGCTGCCGAGGACAACTGTTTTTCCTTCACCCGGATCAACACCTGCCCTTTTCAGCAAACAAATAAAGCCGTATCCATCTGTGTTGTCTCCAAAAAGAGTTCCGTCAGGCAAGCGCGTAATTGTATTCACACTTCCGGTTTTCCTTGCAAAATCAGATAATTCCGCACAAAAAGGAACAACAGTTTTTTTGTAGGGAATAGTAACATTAAGCCCATCAAATTCACTGTGCAGGAGAAACTCCTCTAACTCCCAAGGTTTTTTTTCATGCAGCACATATTCGTAATTTCCCAGTTGTGCGTGGATTAAAGGCGAAAAACTGTGTGAAAGATGCTCTCCGAGCAATCCGAAGCGACCAGGGCTTCTCGTTGCCTGTTGTTCACAGGCTGCCATCACACCACCTCCGAGTAGCTACCGAGATAATAAAACTCCTCACAAAAATCTTCAAGCTCTCTCAGTGCCCTCATTAGGCAGGGTGAATATACAGGTGTTTCAAGGTCGAAATAGAACATGAACTCAAAATCCCTGTTCGGAATGGGGCGGCTTTCAAGCTTGATAAGATTTATTCCATGGATATAAAGCCGGGACAGCACGTGATACAGCGAACCGGGCTTGTGGGGAACGGTAAGCATAAGGCTTGTTTTGTCGGCACCCGGATAGATTGCAAGCGATTTTGAAACACAGATAAAGCGGGTATAATTATTCCCCTGGTCCTGCACGGAGTCGGCAAGGCGGCACAGCTCATACAGACGAGAGCAGTTACGTGAGGAAAGGGCAGCGATGTCATTGCGAGGTGATTTAGAGACAATCTCAGCCGCCTCGGCAGTGTTCCGGCATACGGTTACCTTACAGCCGAGTTTTTTTATAAACTCCGATGACTGGGCAATCGCCTGTTCGTGAGAGAATATCTCTTTTACATCCGTAATTTCAACTTTCTTTTTGGCAAGCAAGCAATGGTCAATTTTAAGGCGTGTGCTTTTTACTATGCTAAAAGGATATTTCATCATAAGGTCATATACTTGATTTATTGAGCCTGCCGTACTATTTTCAAGCGGCAGAATGCCGTATGAACACATACCGCTGTCAACTGCCGAAAAGACCCCTTCAAAGTTGCCGAAATACATAATGCTTGGCGTTGAAAACAGCTTTTGCGCCGCCTGCTGGGAATACGCCCCTTCTATGCCCTGGCAGGCTATTACTGTTCTTTCTGGAAAAAGCCAATCCGTATCCTTCACGGCATTTTGAATTCTGTCGGTTAATTGTGAATGGGGGTTTATTATTTGCTCTTGATCGGCTCTGCTTAGCTCAAACAAAATGGAATACAGCGCGGAAATATATGTCCCCCGGCCTTCACCGGCCTTCCCGGATAAATCATACAGCTTTTGCCTCTCGCGTGCCGGGTCATATACCGGCAGGGCGTTGGCTTTTTTATGCTTGGCGATTTCAGCGGATGTATCCATGCGGCGTCCAAGCAAGGCAACCAACTCGTTGTCAATTCCGTCAATTTGCTTGCGTAACTCTTGTAAATCCATAATCATTTTCCTCTCTAATCAAATATAAATGGGAATTTTCCCGCAATCCAGAGGTCAAGAATGCCAATTGCCGCCGCCGCCTCTATAACAGGAACCGCCCGGGGGACTATACATGGGTCGTGCCTGCCCGATATAGTGATTTTAGCGGGTTCCCCCGTTGTAAGCTCAATTGTATTCTGCTCCTGTCCGATTGAGGGCGTGGGCTTAACGGCAACCCGGAAATTAAGAGGCTTTCCGGTTGTTATACCGCCTAAAATGCCGAAATTTGTTTTGTTAGACTCAGAACCGCGCATTCCCGCTAATGCAAACCCATTGTCAAACTCCACGCCCTTAACGGCGGGTACGGAAAACAATATAGACGACAGCCGGCTTTCAGTCGAGCTGAAAAACGGTTCGCCAAGCCCTGCGGGAAGCCCGGTAATAACGCACGATATTATCCCTCCTACACTGTCATTTTCAGCCTTAGCGTTTAATATAGTTTCATCGTCAGGGCTTACCCCTCCTATAAGCTCCGGCTTGGCCTTGAAGTTCACGCCAGGCAGCAGCTGCTTTGCCAATGCACCAGCAAAAACCAATGGCGCGGTTAATCTCCCTGAAAAATGCCCGCCGCCCCTATAGTCTGAAAACCCCTTGTATTTTATATGCGCCGTATAGTCTGCGTGTCCGGGCCGTGCCAGGTGCCGTTGGTAATCGCTCGATCGGGTATTTGTGTTGCGTATCATACAGCAAAGCGGGGCTCCGGTAGTTCTCCCCTCAAACAGGCCGCTGACTATTTCTACGGTGTCATCCTCCCTGCGGGAGGTTGTTAAACCCGATTGCCCCGGAGCGCGCCGCGCTAACTCCCGGCCAACCTCCTCCATATCTGGGGCAAACCCCGGTACTATTCCATCAATTACTATGCCGACAGCCTTCCCATGAGACTCACCGAAAATGGAAATTTTTAATGCTTCACCCCAATTGTTCATAATAACCCCCTAAGCTTTTGAAGTCTTCAAAAAAACGCGGGTAGGATTTCTCTGTACATTCAGCCCCGTGTATTGTAACAGGCGAACGACAGCGCATGGCTGCAATGGCAAGAGCCATTGCAATGCGGTGGTCGTTATGCCCATAAACATCACCGCCGGCCAAGGATGCCACACCCTGTATAATCAGACTCTCAGGCAGCTCCTCAATTTTCGCACCCAGCCTGTTCAGCTCCGCCGATATGGTGCTAAGGCGGTCACTTTCCTTGAGCCGCAGCCTGCCGGCATTGACAATGCGGCTTTCCCCTTGACCAAAGCAACAGAGTACGGCAAGGGCGGGCACAAGGTCAGGACATTCCCGCACGTCAATGACACGCTCATGGTTTTGGATAATGCTCTCCATAACGCTATCACCCTGTACAGTGCGGGGGTTTAGGCCTTTACAGTCTATCTCGGCACCAAGGGCGTTGGCAACCCGCCAAAACGCCGCCGCCGACTGGTCTCCCTCCACCGTATAGTGGCATGGGCGATATTTCTGATTGCCGGGGATAAAATAGCCGCCGCTTACCTCCTTTATGTCAATGCCGAATGCTGACAGCACCTGTACTGTCATATCGGCATACGGCTTAGATTCCAGCGGCGAGGTGAGGATGATTTCACTGTTGCCGCCCAGCATGGGCAGGGCAAACATCAGCCCGGTGACAAACTGAGAGCTGACATTCCCCTTAAGAGGATACCTCCCCGGCTGGAGCTTGCCCCGCAGGCGGTAGCCATTATCAAGCCTTTCGGCATCGAAAAAGTTAAAATACGGCTCCATAGGCCGCCTGAGCAACCCCGGGCTTCCGGTAAATACCGCCGTTTCACGTAAAACCAGCGACAGCGGCATGAGGAACCGCATGGTGGAGCCTGACTCTCCACATTCAAGAACCCCGCCCGTCCTAAGCGCGGAAAGGCAGCCTCGCGTTGCGGCGATGTCGGTGTTCCCGGCTAGATTTTCAGCCGTGCAGCCGGAAAGGAAGGCGGCAATTAAAGCGCGGTGGGATAAGCTCTTGGAGGGCGGCATTGTCACCTGACCTCGCAGAACGCTTCCCTGCAAAGGCTTTATTATGCGAATATCCACAGCATTATCCCTCCAGGCCCAGCCGTATTACTTGCTCCAAGTCACTAACCGGGATTTTTTTCAGTTCACATTTGCCGGGTTCAACCGGAAAAACCATCACAAGGCCGTCCCTGCCGCGCTTTTTATCAGAAAGGCAGGCGCGGGCGAGCTGACAAGCGTTATAGCTTGTGCTTTGGGGCAGGGAATGCCTGTCGAGTGACTCTAGCAAATCATCCAGGCAATCGCTCCGGCAAAGCCCCATTTTAACGGTCGCCCGGGTAATGGTGGCCATACCAATGGCAACCGCCCTGCCGTGTGAAATTTGGTATCCGCTCAGCAGCTCGACCGCGTGGCCGACAGTATGGCCGAAATTAAGCATCCTTCTCTCTCCCCGCTCAAGCTCGTCCCCGGCTACAATATCGCGTTTAATTGAAACACACCGGGCAATTACGTCCTCCAAGCTCCCCCTGCCCGGCATTTCAACGCCCTTCAGCAGCGTTCTGTCAGCTATCATGCCGTACTTGATAACCTCGGCACAGCCGTCCTTGAAGACCTCAGGATCAAGGGTTGAGAGTAGCGAGGTGTCGCAGATCACGGCATCAGGCTGATAAAATGCCCCGGCCAGGTTTTTCCCTGACGGCAAATTTATGCCGGTTTTTCCGCCAACCGAGGAATCAACCGCCGCCAAAAGGGTAGTCGGGATTTGTATAAACCCGGCCCCTCTCATATAGGAAGCGGCGGCAAAGCCCGCCAAATCCCCCGCCACCCCTCCTCCGAGGGCAACCACCGCATCTGCGCGGGTGATTTTTTCCTGTGCCAAAAAATTAAGAATGCTTAGAAATATTTCCGGGTTCTTAGACTCCTCGCCCTGAGGGAAAACATATTTGGACACTCTCAGGCCGCTTTTTGCCAGAATATCCGCCAGCCTGCCGCCGTAAAGTGAATCCACGGTCGAATCGGTAACAATTGCCGCCGACAAGCCGGGGCATACCTGGCTGATAATCCCGCCGGATTTACCCAGAAGCCCGGAACCCACAAAAATATCATAGGTCTTTGACACGCTTACCGTTATAGTCTTCATCAAGGATCCAGCTCCCCCTTCAGCCTGCTGCCCTCCTCCAGCAGCTCTTGCAGTGTGTCCTTGTCTCCCCTGGCCAGCGATTCCTTGTATTTTTCTATCTCCCCTGTAAAGCTGTCAAGCTCCTTTATTAAGAAATCCCTGTTTTCAATGCACAGCTGCGCCCACATTTCCGGGTTAAGCCTTGCAACCCGCGTTAAATCCTTGTAGCTCCCGGCGGAGAAAGCTTTATGTCCGCGGGCGGTGGGGCTTTTGACGTAGGCGTTTGATACAACGTGTGCCATCTGGGAGCTGAAGGCAATCATTTCATCGTGCTTGGCGGCACTGGAGACAGTAAGCCGCCCGAAGCCGGCAGGCCTCAGCAGCTCCTCCATGCGGCCGAATAACACAGGGTCGTCATATACAGGAGGGACAAGAATCATAGAGGCTCCGCGGAAGAGGCTCTCCCGGCTGTTTTTGAACCCGCCCTTATGGCTTCCCGCCATAGGGTGTCCGCCTACAAACGCAAAGCCGTATTTTTCGGCGATCGGGAAGCATTTTGAGCAGACAAGCCTTTTAACTCCGCAGCAGTCAATGACCATGGCGTCCTTTGAAATATACGGGGCGTTTTTTTCCAGATAGTCAACTGTGTCCGCCGGGTTAAGCGCGATAAATATCAGCTGGCACCTCCCGATTGTGTTTTTGTCCAGCACACCGCTTGCCGCGCCGGAAAGCAGGGCAAAGCCCAGCACCTCCTCATCGGCGTCAAAGCCGTAGACACAGTGCCCGCCGCCCCGGTAGGCCTTGGAGAGAGAGCCGCCTATCAGCCCCAGCCCGGCAACTCCTGCAATCATAGTGCCTCCACCTCGCGTATCCTGCGCACATTCTCCGCCACATGCGCAAACTGCTCCGGGGTGAGCGACTGCGCCCCATCGCAAAGAGCCGCTTTGGGGTCATTGTGGACCTCAATCATAAGACCGTGCGCCCCCGCCGCCGCCGCCGCCATTGCCATAGGCAGCACAAAGCGGGCAATCCCGCAGGCGTGGCTGGGATCAACAACAACCGGCAGGTGAGAGAGTTCCTTAAGAGCCGGTATCGCCGAAATGTCAAGAGTGTTCCGGGTAAATGTCTCAAAGGTGCGGATACCGCGCTCACAGAGGATGATATTATGATTCCCGCCCGCCATGATGTATTCCGCGCTCATAAGCAGCTCCTTGAGCGTGCTTGCAAGACCGCGCTTGAGCAATACCGGCTTGCGGATGCTCCCCAGCTCCTTGAGAAGCTCGAAGTTCTGCATGTTGCGCGCGCCTACCTGGATAATGTCAACCTCGTCAAACATGGGCAGATGGTTGGCGTTCATTATTTCGGTGACAATAGGCATACCGGTCTGCCTTTTGGCCTCAAGCAGCAGCTCAATCCCATCGGCGCGGAGACCCTGGAAGTCATACGGTGAGGTGCGCGGCTTAAATGCCCCCCCTCTGAGTATTGATGCCCCTGAGGCGTTGACGCCCTGTGCTATCTGGCTGATCTGCTCCGGGGTCTCCACCGAGCAGGGACCTGCCATTATCTGAAAATGCGGCCCGCCGATTTTCAGATTGCCCACCTCAATAATGCTGTCGGATGGATGGAATTTCCGGTTGGCGCTTTTAAATGGGTCGGAAATGCGCTTAACCGAGTCAACTATGTCAAGTCCCTCCAAAAGCTCGGTATCAAGCCGGGCGACATCGCCAATCAGCCCCAGCACGGTGTAGGACTCCCCCTTGGAAAGATGCACGGCAAGCCCTCTGCCCTCCAGCCAGGCGGTAAGATTTTCAATCTGCTCCCCGGTCGCGCTTGGCTTAAGCACTGCTATCATAATATTTTCCCTCCTGTTTAAATAATAAAAACACCCGGCACAATCGCTGCCGATTGCCCGGGTACGCTTTCTTCCGCGGCTACCGCGGCGCGTTTTTCCGGGCCGGCATAAAGGCAAAATAAAACAGCACAAAGCCCGAGGCAAAATATGCCGCGTTCCTGCTCCGCTCAATTTTACAAGTACCTCTGCTCATTGCCCTGCCTCCCTAAAAAATTCCGCTGAATGCTCACCCGGACATTGTATACCACAGGGGGCGGCCTTGTCAACCCTGTTTTTTTGGCGTCCGTATACCGGTCAATTGTAAACAAAATGTAAACAAAGTGTAAACTCAACAAAATGCTCCCCCAGGGGGGTTGACATGCTGACAAAAAAAGAGTATTGTGAGTGGGCATGCACCTATTTCGAGTGTGCGGCACCCTCCATCCTAAATTTTCCATGGGGGGGGGTGAGAGAATGGTTTTTCTGTTTACCCACGAAAACAGGCAAAAAAGAAAGGGAGAGTGTTTTTATGAAAACCTCAAAGGCAACCAACCTCAAGCGTTCCTTCGCGATTCTCCTGGCGGCCACACTATTGCTTGGTCTGCTCCCGGCAACAGTACTGGCAGAAGAACCTGGCCCTGCCGATGCGGAATACTGGCTGGACGATGACTTCCTTACCGAAAACACCAACTGGCTGGGTGGTACTCCTGGCGATGTTGAAGTCGATGTTGACTGGGACGAGGACACCAGCACCGTGAAGCTGACCTTTACCGGCGAGATTGAAATGGGAGAGGAAGGCTTCCTTACACGCACAGACGATGGCACCGGCTACGTGGGCCAGTACGTCTTGGGCGATGGCGATTATCCTCTCGGGAGTCCCTACCATGGAACAACCGGTAGCTTTTGTCCTAACCCATTTGCCCTGAACGGCAAGCCCTTTACCCTGGCCGTCCTTGACGGCGCGGCACTGACAGGCGAGATGAGCGACACACTTACATTTAACGCTACCAACACCGCAAACGGCGTTACAAAAGAAGACGCGTCCTTCGATGGTGCCACTGACTTTATAAGCGTCCTGCTGGCTCCCGGCAGCGAGGCTGTAATAATGATGTTTAATGACGACAGCAGCACTAAAGAAAAATACCTCACAGTGGAAATCGACAATCAGCTGGACTTTGTTAAGGGCGGCCTTGAATTCATCGCCGAGGGCAGCCAGCTTGAGGCTAATCTTGCCTACACCAACGCCTACCCCAGTGCCGACCCCGACCCGGAAGTCACCCCCGCACTGGAGATTACCGCCTATCTGAGCGGAACCTCCTATCAGAAGGAAATCCCGGATGAGTTCCTGGTGGACTTCGGCGTTCCCCTTCCTCCAGAAGCGACTGAGGAGCCGGAGGACCTGGATGACGATGCTGTGTTTGACAAGGACAAAAAAGCCCTGTGGGGAGACAAGGACTACAGCGTAGCGGCAATTCCCCAATCCCTGCTGGAAGCAATACTGGGTACCGACCCGGCTGACATCCAGATAAAGGAGACCAACAAGGCTCTGGAAATTTACCGGGATAGCGGCGACAACGCTGCCGATGGATTAGGCCCGGTTGACGAGGACGTTGACGGTGATGTAAGGCTCAAGGGATACACAGGGTTTACGGTCGATAGTGACTTCACCTTCTTAGTATCAAAAGGCGGCACAGTGACGTTTGAATTCTTTGAGGATTCCGATGATCCTGATGATGATCCTGCTTTTACCACCATCACCTATGTTCTTAACAGCGCGCAGGTACGTTACGATGTAGGCGCGGCAGTTGCCGCACCCGCCGCCGCACCCGCCGCAAGAACCGCAACCAGCATTACCCTAGCGGCAGTTGCCGCTCCGGCAAACGGCCAGACTGTGGAATACGCCCGGGCATCAACTAATGCGGCACCGTACACCGGCTGGCAGGACAGCACAGCCTTCACCGGACTGACCGCCAACACCAACTACTTCTTCTTTGCCCGCGCCAAGGACCAGGGCGAAGGCAAGTACAATGTGGGTGACGCCTCAGCCGGAACACAGATTAAAACCGATGCCGCGCCGGTAATAACCCCGAGTCCGGTACCCGATGTTACCGTCACCTTCGACCGTAACGGCGGTACCTTCGACAAAAACGCAGTTACCAGGAAAACACTTAAGCTCAACTCTAATGTTGGCACACTGCCCAAGATCAGCCGCAAGGGCCACACCTTAAAGGGCTGGTACACCGCAAAATCAGGCGGCACTAAAATCAGCACGACAACCAAGGCAGCCGCCACCGTGACCTACTACGCTCAGTGGACAAAGGTCAAGGTAGGCAAGGGCAAGACCCCCTCCAAGCTGAAAAACAGCAAAAAGGGCCAGCTTTCCTTCAGCTACGGCAAGGTTTCGGGCGCGGCAGGCTATCAGGTACAGAGAGCCACCTCGAAAAACTTCAAAAAAGGCGCGTCAAAGGCTGTTGGCAACGCAAAGAAAACCAAGTACACCTTCAGAAAGCTCAAAAAGAACACAACCGTATGGGTCAGAGTAAGAGCCTTCAAGAAAGACTCTCAGAAGAAGAATGTATTTGGCAAGTGGTCAACCGCTAAGGGTCTGAAAATCAAGCGGTAATTAAATTGCATACCTAATTCCTCCCCCCCGCACCTCAGGGCATGAGCCCAGTGGCGCGGGGGGATTCTTATCAATTCTCGTATGTTTTTAAAATACCCTCGGCAACAGCCCTTTTTGTGGAGCGCATATCCATTGCCTGCTTCTCTATAAGCCTGTGAGCGTCCTGCTCCGACATATTCATGCGGGATATGAGCAGCCATTTTGCACGGTCAACAACGCGTATGTCTTCAATTTTTTGCTTCAGCCGCGCATTTTCCGACTGAACTCTTCTGACCATTCTATGGGCGGATTTAGCAAGTGAGAGCGACGCCCGGAAAAGATTTCTGTTTACCGGCTTTGATACAGTAAGCACACCGTCTCCCTCGCAGGCAGCCGACACCTGCCCGAAGTATTCGCTTTTTACCGCAAGAATAACCTGCGCTGTCCCCCTGGAGGCTATATCCCTTGCGAAATTTTCCCCCGGCTCGTCCCTCAGCGGCGCGTTGACCACTATTAAATCAAATTCCCTCACCAAAAGCGTCCTGCGTGCCTCGGCGCAGGACGGAAGAGTGGTTATCCTGCGGATAGCTGCCTCAGCTAAAAGCTCGGTAAAATAAGCTGTGCCTTTATCCGCAAAGGAGACAATTAGAGCACTTTCCATCACACAGGCCCCCTTTTGTGCTCGACAGCCAGAAATGGGTACCCTTGGCACCCATTATATTATGCCAAAGTATTTTTTCCTGTAAGCTTCAGACCCATCAGGCGGAAGGGCAGTCTCTGCGGCTTCCTTTTCCTTAAGGCAAATATATTTTGAAAAAAGCTCCTGGCCTATAACTGCCCTTGCAAAGCTGCTTCCCTTGGCAATCTCTATGGCTTCATTCAGGCTTGGGGGCAGGGGGATAAGCCGCTGGGCCGTCTCCCTGTCTTTATACAAATCGGCATTAACGGGCCTCGGCAGGCGCAGACCCCCATCAATCCCATGAAATCCCGCCGCGATAATCAGGGCAAACGCGGTATAGGGGTTGACGGCAGGGTCAGGCGAGCGCAGCTCCAGTCTGACCTTTTCGCCGCTTGCCGCCGGGATTCTTATAAGCTGGGAACGGTTTTGGTGCGACCACGACACATACCCGGGGGCTTCAAGCCTGCCCAGCCGCTCGTATGAATTTGCCAGCGGGTTCAAAAACAGAGTTATCTCAGGAGCCATGGCGAGTATTCCGGCAATAAAGCTCTCGGCGGCGGCGGAATGTCCTTCGTTTGTGTTTTTAAAGATATTTACTCCATCCTGGCTTAAGGAGAGATTGACGTGCAGGCCATTTCCGGGGGCCTCCGCAATAGGCTTGGGCATAAAGGAGGCATGAAGCCCATTACGCGAGGCTATTGCCCTGACGACATTTTTGAATGTCAAAAAATTGTCGGCACAGCTCAGGGCATCGCCCGGGCGGAAGTCAATCTCGTTTTGCCCATGTCCCCGCTCGTGATGGCTTGTTTCAGGATATATGCCCATTTCCTCAAGGGTCAGGCATATCTCACGGCGTATATCCTCCCCTCTGTCAAGCGGGGCTATATCAAGATAGCCGCCCCTGTCAATGGGAATGGCGGTAGGATCGCCGGACTCGTCTGTTTTGAAAAGGGTAAATTCGCATTCCGCCCCAACAGTGCAGCCGTAGCCCCTTTCCGCCGCTTTTTCCACAGCATTTTTCAAAACACACCTACTGTCAAGGGGAAAGCTTGTACCCTCCGGGGTTTTTATGTCGCAGAAAAACCTCAGAACCCGCCCGGGACCCGGCCGCCAGGGCAGTGCCGCCATGGTATTCAGGTCTGGCATCAGCACCAAATCAGACCTTGCCGTACCGGCAAAGCCCGCAACCGCGCCCCCATCGAAGGGCATCCCATTTTCAAGCACCTGCTCTAATTCGCGTGCCATAATGGCAATGTTCTTTTTCTGCCCAAAAATATCACAAAAGCTAAGTCTTATAAACTTAACCTCGTTTTCCTTTACAAATTCCATAATTTCATGCCTTGTGCAGCTCATGCGGGCACCTCCCTGATTTCATTTCCGGGGAAATCCAGCTTTTTCAAGAGCCACACCCCCCTATGGTGAATTAACGACAGTATAGCACATGAAAATTGGCCGTGCAAGCCAGCACACACACAAGATGGCAGGTAAAATCAGTATTAAAATTACTTATGCTTTTCTCCGTTTTGAATGAATTAGCTGTCCTGCTTGCAATTCGCCTGAATGAAATTCTATGCTGTCAATTTTCACAGCGTTTTCCCTTAGTGTAACCTTTTTAACTATGACAGTGATTTTCTTAACAAAGCTTTGCAGGAATATCATTCTCTCACTGTTATTTAGTGCATCCCAGTTTTCCTTTAAGCTTAGAACAATATCTTTTTTTGATATAGAAACCTCTTCCTTAACCTCCGTTTTTGCCCTTGCGGCTCTCAATTCCTCATCCAATATGTCCGACCTTGTGTTGAGAATTTCCGTCAGGCTCTTGTATTCATCAAAGCTTATTTCTTCGTTGGCATATTGCTCCATAATCCGCTTCTTTTTAATACCAACTCTGCGTAATTTATCTTCACAAGCAATGATATATTCCATGATGCTTTTTCGACCTTCGTCCTTTTTGGGTTCAATGATTTCATTTTCTGTAAAATCGTTTACCCTTTCTATATATTTCGTAAAGGCGTCTTCCACCTTCGTATGACTGATATTAGGGGAATCGCACCGGATATCATCATTAAAATAAACCTTTTTATTACACCGATAGGAGATTTTCAGAGATACTACGCCATTTTTGTTTTTTATTCCCTTGTTATGATGTGTTGAAAATTTGCTTCCGCATAACCCACAAAACAACACGCCGCAAAAATAACAGATGTCCTTTGGCCGTTTTGTTTGCAAAACATTAGTTATTCTCTCCATTTTTTCTTGTGCAAGATAAAAGATTTCATCAGATAAAATTCTTTCGTGGTGCCCATCTGCTTCAAAGTATTTCTCATCATCCTTAACGGAATACCTTACCTTGCCGATATATGAAGAATTGGTTAATATTCTCTTTACCGTCATCACAGTCCACATGCTTCCATTCATTTTGGTATCTAGCTTTCTTTCATTCAGTATGCTTGCAATTTGGGTCATAGACATATCGCCATCTAAATATAACGAAAATATTTCCCTTACAATCCCTGCTTCTTCCGGGTGTATTTCCTGTATCTTTTGGCCTTTTTCTCTGATATATCCATAACTCACCGTGTTCGATGCCAGTGTATACCCCTCTTTTACTTTCCGCTCTAGGCCCAGCTTTAATCTGCTTGATAAATTTTCACGTTCAAATTCGGCAAATATACCGATTATTTTTAGAAACATCCTGCCGCTGGGCGTGTCGGTGTCTATGTTTTCGGTCAGGGAATTAAACGCACAATCAAAATCTTCAAACAACTCCACTAATTCAAGTAAATTTTTTGTATTTCTCGTGAGCCTGTCAACCTTAAAAACAAGAATATTATTGACCCTTCCGCTCTCAATATCGCTAATCATCCTGTTTATGGCAGGTCGTTCTGTAATATTCTTACCGCTTATGCCCTCATCGCTGTAAATGTCGAAAATGCTCCAATCCTTCAACAAGGCATACGATTTTAGTTTTTCGGTCTGAGCCCTGATTGAAAAGCCCTCTTGTGCCTGTTCCTCGGTGGATACCCTTACGTAAATAGCTGTATTTAAGTTTTTTCGCGTGCTTTCCCTCATTTTTTATCGCCTCCGTCTGATTTTTGCTCAGACATAAGCGTGAGTTTTTCTTTTTTGATTCTTGGTATAGAGGTTTTCAGAAAAAATTGCAGTATTTGCTTTTGTAATTCTTTGGGCAATATGATTTTTTCATTTTCATCCTTCAAGCCCTCAACTCCAATACAGTTTTTATAACTATATTGAATTTGCGACTTGTCCTATTCCGAAAAATAAAAAACGTCGAAACCCATGATGTTTTCTGAATTTTTGACATACTAGGTTTATCCAACTGCCCGCCAATAATGGCAGAACTGCACTGCAAATACTGAGGCATTATTATCCCAGTGATTTGATAATAGATACTGCCCCGGTTGCCCCTATTACCGAGTCATATCCTGGGGTACCCCTGTCTCAGGGGGCACAGGGTCCGGACGTGGAGCTCATGCAGAAATACTTGAACCGTGTGCGCCAAAATTTCCCTTATATCCCGGGCATTTCAAATCCCAACGGAATTTATGGGGCAGATACCGCCAATGCGGTGAGGGCTTTTCAGTCAATCAATTCCCTCCCGCAAACCGGTATCATAGACAGAGCTACCTGGAACCTTATAACCTATCGTTATGTTGCGGTGACAAGGCTTGCCCAACTGACCAGTGAGGGGGACCGCATAGTAACAGGCACAATCCCGCCTAACACTACTGTCAGCATGGGCACCAAAGGCGGTCTAGTTACCCGCTTGCAATATATGCTTACGTTTATCTCGCAGTTTTACCCGGATGTCCCGGCTCTTGCACAGGACGGAAGCTTCGGTGCGCTTACAAAGGATGCGGTTATAAGATTCCAAAACCGGTTCGGCCTAAGTGCGGACGGCGTTGTAAACGCCGCGGATTGGAACAAAATCTATGAGGTGTATAATTCGGCAAAGGGCTCGGTACCCCCTCAGATAACACCACCGCCAACTGGACCTGTATATCCCGGCGCACCGCTCAGAGCAGGCTCCCGGGGCGACAGTGTAAGGCTTATGCAGCAGTACCTCAATGCCATTGCCGCGGCATTTCCTTCTATCCCAGGAATTACAGCGGACGGAATCTTCGGGCCGCTTACCGAAAACGCAGTCAGGGCATTTCAAAGACAGTTCGGCTTAGGCATCGATGGTATTATAGGCCCTATTACCTGGAATGCTATTGTGGAACAGTACAACAGTCTCCAAGCAACTCCCCCTGTGATTCCGCCAACCCCGCCGCCTACAGGACCGGCATTCCCCGGCACACTGCTCAGAAACGGAAGCAGAGGCGACAGTGTAAGGCTTATGCAGCAGTACCTCAATGCCATTGCCGCGGCATTTCCCTCTATTCCAGTGATTACAGCGGATGGGATTTTCGGGCCGCTTACCGAAAACGCAGTCAGGGCATTTCAAAGACAGTTCGGCTTGGGCATCGATGGTATTATAGGCCCTATTACCTGGGCGGCTATTGTACGTGAATACAACAACCTCCAAACTGCTAATCCCGGATCGCCTATGTATCCAGGCGTACCTCTCAGGCTCGGATCAACTGGCGAAAGCGTAAGGGTCATGCAGCAATACATGAACGACCTTGCCGGAGTTTTTCCAACTATACCAAGGCTTAACGCAGATGGGGCTTTCGGACCGCTTACTGAAAACGCGGTTAGGGCATTCCAGTCCCTGTTCGGGCTTGCCGTGGATGGTGTAATAGGTCCTGCTACATGGAACGCTATTGTAACACAGTACAACAACTATCGGGATACCAACACCTTAACAGTTGTTATTGATGCGGGTCACGGAGGCTCCGACTGGGGTGCGTCATCAGGTACACGGCGTGAAAAAGACGATAATCTGAATCTTGCCTTAGCTGTAGCGCAGAGGCTTCAGACGGAAAAGCAAAGAGTTATTTTAACCAGAAGCTCTGATGTCTTTGTACCGCTGGAGGAGAGGAGCGAAATAGCCAATCGTAATAATGCCGATATATTTGTTTCCCTCCACAGGAACGCCTCTGTAAGCCCGGCTGCGAACGGAGTAGAAACCTTTGTGAAGCCTAATGCCCCTCCCATTAATATAAGCTATGCCCAAAACGTGCAGAACGCGATTGTCAGTGTGGGTGTACAGAGCAATAGGGGAGTCAAGCAGGAGAATTTTGCCGTTTTAAGAAATACTCAAGCCCCTGCCATGTTGGTTGAACTCGGTTTTATAACCAACGAGCGTGACAACGAGCTTTTTGATCAAAATTTCAACGCATATGCCGATGCTATAGTACGCGGGATACTAGAATCGCTGAAAGGACCGGGCGGCAATGCCAACGGAGAATATTTCAATTACACCGTACAGAGCGGGGATACCCTCTGGGCATTAGCTCAACGGTTTGGCACAACGATAGAAATCATCATGCAGCTGAACGGATTGACCGATAGCAATCTGTCAATCGGTCAAGTGCTGAGAATACCGGGCGCATAAAATATACACCTGCCGCGCAAGCTGGCTTTTGAGGTGATAAACATGGCTAAAGCCGGCATGCGCCGCCCTGACCCTAAGGAACCGCATGGGACTGAATCGAACAAAAAAACCGTATTCCCAAAAAACAAAGTGTCGCCTGTTCCTCAGAAGAAGGGGAAAAAGGTATAAAAAAATACCCTTCTCGTCCTCATACTTGATGGCGAGAGGGGTATTTTTTTGCAAGTGATCCATAGGACTCCGGGGAGTATTTAAGCAAAATCATTTTTTTAAGTGATTTTAAAGGTCTTGCTTGGGTTATACGATATGGTGAAGGTGGTGGGAAAGCCGGCTATATTGACAAAAATGGGAATGTAGCCGCCCCATTCATAGTACGATGCAGAGCGTGGTCACGATGATTACGCACATGACTTCTCAGACGGAATGGCTCTTGTGAAAAAGTATGAAATGGGCTTCAAATATGGATTTATAGACAAAACTGGAAAAGAAGATATATTCGTCCATGATGGCGGCGCGGACATTATCGTACTGCGTGAAATCGAGGAATTTAAAAAATTTAAAAAAATTTTTCTAAAACCGCTAAAGTATTCCCCGCTGATATACGATAACAGTTATAGGGCAAGGAAATTGCCTAAATAAAATAGCTCCCGGGTTCAGTACACAGAACCCAGGGGACTTAAAAAAAGGAAGTGTATTGTCATGAAAACAACAACCAAACGCATCGCAATCGTTCTTGCATGGGTCATGCTGCTCACGCTGTACCCCGCCCTGCCGGGATCGTTCCCCTCCCCCGACGCATTGGCGTCGTCGACAACTCTGAAGCCTGTGTTCCCGATTGGGATGTATAATGTAGTTCAATATTTAGGCGATGGTTTCTTTAGAGTAAGGAAAGGTTCCCAATATGGAATCGCCGACAAGGATAACAACATGATACTCCCGCTTGGAAGCTATGATTACACTGAATATGCCGGCGACGATTACTTTGAGGTAAGGAAAGGTACCCAACGCGGAATCGCCGACAAAAATAACAATATGACATTCCCGCTCGGAACCTATGATTTCGTTTACTATCAAGGCGACGGTTTCTTTAGGGTAAGAAAAGGCTCCCTATATGGAGTAGTCGACAAAGATAACAACATGATATTCACGCTTGGAAGCTATACTTCGATTGACTATGTCGGTGACGGTTTCTTTAAAGTACAGAGCGGCACCCTATGGGGCGTTGTCGGCGAAGATAAAAATGTGTTAATCCCATTTGGAATCTACGACATCATTACATATCAAGGCGATGGTTACTTTGTGGTAAGAAAAGGCACTCAATATGGAGTTGCCACCAAAGACAACAACATGGTATTCCCGCTCGGAATCTATGATTACATTGAATATTGGGGCGATGATTACTTTGCGGTAGATAAAATCTCTGCGGGATCCTCGCTAGCGGGACTTGTCGACAAAGATAACAAAATAATATTCCCGCTGGGAATGTATGCTTACGTTTATTATGCCGGCGACGGTTACTTTATAATAGATAAAGACAACGACAAAACGGGAGACACCGATTTGGGAGTCACCGACAAAGATAACAATGTGATACTCCCATTTGGAATGTATGATTGGGTTTACTATCAGGGCGATGGTTATTTTAAGGCAGGTCATACAGATAAGGTCTTCACAGAGGGGATTGTTGACAAAGATAACAATGTGATATTCCCGTTTGGAAACTATGAGGTTGAGTATCATGGAGACGGTTACTTTATATCAAACTTCGAGGATTGGGATTGGAATGCCTACAGGATAGATTCCCTCCCCATCAACATCCCCTCAATCAACGACCCTCTCAACGCCTCGATAGACCTTGCCAACGAAACAATCACTCTGCCCTTTACCGCAGGTGCATACAGCGTAAACGGCGGTATTAAGTGGAAAGACAAGCCGTTGACCCCGGAATTGTTCAAAAAACTGCTCGACAAGGGCATGAACCTGTATGTTGCAGAGGGTTACAGCAAGGCAACTAAGACATACACCGGGAAATGTGTGCATTTCCCAACAATAAACCCCCGCCCGAAAGCTAACCCTGAAAAACTCAAGGCCGATGCCGACGGAAACCTGATACCCAAAACCGGGGATAATATCACAGGTACATACCAGTGGGCACTCACCTCAGACAATAAGAACCCCAGCGGCGACTGGTCTGCACTGAGCGGAGCTCTGGCTGTTAACTCAACCAATACGGTATACCTTTTGCGGTCACCTGCCCTGTCGTCCCCGGCAAGTACAACAGCACCTGCAAGCTATACCCCGGCGAGCAAGAGCTTCAAAGTAACCGTGAAAGCACCTAAGTAAGACAGTGCTGAGAAAATGCTTTTGAAGCCTGGCAGCACGTTTTTCAGCAGTTTCCAACTCCAAAACACCCCCCGGATGTACAATACATCCGGGGGGTGCAGTAATGCTCAGACCGACTTCATACCAAGTTCTATAGAGGTTGAGGGGGTTCCTATTGGCAGAATACCAAAAATTGCCTCGCTTTTGATAGTCATTTCATTCATTTCCCGCATCCCCTCTCATTCTCCACCAACCCCCGATGCCGCTCCATCAACGCCGCCACACACTCCGCCTCGCTCGTACCCTTCACGTCAAAACCATACAGCTTCATCACAGCACGGTCAAGTGTGCGATGGGCGTTCAACAGCTCCGTGGGCATTGTGAGCGGGTCGTAGAGATCGGCAAGAGAACAGTCGGGAAATTGCTTCCTTGCATCCAAAATGGCTTGTGCCAACTTTTCAATTACAGTTTTCTGGCTATCTGTTGTGTCCGGCCATGGGAAATTATTGTACACTAAATCCTTTGAATATCGGTAGTCACTTTTGAGCCTGCCACACACAACCCTTGTCCAAGCCATATGCACATTAGATGTGAGTATCCCGAAATGATACAAGGAAGCATTTGGAATGATAAGCACAAGGTTTGTTGCAATTGTTGAACTGTCTAAAAATCCAATGGGAATATATCGCCGTCGTTCGGATGATACCGATGGAATCACAATAAACGTTTCGGGGTTATTGGTTTCACGGAATAAGGTTGGGGTATCGGCGTGTCTGCGTGTTCCTGCATCAGAGCTTTCAAGGCGCATTTGGCGGCATTTATCCACACGCTCCATCACAAGCGGCATTTTCCGCAATTCTGCCGGACTGACACCCACAAGCCACAGGCAATAACGGTCACGATTATTGATAAACTCTACAGCACCAATTAGGCGTTTGATATATTTTTCTGCAAGAGGTTCCCTCCTAATAAAATCAGCATATTCATCCGCTTCAATGATTAAATTGCCGCCATCTGTCGGCTGGTTGCCCTTTTGAATTTGTAGCACATCACATAGTGGGTTGCTACGGCTTTGCACAACGATTTTAGAGCCTTCAATCAAGTATGGGCTGATAATTGGTTCCGTCTCTCGATAGCTAAAACCAACGATGACGCAATGTACCGCCGCTTTTCCCTTGGCCTCATTATTCCATATAAAAGCAGGAATGCCAAAATTTATACGTATCCCTCGTTCAAATAATGGTTTCCACAATAACGCAGCCTGTTCGCCTTGCGCTATAGAATTTGTTGAAACAAAAGCACAACGAATCGTGGTATCATTCATATATTCTGCGGATTTTACATACCACGCTGTAACATAGTCCATTGTTTTATTCTTTGGAAACAGAGGTGCTAAATCCTCCCGCTGTGAAACATTCAAATTATTGTTCCCCACAAACGGCGGGTTGCCCAATATAAAACTCAATTCCCGTTTTGGCACAACACTCTCCCAATCCATTCGCAGTGCGTTCCCATGCACAATAACCGCACTGTCTTTCAGAGGCAAGCGTACGAACGGAATCCCAAACTCGTCAGCAACAAGGTTGTTCATTTGATGGTCGGTCAGCCACAGACCAACAGTGGCGATTTGGCAGGGGAAATTCTCAAGCTCGATGCCGCAAAATTGGTTGACGTTGACTTTCAGCAAGGGCGTTATGTCCATTAGCATCTGTCCTGAATTGCGTTTCACCCGCAACACTTCAAGCTCTAGCAATCGCAATTCCCGGTAAGTGATAATCAAAAAATTTCCGCAGCCGCAGGCGGGGTCTAAAAACTTCAAATTTGCAATTTTATTGTGAAAACGGTCAAGAGCGGCCGGGTCGGTTTTCACACGGTCAAATTCTGCCCATAGCTCGTCCATAAACAGCGGGTTAATGAGTTTCAAGATGTTTTCTTCGCTGGTGTAATGCGCTCCCAGTTCTCGGCGCTGGGTTTTGTCCATAACACCCTGAAACATTGCACCAAAAATAGCCGGGCTAATGTCGCTCCAGTCAAATCCCCGGCATTCTAAGAGAAGATTTCGCATTTTGGCATCAAAATCAGCGGGAGGCAATCTTTCTTCAAACAAGCTGCCGTTTATATATCGGAATTGTTTTAATTCATCGGACAAAAGCGTTTTCTTCGCCCTTATTTCATACGGCATATTGAGAACTTCAAATAAATCGGAAATTCTGTGTGACAGGTCACTGCCGTTTTCTTTGGAATCTTTGATGTAAAAGTAAAAATTTCCTTTGGGAAAAATCCCGGTATCCCCGGCAAACATACAAAAAAGTAACCGCACAAGGTAAACCTCGAGATTGTGACCATCATATCCGTGGAATTTTAGCGCATCATGGAGTTTTGCCATTTTCTCAGCGGCCTTGACGTTCAACTCTATCTGACCGGCACGGAAACGCTCGGTGGTGTGTCCGGCAATGTTGGCAAAACGCTTGATGTTTTTACGCAAGTCTTTGGTCTTAAAGCTCCAAACTTCATTTGTAGAGCGGCGGGAAAGCCGTATGGTTTCAAAGTCGCATACTAGCCAGAGGTCAGGCACATCTTCTTCAGGCAGACTGTACATATACTCCCGCAGTTGTTCATAGGCAAGATCGAGATTTTCGCCTGCGGATTTCATTTCAATGGCAATTTGACCTTTCCAAAGGTAGTCTATCCATTTTGTACTACCCTCAATGCGGGTTTTCTCTTGAAAGGTCCCAACAGCTCGTGCGTCATCAACGCCAAAAACACGCAACAGTGCCTCAATAAAGCCTTGGTCTTGCTGTTTTTCGCTGGTTACATCCTTCCAACGTTTGGAAAAAGCAACGGCGTTGGCTTGTATTTCGTCCCATGTAAGTTGCATTGACTTCACCGCCTTGATGGCATTATAGCAAAAGTTATAGGATTCGGCAACGGCTTTTTTGCTCTCCATCTGCCCCGCCCCGTAGCTCCTCAAAAATTCTCAATTAAAATGCCGGAAAAGACAAAGAAAGCGGTTTTGCCGCTCCCTTTGGTGGGGCATAAGTTTTCCAGCCAAAGCAAAAAACCGAACCCCTCGCCAATCGCTTTAATGACTGGCGGATCTTTCGGATTATTTGCGTGTGGTGACCCTTAGTCGTTACTCCCAAAACCCATGTCCAGCACACTTGTAACCCTTGCAAACACTACGTTTTATATGCCAGATTATTTATGGGTAATTAGAGGGTCAGAAAAATGCCGAAAAGATTTTCTCTGACAGCTCTTTCGCCTATGGCTTTATGGTTTCATCGATTCGTGTTTGTGGGGATTTGGGCGTGGGGTTGAGGGCGCGAGAAGCGGGAATGGAGTGTTTGGACGGCTGGCGGTTAAACTGTAGCAAAATAATTCTCGTCTATTTCGTAGTCTTTTACCTCTTTAACTCCAATTCCACATTCAGCAAGCTTGCTAATAAATTCTTCTCCTTCCATGAGGTCAATTTGTAATTTGCCGGGTTCTGAAGCCTCGGCTTTTGCTGCCTTAGAGAATGTGCTAGTAGTAATGAAAATCGCCTTTTCTATGTTTGACGTAAGGGAACCCCTAAAGTCACGAATCGCCGGTGAGCCTATAGGCGATGAGTCCTTGTAACGTTTACATTGAAAAGCTATGTTGAAGCTAAAAATACCATTTATTTTAAGCTTTCCAAATCCGTCAATTCCCCCATCTCCAGATTTTTTAGTAACTACAACATGGGTAAAGCCACTTTCTCTTAAAAGTCGCTGTGATAAGCGTTCAAAAGCGAAGGAATCCATGTTAATCAATATATCGTAAAGTTTTTTGCGCCATGGTTTTATCTCGTCAGGGAATTCCGATTCATTAACTTCCGATATCGTTTTCGATACGGGTTTGGACGTTTTCGTAGCAGGATGTAAGCTTTTTACTTTCCGTATAACCTCGTTTATATCAAGTTCTTCTACATTCATATAAGCGGAAGCTACAGACCAAACAGCTCTAGCGGAATTATCAATAGCTCCATACTTCTTTAAGTAGGTGCGAGCCCACGCAAGACGATATTCAAGTTCACTCTGACTTCCTTCACCGTGCGGGACATCTATTGCACTATCTGGGAGATTTAAGAGTTTAATAACCTCGTCGTATATCTCATCGTTCTTCCCAGAACCGCCCAGCGATTGAAGTACTTTCAATGTTGGGTTAATTAAATCACTATAATTTGGCACTCCGCTTTGTGGCATAATCTTTTTCATTCTGATACCTCCAATTTACAACCATGCTCCCCTTGATTATACCACAGACCATGCCGCCCGACAACCGCTTTTTTCGGCAAGCGTCGCCATCCTCAAACATGACACCATCCACCCGCCACTGGCCGAACCCCCAACTCATCCCAACATGGGGTTTTGAGGTAACCACTTTTCCATTTGAAGCGTCACCGACCCATGTTTCCGAACATTCCTTGATTTGCAACGCTTTCAGCCAACGCACACCTGCAAAATGACCAAAATTTCTGAAAACGTCTTTTTTCAGGCGACAAAAAACCCATGTCCGAGCAAACTCGCAAACAGTTGAAAACCCTAGCTTTTTCAATGTTTGGGAACCTGCTTAGACATGGGTTTCGCTGGTGACCCGTAGGGGAATCGAACCCCTGTTGCCGCCGTGAAAGGGCGGAGTCTTAACCGCTTGACCAACGGGCCAAATCAATTGACAATTAGGAAATACTCTTAATTGTCAATTGCAGTGGTAGCGGCGATTGGAATTGAACCAATGACACTACGGGTATGAACCGTATGCTCTAGCCAACTGAGCTACGCCGCCATCTTTCGTCTCCAGCCGGAAACGAAAGCAGTATATAACATGAAAAACAAGATGTCAAACATTTTTTACAGATCCCACTATGCAAAAAAATTACTTCGTCATTTTTGCAACCTCATCGGCAAAGTTTTCCTCTCGTTTTTGAAGACCCTCACCCACCTCGTAGCGGACAAAGGATGCTACCTTAATTTCTCCGTGTAAAGCCCTGGCTGTTGCCGCGACATGATCACCTACTGTGGTTTTGCTTTCTTTTACAAAGGCTTGCTTTAGCAGACAAACCTCGGCTAAATACTTGCGAATCCGGCCTTCAACTATTTTTTCGAGGACATTTTCGGATTTCTTGGCGTTTGCTTCGTCCTGCTTAAGTTGTTGGGTGATGATTTCCTTCTCACTATTTACAACGGTTTGGTCGGCAACTGTCTCGTCTAGCCAAAGCGGACGCATGGCAGCAATCTGCATGGCAACATCACGGCCAAGCTCAGAGACATCAGGATTATCCTTCAGGTTTTCAGAAACATCCATACTGACAACAACAGCAATTTTTCCGCCCATGTGGATATAAACGGCGTTTAAAGGGCAGACTACACGATCAAAACGGCGGATTTGAATGTTCTCGCCGATTTTCAGAACCTTGTCTTGTAAGACCTTCTCAATTGGGCGGCCATTGCTTTCAGGATATTCGCATTGCTTGAGAGCATCCACATCGGCAGGGGCTTCATCTGCAACAACAAAGGCCAAGGTTTTGACAAAATCCTTGAATTCTTCATTCTTTGCGGCAAAGTCCGTCTCAATGTTAACCTCGACCAAGGCAGCAACGCCGCTCTTAGGACACACAATAGCGTGACACATCCCCTCGGCGGCAACACGTCCTGCCTTTTTGGCCGCCGCCGCCATGCCCTTTTCACGCAGTATTTTAACGGCACTGTCGATGTTCCCGTCCGCTTCTTGTAGGGCTTTTTTGCAGTCCATCATTCCAACGCCGGTCATCTCACGTAGCGTCTGTACGTCTTTTGCGGTAAATGCCATAAAGCTCGTTCCTTTCCATAATGAAAAAATTATATAAGAATACTATTGCTCTGTTTCAGGTGACGATTCCGGTTTAATGTCTTCCTTGTTGGCGACATTTCCCTCTTGTCCGGAATACTCAGCAGCTTCCTCCCCCTGACGGCCTTCCAAGACAGCATTGGCAATAGTCTGGGAGATAAGCTTTATGGCTCGGATAGCATCATCGTTGCCAGGAATGGGGTAGTCGATTTCGTCAGGGTCGCAGTTGGTGTCAACAACAGCTACAATGGGAATACCCAGCTTGTGTGCCTCAGCGATGGCATTACGCTCCTTGCGAGGGTCAATTATAAACAATGCACCAGGCAAGCGGTTCATGGTCTTGACACCGCCCAAATATTTTTCCAGTTTAGCAATTTCACCATTTAATTTGATTACCTCTTTTTTGGGAAGCATCTCGAAGGTGCCATCCTCTTCCATTTTACGCAACTGGTTAAGACGGTCAACCCGGCGGCGCATAGTCTTAAAGTTGGTTAGCATTCCGCCTAACCAACGAGCATTTACAAAGTACATACCCACCCGCTCTGCCTCTTCGCGGATGGCCTCCTGTGCCTGCTTTTTGGTTCCGACAAACAAAACTGTCTGCTTGTCAATCGTCAAGTCGCGGACAAAAGCATAGGCTTCCTCTAACTTTCTTACAGTTTTTTGCAAGTCGATGATGTAAATGCCATTGCGTTCGGTAAAGATAAATTTCTGCATTTTTGGGTTCCATCTACGTGTTTGATGGCCAAAATGCACCCCGGCCTCCAATAGGCCTTTCATGGAAACTACTGACATGCTAAGGTTCCTCCTCTTTGTTTTTTGAATCTCAATATGATTCCCGCCGCACTCTTCATCCTCGTCTTGGCAACCGGCAGAGCCGGCCACAGTGCCAAGGCGCATCCGAATGCGTGTGAATTACGTCCTACCCCGGTACGCCGAAGTAGTATAACACGCCGAAACAAGCTTTGCAAGGTTTTTTTCAAAACGGTGTGGCCGGGGGGCCATCACCGTTTTGAGTGTCTCAATTTTTCGTACGGTACACCCGCGCTACTGCCAGCAAACACAACGAGACAAAAAAGTGTAAGGGCTGCAATTATGGGCAGTCTGTGAGCAAAAATCACAGGCTTGATAAAAAGGCAAGTGTAGACTGCGGCTTTGTAAAGTGGCAGTCGCGCCCCGGCTATGCATGCGGACATCTAGCGCGGGATAATCTATATATTCTCAATTAGGTCATCAGCCTAGCGGTGCTTACCTTGATACCGGGGCCCATTGTCGGTGAAATGACGCATGAGCGGATATACTGACCCTTGGCGGCGGCGGGCTTGGACTTTATAATGGCACGGAGCAGAGCTTCGAAATTCTCCAAAAGCTTTTGTTCTCCAAAGCTAACCTTGCCCAGGGGGCAGTGAACGATATTTGTTTTATCAAGACGGTACTCAACCTTACCCGCTTTAATCTCCGATATGGCACGTGTCACATCATTGGTAACTGTTCCGGCCTTGGGGTTGGGCATAAGACCCTTGGGGCCTAAAACCTTGCCTAAACGACCAACTAAGCCCATCATATCGGGAGTAGCCACGATAACATCGTAATCAAAAAAGTTCTCGTTCTGAATTCGGGCAACCATATCCTCGGCACCCACAAAATCCGCGCCGGCATCCTCGGCGGTTTTGGCATTGTCACCCTTGGCAAAAACCAAAACACGATTAACCTTGCCCGTTCCATGCGGCAAAACGATATTGCCGCGAACCTGCTGGTCTGCGTGACGAGAGTCAACGCCCAGGCGCACATGAACCTCTATTGTCTCATCAAATTTGGCCTTGGCTGATTTAAGTGCCAATCCGAAAGCATCTTCCATGTCGTATTGCACTGTACGGTCAATCAGCTTTATCGAATCTTGATATTTTTTTCCACGAAACATAACACGACCCCCCTTATTCCGCTACGGTAACGCCCATACTACGAGCTGTACCGGCAATCATCGACTCGGCGGCCTCTATTGAAGCGGCATTGAGGTCGGCCATTTTCTGTTCCGCGATTTTTTTAATGTCTTCCTTGCTGATTGTTGCGACCTTTTCCCTGTTGGGGACGCCGGAGGCTTTTTCGATCTTGCAGGCCTTCTTAACAAGCACTGCGGCGGGCGGCGTTTTGGTGATGAAGGTGAAGCTTCTATCGGCGTAAACGGTAATTACAACCGGAATGACCAAACCAACGTCATTTTTTGTACGCTCATTAAATTCCTTTGTGAATGCCATGATGTTAACGCCGTGCTGACCCAAGGCGGGGCCAATAGGCGGTGCCGGCGTTGCTTTGCCGGCGGGGATTTGCAATTTGATAAAGCCGATAACTTTTTGTGCCATGATTTTTTTCCTCCCATAGTTTAGGTTGTGGTGTTGGCAAAGCTTTGGCGAAGCTTCTCCCACATATTTAAGAAAGCAGAATTACCCGCTTATCTTGCATTAACTTAGATTGGTTCCACCTGGTCTAACTCCAATTCGACCGGGGTTTCCCTTCCGAACATTGACACAACTACACGGACAATATTCTTGTCAAAGTCGATTTCCTCGACTATGCCTATAAAGCTTTGAAGGGGGCCATCGGCAATGGTAACACTGTCGCCTTCCTTGTATGGTACGACAATTTCACGTTTTTCCACCCCGAGGGCAGAAACTTCAGCATCGGTAAGGGGAATAGGCTTGCCACCGGGACCGACAAAGCCTGTGACACCCCGGGTATTTCGTACCGCATGCCAGCTTTGGTCAGTCAGTATCATTTTAACCAAAACATACCCCGGGAAAAGCTTGCGCTCCACAACTTTTTTCTTGTTGACCTCCGTAATTTCGGTGACCTCTTCAGTTGGCACGCTGACATCAAAAATATAATCATGTAACCTGAGGTTTTCCACTGCTTTTTCAATGGTAGCGGCAACTTTTTTTTCATAACCAGAATAGGTATGGACAACATACCAATTAGAATTATCTGACATTTTCACTGACCCTTTCTCTCGGAGATATCCGCCCAGAGGCACCCTAGAACGTTTCTCTCAGCAAATTCAAAATCCTGAGGAAAAGGTAGTCAAGCACCCCGATTGCGGCACTGACAATTACTACGGCCACAACAACAATGATGGTATTGTTAACGAGTTGTTTACGGGTGGGCCAAACAACCTTTTTAAGTTCAACCTGCATCTCCCTGAACCAACGTCTGACACGTATTGGCAAGGAAGGCTTCTCAGATTTTTTTTCAGGCTTCTTTTCAGCCCTGCCTGTGGCTTCAAGCCCCCGTTCGTTTTGATTATTTTTTTCACTCACAGCGATTCACATCCTTCTCGACCTGTAGTCCCCATATTTGTGCATCTTATCATTTAGATTCTTTATGAGGGGTATGTTTGCGGCAAAAACGACAGTATTTGTTCATTTCTAAACGGTCGGGGTCGTTTTTTTTGTTTTTCATGGTATCGTAATTTCTCTGCTTGCACTCCGAACAAGCTAAAGTAATTCTTACCCGCATGGCGACGGCACCTCCCTAGTACTTCTTACTAAAACCCCTGGAGAATCCTTATGAAACCAAGCGACAAAAAAAGAACCTCTCTCAGGCAAGGGGAAGTATAACACATATATGCATCCTCGTCAACTACTTTTTTTCAGACGATGTGTCCGGGGCAGTTGAAACTTTAATTGTCCCGAATCCTGGATTTATGTATCTGTCGTTCCGCAAAATGTGCTTGTGTTTTTCCCGCTGTGATACAATTGTTTTGTTCCATTGTTCGGATAACCTCTATGACTTGTTTTCTTAGCAAAAAAACATTTTGTCAGGTTACTCCAAACAATGGAACATTTCTAGAGCCTTGGACAATTAGCGTTTCAATTGGGGTTAAGGGGTTAATTTTTAAGGCTTTTCATATAAGGCTATCGCGCTATCGTGGTCGTATAAACATTTGTGTCCAGTAAAGCGTTCCGTTGCCCGCTTTGGCTGCACCTACACCAATATGAGTTACATTTGCAGACAAAATATTAGAGCGGTGCCCCGGTGAGTTCATCCAGCTTTTCATAACATCCGCAGGAGTTCTCTGTCCATAAGCAATATTCTCCGCGGCAGCGGTATACTTGATGCCAAATGACTCAATCATTTTAAAGGGTGAGCCATACGTTGGCGAGTCGTGGGAAAAATATTTTTTGTCAATCATATCCTGAGACTTATAGCGTGCAACACGAGACAGCTCCCAGTGGGCAGTCAGCGCAGGCAGGCCCCTGCCTGACCGTTCGGAATTTACAAGGCGGATTACCTCTTCTTCAAGCGATTTAAGCGATGATGCCTCTGGAATATTAATTTTATCACCGGGATAAATCAAGTCAAAGCTTTTGATTTGAGGATTTGCGGCTTTAATTTCAGATAGCCCAATCTCATATGCCACAGCTATTTTCCAGAGTGAATCGCCTGCCCTGACGGTATACACAGCCGGTGCGGCAATTACGGGGGCAGGCAGCAGCAGGGCAAACAAAATAAGAAAAATAGGAATTTTAAATGATTGCTTCAATTTTATCACCATCCCGCCGCTATTATGCCCGCCTGCCGCCATTCAACAACTGCCAATAAATTCAAAACCATTAAATTCGGGGGCTGCCCCTGCCGCGAGCAGTGTCCCGCAAAGCGATAAGAGCAGGTCCGGGTTATCGCTGGGTGGCAATGGTATTTCCTGCCTTAACAGCTTTTCCCCTGAGATGGTGACAATATCCCGCTGCAGTGAAATCATACACCCATCCTCACGGAAGCTGGAAAGGGTAAGGGTGCTTGCCTGCCCTAAACCATAGGTAATTACCTGCTTGGCGGTTACCGGCAGATGAGATGGAATGACCGCCGTGTGTACGGCTGTTTCAGGTACAGCCGCCGCGCCCGGCAGAACAACCAAAGCGTAGGCTCGGCTGTTTTCATTACACCATGCAACCTCCGGTGCGGCAGAACGCAGGAAGGACAAAATCCCATCATTGCCGCCCCAAACTGAAAATTCAGTCATTTATCGTCCTCCTTATGCCTCTGACCTTAACACGTAAATTTATTGCTTGGCCATTTTGCAATAATTGTGATTCGCGGAGGCTTATTTTGTGTTAATTGCCTGCAAATATACAAACCCGCCCACATGAATTATATTTTTTAGAATTTTGTCTATACTAAAGATTTATAAGCCAAAGTGAAAGGAATGTACAGTGCCATATGAAAGCAGTATTGCTTGCAGGCGGCGAAGGAACCCGTTTGCGTCCAATAAGCGCGGACTGTCCCAAGCCGCTGGTGGAGCTCTTTGATAAACCGGTTATGGAATACGGCATAGAACTGTTGAAGGGTCATGGCTTTGATGATATTACCGTGACATTAGGTACAATGGCCCAGCAAATTAAAGATTATTTCGGTTCCGGTGCTAAATTCGGCGTTTCAATACGTTACAGTGTGGAAAAAACTCCTCTGGGAACGGCGGGAGGCGTCAAGGCCGCCCTGCCCGGGGAGACTGATGAACCCATTTTAGTACTCTCTGGCGATGGTGTCACGGATTTTGACCTTTCCGCCGCACTAGCCCGGCATAACGAAAAAAAAGCTGACGTTACCATTATTTTGAGCCGGCAAAAAGAGCTTTTGGAATATGGGCTTGTTATGCTCGACAAAAATGAAAGGGTTCAGGGTTTTATCGAAAAGCCTTCTTGGGGGCAGGTTTTTTCAGATGCAGTCAATACCGGGATTTATATATTGTCCCCCAATGCTATGGGAATGATTCCTCAAGGCACGCCATATGATTTCGCAAGGGATCTCTTTCCAAAAATGCTGAAAGAGGGATTGCATTTGCTCGGGTTCACCGCTGAGGGTTATTGGTGCGATATGGGCGACAGCTCAGCATACCTGAAATGCTGTCATGATATTTTAGACAAACAGATAACTCTCAATTTACCGCCGCAAGCCACAGCCCCGGAAGATGTAGCTGTTGCCCCCCCATGTTATATAGCTACAGATGTACGGTTTGGAAAAAATGTTACGGTTGGGCCTTATTCTGTTATCGGCGAGGGAAGTATTTTAGATGATGGGGCGATTGCCGAGTCATGTGTAATTGCCGGCGGTATTTTGGAAAAAGAGGCGAGATGCCAGGGAGCATATATAGGAAAAGGCGCGGTTTTGGGTACTCAGTCAACTGCACTTCAGGGGGCGGTGCTTGGCTCGGGGGCATATGCCGGAGCAAGGAGCATCCTTACCGAATCAGCGCGTATATGGCCGAAAAAAAAGATCGCGCAGGGAGCAAGGGTTTCAGGCTCTGTTAACCGGGATTCAGCCTACCGAGATTCATTGTTTAACCAGGGGCGTATACAAGGGCTGTCTTATACTGACATTTCGCCTGACTTTTGCTTGCGCGTAGGTCTTGCGGCGGGAACAGCTGCAAGGGACGATGCCGCACTGTCCTGGCATGGTGGGCAAGCGGCAAAGGTTTTAGCGGGAGCCATCGAGGTTGGTTTGGCAGCCGCCGGAACCCGCCCCTTGATTACCGATGCCCAAACTCCGGGTTGCGCCGGATTTTGCGGAGGGCTGTACCGGATCCCGCTTACTATATTTATTAACCAAAAGGGCAGTGGGATTACCATATACTTCTTTGAAAAAGACGGCATGCCCATAAGGCGGGAGCTAGAAAGAAAAATTGAGTCAAATGTTTTGCGCGGTGATGTTCAGCTTGCCGATTGGCAGAAGATCCCGGATTCTAAAAAAACAAGCGGGCTGCCGGGCTTATACGCTCACACAGCATCTAAACCGCCCGGATGGGCATCTGCTGCCGCTCCACCGCTTGACTTTAGTGTTCCAGGCACCGGCCAGGCTCCAGAGATTTTGAGGATGGCACTGACTCAGGCAGGGTGTGCCGCAAATGGGGGAGTTCTTTTGCAGATTGACGATGATGGGCTGATGCTTGAATTAGATGGAAAAATTAAAATGCCACGGCTGATAGCAATGATGGCTCTGGCGGAGGCTCTCTGCGGGAGCCAAGAGCTGGCACTGCCCTGCGACGCCCCGGCCTCCGCCGAGGTAACTGCCAGGGAGCATGGTGTAAGGTCTGTCAAACGGATAGGCAGGGACGGCCAGGATGCCCGGACACTTCTGGCAAGTCAAGCCTATATGCATGATCCTATATGTTTAGCGGTACGCCTAAGCTACGCCTTGAGAAAACTGGGCTTAACTGCCGGGCAGTTAGAGTCGAAGCTGCCGAATTTCCATTTTGCAGAAAGAGAAATTCTCCTTGACAAAGACAGAGGCCAGGTTATGAGGGAGCTTTTGGAGCAAGTCGATCATGCAGAGTTATATGAAGGGTTTCACACAAAAACAAGCAACGGCTGGGTAAGGGTAAGCCCTTTGGCAGATAGAAGTGCCCTCTCTATTGCCGCCGAGGGCATGAGCCAGGAAGCCGCCCAGGAAATTTGTGTAGAATTTGAAAAAAAAGCTCATGCCGCCGATCTAAAAATAAATCCCTGAAATTTTTGCTTGGCTTTTTGAAAAGTTTATGTTATAGTAGTGTGGATGGAATATGCGTTTTGTATTCCCGGCGGCTTGCGTCAGCGTGAGCCGTGTACATATGCGTTGTGTCTTACACGTATTATTGCGTGTTAATATAAATAATTTTAAAGGAGTGATAGATTAAGCATGGTTCCAAAATTGAGAATTATCCCCTTGGGAGGAATTGGTGAAATTGGTAAAAATTTAACTGTGTACGAATATGGTGCTGATATTATTTTAGTGGACTGCGGCCTGTCTTTTCCAGAAGACGATATGTTCGGGGTTGATATTGTTATCCCCGATTTTGCCTGGCTAATAAAAAATATTAGCCGCATACGCGCCTTGTGTATCACACATGGGCATGAAGACCATATAGGGGCGGTTAGTTTTTTGATGAAGGAAATTTCCTGCCCCATCTACTGTACTCGCCTGACCGCGGGATTATTGGAGGTTAAGCTTGACGAGGCAGGGTTATTGCATAAGGTTGATTTGTGCTGTATAGAGCCGGGCATGGCTGTGCGCACCGGATGCTTTACGGTCGAGTTTATCCATGTTAACCATTCAATAGCCGGAGCGGTGGCCCTTGGTATAGGCACCCCTGCCGGAATGGTTGTGCATATGGGAGATTTCAAGATAGACTCTACCCCGGTTGATGGTGCCATGATTGATTTAGCGAGATTGGGGCATTTGGGCAGCAAGGGTGTTTTAGCTCTTTTGTCTGACTCAACTAATGTCGAACGTCCGGGGTACGCCATGAGCGAAAAACGCGTGGGCGAGGCACTGCTGAATCTTTTCAATGGCTGCGACAAAAGAATTGTAGTTACCACCTTCGCCTCCAATGTTCATAGGCTTCAGCAAATAATCAACGCCGCAATAGCCTCCGGGCGGCGTGTGGCTATTACAGGAAGAAGTATGGAAAATATTTTAAGAGTATCCATTCAGCTTGACTATATTAATATTCCGCCTGATACTATTATAGAATTGCCGCAGGTTAAGAGCTTTCCTAAAGACAAGGTTTGTATAATAACCACTGGCAGTCAGGGCGAACCCATGTCTGCATTGCACAGAATGGCATTCGGGGCACACAGGCAGGTAGATTTAGGCCAGGATGACCGTGTAATAATCTCGGCATCGCCCGTGCCGGGAAACGAAAAAACGGTCGGCAAGCTGGTCAACGAGCTTTTGCGGCGCAACTGCGAGGTGATTTACGAAAAATTAGCAGATGTGCACGTTTCGGGTCACGCATGCCAAGAAGAGCTTAAATTGATTTTAGCACTGGTAAAACCTAAGTATTTCATCCCGGTACATGGGGAATATCGTATGCTCAAAGCCCATATTGGCCTGGCATCCTCAATGGGACATGACCCGAATCGTATGCTTATCCCTGAATTAGGGCGACCAATTGAATTTTCCGAGAGAGGAATCCGTTTAGGCACAGCCGTACAGGCGGGCCAGATTTTAGTTGATGGTATGGGCATAGGGGATGTTGCCGGCGTTATTCTGCGTGATCGCCAGCATCTAGCAAATGATGGACTAATCATGGTGGTTTTAGCTATGGCTTGTGATTGTTCCTCTATTATTTCAGGCCCGGATATAATCACCCGGGGCTTTGCGCTTAATAAAGAGGCAGAGGGAACCATAGAAGAGCTGCGGCAATTAACAATTGAAACGATTGAAAAATCCGTGAGCCGCCGTAATACAGACTGGGCGGCAATTAAGCAAAGCCTCCGCAGTTCTTTAGGCTCCCATGTAATTGCTAAAACCAGGAGAAAACCAATGATTTTGCCTGTAATTGTGAAGGTGTAGGCTAGGAAGGGATACAAAATTATGCGGCAATATGTAATCAAGGCAAATGATGCAGATATGCGGGCTGACCGTTTTTTGCGAAAAGCCGCCGCAGACATTCCATTTTCAGCAATTCAAAAAGCGTTCCGCACCAAAAATGTCAAGCGCAACGGCAAACGCTGCCCGGCTGATGTACGGCTGACCGCGGGCGATGAGTTGCGGCTGTATGTCAATGAGCCGCAACCAGAATCCCCAGCTTATCTGCTGTATCGCAACGCCCCAATGCCCATTGTAGTGTATGAAGACGATAATATCTTGGTTTTACACAAACCGCCCGGTTTATTGAGCCAATCCAATATCCCATTGGATAACAGCTTGGAGTCTTCCATGAGGACTTATCTTCTGGACCGGGGAAAATGGAACCCGGCAGAGGAAAACGTATTTACCCCATCGCTGTGCCACAGGCTGGACAGAGGAACCGAAGGGCTGGTTTTAGCGGCAAAAACCGCCCCGGCATTGCGTATTCTAACAGAAAAAATCGCACTGCGCGAAATCCGAAAAACCTACCGTGCCGTTGTCTTTGGAACGCCATCGCCTAATCGGGGAATTTGGCGGGATTTTTTGTACAAAGACGCGCGGCAAAGCCTGGTAACGGTATGTAAGGGCTTAACAAAGGGTGCAAGGACAGCAGAGCTAGAGTATAATACCATCGAGACTCGCCATGGACTCTGTTTACTTGAATGTTACCTTATAACCGGCAGAACACACCAGATACGAGTTCAATGTGCCCATCACGGCCATCCTATACTGGGAGATGGGAAGTACGGAAGGGACAACCACTCCGGAAAGCGGCATCAGGCTCTTTGCGCCACAAGCCTGCTTTTTAATTTTCGCACATCAGCCGATTTCTTAGAATATCTAAAGGGGAAGAAATTTGAAATTAACAAGGGGTTCGATGATTTATGCTGACCTTTGCTCCCTTATTGCCTCAGGATCTCATCCGCATACGGCCATATCTTCTGCAATCTAATTGCCGGTTTTGTGATTATACCCCTGGTGCATTAATTATGTGGCGAGATTTTTTTTGCACACAGTATGCCGAATACAATGACACCCTTTTCTTGAAGGTGCGTTATAGCGGTCGCGAGGCATACGCCCGGCCCTTAGGAGGTGATTTAGCCCGGAGCTTGCCCATTTTATTGGACTTTTGCGCAAATAGATCCCCGGTACTATTATCGCCACTGTGTGCGGAAGACGTAGGAATACTGAGAGGGCATGGGGCTTTGATTAAGGATACCTGCCATCGGGATTTATTTGATTATCTGTACAATTCCAGCGATCTGCGGGAATTCAGCGGACGGAAATACCACGGTCAGCGCAACCATGTCAACCGTTTTGTCAGGGAGAATCCCAACTGGCAGTTTCATTCATCCATTGAGGGGATGCAAGATGATGTTATGCAGTTTCTTGAACATTATTTTTCTAAAACGCCGCCCAAATCGGCAATGGCAGCAGAGGAACACCGCAAAACCCGCGAGGTCTTTAAAGCTGATGGGCACCACGGAATGCTCGTTGGCATACTGACGGCAAATGACCGTATCGCGGCGGTCAGCGCAGGGGAAATTGTAGGTGATACACTGTTTGTACACATAGAAAAGGGTGATGTAAGCATACCTGGGGCATATCCCATGATGGTACAGAGCTTTGCCCGCCAATACGCCACCGATGAGGTACGCTATATCAATCGGGAAGAGGATACTGGGGTTGAAGGGTTGCGAAAGTCCAAGCTTTCATACCATCCTGTAAAATTGATCGAAAAATTCTCGGCAGAAATCGCAGTAAAATAGACCTCACCGAAAATTAAGAACCTACCCCTATAGGCTTAGGGTTTAGTGAAAAAAAACCAACGAGGCGCAAGGGGAAATCTGCCGGAACGTGAGTGCCGAGGGGCTTATGGAGGCAGGACCTAAGCCGCAAACGAAATTGACACGCAGAGACGGCAAAACTGCTGTCAAGTCGTGTCATCATTTTTTTGCGGGTCAATTCCCTTTGCGATATTCTCACTGAGAAACATCAAAAGCTTTTTGTCGTTATCTGTTCCGGCAAATTTGCTCATACGAGACATGAAATAAAAAACCATTGAAACCCCGAATACTGCCGATAGGCAAAAAACTAAGCGGCTAACCCACCCTAAGTGGGAAGAGACGGCAAACGCCCCAAAAACAATCAGCAAGGCAGGTATTGTCACCAGTATGCCGGATAATAACGAAATGCTGAATGCTCCGGTTATTTCTGTTTGACCTTTTTTATTTTTCGCTATGCAACCTTTGAAAACTCTCAGGGGGCGCATTCTTCCGCAGGAACCATTTTGCACTAACATAAATCGTGAGGCACTGCCTTTATGCAGCGTGACGTTTTTTTTATTTAAATTACCCTTTTCGAGGGGTGTGCAAAATCTCAGCAGCCTTTCATGCAAAACCCCGATGGGCAATTCTGAAACCAAGCGTATCATCATGGTAGTTTTTTTGCGGCACGTTCGCCCGCTTGATGAACAAGGGCGTACAGAGCCTGGACGAGCCGAGGGTACTCCTGGGACAATGCATCATTAGAAATTGGCGGCAATTCGAGGCGTGCCTGCTTGTCTCCGTGTAATACAGCAAGTAAACGTGCCTCGCTTTCAGCCATATCTGCGTTTGATGCGCTTATGTAAACCTTGTTGCTTATTGAAAAAAAATCCTTTTCGTTTTCACCGACAAAGGCATAAAAGTGACGGAAAATTTTATATACCGCAGCGGAAAAGAAGTTTGTCATCTCGGTAATCAATTGCGTATGACCTGTACGCCCGGCATATTCAAACAAAAGACTCATAGCATTGACCACCAACTTTTTGGCAAACAGCGAGCTTATCGAGCCCTTTCCCGGGCGGTTTTGTTTTTGCTCCTCTGTGCTAGAAATATCGTCCTGTCTGAGAATGCCGCCATCGCGCGACAACGTTCTTCCTAACAGAAAGTCTGCACTTACGTCATAGTAATCGCAGGCCTTTGCCACAAAGCTTAACCCAGGTTCACGTGCGCCCGTTTCGTAATGGCTAAGAACAGCTTGGGTGACCTCTAAATTTTGACATGCTATCCGTTGCGACACGCCCTTTTCCTTACGCAAGATTGCCAAAGAACGCGAAAAGTCAGTTGCCATATCTACATTAACCCCTTCCGATAAAGTCATAGCTGTCACAGTATAGCAAAGACTATACTGTTTGTAAAGGCTTTTTTCACCTGCATCGGTTTTACATCGTAGCATCGGAAAGACTTTCTAAGAGTTCATCTAAAAAAAACGCACCCCTGTCTTTTTCGTCAGCCTGCTCTAAGCCCGGCTCAGGCGTTTGTTCGCTTGTGGGTGAGATGCGGACTGAGAGTAGTTCCGGTTTTTTCTCAATGCAATACAGTGCTTCCCGTCCTTCCTTTATCCACAAGCTGACCGGCAATGGCTGAGGTGTCCATACAATACGGTAATTAGGGTAGCGTGTCAGGCAGGCTTTCATAATCTGAAGGGCGGCACGCAGGGCTTCATGTTGAAGTGTTAAGCCGCTTTCTGCAAACAGCTCCAAGCCGGAAACAGCACAGCTAGCGTTTATAGACACTGCATCGTATAATGTGGTCGGGAGAAACTCAACCCAGCCGTCCCCTGATGCCTGACGTTCGAATATTCCTCGCATACGAGAAAGCCGTTCAAGTTGCCGTTCACAGGTGCTTGGGTACTTTTCCTTAATTAAATCGGGTGGTACAAAAAAACCGCTGATAGAATGTTTGTGTATTAGGCAGCATCCCGGTTTTTCCAAAATCTCTTCCCGCCAGTCAAAGGCGCATTGTATATCCGGCGATGAACAAGGGATATAATTTTCAAATGGAATACATATATTACCCCCCATCTGAATGATTCCTCCCGCGGTTGCCGAGAATTCCCTCCAAAAAAGAAATTTCTAAATTCCCGGCGTGGATTTGACCTGTTGCCATATCTTTTAATTCTATTTTTTCCGTGGTTAGCTCATGCTCGCCAAGTACAAAGGTATATCTTGCCCCTATCTTGTCGGCATGCTTCATCTGCGCCTTCAAGCCGCGACCGCATATGTCGCGTTCTGCCGAAAATCCATGAGACCTAAGCTGGTTACACAAGCGCATTGAGTGTCGATCAGCGGCCACGCCCAGTGCGGCGATATAAATATCACAACCCTCCCACGGTTTGTCAGTAACATTTTGACGCTTCAGCATCATCAAAAGGCGTTCTAAGCCACAGCCAAATCCCAAGCCTGGGGTAACCGGGCCGCCTAAGGCTCTTACCAGATCATCGTATCTTCCGCCTCCGCAAAGTGTAATGCCGTCATTAATAAATTCAAACACTGTTTTAGTATAGTAGTCCAGGCCACGGACTATAGAAGGGTCTACATCAAAAGATATTCCCATATACTCAAGATATATCTTCAGCTGCTCCATGTGTGTGCTACAATCGTCACACAGGCTGTCAGTTCCTACAGGGGCATCTTTTATTTCTGCACGGCAATTTTCGTTTTTGCAGTCCAATATACGCATAGGATTGCGAGAAAGACGGTTGTTGCAATCTTGGCAAAGTTTGGGGCGGCAGTTTTCTAAGAACTTTATTAGCTTTTGATTGTAGCCAGGCCGGCAGGAGGGGCATCCAACAGAGTTGATCCGCAGGCTGACATTCTGCAAGCCTGTATTTGCCATAACATCGTTGCCCAGCGCGATAATCTCCGCGTCAGCAGAGGGTTCCTTTGCACCAAAGCATTCTACGCCGAACTGGTGATGCTGGCGAAGTCGGCCCTTTTGTGGGTTTTCGTAACGGAAATTTGGGGCGATGTAATAACATTTGAAGGGCATGGGCGTAGTGTGAAGGCCATGCTCGACAAACGCCCTTACCGTTGAGGCGGTTCCTTCCGGGCGGAGAGTAATCGAACGCCCGCCTTTATCCTGAAAAGTGTACATTTCCTTTTGCACCACATCGGTTGTATCACCTATGCCTCGCAAAAAAAGCTCCGTATGCTCAAATGCAGGGAAACGAATTTCCGAAAACCCATAACGTCCAGCAGCTTGGCGCAGAATATTTTCAAGCCAAATCCACTTTCCAGATTCACCCGGCAAAATGTCATGTGTGCCTTTGGGTGCAGATATTTTCATTGCTGATACTCTCCTTCTTAGCTAATACTTAATACCGCAACACTCGCCCAACACTCACCGGCGCATTCAACTGGCAGTGACCAGCAGCAATTACGTGATTCGGATACAAACAAGCCGTAAAATCAGTATAATATTAATTTTTTAATATGGTGCATTTTTCTTTACTAGTTTTTTCCAAAAAGGTCGCGAGTATAAACCTTATCCATTACATCCGCCAGTTCTTTCCCGGAACGGTTTGCCACAATAACATCAGCCAGCCGCTTGAACTCGCTCAGGTCAACAATTACCCTGGAATTAAAAAACAACTGATCTGTCAATGCTGGTTCATATACGATCACGTCTATGCCCTTTGCCTTGATCCGCTTCATAATGCCCTGTATGGAGGATTGGCGGAAGTTATCGGAGCTTGTTTTCATGGTAAGTCGGTAAATGCCTACAACTTTGGGTTTTTTAGAAAGGATCTGTTCTGCTATAAAATCCTTCCGTGTGCTGTTTGCCTGCACAATCGCTGTTATAATATTGTTGGGTATGTTAGAATAATTTGCCAAAAGCTGTTTTGTGTCTTTAGGTAGGCAATACCCTCCGTAACCGAATGAAGGGTTGTTGTAATGATCTCCTATACGCGGGTCTAAGCAAACCCCCCGGATGATTTTACGCGAGTCGAGACGGTTTATTTCTGCAAAGGAATCTAATTCGTTGAAAAACGCCACACGCATTGCTAAATAAGTGTTGGAAAACAGCTTCACACTCTCTGCCTCGGTTGAGGAGGTAAAGAGTACATCCACATCCTCTTTCAGTGAGGCACTTAGCCATAAATCCGCCAGTTCCCGGGCTTTTGGCATAAGCTTCTCGTCACAATCAGGTATGCCAACAATAATGCGCGATGGATACAAATTGTCAAGAAGGGCGTTTCCTTCGCGCAAAAACTCAGGCATAAAGAAAAGCGGCATCAATTTGTATTCAACGGCTTTTGCTGAGCAATAGCCCACAGGCAGGGTAGAGCGTATAACAACAGAAGCCCCGGGTGCGAACGCATCTGTCTGGGCAAGTACGCTCTCGACCGAAGATGTATCAAAAAAACTGCGTTCAGGGTCATAGTTTGTCGGAGTGGCAATAACTATGCAGTCGGCGCCGCTAAAAGCATTTTTAGCATCCGTTGTGGCGGTAAGACTAAGTTCTTTTTCATTCATATATTGCTGAATGTCAGCATCTAAAATAGGTGAATGCCCATGATTGATTTGGTTAACTCGTTCCCTGTCAATATCCAAAATCACCACGTTATGCCGCAGGGCAAGTAGCACCGCGCTGGAAAGCCCCACATAACCGGCACCCGCCACAGCAATTTTTGACATCAAATCATCTCCTTCTTAGCTAGACATAGACTATCACCTAACCGGTGATTTTGTCAAGGGTTTTTGTCTCTGGTCAGCCAAACTAATATTCGGTATGTTCACTATTACTTTCGGTATACCGCGCTAACTCCGTCAACACCTGAAAGCTTTTTTCGCATTGAGTCAAGATGATCAGTATCGGAGACCTCGGCTGTAATTTGCATTAACGCCCCACCAGAACCGTCTGTCTGTGCCGTAACGGATAAAATAGACAGCTTGTCAGAGTTCAATGCCGACATTACATCCTGAAGCAATCCGCGGCGGTCTAATGCCGAAATCATAATATCCGCGCTGTATTTATCGTGGTTATTATTTGCCCAGCGGACATTGATCCAACGGTCATCCTCTCCATCGCGCCTCATTGAAATAGCACTCTTGCAGCCCTCTTTATGGATCGAAATTCCATGGCCCTTAGTGATAAATCCAATGATGCTGTCGCCCGGGATCGGCGTGCAGCAGTTCGAGAATTTCACAAGGCAATTTTCAATGCCGTCAACTATAACGCCTGAAATGGATTTTTGCGGGGCATGCCGTTTCCTGATAAAAAATCCGGGGTCTGTTTCATCGTTGGATTCCTTTTGCCGGGAAATACGGACAAGCTCGTCCCTGAAGCGATTGATGGCGCGAAGGGAAGTTATTCCGCCAAAGCCGATTGTTGCGTACATATCGTCAATGCTGTCAAAGCCCATTTTTCTCAAAGAAGGTTCCAGCACCTCCTGCCGGGTAACGGTAGATAACGTTATGCCAATCCGCCGCAGCTCTGCCTCAAATGAGGCTTTGCCGTGTTCTATGTTCTCCTCCCTGTCACCTTCTCTGAAATATCGCCTGAGCTTACTTTTTGCTTCACTGGTTTTAGCGATCTTCTGCAAATCTCTGCTCGGTTTGTGTCCTTTAGTGGTGATAATATTGACAATATCTCCGTTTTGGGGGATATGTTCAAAGCTGACGATACGGTTATTAACCTGGGCACCTGTCATTGTGTTGCCTACATTTGAATGAATAGCGTATGCGAAGTCTACAACATTGGAGCCTTGGGGTAAATTTATGACATCACCCTTTGGCGTGAAAACAAACACCTTGCCGTCAAACATATCGACTTTTAAAGTGCTGATAAAATCATCCAGATCCGTATTATGGCGAGTCCCCAGCAACTCGCATACCGATTCTAGCTTTTCGTTCAGTTTCTCATCATGCTTGGTTACCTTGCCTTTATACTGCCAATGGGCGGCTATTCCATATTCCGCACGTTTGTGCATCTCCCATGTGCGGATCTGTACCTCAAAAGGCTGCCCCTTCCTGCTGACAACTATTGTATGAATGGACTCGTACATATTAGGCTTAGGGGTTGAAATATAATCCTTGAATTTCCCCGGCATCGGGTTAAATATTTCATGTATGATCCCTAAAGCATTGTAACACTCGGCCTTTGATTCAACAATAACACGTACGGCGTATAAGTCGTGTATGTCAAACCATGTTTTTTTCTGGCTATACATTTTGTTATATATACTATAAATATGCTTAGTCCTTCCCTCTATTTTTGCCTCTATCTCGACCGCAGAAAGATGCTCTGCTATTGTTTCCTTGATTTTCCCCAGAAAATCAGATCTCCAGCTTTCTTGGTCGGAAAGTGCCTGTGTTATTTCTTTATAGGCTATGGGGTCTAAGTTTTTTAGGCTCAAATCCTCAAGCTCGCATTTTATTGTCTGCATGCCTAGCCTATGCGCCAGCGGGGCATAAATTTGCATAGTCTCAAGCGATTTTTCCCGCCGTTTTGCCTCGGTGTGATATCCGAGGGTACGCATATTATGCAATCGGTCGGCTATTTTAATCATAATAACCCTGGTATCGTGTGCCATGGCCAAAAACATTTTTCGCAAATTCTCAATTTGCTCAGCTTCCTTGGATATAAAAAAAATGTTGGTTAGCTTAGTGACACCGTCCACAATTTTGGCGATATCTTCACCGAAGTGTGCCACAATCTCTGCTCGCTCATGGTTGGTATCTTCAAGCACATCGTGGAGAAGAGCCCCTATAACCGAATCGGGATCAAGGTTCATCTGTGCTACAATGAGGGCGGTTGCGGCAGGGTGAACGGCAAAGGGTTCCCCCGATTTGCGCTGCTGACTTTCATGTGCCTTGCACATAAAATCAAACGCTTGACGCAATCGTGCTTGATCGACAGGGGGATAAGACTCTCTAAGGCGATTTACCATTGCCTGAAAGTAATCCTCTAACTGTCGATGATTTGCCTGCAAAACTTGGGGATTATCCATCCCAAACACCTCCTTGTGAAAGCAGTTTTTGCAATAATAACGACTTGGTCATGTCGGCTTTGCCATGTGTTTTGTTTTTTCGGACTAAAAAGCGGTCATTTTTAGTCTTTTTCCTTTCTATAAGCCCCATTTCACAAAAAATATCTAAAGCCACCCACACTCGCGCCGGTTCTACCGGATCGGCCGATCCTGACAGATGGCAGGCTAAGCAAGACATGCTCAAACCATCCTTTGGGAAACCCTTCTGATTGCCGTCCATGGCACGCCATACAATCGCCATATCATCTCTTGTGGGAAGCAATAATGACGCTTCTCCATCTGTAATTGCTAAATTTTTTATAAATTTAGCATAAACTTTGTGCTGCTCTTTGATTTTTTCGTTACAAGAGCTAATTCTTATATCCTCAACCAATATCTGAGGGGTGCTTTTGCCGCGAAAACGGTTTATCTGCAACACACCGGCAACATCAAGAACTCTAGAGCAGTCAACATCATCTGCGCTGTGACCAAACCATACTGCATTCAGGTGAATACCGTTTTTTAGCAGATTTAAACGAGTATGCTTGCCTTGTGACAATGGTATTGCATCCTGTACAAAAACCTCCTTCAGGCAAAAAACAGGAGAAGGGAACCCTGATCCAAACGGCCCTAACTCTTCCAATGCCCCTATGCCCTCTGTGTTAACCCATTCAAATGGAATCTCCCCATCAAGAAACAGCACCGATTCCTGCGAAACATCAATAGTGCTACACCGTTCCAAGATTTTTTCTTTGAAAAGGGGAATGTTTTCAATAGGCAATGAAAATCCTGCGGCACCCTTGTGCCCTCCGTAGGCAGTCAAAAGATCTTCTGCCGAGGATAATACATCAACTAAATTAATCCCATTCGAGGCACTGTTACGAGCACTGCCCCGTGCTTCCTTTCCTTCAACGCAAATTAAAAAGACCGGTCTCTCATAGCTATTTGCCAGCTTCCCCGCAACAATTCCCGCCAAGCCCACCGACCAATCATCCTTCGCCGTAACAAGTACCGGCTGGGATAAGTCAACTAACCCAAGAGCCTGTTCCAGCATTTCCTGCTCCAAAATATAACGCTGGGAATTCATCTCACAGAGCTTTTTCGCAAGATTTTCGCATTGCGAGGCATCCTCAGATAACAGAAGCTCCATTGCAGTATCCGCACTGCCTAGCCGTCCGGCTGCATTGATTCGCGGTGCCAAGGTATAGGAAATAAAATCCGCTCCTATATATTTATCGAACAATTCTGGCTGTCTCAATAGTGTTTTCAAACCAAAATTTTTAGAATTTTTCATTCCTGCTACTCCCTGGCAGACAATAACACGGTTTTCGCCTGTCATCGGCATAATATCTGCTATCGTGCCAAGTGCCGCCAGGTCACCGTAACGCGAAAGAACCTCCCTGCTGCTTCCGTTTATGGCGCAGAGCAACTTAAAGGCTACTCCGACACCTGCCAGACCATCAAATGGATATGTATTGCCGGGCCGTTTAGGATTTACCAATGCTAAAGCCTCCGGCAGCACTCCCTCACGGCACTCATGGTGATCCGTGATAATTACATTCATACCCAGCCTATGAGCTGTTTTAACCTCATCTATAGCGGATATTCCGGTGTCTACGGTAATAAGCAGGGTCGCACCCTGCTTGCTTAAATGCTGTAAGGCATCTTCATTGAGACCGTACCCTTCCGAAAGCCTGTCTGGGATGTACCATATGACATGACCGCCAAGCCGCCGCAGATCAATAGTGAGCATTGCCGCTGCCGTAATACCGTCAGCATCGTAATCCCCATACACGGCAATAGTCTCTTTGTCTTCCAGTGCTCTTTGAATACGGCTTACAGCTTTGTCCATGTCTGTGAGCAAGAATGGGTCATAAAGTCCCTCTATGCCTGAGATAAGGCTTGTGCGAACCTGCTCAGGAGAATTAATGCCCCGGGCCGCAAGCAGATAAGCGGCTAATGGGTGGTACCCCACCCTCGTAAAGGCATCAACAACATTCTGTTCGGGTTCAAAGCAATTCCAATGATCGTATCCCATAGCACTCTCTCCTGTTTGCAAATCATTGATATATATAGATATCCTGAAACAAAGGTGTAATATCCAAGGCTCAAATAGACTGCAAAAATTCTTCCAATTCTGCTAATGTACCTCTATGGTCGGAGGGGAAGCATTTGCCCTCCTGGTATTCAGGATATTCTGCTACAAAAAATGTTTTGGTACCCAAAACCCCGACACACATATCCTCTGATGAGTTGTTACCCGCCATTAGGCATTGCTCAGGGGCTTTAGCTATTGTTTTAAAAATTTCGGTGTAATATTTCAAATTTGGCTTGCAATATCTACAGTTAGAATAGCTTGTAACTAAGTGAAAATCTCCTACTTCAAGCCCTATCCAGCTGAGCCTTGTAGCAATGGCACACTCCGGAAAAAGCGGGTTAGTAGCCAAAACTGTTATAACTCCGCGTTTTTTAAGGGTGTTGACAATCCTCTGCCCTATATCGTTTCCGTCAGGAGGCAAAATGGTTTTCAGGGAGGAAAATTCGTTTTGGTAGAACGAGTTGCAGGCATCCTCAACTGTTTTGAGTTGCTGTCCGTAAAGGTTCATTTGCTTAGAAAATGTGTGCCAAAATCGCTCAGAGTTTAACACCGATCCATCATTGAGTGCCATGGTTTTTGTTCCTGCCCAAACCGCATTTACAGCTACATCGGCATCCACATTCAGCTTGACAAAAACCTTTTTCAGTTCCTTGAAATACGCCCTGACAAAAACCTCTTGATTAAATCTCAAAAGAGTTCCGTCTAAATCAAGCAAAACAGCCTCTATCATTTTCAACACCCCTTGTCCTTTCGCGCCTGCACCGACAATGCCAATTCTACCACATCAAAAGCTACTTTTCAAGCGTTTTGAGTCCCCCCCACGGCGATTTAGTTTCGTAACCGTTTGTAGGGTACGCCGCCATCAACCTACCGCTCCAGAACGGTGCAATGCGGGTTTGCAGGATGCCGAGGACGGCATCCTCTACATTGAGAACTGCAAAAATTACAAAACTAAATTGCCGTGAGTCCCCCCCATTTTTTCAGCCTCAACCAACTCAATGTTAGGGAACGAGGGCGGCAAATTTCGCTTGGAGTGTTGAGTTCCCTCCAATCTCCCGGCAGGAGGGAACGCCTGATTAAATGCCCGCTTGATGTAAGAATCCCAAGGATTTTGATGTAAACTTTTTGATAAATATGCTTGACACAGTGGAAGGCACGGAGTATACTGTACTCACAACAATATTGGGGGGGCGTGTAAAGTGAAAAGATTCAGCCTTAAAACAGCAGTTGCGATTCCTTCTCTGGCTGTTTTGACTGTTGGCGTAATCATCTTGGTGATTATTGTCGGTATAACGGCCTCGTCGGCCACAAATGGGTTGACCCATGAGCTTTTGGACAGCAAAACAGCACGACCGCCAAGCTTCCGCAGCCGTCCACGCGTCAGCCCGAAATGCCGGGGAAGCTTGACGTTTCAGCTGTTGGCAAGTACTAATCTTGAGGCAGCCCTATCGGGCGATGCTGAAGGATAGGGATTATATCGCAGTTAATGCCTCAAAGGTGTATCCTTGGCCTTTCCATTGTATAATCAATTCATCTAAAATTTCGGCATTGGTTTTTGAGGTAGAGTGTAGCAGGATGATTGCACCCGGGTGTATCCGGGGAACTAATTTTTTAAGCGCATCTTCCCTTGACGGCTGTTTATTTTGATCCCAGTCTACATATGCTAAGCTCCAGAATACCGTTTTATAGCCTGTTTTTTTTGCGTACTCTAAGTTTTTTAAGCTGTATTCCCCTTCGGGTGGCCTGTAAAAACGCAGCATGTTTTCTCCTGTTGTTTCCCTGTAAAGCTTTTCTAAATTTTCTAACTCCCCCTGGAATGCTGCATGGTCTGAGATTTTTGACATATTTGGATGTGAATAGGTGTGATTGCCTACGATATGCCCTTCATCCACCATCCTTTTTACAAGATCGGGTGCTGTTTTTATATAATGCCCTACCAAGAAGAACGTTGCCGGAACATCATGTTTTTTCAAAATATCAAGAATAGGTGAGGTATACCCATTTTCATATCCGGCATCAAAGGTAAGATAGATTTTTTTCTCACCGCTGTCGTCCATATACAACGCATCATAGGCCTTCAGCGCATCATTTGACACGTTGCCGGCAGGTGCCTGACCCGGCTGACGGTAGGCCACGCCCCAACCCTCAGCACTGGCCGGGGCAGTTAGTGTAGAAATCGCAATCATGAGAACGAATCCAAGTGCTATGCGGCGAATTTGTTTTTTATTTTTCAAGCTTATCACCCTTTACATAAATTTTTATACCAGCTTAGTCTGCCAAAAGCCGAGAAGGATGATACATGGAAAATAAGGTTACCTAAATGCTGTTCGGTTTGCATTTTGAGCGTTTTGGACTTTGTCGATGATGATAGCAAATAAGAATGGGGGTTGCTGAGCTTGAATTTAATTGATTTATTGTTTCCTCCAAAATGTGTTTTTTGCCGCACAAGAAGCCGGCAGTCGATTTGCGGTGCCTGCCAAGGAACCCTCCCTTGGGTTACAAGCTCATATGCAGATGGGGTCGCATCACCCCTGTACTACAGCGGTAAGGCAAGGGATGCTGTTTTGCGGTACAAATTCAATGGATTTTCACTTTATGCTAAAACCTTTGGATTGTTAATGGCACAGGCGGCTCAGAACGCCGGACTGAAACCCGATTTAATCACATGGGTACCCTCCTCACGACTGCGCCGCTGGAAGCGCGGCTATGATCAGTGTGAAAGATTGTCCGCCGAACTCTCGCGTGTCATGGGTATTCCGCGCCGTAAATTGCTCAAAAAGACCACGCACACAAAATCACAGACAAAAATGCGTCAAGACAAGCAACGTACCGACAATGTAAGGGGAGCATATACCGTCTGCTCCCCATGTGATGCCAAAACTGTTTTGCTGATTGATGACGTATATACAACCGGTTCCACTATATACGAATGCCGGGAAGCTCTGTTGCGAGCCGGTGTACCAAGGGTGCTTTGCCTGACATTGGCACGAAGCCGGAGATAACAATATATGCTTTGCAGGTTGTATTATTGTTCGTTGTTAGCTGTTTTCTCCGGACGGTGCCAGTTTTCTTTATTTATCTGCCGTTTCCGGGCGATTGCTAAGTTTTTCTCGGGTACATCGCTGGTTATAGTCGAGCCGGCAGCAGTGAATGCTCCCTTGCCAACGGTAACCGGTGCAATAAGATTTGTGTTGCACCCGATAAAAGCATCGTCTTCAATTACTGTGCGGAATTTTTTTGCCCCATTATAATTTACGGTAATGCTCCCGCAGCCAAAGCTCGCTCGCTTGCCCACGTCCGAGTCACCGATATAGGTCAAATGGCTTGCTTGGGCGTTTTCCCCAAAAACGCTGTTCTTTGCCTCTACAAATGCGCCTAAACGTACATTTCCGCCCATGGTCACATCAGGCCTAACATGAGTAAATGGGCCTAATTCACAGCCCTCGCCGATTTTAACATTCCCATGAATTACAACGCCGGGAAGCAGTGTTGTACCCTTGCCTATGGTCACGTCTGGTCCTATGAAGGTTGTAAAAGGATCCACTATATCAACACCATTTTGAATGTGATGCTCTACAATTAGAGTTCGCATGGTCTGCCGCGCCCTCTGTAACCTTTCGGGAGTGTCAACAGGCAGGCAACCCAAAGGGAATACGCCTGTGATGTCTTCTGTGGTTAACAGCCCTGAAAAAATTACCGGGGCAGGCAACGTCAAATCCCCCGACAAGGGGGAGGCAGGCAGATCCGGCACCACGGCTGTTTCATACCCATATAACGCCGCAGTGTCTTGTATCCAATCTAAAACTTTCTTAAAGCATATTTTGCGTGATAAGCTGTCATGTTCCTTTATGTACAGCAAAGCTATTTCCCCCCTGCAAACATCCCCCCAAAGGGGTTGTATTTTACCATAAGTGCGCTAGACTGCTAAGATAAGAAGGTTGCCCGAGGCTTCCTGCAAAGATACGGCCAGTACCCACGGAGCTACCGTTAGGAGCCACAAGGTTAAAGACACAATTCCACCGACCATAGCTTACCTCAAGTGTAGCATAGAAGGCTGGGTGGGGCAAGCCAAAAAAACGCAATTGATGCGGAGTGCAGGTGAGAGAAGTGTTTTTTGTTTGTGTGTACGGAGGTTAAATGATGGCGGCTAGAAGATAGTTTTCAGCCTTGATAGCCCCTTTTTTAGTGTGTCCAAGTAAGGATGGGCGCAAGTTAAAGTAAACACTATCAACGAGAACAGGGAGATCACAATTCCCGCACTGAGTCTACGAGGGGTGTAGTACATCTCGACACTATGCCGCCCCTCCGGTACGGCAAACAGCATGAATATACCGTTTAGGGCGGAGGTTTCGACTATTTCTCCGTCAACCTTAACCGTCCACCCTTTATCATAAGGAATAGAGGCAAACATATGACCGTCCTCCTTGGCATCCACATGGCCCTTTAGTCCTGACGGCGAGTGGGAAATATCCTGCAATGCCCCGGCGTTAAGCTTTTCTGTTGCCCCGGAAAGAACCCCGGTGTCAAGATAATAGATATGCTCCCCCCGTAATCCTACAGAATCTATTTGGGTATTAAACGAAAGAGTAATCTCATCGCCGGGCTGATATGTGCCTATATACCATATGTGATTATTATCGCCGTTAAAATATACACCTCTGTTTTCCCCATTAATATATATATCGGAGCCGTCATGGATATTCGCTGGGAAGTATATATATAACGGAAAGGCGTGCTGTGAGGTGAAGTGGTAGGAAAACTCATCAGACGCTCTTTCGACATTATCAGCTGGAATAAACACAGCTGCTTCCTCGCCTGAAAAATCAGAAAGCATACGGTTTTGTATTTCAAAGGGATTGTCCCCCTCTGTGCCGATATGATTATGGTCTGAGACCATAAAGACCGGCGGCAGAACCAATTTATTTTCGTATACCGATATATCCCGTTCGGGAAACCAGTCTGCCGGCCAACGGCGCTGGGATAACGACTGAAGCAGCTCTTGGTCGTTAATAGCTTCACTCTGGGAAATTTTCTTGTGAGGCATTTCTCTTTGGGACAGGATGTATTTTACGTTGAACAAGGAGTCGGTTACCGGAGTAGAGCCGACATATGAATTCCAAAAGTGAGCTTGGGCAAAGCCAAGCTGTTTTGTAAATCTGTTAAGCTCGCCGTTGTAGAGCGATGAATAATGGGTTATTCCCTTGTGTCCGAGGCTCAGTGAGTCGTTGTGCGTGCGGATATAGGTTTTTTCAATGCGGTAAAACGAATTGTCATTTTCTTTTACTTTATCAATTATAGGTAGATGCACCCTTCTGAATTCGGTATATTCACTTGCATTGACATAGCTGAAATCCCTGTCCAGCCCTTGTATCATCGCCTTGGAGTTGACAAAGAGGTCACAGCATACAAACAGGATGCAAGCAATCGGGAGAATCATAGTTTTGCTTGACAAATCCCGGACATGATTTTTTCTCTTGTCACTGAGGCAGCACCCCTTTAATACCCTAAAGCCCTCAGACGCTGTGAAGAAAGACAGAAAATGAAACACAAAGGAATAGCGGAAGGGAAACCAAACCGGTTTTTGGAATCCATGCCAGATGTTATCCATTTCCTGGAAATAAAAACAGGCAAGAAGAAGGGCAAAAAGGAGGGCGGTAAACAGTTTTTTCTTAATTGAGATCCCAGGCAGCATAAAAAATATTACACAAAATACACCGACAAACAATCCGCCGTACAACGCCGGCAACCCCGAATATTCCATAGAGTTATTGGTTATTCCCGTATATGTCGCGGGCATAAAAGAAGTAAAATATTTTGCAAAAGGGAAGTTTACCCCTTCGGCAAAGCTGTGATAGCCGTTGCCGAGCTTACCTGACTGCAAATCCAAAAATACCGGCAAAAGCATCCAGGCAGACATGCCGATGCCGATAATGCCATATAGGGCAAATTTTCCGCAGACTCTCAAGAGAGTACTCCTACTCCAATATACGGTAACATACCGATATACTATGAATAAAAAGGAAAAAGCCACTGCCATATACCCGATATAAAAGTGTGATGCCATCATTACGGCCAACGAGGCAATAAATACATATGGCTTGCCGTTTCGCAGTATTTTTTCCGCCCCCAATAAAATCAAAGGCAGGAGAATTACACCGTCAAGCCACATGGGGGAGAGCGAATATACTAGATTATATGACATCAGCGCGTATGAGGTCGAAAATGCCAATGGCCATAGCCCACCGATCTTAAAAGTGTATTTGAGATAAAAATATGAGGTTAATCCGCACATTGAAATTTTAATCAGGGTGAGATAAAAGATACCCAAGAGCGAATCTCTGAACAAGAGCATAACAAAAGAGAGCGGGCTACTTAAATAATAGGCAAACAGGCCTATAAATCCGGTGCCCATAGATTTCGGCCATGAAAAAAACACACCGTTTTCCCCACCGGAAATAAACCGCAGGGAGTCATAGAATTGTATGTATTGAGTGTTCATGTCCATAATCAGCAGAGATTTTTCGCCGAAGGGATAGAATTCTAAATTGTAAAACACCGACACCAGTACGGCAAAAGGAATAAAAAAAGCAAGCGCGGGCAATCCAACGCGCATCAACACAGTGCCTTTGTTAGCAATCAAATTATCCTCAGATCCACCAAGGGGATGGGAGGAGGGTGTTCCTAAGAGATTATTCCCCGGGCTGCCAGGCTTATTTTGCGCATTAGGTGTTTTCTTCCTTCTTCTCATCTGAACTCTCCTTTACGATGTATATCGGTCTTTTTTTTATTTCCATATAGGTCTTAGCTAAATATTGCCCTAAAATGCCTATACAAAAGAGCTGTATTCCACTCACTAAAAATACAACGCATATGGTAGATGTCCAGCCGTATTGGGAATATGGCCAGATAATCTGACGGATTGCAAGGGCGATTATGGCAACAAGGGAAATAACACAGAACAGCACCCCGGCAACCGATGCCACAGCAAGGGGCGCTGTGGAAAACCCGACAATTCCCTCTATCGAATATATTAAAAGCTTCCAAAAAGACCATTTGGTTTCCCCCGCAACTCGTTGTATATTTTCAAATGACAGCCAATGGGTTTTGAACCCAACCCAGCTGAAAAGCCCTTTGGAAAATCGGTTTACCTCTTTCATTTGAAGCACGGCGTTGACCATTTTTCTGGTCATTATACGAAAATCCCTGGCACCGTCAACAATTTCAGTTTTGGAAAGCCGATTGATAATTCGGTAAAAACATCTGGCAAACAAGGATCGTATAGGCGGTTCACCACTGCGCGAAACTCTTCTTGTGGCAACACAGTCAAACTCCCCTTGGGACAGAATATCAATCATTTCAGCAAGTAATCCGGGCGGATCCTGCAAATCGGCATCAATAACGGCTGTAAAATCGCCTTTTGAGGACTCCAGCCCGGCGTACACCGCCGCTTCCTTGCCGAAATTACGCGAAAATGATATATACCGTACCCGGCGGTCTTTTTCCGCTATGGTTTTTATCCCCTCTAAGGTTTTGTCGTGGGAGCCGTCATCAATAAATATAAACTCAAAGCCGGTGCCGTGTATCTTATCGGCTACCGCCGCCATTTCTTTATAAAACAGCGGCAACGATAATTCCTCGCAATAACAGGGGACAACAACAGAAACAAGCATAAAGCCTACATCCTTTCTCCTTGGTGTTGCAAACTTCTCCGAGTGGTGATATACTTCTACTGGTCATTTGGCAATCGAGGAGGGTTTTCTATGAGCCTTCAACCGAACACACTGAGAGTGTCTGCACTGAAGCATGATTCGTCTGTAGACGGGCCGGGGCTTAGATACGTCATCTTTTTACAGGGTTGCCCACACAGATGTCCCGGCTGCCACAACCCTGGAACACTTGATGTTGATGGGGGATTTTTGGTATCATCTGAAGAAATTTTATGTGATTTGTCCCGCAACCCCCTTATCTCCGGAATTACCCTCTCGGGAGGCGAGCCACTTGAGCAGGCAGAGCCTTTGACAGGGCTTGTGAAAACAGTTAAAAGCAAGGGATTATCGGTGTGGCTATACTCGGGCTATACTTGGGAAGAGATAATGGTAAGCGACTCAAAATGGGCACTGCTGAGCCTTTGCGATGTATTGGTTGATGGTAGATTTGACAAAACGCGCAAAAGCCCTCATTTGCCATTCAGGGGAAGCGAAAACCAACGGATTATAGACGTACCTGCCAGCATCTCCGCCGGCAGAGCCGTCCCTAGCAGTTACCAGTTAACTGATAACTGACGATTTCAGTCAGCCGCTCATAATCATGGCAATTAAGTCCCTCTTGGAGATGCCGAGCAGGGCCGCCTCCTGAATAGTTGTTTGAAGATATTGCTCCCGAAACTCGCTACGTCTTCTTTCTACAAGAAGATCTCTCGCGCCGGGAGCCACAAACAGTCCGACACCACGCTTTTTTTTCAACAGCCCCCCCGCAGTGAGAACCGCTACTCCACGAGCAGCAGTTGCGGCATTGATTCCGTGTGCTTCGGCAACCTGATGAGTACTGGGTGCCTGTTCGCCCTCCCTCAACTTTCCCGATATAATCTCGTTTTCCATCGAACGCGCAACATTTTGATAAATTTTACTTTCCACTTTCCTCTAGCCCCTTTCCCACAAAAGTATGCAAAGTACAGGCTGTGCCTAAAGCAACGGTATATACCCGCCCTTGAACGCGATGAGAAGATTTTCCCTCATATCAACGCTTTGCATGGCTTGTAAGAAAGCTTGAACGTCTTGTCGCTTCTGCTCTCCTTCGCGTACCACTATTATGTCGGCGTACTGTTGTGCCGCTGATGAATCCGGTGATTCGGAGGCTATAGCCTGCCAGTCACCCTCTTCAAAAGCATCGGCGGCCACTGCCAAGCCATTCATAACAATAATATCTGCGTTATCCCTCAAGGCAAGTGTATCCTCCGCACTCATTTGAGCAACATCCTCTTGGTCTATTAAAAAATCGTATCGCTTTTTATTTATGTCTTTTAATCCGGCGTTAAGCCCGGTGTTTGCTTTTAGCTCAATCAGTCCCAAATTACTTAAAAGAAGCAACGCCCTGCCTCTGCCATGCTCGTCCCGGGGAATTACTATGCGCGATTTTGACGTAAGCTCCTCGATGCTATCGATCCTCCCGGCAAAAGCAGAAAAACAGACAAAGCCCACCCTGCCGAGTGAAACTAATTGTCCATTGTTTTCCTGGATATTATCAAAATCCTGCTGTGTCATGGCAAAGCTTATGTCTAGGGGATGTGTATCGTTCTGTGCAAGCAGCGCATTGATTACATCCTGACTCCTGGGATAAATTCTGGCCTGCAAGCCACTGCCGCGTTTTTCTAACTCCTGACGGCAAATCTCCATAATCCCGGAGTAGTGGAAGCCGGAATAATGGCCGGATACCCCCACCCCTATTTTAGATCCCTCCGGTTGCTCCTCCGGTGATTGCGTGGGATGATGGCAGGAGGATAAGCTCATCGTTATGGGTACAAGCAGGGCGAAACAAAGAATACAGGTAATGCCGCGTACAATTTTTTGAATGAATTTTCTCATAACCTCACCTCTTCAAGTGCCGTTCCATATCGCGTTCTGCTTGTTTTTTCGCATCTGCTTCTCTTTTGTCGTATAGCTTCTTACCCTTGGCAAGCGCGAGCTCCATTTTTACCAGCGAATCCTTCAGGTAAACCGACAACGGTATCAGAGCATAGCCCTCACGAGACACCTTGGCAAACAGCCTGTTGATTTCCCTCTTGTGCATAAGGAGCTTTTTGGGTCGGATGGGGTCCCGGTTGAATATGTTGCCCTTTTCATATGGACTTATATGAAAATTATGTGCAAAAATCTCGCCGTTTTTTATAGCGCAAAACGAATCCTTGAGGTTAGCCGTACCGGCACGAAGGCTCTTGACCTCTGTTCCACAGAGCCGAAGACCGGCTTCATAGGTCTCCTCTATGAAGTAATCATGCCGAGCTTTTCGGTTTTCAGCCAGACGCTTAACTCCCAAAACGCTATCCCCTTTCGGTTTAGATGCACACCCCCAAAGACATGAGGCAGTTATTGGCCTCATGTCTTTTTAACGCTCCTAAGACGGTTCTTACAGGCACTCCCGCTGAAGATCATCATCGCAGCAGTCGCAACATTCCTCCGAAAACAACCCGACTTTCTTGCGGGCAAATCCATCGCGCAGACTGTCGAAAACTCGCACTAAAACATCGAAGTATTTTATGGCTAAAAGGGTTAAAGTACCCAGCACCACAAACATAACAACAACGCCCGCCAAAACCTTGATAGAATTTTTCATAACCTTTCCTCCTTACGAATATCATCCGAATTTCATCCCAAAACCCGGTGCATGACGAGAGTATACACTACTTAAGAAAAAATATCAAGGGTACAATCAAGAAAAACAAAAAAATGATTAGGACATGGAAAAACTCACCCTTACTGATTGCATTTTTTTTTTATACGTGATAGCATATGGAAAATGTGCTGACACCCCTGAACAGGGGGATGAGCAGGGGGGAATAATATGTTTAAGAAAATTTTAATTGCCAACAGGGGCGAGATTGCTGTTAGAATTATAAGAGCTTGTCGTGATATGGGGATTGTAAGCCTTGCGGTTTATTCTGAAGCGGACAAGGATGCTCTGCATTCCCACATAGCCGATGAAAGCGTTTGCATAGGTCCCGCCGCCGCAAGGGAAAGCTATCTCAATGTTGAAAGGGTTATTTCAGCGGCACTGTCATCCGGGGCAGATGCTATCCATCCGGGGTATGGTTTTTTGTCTGAAAACTCAAGGTTTGTAGAGCTTTGCGGGGAGCATGGCATTACCTTCATCGGACCTACTCCGGAAAATATACGTCTTTTAGGGGATAAAGCACAGGCCGTTATCACGGCACAAAAGGCAGGTGCTCCCACCGTACCTGGTTCAAATGGGCTTCTGAAATCTCTAGGCCATGCCGGAGAGGTTGCGGGAAAAATTGGCTACCCAGTTATGCTCAAGGCTTCTTCCGGCGGCGGAGGTCGTGGAATACGGCTGGTTGCATCCGCTAATGAAATGCAGTCGGCGTGGGATAATGCCAGGGCAGAGGCACTCGCTTGCTTTGGTGACGATGGGGTGTATTTAGAGAAATATATAGCCTCACCCAGGCATATAGAAATACAAATCCTAGCCGACAAGCACGGCAATACAATACACCTCGGGGAAAGAGAATGCTCATTGCAACGCCGCCATCAAAAGGTTCTAGAGGAATCCCCAAGCCCTTTCCTTTCCTCCGAGACACGCGCCCGGATGGGAGCCGATGCGGTAAGCATTGCAAGGCAGGCAGGATATGTAGGCGCGGGGACCATAGAATTCCTGGCAGGGCAGGACAAAAATTATTATTTTATGGAAATGAACCCCAGGATACAGGTGGAGCATCCTGTTACAGAATTGGTTACCGGAAGGGATATTGTACTGGAGCAAATCCGTATTGCCCTGGGTGAGCATTTAGGGTATAATCAAAGCGATGTCATTCAAAGCGGACACGCCATAGAGTGCCGGGTATGCGCAGAAGATCCGGCCAAAAGCTTTGCCCCTTGCCCGGGTGAGATTAAGTCGCTCAATGTTCCTGGAGGACCCGGTGTGCGTGTTGATTCATCTGTTTATCAGGGTTACAAAATTCCGCCCTATTATGACAGCTTGATCGCCAAGCTAATAGTACATGATCACGACCGTCCCGGTGCTATTACCCGGATGAAGCGTGCTATGGCTGAGTTTTTGGTGGATGGTGTGTCCACCAATTGCGATTTCCACCTTGAATTACTCAAAAACCCTGACTTTACCTCAGGGGAGTATTGTATAGATACACTTGAAAAATTGATGAACTAGAAAGGCGGATGCCCTATGCTGCATATGTTCAAAAAAGCGCGGTATATTTCCGTGCCGCACGAAAACCGTGAAACGCCTTACCCGCCGGCGGTGGAACCAAAAGCAACCGCAGTTACAAAAAGCTCTTTGCCCCGCTTGAGCGCGCCCGAACGAATTTCCATGACCGCAGACTGTGACAGTTTTTTGGAAACCGACCGTGGAATTATTTCGTCAAACCCATTGGGTTTTGAGGGATACAGCGAAAAAACCTCTATGCTTCGCGAAAAAACCGGTCTGCAGGACGGCGTTGTTTCCGGATATTGCCGCATTGGCGGCGTACCGGCTCTAATAGGTGTTATGGACAGCCGGTTTATGATGGGAAGCATGGGCAGCGTGGTAGGTGAACGATTCACACGGCTGTTTGAGCGGGGGGCCGATGAACTACTGCCTATCGTATTGTTCTGTGCCTCGGGAGGGGCACGCATGCAGGAGGGAATTTTGTCACTCATGCAAATGGCAAAGGTGAGTGCGGCAGTGGCTCGCCACCACGAGGAGGGACAACTGTATGTTGCCGTTTTGACCGACCCTACCACCGGAGGGGTTACCGCTTCATTTGCTATGCTTGGAGACATTATATTAGCCGAGCCGGGCGTTACCATAGGCTTTGCCGGGCGGAGAGTTATCGAGGGAACTCTCAAGGCTAGGCTGCCCGAGACCTTTCAGACTTCTGAATTTTCATTGGAACACGGCTTTGCTGATCGCATTGTACCTCGCCATGAAATGAAGGACACCCTGAAAAAGCTTCTGTGCTGGCATAGATTAGGGGGGCATGAGGTATGAATAAAAGTATTTTATATCACAAGGATCGCCCGGTGATTGACGATTGGATTGATATGATTTTTGAAGATTTTTTGGAGCTTCATGGCGACCGTTTTTACGGCGATGATCCGGCGATAATCGGCGGTCTGGCGCGGCTTGGGAATTCTGCCGTAACTGTGATAGGGACGGCAAAGGGCAGGAAAACTAAGGAAAGTATCGCCCGCAATTTCGGGATGCCTCACCCTGAGGGCTACCGTAAGTCGTTGCGGCTGATGAAGCAGGCTGAGAAATTTTCCCGACCGATAATCACCATTGTGGATACTCCAGGAGCTTTCTGCGGAATAGAGGCCGAGGAGCGGGGCCAGGGAGAGGCAATTGCCCGAAATTTGATGGAAATGATAACATTAAAAGTCCCTATTTTGACCGTATTCACTGGAGAAGGCGGCTCGGGAGGTGCCTTGGCATTGGCTGTATCCGACCGTATCTACATGTTGCAGGAAGCAATGTATTCGGTTATTTCGCCGCGAGGCTGCGCCTCTATCCTGTGGAAGGATCCCTCCCGGGAGGACGAGGCGGCGCGACAGCTCAAAATCACGGCCTCTGACCTCAAACAGTTCGGTGTTATTGATGAGATTATCCCCGAGCATGGCGGGGTGCATCTGCACCCCCAAAAAATTGCAGCCGACATACGCCACAGGCTTTTGTCCGGCTTAAATTGGGCAGAGCAGACCGATGATTTAGTGGGTACGCGCTATCGGCGTTTCCGTAGATTTGGGGAATGGGAAGAGGTAAATTGAGATTGCGAAAGGTTTTTGCATTGGGCAATGGGAGGCAGTCTTTATGGATGCTTGGGGAATTTTAAGCACACTTACCGGGGCAAGAGGACCCTCAGGGCATGAGGGTGCCGTGATTGCCGCGGCAGAAGAGCTATTGGCTCCATTATGCCACACAACACACTCTGACTGTATGGGCAATATTTTTGGAGTCGTCCACAGTGCAGCCGGCGATGCCAAAACCGTGCTTCTCGAGGCTCATCTTGACGAGATTGGGGTTTTGATTACTGGACGCGAAAAAAATTTTTATACCTTCAAAAATATAGGGGGAATCGACCGGAGGGTTTGGGCGGGATTAGAGCTAGAGATTTTAACCTCCCCAAGTATTCCGGCTGTGGTTGCCTGCCTCCCGCCTCATGTTTCTAAAGGCGAGGATGAGTACAGTGAGCTTTATATTGACGCCGGAGGCATGGATATTCCAATAGGTACACCGGGTGTTTTTGCAAGAGGGCTATTCAGGTCAGGAAATTGTGCATCCGCCCCGGGATTAGACAACCGGGCCGGGTTTTGCGCTCTCGTTTTAATGCTTGACATGCTTGATAAAAGCCTTTTGCCTGTAAATATTATTGTTTGCGGAAGCGTTCAGGAGGAAATTGGAGGGCGTGGTGCGGCAGCGTTGGCGTATGAAATTATGCCTGATTGGGCGGTAGCTGTGGATGTCACATACGGAGCCTGTCCATATTCCGGGCAGGATACCTTCCCTCTCGGCAAAGGAGCTTGCATCAACAGAGGGCCTGATTGTAACCGTGAATTAACAAACAGCCTGATTAACTTAGCACAACGGGAAGCTATTCCCTATCAAATTGAGGTTACCTGCGGGCTGTCACGCACCAGTGCCACTTATATGCAGACAGTAGCTAGTGGGATACCCACGGCGGTTTTGTCCGTGCCGTTGCGTTATATGCACACACCCACGGAAATGCTCTGCCTTGATGATATTGGCACGGCTGCTAATTTGCTGAAAGCGTGGGTGATGAGCCTATGACAGAGCTTTTGAGTGCTCTATGCTCCTTAGACGGAATTTCAGGACAGGAGGACAGTGTAAGGGAATATATCCGCAATGCCGCCGCACCGTTTGCCGATGAAATACAGCAGGATGCCATGGGAAATCTGTTGGTTTTCAAAAAGGGCAGCACGAGGGGCACCCACAGCCTGATGCTGTGTGCGCATATGGATGAAGTTGGGCTGATGGTGCGTGGAGTTGATCCGGAGGGCTTTGTAAAATTCGGGGCAGTTGGAGCAATAGACAAGCGGGTCCTTCCGGGGAAGCGTGTGCGATGCGGGAAAACACTTGGGGTTATAGGCTTAGGCCCGGTGCATCTTTCCGGGCACGGCAAGGATAAAAGCTTTCCTGAAATTAGAAATCTTTCAATTGACATCGGTGCGCAAAGCGACTCGGAGGCACTGCGGGAAATTGCTTTGGGTGATGCCTTCTGTTTTGACACTGCGCCCGGATTGTTTGGCAATGGTTTTTACAAGGCAAAGGCTATCGATGACCGTATAGGCTGTGCCGTTATGCTTTCGGTTTTGAAAAATGGGGTTTATCAGGACACATGGTTTGCATTTACTGTGCAGGAGGAAATCGGGGCGCGCGGCGCGGGAACTGCCGCATACGCCATAGCACCGGATATAGCACTTATTCTTGAAGGAACAACGGCAGTGGATTCACCCGATAGGATCGGGGCAGAACGAATTGCCGGCGCGGGCGAGGGTCCGGTGCTGTCATATATGGATTCTTCCACATATTACGATCATGGGCTTTTTGAGCATTTATGCCTATTGTGTAAAAAACACCAAATACCATGGCAGCTCAAACGTACCGTTTCCGGAGGCACCGATGCATCAAGCATTTGCCGGACCCGGGGCGGCGTGCGAGTTGCCGGCTTGGCCGCCCCGGTGCGTTATATCCACTCCCCAGCTTCCGTCTGCTCTCTTAAGGATGCAGAAAACCTTTTGAGCCTAACGGATAAATTTTTGCATTCTTTAGCCATCGGGGAGCTGCTATAGCTTGATTACGCATATTCCACCCAGTCGCTTACCACGTCATACAGTGTAACAGGTGTAACCATGCCGCTCTCCAAGCGTTCCAGCAGTTCTAATATAGCCTCCTGGTTTGTGGTTATGTAACGGATTTGCTTGCTTTCGTCGTCCATGTCAACCTGCACCCCATAATACTCACATAGAATCTGGCCGTTCATGAAGGAAATCTCATCGACTAGGATGGAGTACCTCACCTTCGTTTTTGCCTGAATAGGCAAAGTCTGTTCGCCGTATGAAATCATTGTCATATTTTCTCATTCCTTTCGTATGATTTTTTATACTATACAATAGTTCGTTTGTCGAAAACACTCGAAATCTCCCGCTAATAAAAATTTTTCTTTAGGAATAAAAAACGGTGTCCTGCAATGACTCGCAGAACACCGATATTTATTTTCCGGGGGGCATAACAATCGGGTACTAAGCTTCTTCATATGCCAGCCGGGTCATTTACTGGGATATACTTTTGCCGCTCTTCAGGAGAGTTGCCGGAATAGTAGCAATACGCTAATCCGTCTGTGTATACGCAGAAGCTGGCCTCGCCGTTGTAACGGTAGCATACAATATTTTTGTTGAGGGCGGCGGCAAGCTTTACTAATTCGTTAAATTCAGGAACATATACGTCTTTGTAGCCGGAGGTATCAAGGGGTTTTATAGATTTAATAATCAATGGCAGATATTTTTTAAGGATTATATCTGCCTCGTGAGGTTTCTCGCGGGTATTCAGAATGGGTCTGATGCAAAAAATGATTATCAAAATCAATGCGGCAAACCAAAGGAAAAGCATCACTATAGCAAGTGCATCCGGTTTTTCTGCAGGGTGGCCGTTTCCTGCTTCCAGATCAAAGCTGCTCTCGCCTGTTAAGGTGGGCTTATATACCTCGGCGGAGAGGGGAATAACGATCTGGCGTGTTAAAACCTCTCTGGCGGCTGAGCCGTTTACCGACTCTATCAGGTACTCAAAATCCAGAGATACCTCTGCGGTATAACTGGCACCGCTTAGGTGTGATTCCTTAGCTCTCGTCTGCTCCTGCCTGTTTTCGGCAAAGCGCATATATCTGTCAATATGCTCCCATGGGTCAACAACATAAATAGTTGAATGGTTGCCTACGGTTACGTCTTTTTTGTTGGCAACTTCTCGTTTTTCCTGATATACTAAAGAATCATCGGTGCCGTTTTTGTATTGGATAGAAAATGTTTCGTTTATGCTCAGCACAGCGGCAAGGTCTGTGTTTTCCTTGATGTCGATGCCGTTGGTGACTTCTATATAATCGGTGTAGGGCATTAGGTAATTGACCCCGCGGGGCATTTTGCCCGTACCGAAAAATTCATTTTCAACGTAGTATACGGTGTAGTTAAGGCTGTTGTTTCCCGAAACAGCGTAAGATTCCTGTTGCTTAGGGATAAATAAGCGTACAGCTAAAACTGCCGATGCAATGAGCAACGCACCGCAGACAGACATTACAATATAACAGGCTCTTGTACTCATTTTGCAAAAACCCCTCTATCCAAATACTGATCGTACAATCACAACCGGCCAGCCGATATAGGGTATGTGTGAATGCGCCCTGCCTATAATTTGCTCGGGGTATGCAGGGTCGGAGTCCGGGCGTGGGTTTGCGTCTCCCTGGGTGATATAATGCAGTGTGCCGCCGGGTTGTGCTTTGATTTCAATAACACGGTGCATTACCTCTAACCCGCCGTCTTTGAATAAAACAACCTCCCCCTCTTCTACCGACTGGATTACATCCTTAGGGGTCAGCTTTTTTACTATCACAAACGAGCCTCTGTCAAGGGCTCCGGTCATACTGCTTGTAAGCACAACTGTGGGGAAATAGGTAAACGCCCGCATGAAAAAGGAGAGAGCTAAAATCAGTGCCAGCACCATGCTTAAAATCAATGCCGGGGGGATTGGTCCGGTAAGCCTTTTCACTGCCGCCTTACGAAATTTCCCTCCAGGCTCCTGCATGGTGAAGTAGTAAATAATTGTAGCAATAAACAGCACGCCGCAGGTAACCGCCGCCCAGGCAGCACTGGCGGCATTGGGTATAACAGGGGAAACAAAGGGGAAGAGAAACAGGCAGCGTACAATAATAAGGGCTTTCAGCGAGCTTTCATATGCCATGTAGGTTAAAACTGTGTGCATAACAAATGCGGGAATGAGGGTAACAAAAACAACTTTAACAATCTGCGAATCCGCCCCAAAGCCGCCGCCCCTGATAATATTAAGCTGAGAAAAGGAAAAAACTATTATCATAAATGCCGCCGTCCAGAGCCGTGAGTTTGGGTTTGAACGCATTATCCTGAACCGCAAAACCTCAAATAATATCGCCGGCGTGCCGAAAATCCAAAAATTTTCCAGTATAGCAGTTGTATTTGGGGAATCCCTGTTTGCGGCAAATCCGGCAACAACGCCGGTGAAGAGGGTTGCAAAAATATAGAGCAGGAGGATAAACATACCTGCGTAGAGGGCATTAGTTGCCTTAGGGGCGGGAAACCTTTCCCGCCCCATGAGCATTACATGAACTAACAAAACTATTGCGTAGAACACAGGGAGTACACGATTGTACGCTACAACCGCCGCGTCAGGCACAAGGAAGTACCCGGTTTGCAGTGCCGCTATAACCCCCAGTGCAATTATGCTAGGTGCATATACGCCGCGCTTCACCGATGATTATGCTTTTGCGCAATCGGCAACAGAGGTGAATGTGAATGTTGCAGCGGCCAAGGTTTTAGCTAAACCTTTACCAGCTGTATCTGCAGCAAAGTTAGTTTCTGCTTCTTCTGATAATTCCATGCCGAATTGGTAGACACCAGTTCCACTGGGAACAACCGTACCAGCAGCAACAGAGGCACCGTTAATGGCATTCCAGTTTCCAATAAAGTCAATGTAGTCGTCCAGCTTAATCTCATTGCCGGCATCATTGAAGATCGGGTTGCTCGAAACAGTGTCTGTGCCATCGTAAGTAAATGTAGTGCCGTCTTCAAGGGTAAGAACCAGCTCATTAACAGGTGCTAGGATTGATGCGTTTGTGGAGCCAACATTGATAACGCGGAAGTCAACCGTAAAATAGGGTGCGTCATCACCGGGGTTAGTAGCTTCGGCAACATCAATATCAGAGAAGTTGATGTCGGAGATTGTCATGGTGTTTCCGTCCATTACAATCTGGGAAGGATCCAGCACAACATCTTTTGTGTCAATGTCGCCCGCAACAACTGACGTGTTACCAGAGGTCGAGATGAACTCAAGGTTTACAACATCGCCAAGGGTACCGGTACCGCCGATGGTAAGTACGCCAGCTGCTGCGGCATATGCCACGCTGGCTGCCAGGACAAGGGAAAGCGCGATGAGCAGTGCTTTTCTGTTTCTGAATTTCATGTGAAATTCCTCCTAAAAAAAATTTTGTACTCACGTACAACGACATTGTACTCCGGCAACGCATAGATTGTCAAGTGTTTTTTATTGGAAAGCACTTAGTTGTATTTTTGCATAAAATCACAATCCAACAAGGGCGGTTTTGTACTAAATATACAAAAATATATTTTTTATTATGCCCCCATGGGGGTATAATAAAAAAAGGGTTGGCATTATTGGCGTACTTATGATATAATCACCGCTGAAAGGATTGGTTGTTTATGCTTTTAACAAATGTAGATGGGCTGAGCTTTATCCCGCAGATTTTAATGGCAGCTCTTTTAGCGGGTATTGCCATGTTTTTTATTTTGTACTTCCGCTCCCAGCGGCACGCCTATGATGCTCCGGCATTACTTAAGGCGCGGAAGGAAGGCTCAAGGCTGGTCTTTTCTCGTGCCGGAAGGATGGCACCAAGGGATTTAATCCCCATGCTACTTATCACTGCCCTTTACGCGCTGACGACCTTTCACAACCTGGGAAATACCGAATCTCCCACGACATATCACCCTTTTACTGATGAAAGCCCTTCTGTTACCGTTGAATTTGACAAGCCTGTACAGCTCAGCCGGCTTTTGTATTTCACCGGTCTGGGGCATGGCAGGGGTGACGACCATAAGGAAGTCGAAAAAGATTGCTGTTATAAGATAGAGCTTTCCGGGGATGGGCAAAAATGGCATGGGCAGAGCGGCTGTGCCGAGCAAATTCACGCCAACACCTTCCGCTGGCTTGAAAAGGGCATTGATAATTATCAGACCTGCGATGCCTGCGGCGGCACTGGGGAAATTGACCAGGCCCGGTGTGCAGACTGTGAAGGGAGGGGTTCAAGGGAGCTGCCCTCAAAATTCCTTCGCCTAACATCTATGAACACTATCCCGGATGAGCATGGCAATACCGGCAAGGAGCTTGAGATGGTTGAGCTTGCCGTCTATGAGAAAAAAACGGATGATGAAAAGGCTTTAATCGACCCTTCCAGAATGACTGTTACACCCGCCGGCGCATCGGTTCTGTTTGATGAGCAAAGCACTGTGCCGGAACGCAAAACAGTTCAAAACGGTTCGTATTTTGATGAAATTTATCACGCTTACACGGCGTATGAAAATATACGTAACATCTACCCCTATGAAACCACGCATCCGCCGCTTGGCAAGCTCATCACCTCTATCGGCATTAGAATATACGGAATGACCCCATTTGGGTGGCGGGTGCTGCCGGCACTCTTCGGCGTTTTAATGCTTCCGTTGCTGTATATCCTCATCAAGTGGATGTTCGGTAATCTTGCAGTCGCCGCCTGTGGAACAGCAATTTTTGCCTTTGATTTCATGCATCTGACCCAAACCAGAATCTCCACCATTGATGTATACGGTGTTTTCTTTATCATTTGCATGTATCTCTGTATGTATTGGTATATTACGACACCTATGGATGCCCCATTTACAAAATCCCTTGTTCCATTCATGCTGTGCGGGTTGTCCTTCGGACTGGGGGCGTCCTCAAAATGGACTGTTATCTACTCTGCCGGTGGGATTGCCGTTTTGATGCTGATCCATTTTTTCCAACGCAACGAGTACTATAAGACTGTTGCCCTTCAAGCAAAGAAACGTGCGTCAGATGCTATGAGGGAGGCGCGGCGTTCACGGAAAAAACAACAAAAGGCCGATGACGGCAAGACCACAGTGCCCCCCCTGCCGGTCGTTGTTACTCCGGAGAAAACAACAACATTCAAGGAATATTTTATACGGACGGTAATAGCCGGGGTAATCGGATTTATAGTGATTCCCATGATTATTTATATCTCTTCGTATATCCCATACGCAACCCCCGAGCCTCACCCATATGCCAAAGATCACCATGTATGGGTGACATACCAGAACAGCACCGGGCTTTCCAAGGCTTGGGCGTTAACTAAGCTTACTGTTACCCGATTTAAGGAAAACAATAAAACTATGTTTAGCTATCACCGCGATCTTACCGCAACGCACCCATATTCGGCTCGTTGGTACCAGTGGATATTCAACACCAACACAACCTTCTATTTTTCCGAGGGCTACGATTCCGAGGACGGCACCAGGATACACACGGGGCTTTCCTGCTTTACAAACCCGCTTATAGCCTGGGCGGGGATAGTTGCGCTTTTCTTTGTCTGCTTCCTTGACTGGAAGAGGGGAATATGGATGGTTTACAGTCTTAATGCGTTTTTGTTCCTTTGGATATTAGTACAGCAGGGCACCTACTTCGGAATAGAGCCGGGAACGGAGCATGCCGTTGCCAAGCTCGGGTCGGTAAAGCTCGTGGGATTGCTTTTGATTGTTGTATATACGGTTCTGGCGTATATATACTCCCGCAGAAAGGAAGCCGGTAGTGCCAACAGTCATGTTGCCTTGTTTATTACTGTCGGCTGTCTTTTCCAGCTTGTGCCGTGGATACCGATTACTCGCATTACTTTTGTGTACCACTATTTTCCCACTATAGTATTTCTATGTTTGGCCATTTGCTATATTTTCAGCAAATTTATTGAGCGCGCACCCAAGCTTGGTTTTTGGGCAATGATTGCCTTCACTGCTGTTTCAATAGGTTTATTCTGGATGTTCTATCCGGTCATCGCGGGCGAGCCAGCACCAAGGGCTTATATGGAAACCTATTTGAAATGGCTTCCAAAGTGGACAATGTAACCCTCTTGCCTCTTATCCGCTACCATTTAACTCCCAGGGGGGCCTATTATCAATAAGGAGCAGCAGCTTATGTTTATGGCAGATTATCACACTCACAGTAATTTTTCGGATGATGGGAATGATTCAATACCGGCACTGCTCGCCGCCGCCGCCAAACGAGGGCTTGATGAGCTATGCGTAACTGACCATTGTGATTTACCGTATTTTGACAATGAGGGATACTGGGAAGTTCTTAGTGCTGCCGGGCAGCGCAATGACAGCGGAGTAAAGCTGCTATATGGGATTGAATTAGGTCAGGGCACGCACTATAAGACGCTTGCAAAGAAGATTGTCAATCAATTCCCATATGATTTCATTATAGGCTCATTGCACACTTTACGAAAATCTGGCGACATCTATCTGTCGCAATGCCATACTCCTAGGGAATGCTTTGTTTTGCTTGACGAGTATTTCGTTGAATTGCTGGAAACCGCAGAATGGGGAGGGTTTGACGTAATGGGGCACCTTACCTACCCCATGCGCTATATGACAGGCAGGGATAATCTGGAACTTGCCGGTGCTTATGAGCGGTATGAGGGCCGCTGGCGGACGTTATTTGAAATCCTGTGCGGCAAAGGGCTTGGCATTGAGCTTAATTTATCCGGCATGTATGGTTCGGGCGGATATTTTCGGCCCATGCCCGATTATGATATTTTAGCTCTGTACAAACGCTGCGGCGGTGAAATTGTCACATTAGGATCAGATTCCCACTCGCCCAAAATGGTGGGCATAGGGATTGAGTACGGATTGGAGCTTTGTCGCCGGGTCGGGTTCAGGTATGTTACCGCCTATGAAAAACGCAAACCGCGCTTTGAGCGTATTTAGATGTCTATATAAGATCCTCCGTCAAGAAGGTGGCCGCGGGGCATAGATATGCCCTCCTTCAGTAGAGTCAGTTTCTCATTTCCACTGTCTACTTTTAGAGAGGGCACATCATAATCTAAGCAGGGGAGTTGTTTTTGCGCAAATCACTTTTTGCCGAATTTGCGGTTAAAACGGTCAACACGACCGCCCGAGTCCACAAGCTTCTGCTTCCCGGTAAAAAACGGGTGACACACCGAGCAAATTTCAATCCTTATATTTTCTTTGGTAGAGCCGGTCTCAATCGTCTCACCACAGGCACACTTGACTGTGGTCTGGGTGTATTTGGGATGGATGCCCTCTTTCATAAATTTCACCTCTTTCAAGTTCGGAAAATCTGGTAGTTTGACAGGCCCCCCCTGCAACAAACGTACCACGGTAAAACAGTACGCACGGAACATGGGTCATCATAGCACAGAAAAAAGAATAATGCAATAGCTGCCGAAAATTTTTCAAAAACAGCGTATCGGCAGACGCATTCCGAATATGTATAGCTTAATCAACAAATTGCCGTTTGGCAAGCGGATTATAACAAAAAACGGAATGCTGTAACGAAACGTGCAAAAAGTCTAAAAGCCCCTTTCTGTCATCTGCCGGAAAGAAAAAGCTCGACAGCTACGCCAACCATCCCGCAGATTATAAGCAATAGGGCGGGGCTGATTTTTCTCATGCTTTGCAGGAAAACAAAAGCCGCACCGCCTAAAATTAAGGCCATCCAATCCAAGGAAACCCCCGATGTGCTTTTCATAAAAACTACATCACAGAGCAAAGTAAGCGCACTGTAGAAAATCAGTGCGAGTGCCACTGGACGCACGGCATGCATGGTTTCTCTGAAGAATATGTTCCGACGAAATGTAAAAAAGAATTTTGCCGCCAAAAGTGTAATTATCAGAGAAGGGAAAAGCACACCCGCTGTTGCAACACTTGCGCCTGCTGCACCGTGCAGCCGCATTCCGGCAAAGGTTGCCGCGTTAACCGAAAAAGCCCCGGGTGTGACCTGGGACACCGCTATCATATCCAACACCTCCGGCTCGGTCATCAGTCCGGCTTGAACAAGCTCCTTCTGCATGAGCGGTATCATGGCATATCCTCCGCCTACTGTAAACAGCCCAATTTTGGCGAAGGTAAAAAACAAACTCAAGAGATCTGATATCACTTCCATTTATCAGTCCTCCCCATTGTTTTTGACGCTGAAAGCAAGGCTGTTACTATTCCAAGCAGCACACCTCCCAAAATAATCTGAATAGGGTGTATTCCAGCTAAAACTGCTCCTAAGGCACAGGCGAAAATTACAACAGACAGCTTGCCGGAAAATGAATCCTTTTTAAGTTGCCAGGCAATAGAAAAGAGCAGTGCCGCAGTTGCTGCCCGGATTCCCCGCAAAGCACCTAATACCATGGGTATTGAGGAAAACGCCTCATAAGCCAATGTAAGTAGTCCTAAAACTAAAAGGGAGGGCAACGATGCAGACAAGGCGGCAATCAGGCCGCCTCGCCAGCCTCTAAGCTTATAGCCGATTAAAATTGACATATTGATGACAATAGCTCCAGGCAATGACTGGGAAATAGCCATATAATCCGCCATATCAGCCCCGGTCAGCCAGCCTTTTTTATCGACAAAGGTTTTATACATTTGGCTAACCATTGAAAGACCGCCGCCGAAGGTGACAAGACCTATAATAAAGTTAATTCTAAAAATAGTCCAAAGACTGATATTGCTCATAGCCTGCGCCCTTTCCGGCAGAGGAATTAGTCTGAAAAAAACACTAAACGAATAAATCAAGCACCATGCCGTTGATTTCGTCAATATCGGCAATTAATTGAATAGCATCAACCTGCTGGCTTAAAATATTCTCGGTGAGCTTTTCAAGCTTTTGATTGATTTTCTTTACAATAGCGTACATTTTGTGTCTGCCGTTACGATCCCGGGAATTGTTTTTTCTGAACTCATAGCAAAATTTAACCGCTTCACTCATAAATTCGGACAGCATCCGCTTATACCGCTTCAGGTCGGCAATATCATACCGCTCGGATAAAACCTGCCCCTGCCTGAATATTTCACGGCTCATTTCCAGTAGCTTCTGGTTGCAATTTTGACGGCTTATCCCATCTATAACATCGCTGAATATAGGTTTCGGCTGCAACGCTTGCTTGATCTCACTGACCTGGGGGAGCGAAGGGGTACGCCCAGGAGCTGCAAAATCTGAAATTTTCATAGACGGCTCACCTTATTCGTACAATAATTTTACTTTTTCTTATCAAAATATAAAGCATCCACTTCCGGATCATTATGGTCGTAAAATTTTATTGCTGTTTGACCATCCCGGGTTTTTTTCATTTTTTTAGATAATTCACTCAGTTCCCTTTTAGTTAGTGCCTTATTCAGCTCTTCGGCTTCTCGGATCTGGGTCAAAATCTTTTTGACCTCATCTGAAAGATCTCCGCGCCCACTTTGGGGCAATTCTGAAAGTTTTTGGATACAGTATTCCCTTTCGGAGATATTTTCATCCAAACCGGGATGTTCTTCGGTACGCAAAATTTCAGATTGCTCCTGCGTTAAACGCAAAAGATCGCGTAAAAGCTCATGGATTTGCTTTTGACAGTCCAAATTTTCACCCTCTGACCTGATTTTTGAAAACCATGCAACGGACAGCTGCATGGTTTTCGATCCGAATATATTATTATACGGTGCTTACGTGTGTCCCGAAGGTTTGGCGGCGGTTTATGTCCATGGCCTCTCTCCATGTGTCATTAAGCTCGGATATAAACCTTATGGCTATATCAGCCTTGGCGTTATCCTTCTTGATATTAGACTGTATAATTGTATCAAGGACGAACTCGTATAACGGCAAGAGTTGCTTTGCAATATCGTACCGCACATCCAAGGCACGCATAAGCTCAATGATAATATTCTGCGCCTTCTGCGAATTAGTATTGGCAACTCCATAATCCTTCTTATCAACTGCCTTTTTGAACAGCTCAAGGTTCCGGACGGACCCTTTGAGAAGTCTAGAAACCAGTTCACCCGGCGCGGCGGTCATCATATCTTGCTGTTTGTAAGGATTTGAAGCTCCGGAATAAGACAACATAAAAAAACTCCCCCTAAAATAGCTCACTGAGCCTACTGGTTCATGTTAAACATTGCCATGACCCTGTCCTGCTGGGATTGCAATTGGCTCAACACGGTTTCCATCTTAGCGTATTGTCTATAGTACCTCTCGCTCAATTGATCTAACTTAGCTTCCTGCTCGGTAATGCGCTTGCCGTAGTTATGTATGTAGCCATCCAGATCACTGATGCTGTATGATTTGGTATTGCCGATGAATGATTCGATCTGTCTGCTGAGCTTAGGCACAAATCCCCCCGCAGTATCTGAAACGGCGGCAGTTAAAATATTAAGCACCTTGTCCGGGTCTTTCTGCAGGGCCGTCAAAAACTTCTCCTCGTCAAGCACAAGCTTGGTTGACTCTTTAGGAGAGTAACCGCCGGAGATTATGCCGATCGATGACAGAGTGCTACCGCCGAAGGCCTCACCCATCAGGGTACGCACCCCGCTTATGAGATCGCCTAGCCGCTTGTCTCTGTATAGAAGACCCTGCCTGGCACGATCCTCCCACTTTTCAATTTCTCTGTCGCTGAGTTCTAATACTTCAATCTCATTTTCCGTCAGCGGTGCGTATTTTCTGTCAGGCTTGGTGTTGTAGGCAGTGAACAGATCTGACATCAGCGTGTTGAATTCCGCCAGAAATCCCCTCATATTTTCCAGAGGCTTTTGATAGTCTGCATCAATTGAAAAATCGACACCGTCCGCACTTGTGGGACGTATAAAGCTAATCTGCATACCGCCTATGCTTAGGCTGTTGGAGCTTAAGCTACGCGCCTCGGCTTCCCCATTGAAATAAACAACAGCATCCTGCCCCTGCTCAACCCAGGCAAGGCCCAGAGAGCCTAAGAAGCCATTGTTATCATATACGGAGATGTTCCCTTTTTCGCCCATTTCATTGGCGGTAATTGTGAAGCGTTCGCTTGCTTCGGAGTAAGACATTGTAACACCGGCTGACGAAGAATTTACAGCAGACATAATCGTTTGCATTGAGGTATTGGCGCGGAATGAAAACTCAACGCCGTTTATGGTGAACTCAACTCCGCTGCCTGATGATTCTCCTGAGACGAGCTGGCGCATATTCCTGACAGTCATGCCGTTAATCTCAGAGGAAGACAGAATCTTGCCGTCATCTGAAATTCTATTTCCGGTCATTGTCGTTGTCGTGGCAATCTGATCTACCCGGACATTATATTGCCCGGGCTGAACGGAGCTACCCGGATTGACAACTACACTGCCGCTACCGCCGCCTGTCATGTTGACCTTAAGGTCTGAGTATGCCGAACGCGAAGACATACTTGTCGAACCCAATACACTGACAAACTTGTCCGTAAACATGCGGAGCCGGTTGTTGATGTCAATGTACTCATCGCGCTTCCACTCCGCCGTGATCTTTTTTTGCTCCAGATTATTTATTTTTTGCTGTTGGCTCATTACCATTACTTTAACGAGCGAGTCTGTGTCCATTCCTGAGAATAATCCGGTAATTGCGTTAGTCGCCATGGTATGTACCTCCTTTTATTATAAGTCCCTCTATAGATTATATCGTAGAGATTTAATGTAACTTTAACTTTTTTTCAAAAAAGTTTTTTCGTAAATTTCGCGCCTGCTTCTTCCTGAGCTTTTGGCAACCAAACGAGCCGCCTGGGAGGGTGGTAATTCCTGATGGCTCAAAGCCAATTCAACCGTAGCCTCTAGCGACAGAGGCTGCGGTTTGCCCGCACCCTCAACAATCAGAACAATCTCGCCTTTTGGCTTAATTTTAGAAAAATGTTCCGCAAGGGAAGAAAGTGTTCCGGTTAAGGTTTCTTCGTGCAGCTTGGTCATCTCCCGAGAGACAGATGCTCGGCGGTCACCCCAGAACTCCAGCATATCCCTGAGAGTGTTCATAAGCTTGTGCGGGGCCTCGTAAAAAACCATGGTACGGCGTTCCGATTTCAGTTCATCTAAATGCTCATAACGATTTTTGCGTGAAACGGATAAAAACCCCTCAAAGCAAAACCGACCCGAAGGCAATCCGGACAGGGCAAGGGCACAAGTCAGAGCCGAGGGCCCCGGAACCAGCAGTACAGGAATGCTACGCGTATGACATTCGCTCACAAGCTCCTGGCCGGGATCGCTTATGACCGGCATGCCCGCATCTGACACCAAAGCACCTGTTTCGCCATTTTCCAGCCGCTCTAATATTCCAGCCCCGCTCCTGGAACGGTTGTGCTCATGGTAGGAGAGCAACCGGACATTTATTCCAAACCGAGTCAGAAGCTTTTGGGTAACGCGAGTATCTTCCGCCGCCGCAAAGTCACAGGATGACAATACCTCTACTGCCCGAGGCGGCATATCGCCCAAATTACCTATCGGCGTTCCAATGATATACAGTGCCACCCCAATAGACCTCCCGAGTTTGCAGATAGCAACGTTGCTACTCTACCCCTCAATCGCTTCGGTTGGGCAAACGTCCTTGCAGGCCCCGCAATCGATGCAGGCATCATTGATGGTGTACTTGCTGTCGCCGGATTCGATTGCCTCAACCGGGCATTCCGGCACGCAAACACCGCAACTAATGCAGTTATCGTTAATCTTAAACATATCCTTCACCTTCCTTCTTCCAGAACTCATCTTGATGATAACAGATAACGTAAGTAATGTCAAGTATCTTTGAACGGAAAATTTCATACAGTGTTTTCAAGGCCTGCAGGCGCAGCCTAGCAAGCAAAAAAACATTTTCCCAAAACCTTGACATTGACAATTCTTTTGATATATAATGCTTTGCGGGGTGTCCCGGGGTGTCCTTCGCGGCTTACCATTTTGCCTTTTCGTAAAATGACTATGAGTGTCCAATTGAAGGAGAGGAAGGTTTTTTTACCTATGAATATAGCTTTAATCGCTCACGACAGGAAAAAAGAGATGCTGGTGCAGTTCTGCATAGCCTACAGCAAGACATTTTCCCAGTACAGCCTCTGTGCAACCGCCACCACCGGCCGTTTAATCACTGAGGCTACCGGATTGTCTATTTCCTGCGTTTCTTCCGGTGTGCAGGGGCAAGAGCAGATTGGCGCACGCATACCATACAATGAAATTGATCTGGTGATTTTCTTCCGCGACCCACTATCTTCCCCCCCCCATGAACGTGGCATGGAATTGATCAGGCTCTGCGATTTGCACAGCATTCCTATTGCAACGAATATTGCCACAGCAGAGGTTCTTATCCAGGGGCTGATGCGTGGCGACCTTAATTGGCGCAATATAATGACATCAACATAGCCCGGCGCAAAGCCAGGAAGAGTCCCCAGAGCATATATACCGTCCGTATACAAACACAAGGGAGGAAATTACTATGGCAAACCCGCAAAAAAACCAACCGGAGATTTTACTTGAAAGCGGCACCAACGAACTAGAGATTATGGAGTTCACTATCGACAGCAATATCTTCGGCATAAACGTGGCAAAGGTGACTGAAATCATGCAGTACAAAACGGTCAAGCCCATGCCTAACGCTCATCCCAGCATAGAGGGGGTGTTTATGCCGCGTGACAAAATCCTTACGGTAATCGACCTGGCGGGCTACATGGGACTTACAAGCAGAGAGGATAATGAACGCGATATGCTTGTCCTTACTAATTTCAACAAGATGAATGCCGCCTTCCATGTGCATACGGTAGAGGGGATTCATCGTATCCGCTGGAGCGACATTGAAAAGCCGGACAACACCATATACGGTGGAGAGGAGGGCCTTGCCACTGGAATCGCCAAAATCGGCACAAAGCTCATCACCATTATAGACTTTGAAAAAATTGTATTTGACATCAGCCCAGAAACCGGGATACAAATGTCTGAAATCGCCGAATTAGGCCCTCGCGAGAGAAGCAACAAGCCCATTGTTTTTGCCGAGGATTCCACGCTGCTTAAGAGGATGGTACTGGATGCTATAGGTCAAGCGGGGTATGTCAATATTACCGCGTTGCCCAACGGTCAGGAGGCATGGAATCACCTCATTAAGCTCCGCGATGAATGTACGGTGAACAATGAGCCTATTGAGTCCCGGGTGGCGGCAGTTATCACAGACATTGAGATGCCAAAGATGGATGGTCACCGCCTGCTCAAGCTGATAAGAGACGACCGTGTTATGAACACCATCCCAGTTATCATCTTCTCCAGCCTGATTGACGATGACATGAAGCTTAAGGGTGAATCGCTGGGGGCCAGTGCTCAACTCTCCAAGCCTGAAATCGGCAACCTGGTTTCAACTATAGATCAGTGGATTTAATAGACTCCCCTTGAAACTAACCCGCGGCGGCTAAGTTTTATTTTTGCCGCCGCTCTTTGTTGCCGAAACACGGCAGCGGAAAGGAAGGCTTGTATGAAACGCACACATCATTGCGGTGAATTGCGCCCGGGGCATATCGGGCAGAGGGTCACCCTCTGCGGGTGGGTACAAAAGCACAGGGATTTAGGCGGCTTGATTTTTATTGACTTGCGTGACCGTGAGGGCATATGCCAATGTGTTTTTGACGAAAACAGCCCTTTGAGGGGGCAAGCCGGGCAGGTCAGGAGCGAATGGTGCCTTTCCGTGACAGGCACGGTCCGGGAGCGTTCGGCCAAAAACAAAAATATCCCAACCGGTGAAATTGAATTGGATATAACAGAGCTCAGCGTACTTTCCCGGGCGCAAACCACACCATTTGAAATTGAAGACGAAATCAAAACATCTGAACTTTTACGCTTGGAATACCGCTATTTAGACCTTCGCAGGCCGGCTTTGCAGAAAAATTTAATTGTAAGGCATAAGGCAATGCAGTCTGTCCGCCGGTTTTTAGATGCTCAGGGCTTTTTAGAGGTAGAAACGCCCATCTTAACAGCATCGACCCCCGAGGGCAGCCGTGACTATCTCGTTCCCTCACGGCTTCACGCCGGAAGCTTTTATGCCCTTCCTCAATCCCCTCAGCAGTATAAGCAACTTTTGATGGTGTCTGGGATTGACCGTTATTTCCAATTGGCACGCTGCCTGAGGGACGAGGACCTACGTGCTGACCGTCAGCCTGAGTTTACCCAAATTGACTTAGAAATGAGCTTTGTGGAGGTTGACGATATTCTCTCTATTTGCGAGCGCATGATAGCCGCACTCTTCCTTGATGTCTCCGGCAAAGAAATACCCATGCCCATTCCCCGCATGCCCTGGAGGGAAGCAATGGAACGCTTCGGTAGCGACAAGCCTGACTTGCGCTTTGGCTTAGAGCTCAAAAACCTGACGGGGCTCACCCGGAATTGCGGGTTTGGTGTCTTTGATGGAGCGAAAAGTGTTGGCGCGATCAATGTCAGCGGCGGCGGCAAAATGTCCCGCAGGGAAATTGACAGCCTGACCGCTTTTGTCAAAGGCCTCGGTGTAAAGGGTCTTGCCTGGCACAAGCATGATAGCTCGGGCTTTTCTAAATTTCTGTCGGAGGATACCTTAAATAAAATTTGTGAGGAGACTAACTTTTCAGAGGGTGATTTGCTGCTTTGCATTGCCGATGAAAGCGATAGGTTAGTGAAAACCTCACTAGGTGCGTTAAGATTGGAATGCGCTTCCCGGTTAGATCTGATCGACTATGATCGCCTGGAGTTTGTGTGGATTACAGAATTCCCCCTGTTTGAATACAGCGAAGAGGAAGGCCGGTTTGTGGCACAGCATCATCCCTTCTGTTCGCCCATGCAAGAGGATATTGCCCTTCTTGAGCCGGACGAAAACGGAGTCCTTGACATCTCCCTTGCCAGGGCGCGTGCTTATGATATGGTTTGTAACGGTTATGAGCTTTCCTCCGGGTCAATACGCATCCATCAAAGCGATGTTCAGGAGAAGATGTTTTCCCTGCTAGGGCTTTCGGAGGAGGAAATGGAGGCGCGGTTCGGTCATCTTTTAAAGGCCTTTTCCTACGGCGTACCCCCTCATGGCGGCATTGGGTTTGGCTTTGACCGCCTGGTCATGCTGCTATGTAAAACGTCCAATATCCGTGATGTAGTGGCGTTCCCCAAAACCCAGTCCGCTGTTTGCCCCATGACCGGCTGTCCTAGTCCGGCAAATGCGGCACAGCTGGAGGAATTGGGGCTTTCGCTTTCAAAGAAAGATGGCTGAACACATCAAAGGAATAATTTTGTTTATTTTGGGCAAGATGTAGGGGAAAACATTTTGACAAGGGAGGTTTCAGCGCATGACGACCAAAGAATTGATGGTGCTAGAGGAGTTGCTCGGAAGCGAACAAATCGCAGTCAAAAAGTACAGGACTATGGCATCACAGTGCAGTGACCCATCAATACGGCAAAAGCTAGAGAGCTTTAGCCAGGAACACCAAAAGCATTTTGACACCCTGAAGAGTTTTCTGAAATAATTGAAAGGAGGTATAATCAATGGCAGCAGTTACCCAGGGGACAATGGGCGACCGTGAAATGGTCACCGATCTTTTAAGTACGCAAAAGTTTATGGCGGCGAGCTACAACACCTATGCAGGGGAGTGCAAATGTCCGGAAATGCGTAATTCCCTTTTAGACATTCTGCGCCAGCAGCATCAGATGCAGAGCGAGCTGTTTACAACAATGGAGAGCAGGGGCTGGTACCCGGTAAAGGAAGCACCTATAAACGAGATTTCAACTGTACGGCAAAAATTTTGCTGATTTGCTACGCACTCCGTCCCCCGCCCTCTGCAATTGAGGGCGGGGGCGTTTTGAGGTGCAGCATATAATTCCGGACTGTGTACAATTCCTAGCACCTTAGCCCTCTCTCCGCCCCTTGCTGGCCCCATTGAATGCTCCGGCTGTCCCAAAGCACTACCAACGGTCCGCTGACTGGGGGCAATCCAAAAGTTTCCCTTGACAATCCAATTGCTTAATGCTACAATTTTCTTTGCGGGGAGTGCTGCTCCATGCAGGGGCTGGCCCCTAAAAAAACTAAAAATCAAGGAGGATTTTTTCAATGAAAAATATAAAAAAGCTAGCCGCCTTAGTCCTGTCGGTATTGATGGTATTGCCTGCTTTGCCGGCGGTGTTGGCGGCGTGGTCGGATCTTTTAACGATTATTCCACCCTTTGCCGGGGCAGACATGGGGATAGGCGAATTCTCTTTTGATGATGACTATGAGGTGGAATTCGGCGGCATAGAGGCGTGGCAGTTCCCCAACACCCCGGATGGGGATACTGTTAGCATAGGCGGCAAACATTATAAAAACGCGGTTGTATTTCGTGCGGGTCAATGCAATCCCCGTTGCATCATACCTGCTCCTGCCCCCGCTACCGCACCCCCCAGGTCAACCCCTGCCCCTACTCCTGAACCCTGTGAATGCGGGAGATCGCCCGTTACCCATAAGGACGTTGTATTTTACTTAAACAGGAGCTATACAAAGCTCCAGGGTAGGATAAGTATACCAGATGCAGTGCATTGGTTTAAAACCGGAAAATCGGGGAGAGTTGAGTTTTTTGCCGATGGGGCGAGAAAGTCACAAATGGAGGTTAATGTTGATGCGTTGCTTCTTCCTTTTGAAATAGACGTTAACGGTGTGAATTTGCTTAGAATACGGTATTATCCGTTATTTGACAGGGATGTGACTGCCGATGGGTTTGGAAGCGGAAACGCGCTTGTGCTGTCCCATTTGAGGGTTGACAACACCCATACCGTAACCTTTAACGGCATGGGTGGCACAGTAAGCGGAGGGGCAAGGAGAACCGTTGGCATGGGCAGACAGACAGAAATCCCGGCTGTAACCCGAAGGAAATATATATTCGATGGGTGGTGGACTGCCCGGGAATCAGGCGGGAGGAGGCTTGACGGAAGGAATACCTCCAGCATCAGCAGAGACCAGACATATTATGCCCGCTGGATTGTGGCGAAGCCGCCCCGCCCACGTAAGCTTAAACTGACAAATCCCTCCCGCGCAAGGATGAGGATAAGCCTTGACGGAGGGCGTGTTGCCGGGCTGAAATATGAAATTGAAATCGCAACAAACAAAAAGTTTACAAAGGGCTACAGGCTCAGGGAAAAATTCGGCACTGTCAAGCTGAAAAGAAACACCACCTATTATGTCCGTGTTCGTTCCTGGCGCAGGGACTCTGCCGGGAGGTATGCGAACAGCCGTTGGAGGAATGGGAAAATAAGGCTGTCAAAATAATACATTTAAGGGGTCGATTCCACCCTAATCATGGTGCAAAATGCATATATATATATGCATTTTGCACATTTTGCTGAAAATATTCAAAAAAGCAAAAATTAAGTTGACAAAGAAGGAAAGCAAGGTACAATATAGTAAAGGCCGGTGTTTAACTGTCTGAAAAAAAGGGGGGATTTAAATGAAGGGTGCAAGGAGGATTACCGCCGTAATACTGACGATGGTCATGCTGATGTCAGTATTGCCAGGCGCACTGGCAGGATGGTCGGATCTTTTAACTACTATACCTCCGTCGGGGGCAGGTATAGGCCTGACTGATTATGACGCGGGATACAATACTGTATATGCTGTTGGCGATACCGATATAGGAGCTTGGTATTTTCCCAATGTCGTGGGTGGAGGCAGGGTTAAAATAGCAGGCGAGCATGTGAAAAATGCCCTTGTCTTCCGTGCCGGGCAGTGCAATCCTGTTTGCATACATACTCCCCACACCCCAAGCACTACTCGTTATGTTGGGTTCAGCTTAAATGGGGGTTATACAAAGCTCCAGGGAAGGCTGAGCATACCTGACATAGTGAAGGATACTAACGCGGGAAAGATGGGCAGAGTCGAATTTTTTACCGATGGTGCGGGAAGCTCATCAAAATGGTTTAATGTTGATACCCAGAATGAGCCTTTTGAAATAGACCTTACCGGCGCAAAGAATCTGAGAATACGCTATACTACCGAATACGAGTCCGATACAAGTGGTAATGGAAGCGGAAACTCGCTCGCGATTACTCACTTGAGGATTGACGATACTATACCCGAGCCGGAAACAGCAAAATACACCGTAGCCTTTAACGGCAGCGGAGGCAATATAGAAGGGGGGAAAAGCTCCCTTCTTGAGAGAACTGTTGCCAGAGGCAGGAAAACAGATCTGCCTAAGGTCACCCGCAAGGGGTATCTGTTTGACGGCTGGTGGACCGCACCTGCGACAGGCGGGAGAAGGCTTGACGGAAAGAAAACCCCGGTTATCAACGGTACCTCTACCTACTATGCCCGCTGGATTTCGGCAAAGCCGCCCCGCCCTCGTTCCCTTAAACTGACAAATCCCTCGCGCGCCAGAATGAGGATTCGCATTGCCGGAGGACGAGTTGATGGCTTGCGCTATCAAATCGAAATTGCCACAAATCAGAGATTTACTAAAAACTATAGAAGCAGGACCAGCTTCGGCACTGTCAAGCTGAAAAGGAATACCACTTACTATGTCCGTATCCGTGCCAGGCGCAGGGATTCGGCCGGGAAGTTTGCAAACAGCGGCTGGAGAAACAGCAGGATCAGGCTGACAAGATGATGACGGAGAGTGGCCGGAAATGAGAGGAGTGGTTGTTTTATGAAGGGTGCAAGGAGGATTACCGCCGTAATACTGACGATGGTCATGCTGATGTCAGTATTGCCAGGCGCACTGGCAGGATGGTCGGATCTTTTAACGATTATACCTCCGTATGAGGGGGCAGATATAGGCCTGATTGATTATGACGCGGGATACAGCAACGTGTATGCTGTTGGCCACACCAATATAGGAGCTTGGTATTTTCCCAATGCCGTGGGTGGAGGCAGAGTTAGAATAGGAGGCGAGAGTCTGCAAAATGCCCTTGTCTTCCGTGCCGGGGTGTGCAATCCTGTGCATTTATGCCGAGTATGCCCAGTATGCCCAGACTGCCCCCCAAAAGACACTCACAAAGATGTTTGGTTCAGCCTAAATGGGGGTTATACAAAGCTCCAGGGAAGGCTGAGCATACCCGATATAGTGAAGTATGTGGACGATGGGAAGATGGGCAGGGTCGGATTTTTTACCGATGGTGCGGGAAGCTCACCGAAATGGGTTAATGTTGATTCCCGGGGTGTGCCTTTTGAAATAGACCTTACCGGCGCAAGAGAGCTGAGAATACGCTATGTTCCCGTATACGATGACGATACCGTCTATAGTGGTAATGGAAGCGGAAATTCGCTCGCGATTACCCATTTGAGGATTGACGATACTATACCCGAGTTGGAAACAGCAAAATACACCGTAACCTTTAACGGCACCAGAGGCAATATAGAAGGAGGCAAGAATTCCCTCCTTGAGAGGACTGTTGCCAGAGGCAAGAGAACAAATCTGCCTAAGGTCACCCGCAGGGGGTATCTGCTTGACGGCTGGTGGACCGCACCGGCGACAGGCGGGAGAAGGCTTGACGGAAAGAAAACTCCGGCTATCAACGGCACCCCCACCTACTATGCCCGCTGGATTTCAGCAAAGCCGCCCCGCCCTCGCCCTCTTAGACTAACAAACCCATCCCTAGCTAAAATGAAAATCGGTATTGCAGGCGGGCGTGTTACTGGGGTGCGTTATCAAATTCAAATCGCAACAAATAAAAAATTTACTAAAAATTTTGTAAGCAGGACCAGCTTCGGAACCGTCAAGCTGAAAAGGAATACCACCTACTATGTCCGTGTCCGTGCCAGGCGCAGGGATTCAGCCGGGAAATTTGCAAACAGCGGCTGGAGAAACAGCAGGATCAGGCTGACAAAAAGATAATGACGGAGAGCAGCCGAAAATAAAATCAGGAGGGGTTTTCATTGAAAATTACAAATAAAATCGTCCATTTAGTCATGGTTATGGCGGTGAGCCTGTTGCTTACCTCTGTTTATCCCTATGCATTGGCAGAAAACTGGCTGGAGCTTTTGGGGATTATTGAGCCCCATGCTGGTGCGAGCATGGCAACCAGCAGTGTTGGGGGGAATGTGCCTGACAATGAGATACACGCATTTTACTATCTGCCTTCCACAAGCGACAGCGATCCCTTTGTTGAAGTAGGAGGTGTAGCTCACCGCAATGCCCTTGTATTCAAGGCCGGAACATGGAACCTGCCTGCTGTTCAGCCGAATGGTGGTGCCGGCCCTGTGGCTCCTGCCGTTAATGGCACAAGAGAGCTGAGTGTTTTTTTTAATCTGCAAAAGAATTATACCGAGCTTACCGGAACAGCAAGCCTGACAGATTTTGTACTTAGATCAAATGGGGGCAGAGCGGCTCAGATTGATTTCTATGCAGACGGTGCCAATGCTCCGATACTGACAGTTACTGTGGACTCTCTTGCCGTTCCCTTTCAATTAAATGTTACCAATGTACGGCTCCTTAGAATAAAGTATAGCTATGATCCTGATACCTCCCCAAGGAATGAGGTTGCCCTAACAGAGCTGATGATTGACGATTCCCTCCCTGCGCAGCAAGCGGTGGCAGCGGCCCCCCGCGAGGGCGGCGGGAGCCTGCCCGCATCCACAAGGAATGAGACTATAAGGACAGGTCTGCCCTTTTGGCCCGCCTCTGTATTAGGGGGGCTTGGCATGATGATGCTTGCCGCCTGCCTCTTTATCGGCAGGAGGGAAACAAAACAGTAAATAACTATGGATCGCCCCGCCGTCCCCTTAGGACGGCGGGGCGGCGTATAGGGGGATGTCAGAATGAAAAAGGTTATGCTCGGAGCCGGGGTTTTGGCAGTTCTGCTTTCAGCCGGGCTGATGTTTTCAAATATGCTTGAAGACATCAGGGCGGGCAGCAGTGCCGGGCAAACGGCGCATGAGCTGTCTGATCTGATGGAGTCCGAACGGATTGAAAAAATCAGCATAACCTACGCCAAGCCTCCTGAACCCAGAAAAAAGAAATCTGCCCCGGCGGCTAAGCCTTCCCCAACTCCGCATCCTGTTCTTGAGCTCAATGGAAGGAAGTATCTTGGCTTGCTTGACATTTCCCCGCTGCCTGTAGGGCTGCTGCCGGTAAACGTTGAGGTAACGGAAGAAAGCTTAAAGAAAACGCCTTGCCGCTGGAGTGGCGATCTTTCAGGCTCTCTGGTAATCGGCGGGCATAACTACAGCAGGCATTTTGGCGGACTGCCAAGGCTTAAATCCGGTGATTCGGTAAGCATCACCGACACAAACGAGGTCCGGCACGACTATAAGGTTGACAAGATTAGCAAAATACATGAAAATGAATTCGAGAATATTATTAACACACGGTATGATCTGACCTTGTTTACATGCACCAAAACCCGGGTGGAGAGGGTTGTGGTCAGACTAAGCAAGTCAGGTACTGTAACCCCGCCCCCTCCGCCTTCCCCTACGCCATCGCCCACGCCTACGCCAAAGGTAAAGGTAATTGAACCTCCCAGAGCACCTAATTACAAAATTAACTATAAAAAAGAAACAATAAAATTCAACCAGGGTACATTATATTCTGCGGGAAATGGCGTCGAGTATACCGAGGTAAAGGAAGAGAGCGTTACCCTTGACATATCAGACTGCATTACCTCAGGTGTGCCTATATATGCTAAAAAAATTTCCCGAGACAAAAAGCCTGATTCAAAGGTGCAGACTATCAAGCCTGCCGCCCGAGCAAAGCTGAAGAGCAGGACCCTTGCGCCTGTTAAGGGCAGGATTAATTTAGACGAAAAATACGAGGTATATAACCCAAGCACCCAACGGTGGGGAGGCTTGCCGAGGGTATGGGAGAGCGGCGAATTTGAAATCAGAATCAAAAACACCGCAAAAAGGGAAGGCGGCAAAATAACCGGGAAGGCAGCCAGTCTGACCGGCAGCCTGGTTGTTGCGTACGGTGAATACTCGCCCGGGAAAAAGGGCATTGTGTCTGCCGAAATTATAGCACCGTAATGGGATTATGCCGGCCCGCTTGCTCCCGTGTGCAGACGGCAGGTTCTGCTGTTCATCAGGTGCTTCAGGCTTTCCCCTGCGGCATCAAAGAGAATCACTGCTGTGGCAAGCATAATCCCCGGGAATAGTGCCAGCCACCATTTCCCGGCGGCAATATGGCGCATAGATTCGGAAAGAATAACCCCGATAGCCGGCGTTTCCGCAGGTAGCCCAAACCCCAAAAAGGTTATGGCGGACTCGTGCAAAATAGCATGGGGGAATAGCAGCACAAGCCCTGTAATATACACAGGAATTACATGGGGCAGCATATGCCTGGAAATCACATAAAGCCGACTCTTGCCCATTTTGTAGGCGGCATTGACATAATGCGCCCGGCGCAATGACAAAACCTCGGCGCGTATCAGCCGTGTGAGTTCGGGCCAATGCGTAAATGCCACACCGAGAGTGACACCGATTGCCCCGCGCCCAAGCATAAAGGATATAAGAATTAAAAGTACAAGATGCGGCAGACCCATACAGCAGTCAACACACAGCATTACAAATTTGTCAAATTTTCCACCGATAGCTGCAGATGATATGCCAAAAACAATAGCGATAAGCGAGCTAATCGCCGAAGCGGCAAGCCCGATGACAATACTGTTGGACAGTCCCTTCATCGAGCGGAAAAACATATCTCTTCCCAAAAAGTCCGTACCAAACAAAAACTCAGGGCAGGGTGAGATGAATTTGTTGTTGAAATTTACCGAATAATCCGCCGGGCTGAGAGCCATCCCCCAAATAAAAACGCCAACAATATACACGGAGGCTATGTTTATAAGAATAATACTTTTAGTTTTGTGATTGAATAACAATGCAACAAGCAAGCTTTTATACACATTCACTGCCCCCTCTAAGACTAGGATCGGCGGCTTTGTACAGGAGATTGGCTACGAGATTTCCGCAAAATACAAATATCGCACTGAAAAGGGTAATCCCGAGCAACAGAGGCACATCGCTTCCCAAAGCAGCTGCCACTGCCGCAGATCCTATTCCGGGATAGGAAAACACCGTCTCAGCAAGAACTAATCCTCCAAACAGCTCTGAAAAGGAGGAGAACTGAAGTGTTATAGCGGGAAAAGCTGCGTTTCTGAGAATGTGGCGGCGCATTAGCCCACCTCCCTCAAATCCTCGTGCCAACCCGAACAAAACAAACTCACTGCCTGCTATGTCGGCGGCTTTTTGCCTGGTGAACAGAGCTATTTTCCCCATACTGGCGATGGTAAGGGTCGCCATCGGAAGTATTAGGTGGTGTATCCTGTCTGCAAACGTCACTTCAGATGCAAGCTTTCCCATAGGTACGGCTAAACCAATAGGAAACCAGCCTAAATTTACGGCGAAAATGCTTAACACTAGCAACCCCACCCAAAATGGGGGCGATGACTGCAAAACTAAACAGAAAAGCCTTACTGTTTTGTCGAAAAAGCTACCCTGGCGGGTTCCCGCCGCCAGACCCAGGAGGAACCCCAGAACACCGGAAAATACCCATGCAGTAGCCATAAGAGCTACTGAACAGGCAAAGCGTTCCCCTATAACGCCGATTACCGGGCGTTTATATGTAATCGAAACGCCAAAATCCCCGCTAAGGATATTTTTAACCCACTGCAAATACCTTTCGGTACCTGATTTGTCAAGACTCCAATATTCTGTAATTTCCTGCCTTGCTTCCTGTGAAAGGGTCGATTCGGGGCCTATGTATGACACAAGGGGATCAATGGGAGAGTTTATCACAAGCACAAACGCCAATATGCTTACCATAGCCAATAGAATCAGCATACGCGCAACAATTGCCGCAACACTCTTTGCTGCTGTCATTACAATACCTCCCAGAGTACTTTTACCTCAGTACCCAGTCCGCCATATTGCAAATGACCGGTGTACCATGGCCATGTGGATGGGGGATTTGGGTTTCCGGGGATATATCAAGCCTAACGTTCACAAAATAAGCGTGCTCTATGTTTGCTATATATATATAGGGAATATCGGCATTTGCAAGAGCCTGTGCCTCCTTCCAGCTATCAATGGCGGCAATTTGTGATGTTGCCCCTAAGGCCTTATTTATAAGCCCATCAACCTCGGGATTGATATATCCGGCTACGTTGTCCCAGCCGTCCGATAGTGCGGCCTCCCCGCTGAAGAGCGAGTGGAGAACTGTCGGACTGTACTGTCCCCAGCCCCAAATAACGCCGGAGGTATACATATTTTCCGCAATCTCACCCCAATCTGAAGAGTGAGGCACTATCTCAATGCCAAAACCTGCCGCCTCCTGGGCAATTGCCGCGGCGAGAGGGTATCTTTCCGCGGTTGCATATAGCTTAAAGGAGCAGGCAATACCCTCTTTTTCACGAACGCCATCGCCGTTGTCTGCCCATCCGGCTGCCTCAAGGATATCCATAGCTTCCTTTTTTAGTCCATCTGCAACAGAAACAGCTTCTGCCCATATAAGATTATCGGTAAACCCGACCGCTGCTTTGCCTATTCCGCCATACACATGCCGAATAACCTCCCCACGGTCTATGCCAACGGAAAGGGCCTTGCGTACCGCAATATCTGAGGTTACGTTGTTGCCGATGGTCAGATTGTTTTTTTTCTGCCGGGGCAGCACCGGCATGCTAATAATCCGTATGTCCATTGTTTCAAGCGAATGCAACGTCATTCCCTCAATGCTTTCCAAGGCGTAGGCAGGGTCAACCATTACAAGGTCAAGATCTCCCGAGCGGGCGGCTGACAGTGCTGTATCATTATCCATGCAAACAAGCGATATGCGTCCAATTTTCGGTGTGTTACCATAGTAATACTCGTTAGGCTCAACTATAATCTGCTGGTTTGGGTCATATTGCATGATTTTCCACGCTCCTGACCCGATTGGATAACGATCAAATTCTTCACTGTTATAATCCGAGGCAGGCACAATGCCAAGCAGGGCGGTCGTGTCCAAAAATGGCGAGTATGGCTCAGACAAGGTGAACCTAACTGTAAATTCGTCAATTCCCTCAACGGCATCAAGTTTTGAGAGGTCTATATTTTCGTTTTCAGCCTGCTTTTTCTTTGCAGCTTGATATGTAAACACTACATCATTTGCAGTCATGGCGTTGCCATTACTGAACAAAATCCCGCTTTTCAGCACGAAGGTATAGACCAGCGCATCCTTGCTTACTTCAAAGCTTTCCGCAATGTCAGGAACATATTCTGAATTGGGTGCGACTTTAAGCAAGGCACTGTTGGTAAAGGAATAACCGTAACTCATAGCACCCTTGACCGGGTCAAGGGACTCTTCAAAAATATTTGTTCCGACATATACGGTGATGGAATTGTTTTGATAAGAGGATTTTTCATCCCCTATGCCGCACCCGGCAAGCAATAAAAAAATAAGACTAAGGCATAAAACTTTTTTCATGCTGTCCTTCGCACCCCTCCGTCTATCCCCCCATACACAAACTAATGCCACAAAGCATCTGTGTAACACAAGCCGTACAAACGTCTTCATGGCATTATTCCTATTGTGCAGTCAGGCTATTATTCGTTGATCTTAATAACAACGCCTGAGCCAACGGTACGACCGCCTTCACGGATAGCGAAGCGGAGGCCTTCCTCAATGGCGATAGGGGTAATCAGCTCAACATCCATCTCTACATTATCGCCGGGCATACACATTTCAACACCTTCAGGCAGTTGAATGACACCTGTAACGTCAGTTGTGCGGAAATAGAATTGGGGACGATAGTTGGGGAAGAAGGGGGTATGGCGTCCACCCTCCTCCTTAGACAGGACATAAACCTGTCCTTGGAATTTTTTGTAGGGTTTAATGGAACCCGGCTTTGCTAGAACCTGGCCGCGTTCTACTTCTTCTTTTTTGATGCCGCGCAACAAGCAGCCGGCATTGTCGCCTGCCTCGGCATAATCAAGCATTTTGTGGAACATCTCAATGCCGGTGACAACTGTTTTTGCTGTGTCTTGGATTCCGACAATTTCAATTTCCTCGCCAGTTTTCAGCTGACCGCGTTCAACACGACCTGTGACAACAGTACCGCGGCCTGAAATTGTAAATACATCCTCAACAGGCATGAGGAAGGGCAGATCTGCCTTTCGGTCAGGCGTGGGGATGAATTCGTCAACAGCCTTCATAAGTTCTATGATAGAAGCATATTCAGGTGCTGATGCATCGGTGGATTCGCTTTCCAGTGCTTTCAAGCCGGAACCGCGTATGATTGGCGTATCATCGCCGGGGAATTCGTACTTGTTAAGCAGATCGCGAATTTCCATATCCACTAAGTCTAATAGCTCCTCATCGTCTACCTGGTCGCATTTGTTCATGTAGACAACAATGCTGGGAACACCAACCTGACGAGCAAGCACGATATGCTCACGTGTCTGAGGCATGGGGCCGTCCGCCGCAGAAACTACTAGGATAGCTCCGTCCATCTGAGCCGCACCGGTAATCATATTTTTGATATAGTCGGCGTGTCCGGGACAGTCAACGTGGGCATAGTGACGGTTTTCAGTTTCGTACTCAACGTGGGCAGTGTTGATGGTGATACCGCGTTCGCGCTCCTCGGGTGCCTTGTCGATGTTGGCATAGTCGGTAAAGCTTGCCTGACCTGCAAAGCTCAAAACTTTGGTGATGGCAGCGGTCAGAGTGGTTTTACCGTGGTCAACGTGTCCAACGGTACCGATGTTTACGTGGGGTTTGTTTCTCTCGAATTTTTGTTTAGCCATGGTTTAGTTTCTCCTTCCTATTTATCAAAAAATCAACAGTGCATTCATTCTATACGATTGTCCGAAAAAAAGCAAGCTTTTTTTAACCTAAATTTATTTTTATTTTTTAGGAAGTTTTTGCAATGCGTTTCGGGGATTCATGGCACTCAGGGGACCCTATGTCTGCATTAACCTGTATGTGCTGCCGTTATCTTCTTTTTACACGCTAATGGGGATGGGCAACAGCTTCCGCTGCTGCCCATCCGGCTTACGTTAGCTGCTCTATTTCGGAACCTTTAGCACCACCTTGAATATCTTTCCTGATGGTTTGATTAAATTGCCATTTATAGATGCCGGTGTGCGCACCAGATAAGTAGCCTTAACAGAGGTTGGTGCTGACCAGCTTGACAACTGCTGCCAGGCTCCGGAGGGGGTTTTCTTATCGGCAGTTACTGCCCACTGGTAATCGTCTTGCGGGATGTTGTTGCCCTTTTTGGTTTTCAATTCATAGCGAGAATCGGAACTGGAAAGGACAGGTTTTAGTTTTTCATGATTTTTCTTATTGCGTGCCTGGATTTCTGGGAACTTAATAGTCTTACTGGTGTCAACATTTTTTGTTTCAGGTTTACCTTTAGCATTCAGCTGGTCAGAAAGGTGCAAGACAAGTTTTTTATTGAAGAGCTTGGGGATAAGCTTGTCAATCTTTTTCTGCTTGGCATCATTAGTTTTGCCGGTCGGCCACTTCTTCCATTTAAGCCCGCCGTTTACACTGTAGGCCGCAATATCAAAATTAGACGGTTTAGAGATTATTTCGTTTTCCAAATCAATGAATGCGCTGTTTCCATGCGTTGTGCTATAGACAAGCAATCCTCCCCAGTGTGCAATAGGTTCGAGGTGAGGCACGCCGCGCAACACCGGATAGCCGTTATTTGTGCCAGGCTTCATCTCCCAAACATTAGTGAAATTGAAGCCTGTAAACCTGGATTGGGTTTTCATATATTCCGAGGTCATCATGCCTGCAATTGCTTCTCCGAATCCTGCACCTTTTTTTTCTGAGGATGAAAGCGTTTTACCGTTCACAGATTGCTCTGTGTCTCCGTTCCAGTAACAGTTAACTGCACCTGCACCAGTGAAGCCAGGATTGTTCCAGCCAGCAACACCGCCTATGCGCGTTCCATTTTCGCCAAACCCATAAAGCTTGCCTGAGTTGTAGGAAGTTGCTATTGCCTCGCCTACACTATCTCCTGCATTGTGACCTACAATGCCTCCGATATTGCATATGGCATAAGCAGAAAGATCCACCATTCCCATGTTGTAGCAATTGATGATTTTAGCAGCTCTTCCGCTGATACCGCCGCCGAAAACATAGTAGCCGCTGCCATAGATCTCACCGCCGTTGTTGTAGCAATTTTCAATTTGCCCTCCTCGTCCGGCAATACCGCCAATATAGGAGGATTCTTCAGACTCAATATACACAGACCCTATATTATAACACCTGATTATTTTTACTCCTACGGAGTACCCGGCGATTCCGCCGGCGTAGGCATCGTCCATACTCTCGTGGATAAAGACTTCGCTTTTGCTGTAACAGTTGGTGATGTCGGCATTTGCCAACCCGGTAATCCCTCCGATATATGCACTGCCGTACTCTGCACTGGCAGAGGACTCGCCATCACTCCAGCTATCGGAGATAGTGCCGCCAAACCCGGTAATTCCTCCGGTATAAGCATTGGCCTCAATGCTGTATGCACTTGCACCGACCATTCCGAAGCAATAGCTTATTTGAACATCCAATGCCCTTCCCACAATTCCTCCGGCATAAGCATGACCGGTTGTACCCTCGTAGTTCGCAACTAATACATCCGACTCTTCGATATAGCAATTGGTGATAGTTGTGTCTTGTGCAAAGCCTATCAGCCCGCCTCCGTTGATCTCGCCTGTCTCCTTTTCCGAATATATCGAAACATCCTCTAAGCCAACGTTTTTAATGTTCGCACTTACAGTAACGCCAAACAGCCCATTGTATTGGTTTTCTTCTCGGATAGAAAGACCGCGGATAACATATCCCTGCCCATCAAAGGTGCCTCTGAAGGTGGCGACTGAGCTGGATGTTACCATGCCTAGCGGATTCCAGTTATCTATTCCAGATAAATCAATATTGCCTGTCAGATGATACGATTTGTTCAGGTCGTACCTGATGTTAGCCAGTTGAGATGCCGTTGATATGGGTTCCGATCCTGCCGCAGGTGCAGATATTGCTGCCAGGAATTTGCCGGTTGAACCGAAACCCTCTGCTTTTGGTGCAGACATTGGCAGCAAGGCCAGCAGCATCAACAGCGACAGGGTCAGAGTTCCTAGTTTCTTCATGGTTTTCCTTTTCATTTTGGGTGCCTCCTTGTTTTTTTTGTTCAGCCACCGCGGGGTACCTCCTCGGCAGCCTCTTTGTTAACAAGGGTAGCTTGTTCAAAATAAATCTGTCAATAGCTTTTGCAAAAGTGGTAGCTCAAACAGCAGAAACGGTCGTTTTACCTATTTAAACCTCCTCAGATTTCTTCTTGACACCTCCTGTTTTTTTGTGTATATTCTTTATCACGGCATTGCTTATGGGCTGCCGGGTTATCTTATCAAGGGGTGACTTGCCGTGACAGAAAAAATGACTCTTTTTGGATTCAACAATCTGACAAAATCATTAAGCTTTAATATTTATGATGTTTGTTACGCCGAAAGCGAACGAGAGCAAAAGGATTATATCGCCTATATAGACGAACAGTACAATTCCGAGCGTCTTACAAAAATTCTGTTTGACGTTGCGGGAATGATTGAGTCTACAGTTTTGAACGTATCTAAACAGGATTACGACCCGCAGGGCGCGAGCGTTACCCTTTTGATTTCAGAAAAGCCTCTGCCCGCTCAGGAAAATGACACTATCCTCGCTCATTTGGACAAAAGCCACATCACTGTACACACATACCCGGAAAGCCACCCTGAAAACGCTATTGCCACATTCCGGGTGGATATTGACGTTTCCACCTGCGGGGAGATCACCCCTCTAAGCACCCTGGATTACCTTATCGGAAGCTTTGATTCGGATATTATCACTATGGATTACAGGGTCAGGGGGTTTACCCGGGCAGTTGACGGCAAAAAACTCTTTTTAGACCACGATATTACCTCAATACAAAATTATATTGCCGATTCGACCCTGAAAAAATACGATGCGGTGGATCTTAACGTGTATCAGCAGAATATGTTTCATACCCGGATGCTCTTGAAGGAAATAGATTTACAAAATTATCTGTTTAACGTTGATGCCTATGAATTGCTACCTAAAATCAGGTTGCAAATCAATGAACGGCTCCGCCGTGAAATGATTGAGATTTTCAGTGGAACGAATGTCTACGCGAGGTAAAAATTAGAAATCCGAAGCAAATTATTTATGCTCATGGTTAAACAAATGCTCCGAGCAATAACAGCGGTAGCCGCAACGGCTACAATATCTGAATTCCATATGTGGTGCGTCTGCGTCAGTCAGGCCGCAGACGGCGCATTTGTAGAGATAGCCCTTTTCCTGCTCCTTGTCTTTTGCCGCCCTGCTAAAGGATGTTGGCCGGACACGAGCTTTTTTCCAAATTTTGAAGTCGAACTCTCTGAAGAGGGAAGCTCCAAAGAAGAGAAAATAATTTAACAGTGCCATAAGCGGCAAAATGACCTGAGGCAGGTTAAGCAAAAATGGTTCAATACCCCTGAATAAATCGAATGGAAGCAATACGATATTGCCAAACATCATAATTAGGCTGATAACTGCAATCCATTTCATCTTAATAGGCAAAATAAGCCATAGCCGAATCTCCTGATTTGGGTGCAGCGTGGCAAACGCCAGCAAAACCGACAGATTGACGTAGTGCGGCGCAACAATGCGAGAGGATGCGGCTCCCCATTCGGCGACAGGCGTTCCTGATGCAAGGCTGAGCACGGAGGGAAGCAAGAGACCGTACAGAATTGTAAGCATCATTCCCCCGGTATAATACAGAGTAAATTTCATGCGTCCCCACTGCTCTTCAAGCTGTCTGCCAAACCAGGTATATAGTAGTGCGAAGAAGATAAACCAAAGCAAACCGCTTTGAGGGAGGAAGGCAAAGGTGACAAGCCTCCAGAACTCTCCCTTTAGGATCAGTGCGGGATTAAAATAAATTAGGTTGTATATGGTAGTATCGGTTATGCTTATTTGACTAACGCTGGCTTGGAAATTACTCATCAGCAGGACAAGCCCCTGCCCAAGGACAACAATAAGCATGAGATTTTTGATGCCGTAACGCTCATATTTATAGCAAAACCGTTCAAGCTTTTTAGAAAGCATATTTAGGTTTCCCGCCCTTCTATAGTCGAAATCCGCCCAAGATGGCGTTCATCACCCGAAAATGGCGTTTCCAAAAACGCCGTTATAATATCCTTTGCCAATTCAATTCCCACAATACGTGCCCCTAGTGCGATCATGTTGGCATCGTTGTGTTCCCGGGTTAGGCGGGCTGTTGACGGCTCGCTTGCGCAGGCGCAACGTATGCCCTTAAGCTTGTTTGCTGCCATCGAAATACCCGCCCCCGTGCCGCAAACTAAAACCCCGAAAGCCCCGGGGTTTTCGGCAACAGCGGCAGCTGCCCTGCGTCCGTATTCGGCATAATTGCAGGACTCTGTCCCGCTGTGTGTGCCAATGTCGGAACAGGCCTTTCCCAGCAGGCTAAAGAAAGCTATAAGCTCCTGCTTTAAGCCGTATCCAGCGTGGTCGCTGGCAAAGTATATCAAAAAAAACCACCTCTTAGAATGACAGATTCCCACTGGGGTAATTTTATCACAGCTGTGTATGGTAAGTCAACTGCAAGACAACAAGCATCCACGTCAATCTAATTTGCCCCCCATGACGTCCAAGAACAACGCGAAATTGCTGAGGTCAAAAGTATTATGTTCTAAAGCTTTTGAAATCGGGATTTTGCTGCACCCATCGCTTAACCTGCGGGATGCATCGATCAAGCTTTGCATCACTCCACCTCGCTCAACATTGCTTCCAGTGCCATACCCGCCACTTTTCCGTAGGCACGGATCAGTCCCCCTTTGCCCAACAAAACTCCGCCGAAATATCGCACAACAACGACAACTGTGTTCTCCATGTTGCGCCGTTGTATAGAGTTAAGAAGCGGCGGACCCGCCGTGCCGTGAGGCTCACCATCATCGCTGTAACGAGTGGCGGTTGGTGTCACATAAGCAAACACAATGTGCCGCGCTCTCTTGTGCTGACGAGAGATTTCAGCGATGTAGGCTTTGGCGGTATCCTCGTTGTCAATCCCGGCGGCGTACGCGATGAAGCGGGATTTTTTGACGATTAGTTGGTGCATTGCTTCAATCCCTCATTTGCTTCGCATTTAGGCATAATATTCAGTCTTCCCACGGCTTTTTGCCGTCCAGCCAACCGTTTTCTTTCCAATGCAGATAATCCTTCGTTCGTCCACGCCCTGCCTTGCGCTCGGATTTGTCAATCATTGTCTGCGCTATTTTCATGATATGAAACAGAATCTTGATTTTGGGATGCGGCACGACACGCTTTTTCGACTTTATCTTCACCGCGATATGGCCGCACTTTGTTTTCACGGCTGCTTTTGTTTTGTCACTGACAAGCTCCCATTTCGCTTGAAAGAGAGCCTGTTTGACGACATATATCCGGGCAACGCCCCAAAAATCAAGGCTGTCCTTGATGTCCTTGGCGGTCTTTCCCATGCCCTGACCGATTGCGTTCGTGATGATAACCGCTTGTTTACGGAACATCGGTTTTTCAGGCGAGTGTGCCATCCATTTCGTGCCGTAGTGGTCGAGTAGGGTCTTCATTTGTCCAGTGGTGTGGAACACATACGTTGGGGAGGTGAAAACAAGTAAATCTGAGGCTACAATGCTTTCCCAAATGGGTACTGTGTACTTTGAATGAGGGCAACCGCTGATGTCGCGGAGGAAACACTCCTTACAGCCGGTACAAAACGCCGGGCAGTCACGCGGGAGATAATACTCGGTGATGTTGTGACCAACGCCCATTGCCGAAAGCAACATCTCTTTCATGGTGAAAGTACAGCCCATTTGTTCCGTGCCGTTGATGACGGTTATGTTCATGCTCAATCCTTCCAATTTTCCCAATTTTGCTTGTCCAGCGGCAACTGCCCATTATTGTCGGCATAATGCACCGCCAAACGATAGCAGTATAAAACACATTTACACGACATATTCCCCGGACCTTGAAGCAGACGGTGCTTCGTGTAAATCTCTTCCGGGTCTTGCCCTTTGAGGGATTCAATGCTCGGATACCCGGTGTTGATAAGGTGCTGCGCCATTTTTGCTCCGATACCGGGTATTTGGGTTAATTCTGATTTCATAATTTCCTCCAATTTTTTATCCCCTTCTGCCGTGTATTTTCTGCGCCAAGCGTACAGACGTTTCTCGTTAATGCCTAAGTCTGACGCAACCTCTCTTACGCTTTTAGGGATGGCATAGCTCAACTTGACTGCATTCTTCTTGAACTCTTCATCGTACTGTACTCTGAGTGTGGACATGAACTTGACCTCCTGTTTTTTTGATGGTTGTATCTTAACATCATGTCCGTTATTTTAACAGGCTCCCTTTCTTTCCAGTCCATCATACCACGCTCGTCACGGATTCACAAGCCCGGCACGGACGCATAACTAAGGCCTAATTAAAACAGCCCAATTGAGACACTACTTTTTACTTGACAAAAACACGCAAGAGGTATTATGATATCTATCCAAAGGGACAAAATCCCCAGTTATTCATTCACACTTTAATCCCCAAGGGGGCCTATTTAGACGAAAGGACGGAAAGACAAATGAGAAGGGAGCCAAATATGTTTTTCAAAAACCTTAAAAAAAGCAGGCTGTTCAAATTTATCGGTCGCCACAAAAAGGGTTTTGTAATCGGGCTTAGCCTGGTTTTGCCCGCCGCCGTGATTGCGGGCATCGTTGTTTTTTCCGCGGCGGAGCCGATTGCAGAGGAACCTGCCCCTTCGCCTTCCCCGGTTCCCGCCCCTACCCCTACTCTTGCCCCTCAGCCTACCCCCGATATTATAAATTTCCCCAATCCCCTTACGGGAGAAGAAATGACCGATCCGGAATGGATTGACAAGCGTCCGGTCAGCGTTATGCACAACAACCTAAAGGCAGCCATGCCTCTTGTGGGTGTCAGCCGTGCGGATATGTTATATGAAATACCGGTTGAAGGGGGCATAACGCGTATTATGGGAATATATCAGGAAATTAGCGATGTTCCCCTGATCGGGGCAATACGTTCTGCGCGAACCTGCTACCTGGAGGTCTCCTTGGCTCATGATGCGGTACTGGCTCATTGCGGTGCCAGTAGCCTGGCGCGGCAAGAGTTTAAACAGTGGGGAATGGATCACATTGATGCAATTACCGCCAGCACAGCTTATTTCTGGCGTGACCAGGGCCGGCGTGCCGCCGGATACTCATTGGAGCACTGCATGATGTCCGACGGAGGCAAAATTTTAGAATTATATAAAAAATTATCTCGTACGGAGCGCAAGGAGGAGCTGCGCCAGGTCAAACAAAAATTTACCCCGGAACCCGATATTAAGGGTGAAAAGGCTGAAAATTTTGCACTTAACGTCACTCCCATCAAGCAAACGAGCTTTGCCTTCGACAGTAAAACCAGAAAATACACACCTTCCCAGCATGGAGCTGTTATGCGCGATGGCGGCACAAAAAATACCAATGTTGAAGTTTCAGGCATTATTATTATCCAGACGCCCATGTCGGTCCTTCCCGGAAAATCTGGTCATATGAAAATTGATATGCAGTCAGGTGGTTCCGGGTATTATATCACCGATGGCAAAATAATTTCTATAAAATGGAGCAGGGGCGGGCTGTACAAGCCCTTCGCCTTCGCATTAGAGGACGGAACACCTCTGACTATGACTCGTGGCAAGCACTATATTTGCGTAACCAGACCAGGCTCTCAGCCTATTATGGGCGGGTAGGGTATTAGAAAAGAGAAAACAAAAACGAATTTATATGGAGGGTATAATTTTGAACGCTCAAGAGGTTTTTGATATTATCAGAAGGGATGCCATTGAAATCTATTCTGAGGATGATTTTTATAAAAAACTCAAGTCAGGCAAGAAGCTTACTGTTAAGCTGGGTGCGGACCCGAGCCGCCCTGATTTGCATTTAGGGCATTCGGTTGTTCTGCGTAAGCTGAGATTTTTACAGGAGGCCGGACATGATATTGTTTTCATAATAGGAGATTTTACCGGAATGATAGGCGATCCATCCGGCAAAAGCAAGACTCGTGTTCCCCTTACATTTGAGCAGGTGCGCCAAAATGGAAAATCTTACTTCGATCAGGTGACAAAGATTTTAGAGCCTGAAAAAACAAAAATAGTGTATAACTCTGAATGGCTCGGCAAAATGAGCTTTGACGATGTTCTCTCCCTTTGTGGAAAAACTACTGTGGCGCGTATTTTGGAGCGTGACGATTTTGCCGGGCGTTACGCTAAAAACCAGTCAATCGGCCTGCATGAGATGCTTTATCCTCTTATGCAGGCGTATGATTCTGTCGCTGTTAGCTCTGACATTGAGGTGGGTGGCTCCGACCAGACTTTTAACCTCTTAATGGGGCGCAATATCCAAAAGGATTATGGCCAGGAGCCTCAGGCAGTACTCACATTCCCCCTCCTGCCAGGATTAGACGGAGTTGAAAAAATGAGCAAGTCTCTTGACAATTATATAGGGATAGATGAGCCGCCTGAGGTAATGTTTGAAAAATGCATGCGTGTACCCGATACCCTTTTAGGTGATTATTTCCGTTTAACTTCCGACATACCTCCTCAAAAGTTTGAGCAGATTATGCAGGAGGATATACGCCGGGCGCATTTTGTTTACGCCAAGGCTATTGTAACGCTTTATCATGGTGCGGAGGCCGCCGCACAGGGGGAGGCACGCTACAATGCCGTTGCCGCCGGAGGCACACCGCAAAAGCCCAGTGAGGCGGTCTTGCCTAAGGGAGACTATCCGCTCTGGAAGCTAGTGTCTGACAGCGGGCTAGCGGTATCGGGTTCAGAGGCGCGGCGATTGATAAAAGAGGGAGGGCTACTTATGGATAACGTGAGGCAAAATGATCCCAATCTTACAGTCTGTGCTTCTGAACCGATTTTGCTCCGGCGCGGCAAGGCAAAATTTCTGAAATTGATGTTTGAGTAGTCAGAAGGGGATGCTGTCAGATGACAAGAAATATGCCCAGGTCCGAAAAATCTCCGTCAACGCCATGAGGAGGGGACAATCTAAATATGAATCACTTTTATGCTCTGCTGTCGCGTATGCGGCATATCCGGCGATGGAGCCTGATGGTCAGCCATTATCCTGAAAATTTAGCTGAGCATTCGCTGATGACAGCGATATTGGCTCATGGGCTTGCCATTATTGGGCGGGACATTTTCGGTAAGAGTCATGCCGACCCTAACGCATGTGCCGCTGCCGCATTGTTCCATGATGCACCTGAAATTTTGACTGGGGATTTGCCTACGCCGGTGAAATATTTCACACCATATCTTCGGAAGGCATACGGTGAAGTAGAGCAGGCAGGAACAGAAAAGCTTTTGTCTATGCTTCCGGATGGGCTCCGGGAGGCGTATAGGCCTTTTTTATCCCCCGGGGAGTGTTGTACCCTTGTTTGCGAATACGTTAAGGCTGCTGATAAGCTTTCTGCGTATATCAAGTGTAAGGAAGAGCTGCGGGCAGGCAACCGGGAGTTTAAGGAAGCCCAAGAATCCGCGATAAAAAAGCTGTCAAATATGAATATGCCCGAAATTGAGTATTTTCTTGAGCATTTTCTTCCTAGTTTTGAATTGACTCTGGACGAATTGAAATGAGAAGGGATTGTACTTATCCCATCAAGAGCATCCCCTTGAAATCCCATGAACGCCATGTATTACAGCTATACAAAGGGGCATGAGGGTTGTATAATAGGCAAGGATGATGGCGTTGAACAACTTTTTTTTGAGGCCTAACAGTACGCCTTCAACGTCTTCATAAATAAACTCCATAATGCAGGGATGGTGCTTTATGATATTTTCCACTGAAAATTACCTAAATCTCGCCGTCTTCATCGCTCGGGAGGAATTAGATGCCCGGGAGGATAGGACGCTTGGCAAGGAGGACGCAAAAACCATTGCCATGCGGGAATTGCAGGGCGCGGGTGCATTCAGGAAGGATACGCTGAAAATTGAAGCCTATGAGAATCAGGACGGCTGGATGGTTTTTGCCACTGCCGAGCAGAAAGAGGAGACAAGATCCGTTTGGTTTCTCTTTGAGGGCTGCAATGATTTTTTGGATGCTCTCCCAGTGGTATCTCCAGATGAAATTTCTGTCTCAGGATGGCCGCTGGCCAATGGCAGCTTTGCCGCCGTGTTCACCGGGCCTGAGAGCATTATCCGGCAGTATCATACATATCTGCATGAGTTTGCGATACCCTTTGAAGCTGGTGAGTTTTTGTCTTTTCATCTAACTGAGCAAAATTTTTGAACTTAGACTTTACACTGGTATTTAAATGCGCTATAATGTCCGTAGAACAGAATTGTTCGGGTGTTTAAACGCTCGTTAAAAAGAGGTGTATTTCTATGGATCATACAAGGAATTTCCCAATACCAGTTGAGGGCAGCCAGGAAATGAAGGATGTATTGGCAAGTGTTTTCCGTGCTTTGGAGGAAAAAGGCTATAACCCTATAAGCCAGATAGTTGGGTATATCCTTTCCGAAGACCCGACCTACATTACCAACTATCAAAACGCTCGTGGCATGATACGCAGGATTGACAGGGACGAGCTTTTGCAAGAGCTTGTCCGGCATTACCTTGATAATTAGGCTGAATTCTAACGACGCCCATGCCCGGAAGGGGGCATGGGCGTTTCGGGTTGGAGATAAAGCCGCGCAATCGTACCCTGCGGTACCTACCGCGTTGCAAATCCTTTAAATTTCGGTCATTACCACAATGAAGCTTACTTAATTTATTCGAATTCGCGCATTGTCTTACACGTTTTTTCTCCAGTCTGTCAGTCTTTGAGAGCGTTTGACTGACGCATACTTAAGTAAAAAATTCGGTTGACAACAGACCTCCAGGGGTGTATAATTCTTCTGGTCATGTTTCCGGGTGTGTGTTGTGCTATACTCGTGCCTTGGGGGATGAGGATGAGCAGATCCATCTACGGTCTCAGCAAAGCGGTGCCAGCGGGGCAGGTTATTGGCGCAAATAAGCGGGCCGCAGCGGATATTCCAGACACTTGACGGCGCAGTCTTACACTGAGGGGGGTGCAAATAAAAGAAAACTCTTCATTAAAGAACAGGAAGGTGGTGAAAAGGAATGGGTACCAGCATATAACAGCCAATCCTCCGCATCTGAGGTAAGCTACTGCGGAACCAAATGCCGGAGATGTCTTATCTGGTTTTGTCGAGCAAGAATCCCAAAAAATTATTTTATTAGGAGTGTTATTATGAAGAAGAAAAGTTTTATTGTATGCCTAGTCGCGGCACTTATGGTATTTGCCATGCTTCCGGCGCAAGCCTCCGCCGCAAGCAAGCACGAAAAAGCACTGAATAAGCTGAAGTTCAGCGGTGTATCCAAATACGACACAAAGCTTCCATCGAACGGCAAGAAACAGTCAAATAAGCAATTCCAGAAAGCGTACAGCAAGGCCATAAAGAACACTAAGCAATCTAAAAAAGGCAACACTTGGTACGGTACCTCGCTGCATTTTAACAAGCAAAAGGATGCAGAGAGCGGCGAGTGGGTTATAAGCTCTGCCTCAAAAAGTAAATATTGGAGCAAAATTGCTAACGGAAAGGATTTTCACGCTAGCCGGGGCGAGTCCACTCAGCTGAAGGACTGGAATGGTAAATTAAATCAAAAGCCCCAGCTTTATATCAGCACGGAGGATAAAAAATATTATCACAACTATGGCTGGCAAAAAAAATCAAAAAAAGGTTCCCACACCAGAAGCAGAAAGAAAAAGGCGGCATCTGGCGATAATAATAATGCAGGTACCGGTACCGGAAAAACTAAGCGTTCTAACTACATTATATACAAGGACCAGAAGGTTTTAGGACAGAAGTGTTTTGTATACAGCTATGTCGAAACATACACCTCAAAAAGCGGAAATACTACAAACACTACTACGAATACCCATTATATCTGGCAATCAAGAAAAACCGGGAGTCAGATCAAGAGTGTTGATGTAAATGATAATGGAAATTATACCAGTACAAGCATTAGTTTCACGCAGAAGCGGGTGAACAAAAAGGCCAGCTTTTACAAGGTTCCCAAAAGTGTAAAGTTTAAGCGAACCACCTATTCTTAATTAACGGCAAGCTTCTGCCCCGCCGTGCTTTTGCGGCGGGGCAGGATTAGTGGTTGCCTAGTGTTATTGACTGGAAGCAGGCAGCCAGAAGGGGGGGGAGCAGCATGGAGCAGTGGGAAGACCTATACGGCGTTTTACAGGTGCATTCGCAGGCAGAGCTGGATATTATCCAGGGTGCCTACAGGCGGCTGTGCAGAAAATATCATCCTGATGTTAACTCCTCTTTAACGGCACAGAAAAATATGCAGAGGATCAACCGCGCATATGAGGTGCTCTCAAACCCTATAACGCGGCGGGAATATCACGCTCAGTGGACACGGCGTGCGTCCCGGTACTCTCCCCCTACTGCCGAAAGGGCTGAGGTGCGAGAACGGATAGTTTATGTCCATACCCCGCCAAGAGAGCCTTCCCACGGGGGCACGCCGGCCGCCGCGAAGGTTTTGCGTGAATACTTTGACTGCCTGTCGGTAAAAAATTATGAAAAAGCCTACTCCCTTGTAAGCCTGGCAGACAAGAAGTTTTTCGGCTACGGTGCCTTTATGGAATGGCGGGAATCCGTTTCCGCCATTTATGAGGTGAGTACAATCAAAAGCTTGCGGCTGTTCAAGAATTACAGCGCATTGGAAACCAACGCAGGAGACAAGGTTGCGGCAGAGGAATTCGCAGTCACCTTAATCGAAAAAAACAAAAACACAAACACCGTCAAGGAATGCAGCATGACAAAGTACACCGTGTTAGAAGATGGTGCCTGGAGTATATATCTAGGTTACCGCGACCTTACCCCTTTGAAAATGCAGTTTAAGGTCGCCGCATCTAACCCGATGGAAGCACAGTATATATCATTTTGGGATAAGCATAAGGAGGCTCACTGCCTTGAAATGGGTATGCCTAACCGTACGGGGCTGGATGACTGTATTGAGAGGGAAGCCTGCCGCCATAAGCTATATGGCAGACCATTTACATTGGGTGTTTTTTCAATTACCATGCCGGATAAGATAGGTGCTGACCAGGCTATGTCCGATCAAGTTTTGAAATACGCCGGCTATATTATCAGCCATGCCGTGCGTATTATTGACAGTGCGGCCTGGCTTGGAGACAATCTCTTCGCCGTGCTTTTAGCAGAAATGGAACGCCGGGAGGCAGGGGCGGCTATCCGCCGTATCTTGAAGGCAGTGCGGCATGATGTGGCTGCTTGCTTTGATTTTGAGGTTCTGATTACAGCGGGGCTTACTGAATATGGCGGAAATACAACCGATGAATTGATTGGCGGCTGTCTTAAAACTATTCAAGCCGCCGCGGCTGCCGAACAGGATCGTATTCAGGTGTTTTTGGATGAAAATGAGGGATATATCTAGTTACCTCTCACATAACACCAGGCTTTAAATTTGTAAACTCAGAAAGGGCGTATTGCTATGAAAAAGCTTGTTGCCTTGGCCTTGGTAGCTGTTATGCTTGCAACGAATACGGCTTTTAGCGCAAACCCGGTGCCTGTGATTGTCGTGGGGCATACCGGAGGGGTTGTTACATGGGATGATGTAGAAAAAGCATTGGAGGCATATGACGATGGGCTTTGGAGGGACGATTTTCCTTTCACTGCAACATTTATTTCAGGAGTAAAGGCCATTGGCGATGCCGCATTTGAGGATTGTGCGCTATTGGAAGGAGTGACCCTGCCGAATGGGGTGACATCCATTGGAAAGGAGGCATTCTCTAATTGCGCCTCCCTTAAAAGCATAACCATCCCAGGTAGCGTAACATCCCTTGGAGAGGGGGCTTTTGAGGGTTGCGGTCTCGTAAGCGTGACTATTCCGGGCAGTGTGGTGTCCATCGGGGATGGTGCGTTCGCAGATTGCGAGCTTAAAAGCGTCACCATACTCAGCGGCGTAAAAACAATTGGAGAAGGGGCTTTCAGCGGATGCTCATCACTGAAGAGTATAACTATTCCAGGCAGCGTGGCCTCTATTAGAGAGCAGGCGTTTATGTGGTGTTATGCTTTAGAGAGTGTAACCATATTGAACGGCGTAAAAAGAATTGAGAGCGGGGCATTTGAGTTTTGCACTGCGCTTAAAGGCATAACTATACCGAAAAGCGTAACATTCATTGCAAGTGATGCGTTTGATGATTCTAAATTTCTGGTTATATACTGCTATTTCAACTCGGTTGCGCATAAATATGCCAAGGAAGATTACATTTCGTTCAAGCTCCTTGATTCCATCCCTAAGTTTGCTGTGGCTGTAAAATCGGCCAATAAAAAGCACGGCAAGGTGAGCAAGGGTAAAAGGATTGCGTACGGCAAAAAAATCAGAGTGAAGGCCGCAGCCAAGAAAGGCTACAAATTCTCGGGCTGGTATGTAGGTAAAAGGAAAGTTTCTGGCAAGTCCTCTTACAGCTACAGGGTGACCAAGAAGGTTACCTTGACGGCAAGGTTTAAGAAGAAAAAGAAAAAACCAAAGTCCTCTCGTGCGGTATTTATGTGATAGGCTAGGCATCCTGTTTCATACACTAACCCCCCTCTCGCTTTCGTAGGAACCGAAGTTGGCAGGGGGGTGATTTGGATCAGCTATAGACAGGTTGGCCTAAGTTCATCCAAGTATTCCCTTCAAAAATTGCCCGGTGTATGACTCTTGACAGGAGGCCACCTCCTCGGGGGTGCCCTGGGCGACTATAAAGCCACCGGCATCGCCGCCTTCAGGACCTAAGTCAATGATATGGTCAGCTGTTTTGATAACCTCGGGATTGTGTTCAATAACAACAACTGTATTGCCGCCTTCGGTCAGCCGGGAAAGCACCTCTATCAGCCTGTGCACATCTGCTATGTGCAAGCCGGTAGTCGGCTCATCGAGGATATAAATGGTACTTCCGGTGCTACGGCGTGAAAGCTCAGCTGCAAGCTTTACCCTTTGCGCTTCTCCTCCCGATAAAGTGGTTGAGGGCTGGCCTATGCGGATATATCCTAAGCCAACCTCGCAGAGTGTTTGCAGCTTGCGGGCAATTCGCGGTATGTTTTCAAAGAACCCCAGTCCTTCCTCGCAGGTCAAGGATAAAATTTCATATATATTCTTCCCTCTATAACGCACTTCAAGGGTTTCCCGGTTATATCGTTTTCCGCCGCAGGCATCGCAGGTTACATAAATATCTGGCAGAAAGTGCATTTCAATTTTAATCAGCCCATCACCTGAGCAGGCCTCGCATCTGCCGCCTTTGACATTGAAGGAAAACCGCCCGGGAGCATAACCACGAGTTTTGGATTCTTGTGTTTGGGAAAAGATATCGCGTATATCGGTAAACAGACCTGTGTAGGTGGCAGGGTTTGAACGAGGTGAACGTCCTATCGGGGATTGGTCAATGTCAATTATCTTGTCAAGATGTTCTATGCCCTCAATACAGCGGTGTATGCCTGCGCGGGTTCGTGCACGGTTTAGCTTAGCGGCAAGCGCTTTGTAAATAATATGGTTGACTAACGAGCTTTTTCCTGAACCAGATACCCCGGTAACGCAGGTGAAGCAACCAAGAGGCACTGAAACATCGATATTTTTCAGGTTGTTTTCCTGCGCCCCTCGAATTGTTAGTAAAGCTCCGCTGCCCCTGCTCCTGGATTTAGGGATGGGGATTTTTTCACGGCCTGATAAATACTTGCCGGTAATTGAGCCGGCACAGGCTTTAATATCATCTATAGTTCCAGAGCAAACTACTTCCCCGCCATGAATTCCAGCTCCGGGGCCTATATCAACAATAAAATCAGACTCCTGCATGGTTTCCTCATCATGCTCAACGACTAAAAGAGTATTGCCTAAATCACGCAAACGCTTCAGGGTAGCTAAAAGCTTCTGGTTATCTCTTTGATGCAAGCCTATGGAAGGCTCATCAAGAATATACAAAACGCCCATCAAAGAGGATCCGATTTGAGTTGCCAGCCGGATGCGCTGGCTCTCTCCGCCTGACAAGCTTCCCGAATGACGGGAAAGAGTAAGATACTCTAAGCCAACTGAACGCAAAAAGTCTAATCTTTCACGAATTTCCTTCAAAATAGGCTGTGCTATCAGACTGTCTTTTCCGGTAAACTCAACTTCGTCCCAAAAAAACAGCGCGTTTGATACGGATTTTTCGCAGTAGTCTGAAATGCCTATGCCGCCCACCGTAACGGCAAGGCTTTCAGGCTTCAGGCGTTTGCCCTTGCATAAGGGACAATCCACGGAGGTCATAAGCTCCTCAATGCTTTGCCGCATGCCCTCGCTCTGAGTGTCTCGGTAACGCCGCTCTAAATTGCGAACAAGACCCTCAAATGCCTGCTTGTAACATCCTTTCTGTCCATTTGCCTTTGAATAATACAAATTTAACTTGACTCCTCCGGTGCCGTGCATCAAAACCTCAATGGCCTGACGAGGAAGCTCCCCAACCGGAACATCAAGTGAAAAACCGTAATTTTCGGCAAGTGCCCTGTAATACATGGCAGCAATTGTACCCTCGTCCGGACTGCTCCAGCCGATCGCCGAAATGGCACCTTCGTTTAACGTAAGGCCTGGATTGGTTATAATCAAATCGGGATCTACCTTTAGCCGGGAGCCGAGTCCCATACAAGTCGGGCAGGACCCATATGGGTTGTTGAAGGAGAACATCCTTGGGGTAAGTTCCTCCATAGAAATACCGCAATCCTCACAGGCATAGTTTTGCGAAAATAAAATATCTCGCTCCCCCGGACCTATGTCAATCATAACAAGTCCGCCCGAAAGTCCTGCGGCTGTTTCAGTCGAATCAGCCAAACGCTGCCTGATGTCAGGCTTAATTACAAGACGATCAATTACTATTTCAATGCTGTGCTTTTTATTTTTGTCAAGCTTTATAGTTTCAGTTAATTCATACATGATGCCGTCTACCCGGACTCTTACATAGCCGGATTTGCTTGCATCGGCAAAAACTTTGGAATATTCGCCCTTGCGCGATCTTACCACCGGAGCCAAAACCTGCACACGGCTATTTTGGGGCAGCTCTAAGATATGGTCAACCATTTGGTCAATGGTCTGCTGGCGGACAACCTTGCCGCATTTAACACAGTGGGGTACACCGACACGCGCCCATAGCAACCGGAGATAGTCATAAATTTCTGTAACTGTACCTACCGTGGAGCGAGGGTTTTTGGCGGTTGTTTTCTGGTCAATGGAAATAGCGGGGCTTAACCCCTCAATGTACTCCACATCAGGCTTTTCCATTTGACCCAGGAACTGCCGGGCATAAGAGGACAGGCTTTCGACATACCTCCGCTGCCCTTCGGCGTAAATGGTGTCGAAAGCTAAACTGCTTTTGCCCGAGCCGGAAAGTCCGGTCATCACGACCAGCTTGTCCCGCGGGATTTCAATGTCGATATTTTTCAGGTTGTTTTCCCTGGCACCTTTGACGAGTATAGTCTGCCGCATGGAGATATGCTCCCTTTCTTGGTGGTGGTCAGGAATAAGGGAATGGTGTTACATTATTTGTAAAATTAACTGCCTACCTACCCGCCCCTCCAGGTTGCAATGTACCATTTTTCTGCCTTATTGTCAATGGTTTTTTTTCTGAGAATTCAACTGAGAATTTATCCCCTCATACATCGTATCCGCCAATCATTGCTCTAACATTAGACTTTATTAGAGTTTTTTTATGGTATAATGTTATTGTTCCTGAATATCGCCTATGGTGATTGCCGGGGGCACATCCTCCTGTTATAGCTAAAGACGCTGGGTTGGCGGGCCTTCCGCCGATTCAGTGTTTTTAGTATTTGCTACGTCTTACCTTAATTTCTGAGGGTGCTATTTTGGAGACTGGCTCCGGGGAGGTAAATTTTAAGATTGGAGAGGATTTATCTATGCAGACTATGATGGAAGACATTATCAGGGGGAATGCGCCGATGGACCGTAAGGAGGCTCTGGCACAGGAGATTAGTGAATGGATGTCATCCCCGAAACGGAGGGCTATGTTGGACGGAATGCGGTATTATCGCGGGGAGCATGATATTTTGAAAAGAAGGCGTACGGTTTTGGGGAAAGACGGCAAGCCTGTGGAGATCAAGAATTTACCGAATCACCGGGTTGTTGACAATCAGTACGCGAAAATGGTCGCTCAGAAGGCAAATTACCTTCTCGGGCGGCCTCTTGTTTTTGATACTGCCGATAATGAGCTTGAGCAGGCCTTGACAAGTGTGTTTGACCGGAGATTTTTGAGGCTGCTGCGCCGGATTGGGGAGGATGCCCTGAATTGCGGGGTTGGCTGGCTGTATACCTATTTGGATGACAGGGGGGGGATGTGTTTTGTCAGACTGATGCCGTGGGAGATAATTCCTTTTTGGAGCGATGAGGAGCAAATGCGCTTAGAATTAGCCATTAGGGTATATGAGACAGAAGAGTATTTTGGAAAAAACAAAAAAAAGGTGCAAAAAGCGGAGATATACACGCCTGAGGGCATAGAACGGTATGTATTAAAACAAGGGCGGCTTTTTGAGGATGAGGACAATCCGGCTAAAAGTCCATATATTATCCGTATGGAAAAGGGGCAAGGGCCGGTAAGCCTGGGTTGGGGGAGTGTTCCCCTGATTCCGTTCCGCTGCAATAGCGCATCCATACCCTTGATTTCTAAGGTGAAGGGCCTGCAGGATGGGCTGAATGAAATACTTAGTGATTTTGAAAATAATATGCAGGAGGATGCGCGGAATACGATTCTTGTGCTGAAAAATTATGATGGAGTTGATTTGGCTGAATTCAGGCATAATTTGGCGGCATTCGGGGCGGTAAAGGTCAAGTCGGTGGATGGAAACCCGGGCGGGGTTGAAAGCCTGCGGGTGAATATTGACAGTGAAAATTATCGTGTGATCCTGGATTTACTTAAAAAAGCTATAACAGAAAACTCTATGGGATATGATGCCAAAGACCAGAGGCTGATGGGTACGCCCAATCAGATGAATATTCAGAGCATGTACAGCGACATTGACCTGGATGCCAACGGAATGGAAACGGAGTTTCAGGCAGCGTTTGAGGAGCTGCTGGGACTTGCCTGCCGGTATTTCTCATCAACCGGGATGGGTGATTTTATGCCGGGGGATGTGAAGCTTGTATTTAACCGGGATATGCTTATGAATGAGAGCGAGGTTATGGACAGCCTGTACAAGGGCGGGCTGAGGCTTTCCAATGAAACATTGGTGCGCCAGGTGCCATGGGTAAACGACCCGGCACAGGAAATTGAAAGATTAAGAACGGATAATACTTAATAAGAAGGAGTAAAATTATGAGTAGATTACAAGCATTATTAGCGCAGGATATAAAGCCTGAGGGTGAATTCAGGGTGGTTGCGAGTGAGCGGATTTTGGGAGATGGGAATAAGCCTGCTGAATGGCGTGTTAGCGGGATTACAAAGGAACAAAACGCCAGATTGTATAAAAAAAGCTTAAGATGCTATTCAAAGGAACCCGGGCAGGCGAGACCCATGCCGGGGCTGGATGCGGAGGAATACAGTCTGCTTCTTGCTGTTGAATGCACTGTTTACCCCGACCTGGAGGACAGAGAATTACAGGCAAGCTACGGCGCTTCAGACCCGGCCGAGCTGCTCAGGGCAATGCTGCTGCCGGGCGAGCTGGAAGAATATAAGAGACGCATTCAGGAATATTACGGCTTTGGCCCGGGCTATCCCGAAGAGATAGACGAAACGGTAAAAGCCCTGTTCGACTCCGGCGACCGCGATACACACTTAGCATACCACTGTTTGACAACTTATCATTGGACACCCTCATATTTAATGAGCTTGTCTGCTGAAGATAGGGGGGTTATTGATGTGATTGCCGGACGGGCGAAAAAAGAAGCTGAAAATATGGAAAAGCGTAATATTAAAAACCAAAAATACATGATGAAGGAATGGAGGAAATTAAAATGATGGGAAATTTACAATATCTTGAGCAAAACAATGGGTTTTCGATTATTGATATAATCGAACGTGAAAATTCAGGGGAAAGGACTGGGGTGGCACGGTATATTGTGAATGTGAACACCCAAAACATACTTGATGAGGACCGCTTATTTGACCGGATGTATATTTATACCGGCGACAGGCTGCTGGAAGAGGTTAATGCCTGCACTGACGGATATTCAAAATATTGAAATCAGCAGTTGATTTTTTTTAAAAATATATTATAATTAGGAGGGAAGTTATGTTAGGAGAGCGAACAGTATATCAGATACATGAGCAAATCAGGGCTGATATAGTAAACTTTTTAATGGTATACAGACAGTATTTGAAGCTTGAAAAACACATGAAAATCACAGACAATTCGATGTATCAAACACACGAATTAACCGGGCGTGAGCAGAAGGCGGCAATGGAAGAGGTTGGGCATTGCGTTGGTCAGGCAATCCAGGATTGCTACAAGCAGAAGGATTTGACTGCCCTGGCGTATAAGAAAAACATACGCAACCACCTTAGCCGTGCAAGCCACAAGCTTACGGTGCGTGATGTTGACGTAAAAGTGGAGCTGGTTGACCAGTACGGCGACCCATGGATTGAACGCAAACCACCGGACTTTAACGCACTTCGAGCGACATTGCGTCAGCTTGACGAGCGGGAAAAAGAGATGGAAAATGTGGCATTGTCTATCTGCACTAAAAACAAGCACAAAATGCCGCATAACACCAGATTGATGATGATACAGTCAAAAGCTGTAGGCTACCAATCACTGCTGCCAACGCCGGAGGAACTGGAGGAAAAGCCCGACTTTTGGCAATTCGAGCCGGAAAAAGAACCGCCTCCGGTTGTGAGACCGAAGATGAGTGAGGGGGAGAGGAATATCTTTTCGCCCCAAAATATTTGGGGCGAAGGGTGGAAAGTACCGGAGCCGGGTGACCCGGAGTTTATTGGACCGCTACTGCCGAAGGATCAAGAAAAGCTCGACAAAGAATTTTTGAGGCAAAAAATTGACAAGCTCAAAAAGTTTATAGCTAAAGAGTTTGACATAAGCTTAAAATCTGCAAGGATAATCGCTGAGGCTATGCAAAAATCTGAAGAACATTATAAAAATTACGGACGTCTTGAGGATCTCAGTAGGCAGGCAAATACTCCAGGGTTAGAGGAATATGTTCAAAACACCTCACCGGAATTAGATATACAAACCAATGTAACGGCAAAGAACTTTGCCGCATTATGCGTTGAATATGGCGGTGATTTTCAGTGGGGGCTGACTGCTGGAGTACCTGAAGCAGTAGATGCTATTAAGTATTTTCAGAAAATTGGTATGACAACTGAGGAAATTAAGGATATGCTGCTGGTAATCAATATGCAGAGGCGTGCAGTTGGTACAAAAGAATTTGAAGAGGATTTGGCGAAACTGCAAGAAATAGCCAAGAAATGCGGATTTACAATAACGCGAAAGGAAGCTGAAAAATATGCCAACCCAAATCCTGACGGAAAAAATGACCTTGCCCACATGATGGTGGCAAGTGCCTCGTTGGCAAATCAGAGAAGTGATTCCCATAGGGGATTGAATGTTGGTCTTGGCTGGCTAGGTAAAGCAGGGGGGCATTCTGAATTATCATCATTGTCCCATATCAAAGGCGATATTTACTCTGCCGCTGAGGTAGGTTTTGAAAAAGCCTTGCCTTATGCAGATTATACATCAGATCTTGATGCAGTGAATATTTACAACCGCGTGATGAACGATAGAATAAGCTACCACGAGGCGATGATTGACTATTACGCAGACTTAGAAAAGAGAGTTAAAAATAGAGAAAGGGAGTTTATTGAAAATTACGAAAAAGGGACATTGGAGGAAAATTTTGAACGATTTAAGAAGGATGTGAACAAATGGAGTCCAGGTGTTGAATACATCCGGACACGAGGAGAATCAAAAAATGAAGGGAAGTCTTCTGATGTAGAAGTTGAAAAAGCAAAGAAATGGGTGTTTGATAGAATAAAAAAGAATATGTATAAATAAATTATACATATCGTCAGTGGTAGCAAGGTTGCTACCACTGAGGGGGGGTGGGGTCGTGAGTGATAACAAAAAAGCACTTCATTTTTTTTGCGGGGGAGTTTGTTATGTTGTATGTGTATATGTAATATATAAAATTCTCCATATTTCTTTCTTATATTATGCTGGCTTCTTGTTGTTTGTGGCAATTCCAACTGTTAGTCCATTTATCGGGTATTTCGCATTAAAAAAATATCCGAAGATGAAGTATTTCAGAAATGGGTTCATAACTCTTTCGATTTTACATCTGGCATTTTGTATGGTTGGTTTTTTTCTAGCATGGTTTATAGGCTTCGGAAAAGGTTCTTTTCCTGGTTGACCAGTACGGCGACCCATGGGTGGATATGCCTAGACCGGATTTTGGTGCTTTGCGTGAAATGGTGGATGGGGTTTACGAAAGACGGCGTAAATTAGAACAAATAGCCCTTACATCATGCACTAAAAACAAGCACAATGTGCCGCATAACACCAGGTTGATGATGATACAGTCAAAAGCTGTAGGCTGGCAGGGGCTGATGCCCGATGAGGAAGAGTTAGCCGAAAGACCCGACTTCTGGGAAATGGAACCCGAGAGGGAACCGCCTCCGGTTGTGAGGCCTAAGATGACCGAAGGGGAGCGGGGGATCTTTTCGCCCCAAAATATTTGGGGCGAAGGGTGGAAAGTGCCGGAGAGACAGTATCCAGATTTGGGCAGTGCGGCTGAACAAGCACAATTTATGCTGGAAAAAATAAAAGAAAACGCACAAAGTCCACAAAAATCAGAGCCAATAGGACCAAAAATAAAAGAAAAGGCTATTGAAATAGTAGAGTATTCTCCGCTGGTAAACTTTATTCAGGCATCAATTGGTAAAGATTTTGAAGGGGATTTGGATGCAGAGGAGAGAATTGGCAAGCTAAATACAGGGCTGGAACTCATAGTAGAAGGCATTGAAGGTATGGGAATGGGTGGAAGCCTAAAGGTAAAGGGATTCGGAGGCAAGGCTGGAGGCTTGAGCGTTAAAGAACTGCTGAATAATCCTAAAGTAAAGCCCAAGGGTAATGTGAAGTTTAAGAGGGGAAGCCTTAAAAATAAGGTGAAATCTAAGAGTGTGGGGAGAAAATACGCTGGAAAACCCTACAGCGGTAAGCGTAACCCGGAGGTAGATTTTGCGAAAGGCAAGAGGTTGACGGAACACTTCAACGACCATAAGGGGGATTTTGGATACAAAACCGAACAGGAATACTTAGCCGGAGCGAGAAACTTTCTTGAAAAACCGATCACAGAAACAACACAGTCCTTTGTATCTGACGGAGGAACATACTTTAGGTACGATACTGCTACCAATGAATTCGGGATAATCAATAAATACGGTGGCGTATCTACTTATTTCAAACCAAAACCTGAAAATTATTGGTATGCTCAAATTGTAAAATATGCACCAAAATAAAAGAAAGAGGAAGATTAATATGAAAAAAAATCAATGTCCCTGTTGCGAATTTTATACTTTTGACCCGGACTATACTTTATTTGAAATTTGCGAGGTATGCCTGTGGCAATATGATGAAGTTGCACATGATGAACCAGATACAATGCTGGGGGCAAATAAAGTAACACTAAACCAAGCCAAGGAAAATTACAAAAAAATTGGAGTTAAAGAGGAAAGATTGCTAGGGGGCGGAAGAAAGCCGGAGCCTGACGAGTTTCCGGAGAATAACGAGTAGCTGGAGTGGGCGGGCGTTCCGCCCGCCCACCTACCGCCTGAGCCGGGCAAGTCACAAGCTTACGGTGCGTGATGTTGACGTAAAAGTGGAGCTGGTTGACCAGTACGGCGACCCATGGATTGAACGCAAACCACCGGACTTTAACGCACTCAGGGCAACGCTGCGTCAGCTTGACGAGCGGGAAAAAGAGATGGAAAATGTGGCATTGTCTATCTGCACTAAAAACAAGCACAAAATGTCGCATAACACCAGGTTGATGATGATACAGTCAAAAGCTGTAGGCTGGCAGGGGCTGATGCCCGATGAGGAAGAGTTAGCCGAAAGACCCGACTTTTGGGAAATGGAACCCGAGAAGGAGCCGCCTCCGGTTGTGAGACCGAAGATGACAGGCGCGGAGAGGAATATTTTCCTGAGGGGGAATGTGAAAGAGCCGCCAGAGCCTGTGCCGAGCAGAGGGGATTTGCCAGATAGGGGAGAGATGGAACGGCTGGCAAATGATAAGGAGCTCAGGCGGAGGCTCATGGGTGAAATGCTGGACGATGCACAGCTTATGCTGGATGCCGCAGGAATGGTTCCGGTAATCGGGGAACCCGCCGATGGGGCGAATGCCCTGATATACGCGGCGAGAGGCGATGGGGAAAACGCGCTGATGTCGGCACTGGGTATGGTGCCGATTGCCGGATGGTTTGCCACAGGCAGCAAGGTTCTTGGGAAGGTTACCGGGAAGGCGAGCAGGAAGGTGCCAAAGGCGATTTTTAAAAAAAGCAAGAAGATTGTTAGCAGAATAGACACTAAAATTAGCAGACAGATCTCTAAGCGTGGCTGGTCTACAAGGATGATTGATGATGTTGTGAATAATCCCCACACAACAAGAAGTGCAGTAAATAAGAGTACAGGGGGATCTGCAACAGCTTATTATAATCAGGCAGGAGATTACGTTGTTAGGGATAATGCAACCGGAAACATTATCCAAATAAGTGAGTTTGGTAATAAGGGATGGAAACCTGACTCAAGCATAATAGATCCATTCACACCATAAAGGAGGAATATATATATGGGTATTTGTAAATTTAATGATGTTGCAATTAAGCATAATAACATGGTTTTATACAAAAGCACAGATGCGATAAAAGTGGTGAAAGAATGTTTTAGGATGAATAAAAGTGTATATGGGATTGATGCTTTTATTCTGAAAGAACAATATATTCAACCATTTATGGAACACAGCATCAATGCAGATGAAATGCTTAATGGTGAAGAGCAACAGGAGATTTTTATTAAACACTTGAAAAAATATCTTAATAGCGAATTTGTCTTTGAGATAGTTTACGAGGGCTATTAACAAGTGGAGGCTTTGCAATTGATTGAGTTGTGCAGGGCATAAGATTACTGCACATCGAGGGGGCGGGCGTTCCGCCCGCCCCCTTCTGTTGAAAGAACCGTCGCCTTGGGTGAAAAAGCCGGAGCTAGAGAAACAGACGAGTAAAATCCTGCCGATTACTGCCGAGATGAGAGCGGCATATGAAAAGCATGACAAAGAATGGCAGGAGAGCAAATACGCTAAAAATATGCCTCTTGCCAATGCGCGGATTTTCAGCAGGATGAGCGATGAGGAAAAAGCCGAACTGCCAGAAAGCATACATAATTACCTATTTATGTATTACGAGCAGAACAAGGAACGGATAAAGCAAGACGAAGAGGAACAAAACACGCGGGATATACTGGGATATATTCCTGGAATAGGCAGTGTTGCCGAGGGCATTAGTGCCTACCATGCGTTTGAAAAAGGCAGCATCGGCGAGGGATTTTTGTATGCTGTGGGCAGTGTCCCGGTGGGGAAGTATGCCGTAAAAGGCGGCAAGGTTGCACTGAAATCGTTTAGAAAGGTGCCGCGGAGGATTTTTAAGGCGGGGAAGGTTGCTCGGAATGCGAAGATGGGTGATAAATTAGGCAAGATAGGCGAATATGTAGAACATCCAGGGACAAAAGTTAACTGGTCAAAATATGCGAAGCACGGCTCGGATAAAATAGCTGAAAGAGGTATGACGAAAGAACTTTGTCTCAAAATAGTGGTGCAAAACATGTGTTTGTAACTAAAGAGGGAGTAGCTGTTGTTGCGAAGGATGGAAAATTAGTTACGGCTTGGTCAAAGGAATATTTTGATTCTGAAATGATAGAGATTGTCAAAAAATTATTTGGGGAGTAGAGGTGAAAAAATGATGTTTGAAAAAGTAACGGAAATAATAAATGAATGGGATCCTTTAGAGTTGTTACCATTTGCACCTAAAGATGAGTACAGCTTTGAAGTGAATGAACTGCTATCTTTTTTAGAAAGTAAAAATAGTCATTCAACTAATTTTTTGGGAAAGAAAATTTACGAGGTATTTTTAGAGGCGTTAGGAGAAAATGTTTTTACTTGTACGATTGAGGACTGCAATAAAATTGCAACTAAAATCATAGGGGTTTTGTGAACGCAATCGCCGGAGCCGGACAAACGGTCAAGTATGGTAATTTTCGTTGCTTTTCGCCCACCTTTTAACCTCTAGTTTAGATTGGCTTTTTCAAGTTCCGCGAGCATCGCATCAAATGTTAATTTTGATACACCGAAAATTTCTTTGTACTGCACATCATCAAGATATGCGAGTCTTTTTTCATTGTCAATTCTCATTATCAATTTGCCCTCGTCTTAATCGTTATGCCGCTATAATCATACCCGACAACATCAAGAACGCGAGTCAAAACCGTTCGCAGCAATGACTCCGTATCGTAATGTGCTTCAAGATATAGATTTTCATCAATTTTAATCGGACCACGCATGCCGTTGTCGTTTTTGGCCAAAATTGCTCTCTTTTTACCTGAAATTTTCCCACGCAAATTCATAAGCTCGACGTGTTTTTCGACATCAGCGTTGCAATGCTTCATAATTTCAGAAACAACTGCTTTCCACGTGCTAACCTCTATTTGTTCGCCTTTTATTGTCATGTGTATTGGTTTTTTTCCTTTGAATATCGAAGGATTGCTTGTCAGGCGATATTCCCTTTCAAAACCCTTTGACCCTCTAATTTCGTTGGTTTTAACACCGCAAACCACTTGTTCTATGAGTTTTTCAAAAACGACATCCATCTGATTCAAGAGCTCATCTCGTGCGTCTTGAATCTCCCTTTTTATGTCCATTGTATTATCCCCTTTCATATAATATATGCCACATTATAATCTTCATTATACGACAATCTTCCCTGCTTGTCAACCCCCTTTTGTGAATTTTTTCGGGGGGTATAGTAGGTAGGTTGCTTTTGTGGGAGTCACTTATCGGCGTTTTGATGAGTGTTTTTTGAAAAACTTTTAAAAACAACGGAACTCCCATCTTAGGTGCTCCGTTGTTTTAATGCAATAATTGCCCTGCTACCCCACCGTCTGCTTCGCACTCGCCGCTTTCTTAGCCGTTGCCCCATGCCAAACCTGATCACCTGCAACTAGCGTAAACTCTGCTTTTTTGGCATACTGCACGCCGTTGACGTAGGTATTATCCGCTTTGGCTTTATTTGAACCAAGCTTATACTTAGGCGGTTTTTGCTGACTCGTTGCGTTGATTTTCTTGGGGAGGCTTCCCGGTGTAAATCCACCGTCATTACTCGGCTCTTGCCTGAAAAAGTAAGTGGTTTTCACAACGGCAGGTTTGCCGTTTTTTTCACCGATTGGCTTGACACAAATGCCGCCGTCTGTGTAGAATTTGCCCCAGCCGTTGGTATCCACCGTTTTGCCTTTATTTTCAACGCCCTTGGCATTTGGTCCGGCAATGCCGATTTGTATGTTGTTTTTCACTGCCGTTGTACCATTTTTCTCAGTCAAAACCCACTGCCCAAAATCCCCTCCTGATGCTGCAAGTTCATAGTTGACGGAAAACTTAGGCTTAGGCCGTGGGTTGATTGCCGGGAAGGTTACTTCTGTCCCGCCTGCATCCTTGAGCTTTAACGTCAAGCCTTTACTGAGCAGTTTGGGGAATTTTTTGTCGCCGAATGTGTCAGCCTTTACAGCCTTGTAACCCTTGCCGTTGCCAATGTCAAACTCAGCAGGGACAAATCCGTCCAAGTCGAGGGTCTCTTTGCTGAGGTTGATGGACTGTTCCGCTCCGTCGTTGGCGGAGACAATGATGTCAGCGGATGGGTTGCCGTAGTCAATGCAGCAGTCATCGGTTGTTGCGGGAGACGGCGTTGGAGTAGGCGTTGACGTGCCGGGGGAGGGCGTGGGTGTGGGGGTTGTTGTGTCAGGTGAGGGGGAGGGCGTACCGGGGGACGGCGTGGGGGAAGTGATTATAGGCGTTGTGCTGGTGGGCCAAATTTGTATGGGTTCAAGTTTATCAACGCTTGTGCCATCCCCAAGGCGACCGTTACCGTTACGACCCCAAGTCCAAAGACTTCCATCGGCTTTAATCGCCATTGTATGACTGTCTGCTGCAAGACTGACCCAGGTTGTATCTGTTCCGATTGGTGTTGGGTTGTTTCGGTTGGTTGATGTGCCGTCTCCAAGTGTTCCGTAGCTATTATACCCCCAAGCCCATAGAGTACCGTCAAGCTTAATGGCTGCTGAATGAATACTGCCGGCGGTTATACTTCTCCAATCTGTTTCAGTGGTTATTTGTGTTGGCTCGTGCTTATCTACTGTCGAGCCATCTCCAAGCTGACCTTGAGAATTTCTGCCCCACGCCCACAAAGTACCGTTAGCTTTAAGTGCCAACGAGTGGCTTCCTGCTGTTGAAGAAATAGCAGTCCAGTCGGTGTCTGTTCCAATTTGCAGAGGGATGTAGCTGGATGTTCCGGTTGTCGCTCCGCCGAGCTGTCCGTAGCTATTAAATCCCCATGCCCACAAAGTGCCATCAGTTTTAAGAGCTGTTGTATGTTGAGATCCTGCTGATACCATACCCCAGTTGGTGTCGTCTCCGATTTGTGTCGGGGTGCTTCGGTGGGCTGATGTGCTATCTCCAAGGCGGCCTTGGTCGTTATCCCCCCAAGCCCACAGACTACTGTCAGCTTTAATTGCCATTGTATGCGAGGAACCCACGGATATACTAACCCAATCGGTGTCTGTTCCGATTTGGTGGGGTTCTGTCATGCGGCCTGTTGTTGAGCCATCGCCAAGCTGACCTCGAGCCCGGTTACCCCAAGCCCATAGAGTACCGTCTGTTTTAATCGCCATAGAGTAATCTCCACCTGCTGATACCATACTCCAATTGGATTCTGTTCCTATCTGTACCGGTTCGAACTTGGAAATGGTTGTTCCATCGCCAAGCTGCCCATTGGCGTTATTCCCCCAAGCCCACAAGCTTCCGTCCGTTTTAATTGCCAGCGAGTGACTACCTCCTGCCGCAATTTGCAGAATCCCAGGGTGATCATTCCAATCTTTGACACCATCCGGCGGAGGAGCAACCTCCGCTCCAACCTGCATCGTATGCCCGCTCTCGCTGTTTACGGTGATTTGAATACCGCTTACTCGTGTTTGCGGATGACAATCCGTCCCGGGAGCGGGTGCCAAGCCGCCATGCCCGCTTGTGTGGAAATTGGAATTCGGGACTGTGTCAGCCCCAAAATGGGTTCTGTCGGATGCGGATGTATCGTAAAACGGATTTACACCGCTTTGCCAGCGATTGATTCGTTCTATGGCAACAAATTTGTGGTTGTAGTTGTTATTTCCTGAGTTATAAAGGGATTCGTCTACATGGTAAATAAGTATTCCGCTATTACTGCTCCAAGCCGATAAACCCCTGTCGAAGCCCGTTTGCTGCCTGTTTTCTGCTAAGAAATATTGTGTTTGGGCAGCAAAATTGTTGACAACCCTCAAATTGTTATAGCCATTTTCAATACTGTTAAGGTTTTCTGTGTAAGACTGTCCGGGAAAAACAGTGGTTGTGTCACAGAACCCTAGGTGTGTTTTTGTCCAAGCATCAAGATGAACTGGGGTTGTACCATCTATTTCACCCGATATTTTACCCCAAGAGCCTGCAGACATTAGGCTGTATCCCCCTGTCCCATCTGAGAGGCTATTATAATCGTATAAATCTCCCGCACCTAAAACGTGAGCCAATTCATGGGTGATTACCCCCAACGGATGAGCCTCTTGTGAAGTGCCGAAGCTTCGCAGTGTCCGCAAAGAGTCAAAATATTCAATCGAAATCGTTTTTTCTTTTCCTTCATGTGTAGTATTTGATTTAGATGCGTATCCCGGGCTTGTATTGCCCGCCAGCACGGCGTAGACATTAAGCTCTTCGCTGAATACGCGGTTTGATGGCGTTACGGACACAGAAGAAAAATCAACGTATTGTTTAGCCGCATCAAAGGCACGCCTAATATCCTGCGAAAAATCGTGATATGGAGCTGAAAAAGGATCTAAAGGGTCGCCTGACATATCTGTTGGTATATTTTTAGGCAACCTAACCCTAACAATCCCATTTTGTATTGTGAGGTGAGAAACGTTAGCGGTTGGATTTTCAATCGTAAAACCATCGGCTTGGGTGAAGTTTGGCTTGGTAAATTGAAGGTTAAAGTCGCCGGAATTTTCTGCATAGTATGTGTTTACGGTTTTGCCTGTTGTCCCGAAGAACGTATTTGACCACTCTTCCATTGTGGTGCTAAACTGCACATCGTTGTACTCAAGCTGCATTACCAACAATGGTTGGCGGTTTTTTGTGTGGGCAGCAGGTCTTATGGTACTCTCCCATTCAAGCTCAAAGTCATCTGAATCTAAGCCTGTGTCCGACTCATCATTATCGTATTGTTCATCGGATTTCATTTCAGGCTCTACCCATGACATATTTGCCGAACGGTCTACTTTTTCAAAAAGAGGTTCTAAGTCTTTCCGCTGTGTTTTCCTCTTTCCGAAAATCTTCCACCATTTTTCTTTGCCTACTGTTTCATCTGAGGGAACGATTTCATCTTTGGTAATCTCTGCATAAGCCCAGTTTTCACTTCCCTCATCATAAGCAATCACATTGCCGTTTTCGTCCTCTGCCCAACTGAAAAATTCATCACCATGCTCAGTGATGGTAATTTCTGTACCGTCCGCTTGGGTAACGGTTTGGGGAAATGGGTTTTTTGGGGCGGCTAGGGCGTTCGTTGCGAACGTGAACGCTGCGGCGATTAGCAAACAGAGTAAAGTTAGTTTTTTCATGGGAATGCACTTCCTTTTTTTTGAATCACCCTGAGCTCTGTACCCGGGGTCTTCGTATTTATTCAGGCAATTTTCTTGCCTTACAACTACTATCGTATCACGGTGGGGAATACTTTAGCGGTTTTGGTGAAATTTTTTTATGCCCTCCTATTTTTTCAGGCATACCAGCAAGAGGGACCCTATTAACTGGGGGCGGTTCAATGCCGAAGAATGTATCCTCTCCTTTGCATAAGGTCAAGAAAATTCCTCCCGGCAACTTTTTCGCGTATGCCCTGGTCAACATCCAAGGCGTACAAAAGCCCGGGAACATCCTGCACCCCCTCCAATCCAATGGGGAGAACCTCACAGCCATCAAAGTCACTGCCTAAGCCTACGCTGTCCGTACCCATAATCTCAATGGCGTATTCAATGTGCCGGGCTACATGAGAAATATCTGTTGGTTTATTTGGATGATTTTGGTTGAGAAAAGCCGGGTAGAAGGTAATCCCCAATACCCCATTGCAATCACGCAGTGCCCGCATTTGGCTGTCATCAAGATTTCGGGGATGGGGGCATAGGGCATGACAGCAAGCATGAGTTACGGCCACCGGCTTTTTTGCAAGCTCTAAAACATCCCAAAAAGTCTGCTTGGAGGCGTGTGCTAGATCAATTATTACGCCGGACCTCTCCAAAAAAGATACCGCCTCTTTTCCCAGAGGGGTTAAACCGCCACCCGAACCAAAGCAGCCTCCGGCTAGAAGATTGTCATGGTTCCAGGTTAATCCGAAAAAAACAATGTCCCGTTTGATAAAGGGCTCTAAATCCTTTACCGAGGCAATTTCATCACCGCCCTCTATTGCACCCAGAAGATAAAGCTCATTTGGTGCGGTGCCGGCTGATGCCGGATACTGCCGCAATCGGTCCAGCTGGCCTAGCTGGTTTCTGCCAAAAGCGGCAAGTATCTGAGCTCCAGGACCTCGCTTAATTGCCCGCTCAATATCAAAATGCCCTTTGTTGCGTGATAAATCCAAATTTGCAGACAGTGTATCGCAATGGGCATCAAAAATAAACATAGAACTCCCCCTTGACAAAAGCTTTTTGCTGTAGTATACTGCCACTATATTCTTCGGGGCGGGGTGAAATTCCCCACCGGCGGTGATGGCGTTTGAGACGCACAAGCCCGCGAGCCAAAAGCTGAGTCCGGTGAGATTCCGGTGCCGACGGTTACAGTCCGGACGAGAGAAGACAAATACTTTATCATGTCACCCTCTCTTTGCGTCCCGAAATTTAGGGGTGCATTTTTTGTGTACTCCCGAAAAAGAAAGGGACGATTTTTAATGAAAAACAGCATATTCCCTGTCCGCGCACTGTCTGTACAGGCAATGCTTGCCGCTATCGGGATATTACTTACCATGTTTAATTTCCCCATAATTGCCGCCGCACCCTTTCTCAGAATGGAGTTTTCAGATATCCCTGTCTTATTGGCAACGGCCATGTTCGGAATACCCTCTGGGCTATCTGTGCTGTTTGTGGTTTCTGTGCTGCAGTCTATTATGCCGGAGGGAAGCGGATTCTACGGATTTGTTATGCACATGATTTCCACAGGCACGCTGCTGGTGTCATGGCGTTGCATATACCGGATCCGTAAAAATCATTCTGCTGCCGCTCTGTCTGGGTTAGTTGCCACGCTTTTCAGCGCAGGAGCTATGATTCCTGCAAATCTGATAATAACACCTATTTTTATGGGGCTGCCACGAAAGGCAGTTGCAGATCTCTTGCTCCCTGGGATTATCCCCTTCAATCTTATTAAGGCGGGGGTAAACACCGGGCTGGCGGCACTGCTAATTGTATCCTTGCACAAAGTGATACAGAGATTTTTCACTCCCCCGGTGCGTTAGCTTCCTACTACCGCAATTTTACCGTCTTTACCAACAGCCTTGAGGTGAGTAGGCGGATTTTTGTAGCTTTCTATGACTAATCCGGCAATAGCATCCTCTATCTCCCTTTGAATAAGTCGGCGCAGATTGCGTGCACCGTATTTTATTGTAAAGGATTTTTCAGCTAACAGTGCTATTAAATCCTCATCCCAGGTAAAGTGAAGCTCCTGGGAGAGCAATGAGCCGGTAAGCTCTTTGAGCATAATATCCGCGATTTTCTTAAAGTCATCATGTGAAAGCTGATTGAATGAGATTACCTCGTCAACCCGGTTGATGAATTCAGGACGAAGGAAATCTGACAGTGCCTTCATTGCCTTCTCCTTTGAAAGCTCTGTCAGTGAGTGGTTGAAGCCTACTGGAGCTGATGTTTTATCGCTCCCGGCATTGGAGGTCATTATTATAACGGTGTTTTCAAAGTTGACCTTGCGGCCGTGAGCATCCGTGATGTACCCATCGTCAAGGATTTGCAAAAGCACGTTCATCACATCGGGGTGTGCCTTTTCAATCTCATCAAACAAAATTACGCAATAAGGCTTGCGGCGCACCTTCTCAGTCAGCTGCCCCGCCTCATCATAGCCCACATATCCGGGTGGGGTGCCGATAATACGCGAAACAGAGTGCTTTTCCATAAACTCAGACATATCCAGACGAACCAACGATTCAGGGCAGTCAAATAGATCTGATGCCAGACATTTAACTAACTCGGTTTTGCCCACTCCGGTAGGTCCGGTGAATATAAACGAGACGGGCCTGCGTTTACCGGAAACACCCACGCGCGCCCGCTTGATAGCTCGTGACACAGCACTCACAGCTTCATTTTGACCCACAACTCGTTCCTTCAACCGGTTTTCTAAGAGTGCCAGCCGTTCAAATTCCCGCTCACTGATACGGGTGGCAGGGATTTTTGTCCACTGCTCTATAGTGCTTGCTAAATTTTCCACAGAAAGTTCGGGCAGATCCTTCTCGCCAAGGCTCGAAATCTGCGCTTCTATCTGCGCTTCACGGCTTTTCAGGCGAGCTGATTTTTCGTAATCCTCCTGCGTGGTCGCCGCAGAAAGAGCCTCACGATCCTTTTTAATGCCCTCCAGCTCTGTCTGTAAAATCTCTTTTTGGTGTATTGATGGATTTTTGAGGTTGACATCGGAGCATGCCTCATCAATTAAATCAATGGCTTTGTCGGGCAGAAAACGATCAGTCACATATCTTTCCGAAAGAATTACTGCCTGACGAGCTATCTCGGGGGGAATACGAACCCCATGGAACATCTCGTAGTATTTTGAAATTCCTGTCAGTATAGTTACTGTCTCATCTATAGATGGCTCCTCAACGGTAACCGGCTGAAACCGGCGCTCTAGGGCAGCATCTTTTTCTATATGTTTACGGTATTCGGCAAATGTGGTGGCTCCTATAACCTGAATTTCCCCACGGCTCAACGCCGGTTTTAGAATGTTAGCAGCATTCATGGAGCCTTCGGCATCCCCCGCCCCAACCAAATTGTGCACCTCATCTATTACAAGGATTATGTTGCCTAATTTGCGGATTTCCTCAATAAGCCCCTTCATCCGGCTTTCAAACTGCCCTCTGAACTGAGTTCCGGCAACTATGGCTGTCAGGTCGAGCAAATGAACCTCCTTGCTTTGTAGCTTGTAGGGTACGTCTTTATCGGCGATACGCTGTGCCAGCCCTTCGGCAATAGCGGTTTTTCCTACCCCCGGCTCGCCTATCAGGCAAGGGTTATTTTTTTGACGGCGGTTTAAAATCTGAATGACTCGCTGTATTTCACTTGATCTGCCTACAATTTCGTCGATCTTACTCTCTTGGGCTTTTTTAGTCATGGAGATGCAGAATTTTTCTAAGTTACGCTTGGATATACCATTCCTTCCGTTCTGCCGGGCCTGACGCTGCTCTTCCCTCGGTTTTCTGCCGGGCGTAAAGGCAGGCGGCGAAGCAGGAGGTTCGTTGTTGTCACCGGTTATACTGCCGAAAATGCGCGAGAGAAAGGGAAATGTGGCGGTTTTACCCTCATCATCAAGGGGATCGTCACCCTCCGGAGGGTCTAAAATTAGGTCCTGCAGCTCCTCACCCGATCCTAACGATGAGAGCATTTCTTCAGCCATGGCATCAATATCCTCTTCATTGATACCCATTCGCTTTATAATATCCCCCATGGGCTGTATCCCCATTTCGCGGGCGCATTTAAGGCAAAGCCCTTCGTTGGAGCTTTTTCCGTTTTCAATCTTTGCAATAAAAACTATCGCTATATTCTTTTTACAGCGGGAGCATATCGGTGGATTCAATTACAATCAGTCCTTTCGGGTTTTACAGGCTTTTTTTGTGCTTGCTGAAAATAGCGTCAGATATCGGCAGAAGGCTATTAAATTCAAAGCGATTGCGGCAGATAGTGCCGTAATTACTGCCGGACGCGGTAACCCTGGAACAAATTCGGGTATAATCAGAAGCAAAAATGACACCGCAAAGAAGAAAATAGTAGAAATTTTGCCTATTAGATTTGAGGGGGGGACATCATCGAATTTCTTGTACTGCACCAATGCACCCACTCCCATCAAGGACTCTTTGCAGAAAAACACCACTGCTGCCCACCAAAGCACAGGCTCATCAATCCCAATGATGATGCAAATCAGAACGCAAAATGACATGCATTTATCTGCCAGCGGATCAAGCACCCGTCCCAGACGAGTAATCATGTTGCATTTCCGGGCAATGATACCATCCAGCACATCGGTAAGGGAAGCGGCCCCATACACCCCGGCGGCCCACAGATGACGATAGGGTAAATCCGAAAAGTAGAACACCGGAACTAACGGTACCATACTCAATCGCATAAGTGACAATAAATTCGGCAAATTCAAACTAATCAACCTTCTTTAACAACCAGACGTTATCTTTTGCTCCCCTTAGGTGCTTAAAATCCCAAAACCCACGACAGGGGATTGACATTTACAAAAGCCTTTAGAAGGAATGTTTTATCAAGAACGACGGAAATCCCAGCGATGCCTAAAAAACGAGCTGCCCAGCCAATGGCAGAAACGATAAGTATTCCGTAAATCGCTCCGGCTATAAGCCCGCCTGCCTTATCTAGGGATCTTACTACAGGCAACTTAAATATCGTTGAAATCAAGTGCATGAGCAGGGTCAGTCCGACCATGGAAAATAAAAAGGCAAAAACGCATAAAATCATATATGAAAAGGAATACAATACCGGCTGGGCAATAGCATCCTGTATCTTTGTTTCGGCGCGCTGTCTTGCGTTTTCAGCCTTCTCTACAAGTTTATCCGCTTCCTTAGGATGTATTCCAAGCTTGCTGTAGGTTTCCCGGGCAATCTCTTCCAAAATATCTCCATCGGTGATTTCGCCCAAGTGGCCCTTGCCTTTCGTGGCATCGTCAATGGCATCTTCGGCTACAAAACGCATAATAGGGTATATGCTCTGGGATACCTGCTCAGCGCAAGCCCCCGCTATTCGCCCGGCGATAACCGAAGACAGCAGGACTATAACTATTCCGGCTACAGATAGAAACAGTCCCTTGCGGCTGCCATTCCAAATACAGAAACCTAAAATTAACAGAATCAACAGATCAAGTAGTATTGCCATTTTAATTCCTCCTTACTGGGGACTATCCCCATTTAGCCCAGCGTGCGTAATCCTCATACAGCAAAAGTGCCGAACCGTCATCCTGTTGGATAACTCCCTTTGCAGAAAGATCCTCATGCTGCTTATCATTAGTAAAAGTACTCGGCAAAACATAGCGGTCAAGGCGACCTTCCCTTAACACTGAAAAGAATTTACCGCCCGCAGATAGTGCCGCCGGAGCTTCCTCAAAGGACAAAACACCACGCTCATTTCCATCGTACCCCAAGGCGATAACTTTGCTGTAGTATCCGGTCTCATGGCGTCCGGTTTGGAGCAACAGCACCTCCGAGGTTGGGAAAAACCTCAATAAGGGCAGTTGGTCAAGACTGTATTCGCCTATCGGAATGCCAGTGTCCGTATAGAAGTATACACAATTTTCAGAAATAATGCAAACACGAGAATTGTCAGGAAAATAAACAGCCAAAACCAACGTATCTGTCAGGATTATTTCTTCTATCGGATCCTCTTTTCCGGTGTCTAAAAATGTCAGTTTAGTGTTCATTGTCTCTTCATATCTTATTCCGGCTGTCACCAGGCGCGTTGATGATGGAGACAGCCCTGCGGCTGTTATGTAGCTAGAGGAACGCCAGGTATAAGTCGGGTTGTTTTTTTTGTTGTAGACAGTAGCCGTAGCTCGGTATCCAGGCTCTTTTGTTACCAGAACATACTGACCTCTGCTATTCCCTGTTGCAGTAAACACCGGAGAGTCAAATTCCCTTTCTATACCGCCGCCTCCTGCTATAATTGCCCCCTCTCCTGTACGGTCATAGGCGATTATCCGATTGCCGGAGGAGGTAAGCGCGGGGGTTTCATAGGAAACTGCCCGCGAATACTTTTCATAGCCGTTATTGCCGTAAAACGCTAGTCTTTCAGGAGAGAGCACGGCAAGTCCTCCAGCGCAGAGTTCATACCGATTTTTTTGACCCGGATCAAAGTGAAAAACCTCAGACTCAGTTGTAGTTGTTCTGAAGTTAAATGTACTCAAGAGAGAGTCCAGGCTTGATGAATCTATCTCATCGCGAAAAGCAAAGAACACTAAGCAGGCGAACAAAAACAGAGCCGCCATAACAACAGATAAAATTGTCTGAAGCTTTCCGGGTTTGGTTTTTTTCTTTTTTTTGTGCCTGCTTTGCCGTGAATCTCTTTCCATAAAACAAAAACTCCTTATACTCCAAGCTCATTATAGTCAGCAGCTGTCATATACAATCCATAGGCAGGGACAACAGGTCCGGCGCGTGAGCGTTCGCCTGAGGCAATCAAAGCGGCAATATCGTTAATTTTACCTTCATTGACATACAGCATCGTACCCATAAGAGTGCGCGCCATATTGTACAAAAAGCCGTCTGCCCTCATACGGAACGCTGTCATGGAGTTTTCTGTACGGCTGATTTCAAACTCAAACAGGGTGCGTACCGTGCTTTTCACCGGGGAGCCTTGGGTACGAACACAGGAAAAATCATGTTTACCGGTGAAGATTTTGGCAGCCTCTTGCATTTTTGGCACATTCAGGGGATAAGGGTACCTCAATGCCCTTTGGTATAAAAAGGGGTCGTCGTGTGCCGATTGGTAGAGATAATAGGTGTACTCCTTCCCGGTGCAGCAGCTTATTGCGTTAAATTCATCCGAAACCAAAGCCGCGCTAGTTATCGCTATGTCCGGGGGAAGCCGACTGTTGACGGCATAGGGTAAGCGGTCAACCGGTATGCGGGTATCACTCTTGAAGTTGGAGAGATATGTCTTTGCGTGTACACCGGCATCCGTCCTTCCGCAGCCATGCAAAATAACCGGATGACCCAAGGTTTTTTCCAGCGCAACCGTAACAGTACCGCACACAGTATGGGTATTCTTTTGAATTTGCCAGCCATGATACCTTGTGCCGTTAAAAGAGAGCCGCAAGGCAATGTTTTGCATAACTACACCCCAAATATACCTAATACAGCCGCACCGGAAAATACAACTAGGCAAAACACCCCGGCTAAGCCGTCTAATGGTGTCAAATGAAGCTGCTTCATCCGTGTACGTCCCTCGCCGCCATGATAACAGCGGCACTCCATGGCACCCGCCAATTCATCGGCTCTCCTGAATGCGCTGAAAAAGAGCGGCACAAGCAATGGAATGAGGGATTTTGCACGGCTTAGCAGACTTCCCGAGTTAAAATCTGCCCCGCGAGCCTTTTGGGCCGACATGATTTTTTCGGTTTCCTCAATGATGGTAGGAATAAACCGCAGGGCTATAGTCATCATCATGGATAACTCGTGTACCGGGACTTTAAGCTTGGCAAGGGGCGACATAATACGTGAGAGCGCATCTGTCAGCATGATAGGGCTAGTTGTATAGGTAAGCAAAAATGTACCGGAAATCAACATAATCAGGCGCAAAACCATAAACAAAGCCCGCCAAAGCCCCTCTTGGGTGATTTTAAGAATCCAAAATGAGGCCACCTCCTGTCCTGCTGTGTAGAAAATACTCAGCACAGCAGTCAGTATGATGATGAAAATCATGGGGCGCAATCCCCGCATCATAGTTATTACCGAAATCCGGGAAAGGGCAGTCGCAAAGCTCAAAAAACCGAGCATAATCCCATAAGACAGCAGGCTAGAGCATAAAAGCATAACTGTAATGTATGCAAGCAGGAAAATCAGCTTGAAGCGGGGATCAAGCCGGTGGATGACAGATTTTCCAGGAAAAAACTGCCCGAGAGTAATATCAGAAAGCAACCGGAATGCCTCCCTTGGAATAGTTTTTTAAAATTTTCACTGCTTGCTCAACGGTATGCCCCGAGGTATCAATATCCAATCCCATATCGCGTAAATACAAAAGAACCCGGGTAACGGCAGGAACATCCAAACCGATCTCCTGCAAGGCCTTGCGATTGCCGAATATTTCACTTGGAGCTCCGGAGAGGGCGGTTTTAGCACGTGAAAGAACTAATATAGAGTCAACTGTGCGGGCAATATCTTCCATGGAGTGTGTGACCAAAACAACAGCTCCGCCTGTTTTTTTGCGGTATTGAGAAATTCGGTTAAGAATGTCCGTTCTGCCGGCAGGGTCAAGGCCGGCGGTAGGCTCGTCTAAAACCAGAAACTCAGGGTGCATGGCGATTACTCCCGCAATCGCGACCCTGCGCTTCTGCCCTCCGGAGAGATCAAATGGTGAAGAATCCGCTAAATCAGGCGTAAGCCCTACAAACTCCAACGCCTGGCTAACACGCTCGGCAATCTCTTGCTCGCTAAGACCCATTGACTTAGGCCCGAATGCAATGTCCTTTCTCACTGTTTCTTCAAAAAGCTGATATTCGGGGTATTGGAACACAAGCCCGACCCGGAATCTTACCCGGTTCATTTTAACATCCTTGCTCCAAATATCCTTGCCATCTAAAAAAACATTGCCGGTCTGGGGCTTAATAATGCCGTTAAGGTGCTTGATAAGGGTTGACTTGCCTGAACCTGTAGGCCCGATAATGCCTAAATATTGCCCCGGCTCAATGGTAAGGGATATATCATCAAGAGCTGTTTTGGCAAAAGGGGTGCCGATGCCGTATGTGAATGTTAAGTGCTTGACCTTCAGCAAATGGTAATCACTCCTCTTATTCTGCCTTCGGCAGACTCCAGAGTGCATTGTACACCGACAGGGCAGCTTTGTCAATACCGTTTTCATTCCACCCCACGTCGGCAGTCGGTGGCCGCATTTTCGCAGAGGATGCAGGTGTAGCTATCCCGCTCAAAGATGATGTGTCTTAGGTTCCTGTAGGTATCCATGTTGGCACCTCCTTTCCGTGCGTTCTGCACAGGCAGGGATGTGACCGCCGCTATGAGCCGGGCTTGTCAAAGGCTACTTCGAAGGCGCAGACCCACTTTGACAAGTTTGGCGGCGGCGGTATGATGAGAGGTGCAGGCGGAGGCTTGTTCTAGTGGTTCCCCGCCCCTCGCCGGGAGCCGCCCCCGCTGGCGAGCCTGCGGTAGCAGGGAGCGCGGGGGCAAGCCCGGGTTAGTGGGGCGGTCGTAGATTGTTCGCGAGTAGGCAGTAGAAGGTAGTAGGAGGTATAGCGCGTATGGATTGGATGTTAGATGTGGTGTTCCGAGAGGATGACGCAAGAGCAAGGAAAGATAACTTGAGGCTCAATTTCAATGTCCTGCGAAAAATCGCCCTTGCCGTCTTGAAAAAAATTGCAACCAAGGGTTTCAGTGTCCGCAGAAAAATGATGAAAGCCGCTCGTGACCAAAACTTCCTTGCGCTACTGTTGTTTGAAAAGTAAATGCTCTTGCCCTGCACAGCCCGGTGAAATTTATAATTGCTTTTCTAGTTCCCATATGCTACAATGCTTCCGTATTATATATTACTAGCGTGTTAAAAAGCACGGTTGTTTTCTCAGGGAGGTTCATTGACTATGATTTTTGCTTCTCGCAGCCCCGCACACAAGACGCCCTTCGGCGCAGTAAAAGCCGGACAGCAGGTAGCCTTCACTCTAACCCCGCCGCGCCGGCTATCCTGGCTGGATGTTTTTTTGTGTGTTTCAGATGAGTTTGCCTCCCATGACTTTGAGCAAAAGCTCCATTGGGACGGTTTAGAGCTAGATGCCGACCGTTACAGCGGGGTGTTGGACACCTCGGGGATGTTAGGTCCTATTTGGTACTGGTTCCGATATACTACAACCTCAGGGGCAAGCGGTATCTTCCACAACCCCGAACACCTTCCCTTCGGAGAGGGCAGACAGGGCAGCGGGGAGCCGGCTCCTTTTCAACTGACAGTTACTGACCCCGGAGGCACACCAATACCAGATTGGTATGGTAAAGGGATAACCTATCACATTTTCCCAGACCGTTTCAGACGTACCAAGATTCCGTCACCTGATGGTATGGTGGGGGTCCGAAGGGTTCACCGTGATTGGGGGAGTTGCCCTGAGTTTCGTCCTGACGAAAACGGCGAGGTTAAAAATTGTGATTTTTTCGGTGGAAGCATCGCCGGTGTGCTGGAGAAGCTCTCGTATATACATAGCCTTGGAGTGAGAACTATTTATTTTTCTCCCATCTTTGAGGCAGCGTCCAACCATCGTTACGACACGGCCTGTTATACTCGCATAGATCCGATGTTCGGAACACAAGAGGAGTTTGAAGAGCTTTGCGCCAGTGCTGCCGAGCTAGGAATGAAAATTATGCTAGACGGTGTTTTCAATCACACCGGTTTTGACAGCGTATATTTTAACGGCAGAGGTACATATGAATTACCAGGAGCTTATCAGTCCAAGGACTCGCCCTATTATGAATGGTATAATTTCATCAGCTGGCCGGAGGAATACAGCTCATGGTGGGGTATTTATACCCTGCCCGATGTCAACGAGGGCAGTGAAAGTTACCGGGATTTCATTTATCGTTCACCCAGCTCGGTTGTCCGGCGTTGGCTTAAAGCGGGAGCATCGGCCTGGCGGCTCGATGTTGCCGATGAGATGCCTGACGATTTTATCGAAGAACTGCGGGAGGCCGCACGCCAGGAAAAAGATGATGCCGTGATTATTGGTGAGGTTTGGGAGGATGCTTCAAACAAAATTGCATACAGCACCCGCCGCCGCTATTTGCTGGGACATGAGTTAGACGGTGTAATGAACTATCCATTCAGAAACAGCTTACTTGCATATATATTAGGCGGTAGGGCAGAAGGATTCCGTGATGATATGGAACGTTTGCGCGAAAACTACCCTCGGGATGCTTATTTCAGCCTGATGAACACCTTAGGCACCCACGATACCCCTCGTATCCTGACTGTTTTAGGTGCGGACAGTGACAGCTGGGAACTTTCCAAGGAGGAACGGAGTATCTGTACCCTCAGCCCGAGGCAGTATGACATTGCTATTAAGCGGCTGAAAATGGCAAGTGCGGTTTTGTACGCCTTCCCCGGATCACCCTGTATTTTATATGGGGACGAGGTAGGCCTGGAAGGGTTTGAGGACCCATTCAACCGCCGGACATACCCCTGGGGGTCAGAGAACAAAGAGCTTTTAGACTGGTACCTACGTCTAGGCAAGGCACGCAATATTTCACAGGCATTGCAATCGGGCGATATCCAGTATTTACACGCAGATAACGAGCTTTTGTGCTTTTTCAGGACATTCGGAAATTCACGCGCTCTGCTTTGTGTCAACCGAGGTAACGTCAGGCGTACCATACGTGCTGATTGGCATGGAGGGCGTGCGCCTGTGGATATTTTATCAGACCATATGTGCCGCCGGCGCAATCAGGTAGTTGAAGTAACATTAGAGCCTATGAGTGCCAGGCTGCTGCTGACTCTTCCCGAAAAAAGAGGGGGTTAAAATTGAGCAACATTGTTATTTGCGATGGAATAAAGCCTGAAAGCTTTGCCTCCCTGCGTTCCGAGTGCGGAATGGAGGCACTTAACAGGAACGCCGTTGAGCTTGCCCTGAAAAACTCCCTGTTTGGGCTGTCGGCAATAGAAGAAGCCCGGACTGTGGGGATGGCACGTGTTGTTGGCGATGGGGTTTTCGCTTTTATTTTATACGATTTGCTGGTAGACCCTGCATATAGGCAAAGGGGAATCGGGACTATGCTGGTAAACGAAATTATGGAGAAAACCCTCCGCTATGTCGCGGAGGGCGAATGGGTAACTCTGGGTCTGTTTTGCACCCAAGGCAGGGAAACCTTCTATTCCCGGTTTGGCTTCAAGGAAATGACGGGAAATCGATTCGGCATAGGTATGCAAAAAATATACAAATAACCTATATTGTAAAATTGTAAAAAAATCCGCGCAAAAGCATTGGCTTTATTGCTACGTTTTTGCGCGTTATTTATGTTGTGTATATATCATTATTGGCAAAGCAGCAAGAGAGAAATGCGACAACAACGAAAGCCCCCTGTTAAATTTTGCATTTTCGGGAACACTATTAATCATTATGGGTAACTACTCAGTATCCCTTTGTTTCCCCCTCCTTCAGCAGGTGAATTTTAGCCTTGCTTTATGCCAAGGGAGAGAAATAAGGAGGAGGGTTGAGTAGATGCAATTACACTTTGAAAGAGGTTGATCTGAATGTCTGACAAGATACGGATTGGCGGCATCGCGCTGATGTTTTCTATGCTGTGGGAGGCTGCGGCATGAATCATAAATCTGTATGGCAACAAGAAGCTATGCCCGAATCCACCCTAATGCCGGGTGATTCACAAGCGGAGGCTGTTGTTGTCGGCGCAGGGCTTTGCGGCCTGTTATGCGCGTATATGCTGCATCAAAAAGGCTTGCGGGATATTGTCGTCATTGATGCAAACGAGATTTGTAGCGGCGTGACCGCAACCACGACTGCGAAAATCACATCCCAGCATGGGTTGATCTACGCAAAGCTGCTCAAAGAGCTGGGGCAAGAACGAGCAAAACAATATCTTTTGGCCAATGAAAACGCCATCCGGCAGTATAAGGAAATCATTGAACGCGAAAAAATTGACTGTGCGTTTACGCCTTGCAATGCTTGGGTTTATTCAACAGATGAAACACAGCTGATTGAGGAGGAGGTCCGTGCTGTGCAAAAGCTGGGGATGCCGGTGCTCTTTGCACATCCAACAGAGCTTCCCATAAAGACAGATGGGGCAATACAATTTTCCAATCAAGCGCATTTTCATCCATTGCAGTTCACTCGCCGTATTTGCGAAATCCTGACGGCGGAAGGCTGCAGAATCTATACCTACACCAAGGCGACCGGGATTGAGGACGGCGTTATGATTACAGATAGAGGTAAAATCCGGGCGCGTCATATTATTTCCTGCTCCCATTATCCATTCATCGACAAAGCATCGCTCCTGTTCGCTAAAATCTTTCAAAAGCGTTCTTATGTTCTGGCTCTCCAAAACGCCGGGGCATTGAGGGACATCTATCTCGATGGAAGCAGCGGAGGATTTTCCTTCCGCCCATATGGCGGGTTAGTTCTGCTCGGCGCATACGATCACAAAACCGGCCATGAGAGTGACGTCCGGCATTTTGACAGCTTGCTGGGCGAGGCTCAAGGGCTATATCCCCAAGCCCAAGCAGCATTCATGTGGTCGGCGCAGGATTGCATGACACACGATGGCATTCCGTATATCGGGAGGCTTAAAAATAATATCTATATTGCCACCGGCTTCAACAAATGGGGAATGACCTCCGGCATGGCTGCGGCTGATATACTCAGTGATTTGATCATCCAGAAGGAAAACGAATTTGCAGATGTTTTCTCTTTGGAACACAGGGAGTTGGGTCTGCAAGCGAAAAGCTTCTGCAAGGAATCAGCTGATATTGCCGGCAATCTGCTGGCCGGGTTGACCCATGCTGTCGAACCGGTCTGTACCCACATGGGCTGTGCTGTCAAGTGGAGCCTAGACGAGGAAACATGGGACTGCACCTGTCACGGCTCCCGGTTTGACCCGGAAGGAAATGTAATCAGTGGCCCGGCTCTAAAGCCGCTTAAGAAGAGTGAGGTTGGAAAAGGGTGATGGGTGGATATTTTGAGGGCTGGTATTATAAGCATCAGGCAAACGGCAAATCGTTGGCACTCATCCCCGGTCGTGCCTGGGACAGTGCATTTGTGCAGATTGTTGCAGATAATCAAGCGTACAATGTCTCTTATCCATTATCTGAATACTGCAATGGCAATATTTTGCGTGTCGGTAGCAGCGCGTTTTCCGCGTCCGGCATAAGGCTCGATATACAAAGCCCGGGGATGACTCTAAGCGGTGAGATTAAATATGAAAACCTGACACCCATCCGAAGCGACATTATGGGGCCGTTTCGGTTTTTTCCTATGGAATGCCGCCACGGCGTTATCAGCATGAAGCATGAGCTTTCCGGCAAAGTGGCATTAAACGACGAAACGCTGGATTTTTCAGGTGGTATCGGTTATATCGAATCGGACAGCGGACGCTCCTTCCCGGAGAAGTACACCTGGGTGCATTGCAACAATTTTGAGCAAAGCTGCGCCATCATGGCATCGGTAGCGTATATTCCATTTTACGGGCTGAGGTTTTGGGGCTGTATTTGCGTTGTCTGGCTGGAGGGGCGCGAATACCGGCTTGCCACTTATAAGGGTGTGAAAATATTGCGTTGTGAACGCGGAGCAATAGAATTGCGCCAAGGAAAATACAGGTTATTTGTAACAATTGAGAAAGGCATTGATACTCCATTGGCAGCACCGCAATCCGGTGTAATGAACCGCGTTATACGCGAAAGCTTATCTTGCCCGGCGCGCTTTCAGTTTCTGGAGGGGCATCGTGTTTTATTTGACGGAAGGAGTGATTGTGCCAGTTATGAGTGGGTGATGCCCAATGTGTGAACGCCATCCGCACACTTCATCGTGTTTTACCCCTCAGCCGCCGGCTCTACAGCCTTCCTTTTTTTGATGACTCTATGTTTGAAACACGCATTTTCATACCGCTATAAAGTTTCGTGCCTAAAATCGCTGTTTCGTGCCTAAGGGGTTGCCAAAGACTTTGTTCTTACGATACTATAATTATACGAATC
>Ga0099364_10000059_pt1 | contig 166303 bp, 147 predicted proteins | sample TergutTh196P3_FD_73070 | JGI IMG/M metagenome (GOLD analysis project Ga0099364, IMG submission 73070) | Microcerotermes parvus P3 segment gut microbial communities from Pointe-Noire, Republic of the Congo - Th196 P3 | ecosystem: Host-associated > Arthropoda: Insects > Digestive system > Gut ... | reverse complement strand
CTGATAAACGACCCCGATATAGATGATTTTGAAAAGTTGATATATACCATGCACCAGATGTATGCTCATCATCAAGCCACTTTACTGGGTTTACGGAGCTTTGTATCTATCGCTGTATATCAACCCTCAAATTTTTCTGAATTGAATGAAATGCAGGTTTTAATTCAAGAAAAAATGCTGAACCTACTAAGAGATGGTCAACCAAACGAAGAACCCGAGATCCCTTCAATTCCAGAAAAAACAGCTCTTTTGGCAAATTTCCCCAATCCTTTCAACCCTATCACGACTATATCCTTTGATTTAGCAGTAGATTCTATCGTCTCGATAGATATCTTCAATATCCGTGGTCAAAGAGTGAAAACCGTGACCAATGAGCATTTTGGTGCAGGTTCTCATAATGTAGAATGGAACGGCACCGATGAAAATGGTCGTAGTGTGGGTAGCGGGATATATTTCTATCGCATGGTCAGCGGAGATTTCACAGATGTAAAAAGGATGGTATTGTTGAAATAGGTTTCGGGAACACAGATTTTAAAAATTTTCGTGGATTTTAAAATGAGTTTTAATATGAGAGGGAGTATAAACTCCCTCTTATTATTTATGGCTATCATCCATTATCGAAGATACCGACAGCTAAAGCAATCAGTTAATAAAGTGTCGTCCCTGCGGGACTTACATAGTTTGAGGCGACCAATACCGACAGCTAAAGCAATCGGTTAATAGAGTAACTTGCATTCCCGAATCTCCTATCTACAAATCATTGTAACATATAGATAAATATATAATTATATCATTTATTAACTGATATTTCCGCGCTATAAAAGCTTGATATATCTACATCGTAGAATGGCAGATAAAGCAGATATCTACTGTTATATCAATGCATTACGAAACTATTCTTTTTTTGTTGTTATTGACATCTACCTCAACTATTTTATCTATGTAGTCTCTACTGAAAAACTCTTCTATGAAATCATCATACAGGGGTATCAGATCCTCTAGATGAACATACTTTTTATTCTTTACATCATTGATAAACTCTCTAAAGGCTTTCTTCATCAGGTATTTGACGAACATTTCTATACAGTAGTCTTCGATTTGCCTACCAAACTCAAAGATAAGCTGACCTATTGACTTTTCTGGAGTTCGTTCTTTCAGCGAGTATATCATTATATAAAATATACATTTTATAGTCATATCATTTAGTTGAGGTGCATACTTGCTTGACATAGATTGGTTGAAGCCCATATGTTGTTTTAAATCCTTTATCATCACTTCGATAGACCATCTTTGAGTATATCTTTCAAGTATTTCCAGCTCTGTGAGCTTTGTGTCTGTAGAAAGTAGAACACGGACACGCCTTTTGCCTTTGGTGTTGAATTTGAAAAAACATAATTTTACTTTTCCAGTAACAGGTTTTGTTTTGATTGATTTATTAGTTTTGTCGTATATTTCAGCTTCAATTGATTTGTATTTTATGCCTGTCTTCTCATCTTTCGTCCATGTACCTGCCTTGACTTGTAGTTCTTTCACTGTCAAATCTTGCTTGCCATATTTGTATAGCTCGTTCCCTTGTTTCACCATCGAAATCAGATGTATCCCTTTGGGCAATAGCTTGCGAAAAACAAAATTGTAAGCCTCGCTACAATTATACCAGCTGTCCCATAATAAATAATCAAATTGTATTTTATAACGCAATGCTCTGCCAATCATAGCGATAGATATTTTTGTCTTTGATTTTCGGGATTCTAAATATCTTTTATGAGTGTGGCTTAATCACAGCGTTTGGAATGTTTGCATCGTTTTTTGCCTGTTTTTAAGACAATATCAAAAGGTATACAGGATCGTAGATTGCTCCATGCTGCTAAAACTACTTGGTAGCCTTTGTAGTAGCTATGAATAGAATGATCATAAAAATAAGATAAACCCTCTACAAATTTACCTGTTTTCTTTTTGGAGGTGTCATCTATGATGAGAACACTGTATTTACCCTCATCGTGCTTATATTTCTTGCTAAACTGCTGTGCTACAGAAAGCAACAAGGGTCGCCATTACAAATTATAAATTACAAATTATAAATTATAAATATATTGGGAAACGCTACATTCAATATTCAGGTTTATACTGGTGTCTCTGGAAATCCTTTAATCCCGGGATCTTTAATCTACAGTCAACCTGTGCCATCCTCTGATATAAATTGGAATACTTGGAATGATTTTGAACTATCAACTCCTCTATCTATACCAATAAATCAAGAATTATGGACTCTTCTTGCAACCGATGTCTTCGAGCTTACCTACACGGATACTACATTAGGTAACTCAACTTATGAGGATTATATTTATGCTGTTAAGTCTGTGTATCCAAATGAAAATTTATCAGAAGCAGCTTTTTCAAATGTTGTTTCAAGAGTTATCATACCTAATCCTCCTCAAGAATTACGGTATGAAATAATCCAACCTAACGATGTATTGTTGACTTGGGAATATAATATACCATCATCAAACACAAAACAGATACCTTTATTTATAGGATATAAAGTTTATCGTGATACTTTGCAAGTTTCACCGCTCATAGAAGATAAAAACTTTATTGATACCAATGTTAACTCTGGCACATATAAATATTCTGTTTTTGTTGTTTATGAGCATGATGTTTCAGAACCAGCATTTATTGAAGTATATGTTCCGCCTGCAGAAGATATAGATAAAGAGCTACTACCTATAGAAAGAGCTCTAAAGGGAAACTACCCGAATCCTTTCAACCCATTAACTACAATAGCCTTTGAAATATCTGAGGAAAGCCTAGTCAAGATCGACATATTTAATATAAGAGGTCAAAAAGTCCAAACTCTAGTAAATATGCACTCTAGTTCGAGTATGTATATCAATCGTCAGATGGAAATCTGACGCTACTCTGTCGTCAGATGGAAATCTGACGCTACTCTGTTTGCTATAGGTAGATATACTATAGACTGGAATGGAACAGATCACTATGGTCAAAATGTCTCTTGTGGAGATTATTTCTATTATATGCAGGCTAATGATTTTTCTGCTTTAACAAGGATGTTACTCATGAAATAAGTTTTCATAAAAAACAGTCATAAATATCTACAGAATTACTAATCATTCAAATTTTCATCTACACCGTCAATTTCAATTTATCAGCAATTTTAGTGATACTAACACCTTGAATCAACAAGGATAAGAGAACGGCAAAAAAGACTGTATTAAAAATAAATCGATTGTCATCTAAACCTGCAGCTGCTGGGTAAGTAGCTAACACCATAGGTACAGCTCCGCGTATACCACCCCAGCAAATAAATAGTTTCTCCTTAGCAGTATTTTTTGTAAAGAAGGTGCTAGACCAAACAGACACAGGTCTTGCAACAAAGGTAAGTATTACAAACAATACTATTCCGGATAACCAAATGTCTGTAAATTCCTTTGGAGAAACCAAAAGTCCCAACATGACAAAAATAACTACATTTCCAATGGTAGCTATAGCGTCAAATAGTGTGTTGGCTTCAGCCTTGTTTGGAATATTTGAATTACCAAGCATAAAACCAGCAAAAAAGGCTGATAATATACCATTGGCTCCTACATATTCCGCAGTTCCATAAGAGAACATTATCACAGCTATTAAATAGACATAAAAATATTCTTTATCGAGCTTTGCAACAAATCTACTGAGGAAAACAACCCCCCAACCTATCAACAATCCTATGGCACCACCGCCAATAATTTGCCATAATAGATTTCCTATAATCTGTCCTTGACCAAATGACACATCAGCCATTGAAACCATCATTCCAATTACGATAGTGGTCAAAACTATCCCCATTGGGTCATTTGTGGCTGATTCTATCTCAACCATTGAAGATAATTTCGGGTCAAATGATCTAGTCCGAAGGATTGAAAATACTGCTGCTGCATCTGTAGATGCTATGATACAACCTATCAATATAGCTACCATTATATCAAGTTGTAGAAATATTTTCAACAATATAGCCACTACACCAGCTGTTATGATAACTCCAAAAGTGGCAAGAGTCATGGCTGGAGCTAGAACTAGCTTTAACTTATCCTTCTTTGTACTAAAACCAGCTATAAAAAGGACAAAAACAAGAGCATAACTCGCAATCTTACTCGCACTCTCGAAATCATAAAATTTAATCATTCCCAACATATCGCTTCCAAAGAGAATACCTGCAAAGATAGCGATGACTATAAAAGGAACTCTAAACTTACTCGCGATAATAATTATCACAAATAAAACTAAGGCAATACCTTGAAACATAATTTATTCCTCCGATTTAATATTTTTTACTATTCAAAGAACTTCATTGCCGCTTCCATACTTTCTTTATCTTCTGCCAATATTTTTATTCTATCATTTTCCAATAATTTTGTTGCTCCATCTGGAATAATGAATTTTTTATTCCTGGATATCATCGCAATAATGATATTTTTTGGCAAATCAAGTTCATGTAAAGCTCTATCTATAACAATTGATTTTTTAGTAATTTTTACTTCTTTCAAGACAGTTTTATCGTCATCAATAAATCTTTCCAATATTCCTACTTCATCTTCCATTGGTTCATCTACTTTTAAAAATTTTGCTACTAATGGAATTGTAGTTCCTTGAACTATCAAAGAAATACTGGATATAAAAAAAACAAGATTAAAAATAGTTTGAGATACATAAGGGTTAAAATTGGCTTCTATCATTGGGTAAGTTGCAAAAACAATTGGCACAGCTCCTTTTAATCCTACCCAAGAAACAAATAAACGGTCTATTATGGACATTTTTTTTAGTTTGAAAAAAACGAGACTGGTGAATACTGCGAATGGACGAGCAAAGATAATAACAAATAAAGATATGATTAATCCCACGCCTATTAACATTTTTAGCTGACTAGGCACGACCAATAATCCTAATGTCAAAAATAGAACTATCTGCATCAACCATGCAAATCCATCAAATACTTTTAAAACAGAATTTCTATGCATAAAATTTAAATTTCCGAGAGTAAGTCCTGTAATATACACTGATAAAAAGCCATTACCACCTATAATATGGGCTATACTAAAAGAGAAAAACATGATAGCTATGACTAAGACAAAATATAAGCCTTCATAATCAAGCTTGATATGATTCATTATGTGTTGTGAGAGTCTCCCCCAACCAAAACCGAAACCTAAACCAAGTATTAATTGCGTAATAAATCGTATTATTGTATTTCCTAAATCTACTCTTGCTGCTGTTATCAAAGATATACAAGTTATCGTCAAGATATAAGCCATAGGATCATTGCTACCGCTTTCAAATTCGAGCAAAGGTTTTAGATTGTTTTTTAAACCCAGTTTTTTTGATCTCAATACCGAAAAAACTGCTGCTGCATCAGTTGAAGATACTATCGCTCCAAATAATAGCGATTCAAGAAAGCTAAACTGAGGAAATGAAGGGATAAAAACTCCTAAATAATAGAATAAGCACCCTGTTATACCAGCAGTTAAAATCACTCCTATAGTTGCTAAAGACAATCCTTGCAAAAAAATTGGTTTTGTTTCCTGCCATTTTGTCGAAAGACCACCCGAAAATAGGATAAAATTTAATGCTACTATACCAATAAATTGAGCTGTATTATAATTATTAAATGATATTTGCAAAAACCAGTTTGGACCTTCTGAGCCAGCAAAAATACCCACAACAAGAAAGAATAAAAGAGTAGGCATCCCAAAACGATAACCAGTCTTACCAGCTATTATTGATAAAAACAATAAAACTGCACTTACGAAAACTATGCTCTCTGTAGTTATTCCCATTTTTATATCCTCAATAATCTGGACGATTTATTAACATTATCGCCTATTTTTTTCTATAAATGCCATGATTTTAAATGAGGGTTTTATGTCAACTATTTTTTGATAATACTATTCTTAATTTTTATTCATCAGAATAATATATCTTACACTATTCCTGGTTTAAATGTAACTCTAACTTTCTAGTTCGAGTATATATATCAATCGTCAGATGGAAATCTGACGCTACTCTGTTTAAATGTAACTCTAACTTTCTAGTTCGAGTATGTATATCAATCGTCAGATGGAAATCTGACGCTACTCTGTTTAAATGTAACTCTAACTTTCTAGTTCGAGTATGTATATCAATCGTCAGATGGAAATCTGACGCTACTTTCTAGTTCGAGTATGTATATCAATCGTCAGATGGAAATCTGACGCTACTCTCTAATTCGAGTATGTATATCAATCGTCAGATGGAAATCTGACGCTACTCTCTAAACGAGGTTTAGTATCACCTCTGTCACTTGAAAAGAAGTTTTATCTAACTAATCATCTTTCTCCATCATAATTATCATAGATCTAATCATAAAATCAGAATCGTTTCTCATTGAAAATAATAAATCAAGACTTTCAGAAGTGTTTATGTTTTTTAAAGCACGGGCAGCAATTGTTCTTCTATATGCGCTTTCGTGATTTATAAAAGGTGCGATAAGGTCGATGATTCTTTTTACATATTCATTTCTATTTGTATCATTTTCCAAATCTGATGATGAATTCATATTCATTCTACCTAGAGATTGAATGATAGAATTTGTAAATCTCACACTTTTTTCATCATTAAGCATTTCTTCAAAAGTATCTAGGTAGGATACTTCACCTATCAAACCTATATAAAATATTGTATTTGATATAGCTACAGTATTTTCTCTACTTAATCCCTCACCTAATCTTTCATGAATTAGTTTGAATTTTGGTATAATTTCAGCTATAGTAATTTGAACCATTATATCATTTGATTGCAACTGATGTTCCATAAAATAGTCTGCAAATTCTGCCTCTCTTTCTGTTAGAAGTTCTTTTGCCCTCGTATTGGTTGGGTGTCTACCATGACAAGCAAGCATAAATAAATCATGAATCGAGATGTCCTCTGGAAACAGATTTTCTTCTTCTGATACTAAATCATTTATTTCGATAACCTCTGAAATTGCTTTTTCGATAGAAGGACGCTCAAGTTCCATATCCCTACCTATTCCATAAACACCTTCTACCCATTGAGCATTATTACCGCATTTAGGGTCAGAATAGATATCATGCCCTCCTGCATCTAAAAAAATTCCAATATTCCCAGAACCTCTATCTTCAAAATTATGGTGTGAACTTCCATAATTTGAGTATCCTATCCGTTCATACCTATCATTTCCACCACTATCAACAAATACTCCAACAGAATTTGCTCTACCCATTCCATTGCCGCCATCAACGCTATAAGTATCATTCCCACCACGGTCTACAAGAAAACCTACTCCCCAATCATGTCCAGCTCCTTGTCCTGGCCCTCTTTTTGAGAAATAATGATCATCGCCAGACTCGTCATAAAGAAAGCCAACTGACAAATGTATTCCACTGCCTTGAGGATACCATGCTGAATTGTAAAAGTCGTTTCCTTCTAAATCTATTAATATTCCCATTGCATACCAATATGATACTCCTTGTGAGAATACTCCCCCATTATATTTGTCATTTCCGCTTTCATCAAATAATAATCCTATTCCACCTGCTATACTAGGTCTTAGACCAAAACCAAAACCTTGAGCCATTGCATAATAATCACTTTGATCTCGGAGACTATCAGTCCATTTCCCACCCGCATGATAACAATCATTGTTCCATATTCCATCTTTTAAATCAATTAACGCACCAAAACCAAGCGTTCCACCCATTCCTTGCGTAAACATAGTGCCATAATAATAGTCATTACCTCCTATATTTACAACTATACCCACACCCAAATGGCCAGAACCTAATGATCTTGAGCCTACTATATAGCTATCCCAACCTTGAAAATCTATAGAAATCATACTTCCAAGATTTCCTGAAAAAGCTAAATCTCCTCCAAAATAATGGTCATTTCCGCCACCATCAAAATGAAATATATTTCCAAATAACGCATTAAAAAATTGACCAAATTGTGCATTGCGGTATATATCATCACCTGATTGGTCTATTATCGCCAAAAATGGGCGATGCATATCAGTTGACATATTTAATGTATATGTGTCATTACCACCCGGGTCAAAGATAAATACATAATCATCATCGAGCGATTGCGAGCTTCCATAAACATCATTTCCAGTTGTTCCTACAATCATCATACCGAATTTTGACTTGTATCTCACTGGCTTATTGAAAGAAATATTTGAAAAAAGATTACCTACTATTTCTTTATCAGAATGAAGACGGTTTTGATAAAATTTTTCCATCCCAGCATAGAAGTATCTACCAGATAAAACGAGGGATGTAAAATCAATTTTATTTATTAAGTCTATGTGAAATTGTAGATAATTTTCTATCTCTGGTAAATCAATAATCTCATTTATAAAGTCATAACTTTCTGCATCTTCACTACCACCAACAGTGTTTGAATAGAGAAATTTTCTTATATATTCAATTTCTTCAGGCGTCAAGTTCTGAAAGCTTTGTTTTAGATAATTTTGCGACATTTCATATACAAATTCTGCATATTTCATTATTTCGCGGGGTCTTCTTATGTTTGAAAATCTTAAATCTAATTCATCTAGATATGTTTGCTCTAAATAAATATCATTTCCATTTTCCATTGACTCGCTTAAATAATTTTTATACACAATATCTGTGATATAATTATAAAAACTGGCAAATTCTCTTTTCAACACCTCTTCTTTTATTTCAGCTACAAATTCTGGAAATGCCCAAGGCGTATCAAGGCAAGTCTGCATTATAGGTATCGTAAATGCAGACGGAGACCAACTTTTTGCAAAATTCACATCATCCAATGTCATACCGACACTTTCCATCATTTCAGCTATAGCTGACATTTCGTATTTATCAATAACACAATATAACATGGTGTTAACAGATAGAAACAAAATCAATACTAAAAAAAAGTATTTCATAATTACCTCTTTTATTTTTTTGTGCGACATTATTGCATTGCCTAACCCTGCAATAGTTTTAATGTCCAATGAAACCACTATATAATTCCATTTTTTTCAAAGGGTTTATTTTGTCAACATTCATTATGTTATCAGTCTTCAAAATGCCTCTCATAGAAATTTTTCCAGACTGTAATTGAAATTTCTCATCTCCTTATTATCGCTATGTATATTTAGGTAAAAATGATATTCAGTCAATAACCTTGACAAAAAAGTTAAAAAAAAAATATTGGATAAAAAAAAATATATTTTCATGATTATAGATACTAAATATGGGAGGAAATTCTGAACATAAACACTTTAAAAAGGCATTTTGGTATAGCTGAGACATTGCAAAGTTTTTTAGGAGAGGTTCGTAAAGGTGATATTTCACTTGCATTAAAAATCATTGAACCATTAATAAAAACCCTTGATGATGAAATAACATCTCAAAAGGAAGACAAAAACAGTGTTTATAAATATTTTAATAATGCACTTGAAGAAAAAATTCTTAAATTGAAATATTCTACTCCAAAAGAAATAAAACATTTAAAAGAAGATTTTGTTTCTGCTTACAGCCTTTACGGAAAATTATTAATAAAAATTGACGAATTTCATAAAGCAAAAGATGCCTTGAACAAAGCTTATGACTTAAATCCTGTGAATGTAGATGTCATTTTAGCTATGTGTGAATTCTATAAGGTTTTGATGATGAAAGACTTAGAATCTTCACTTGAAAAAAATAATGAAAAATTTCTACTCTATAAAAATGAATTAAAAAAATTTTGTTTTAAAGGTTTAGATTTCTGTTATTCAAAGCAAAAGATAGCAGCTTTTTATAGATTTCTGGCTTGGTCACTTTATGAAGATAAGATTTATGAAACTGCTTACACTTTGTTATATTACTCTCAAGAATTTGATCCCGATGACAAAAGTATGGAGACTATTTATCAAGAACTCTATTATAGAGTTCCACAATTATTCAAGGATAATGACCAAAAAACATTGGAGAATTGTTTTGAAAAATATAATTCAGTGTTATTAGGAGGAAGTCAATTAGTAGTCGCTGCAATAAATCTGCTTTGTCAAGAGGCATTAGAAGCAAACAACATAGAATTTGCTCAAAGTCTTATGCAAAGAAGATATAATCTGACTGGAGAAATAGAACTCTCTGAAGAAGAAATAAATATAGATGGTTTTATTAAAAGAAATATTGATACCATTATCGAAAGCACTATATATAAATTTAGTTTAGGTAGTTTTAATGATGCTATAAACTTAATAGAGCCATTGATCAAAAAAATAGAAAAATTAAATAAATATAGAGATATTTCTACTACAAGGTATTTAAAATTTAAAAACATCTTAGAAGAAAGAATATATCATACTATATTCAGACCCGTAAAAAAAATAATCAACATTCCTGAGGATTATCCAACTGCATATCGCTATTTTGCAAAAATATTAATTGAATTTAAAGAGATTGACCGCGCCAAAGATTGCTTAGAAAAGGCTTTAGTATTTAACCCCATCAATGCTGATATATTACTTGATATAAATAACTTTAACTTATCTCAAAAAGAAAATCAAGAAAAACAAATCATTTTATCAAATATAATTCCACAAGAAGTTGACCCTAACATACTTTGTCTAAAGTCAGCATCAAATAGTAAAGATATAGCTCAAGCTTATCAAAATCTTGCAAATATTTTTAAAGCTTTAGATAAAAACATCTTAGTTATTGTTTTGTTATCTCAATGTTTACTGTATGACCCTGAAAATAATGATGTCGAAATGGAATTACAGTTATTGAAACATACCTATAAAAAAGAAATTGATGCTTCAGGCAATATCAATACAATCTACTGGTTAAATCAAAATCAAATCCCTATTTGTCCTGAACAATATTTAATTTGTAATGCTTTTTCTTTATACAGAAAGGCTCAAGAAAAAAAAGATTTTGAACTTGAGGAGATATATAAAGATATTTTATGGGATAATGTAAGATATGATTCTGAGTTAAATACTACTTTTAGAGCCTTACCATTGCTTGGGGTTGGTAACGATGTTTTGTATTTTTCAGCGAGGACAAATGTTAAAATTGATAAGATTGACACAGATACTATCATAGGTTTATTTAGATATAAAAATATTTCAATTAGTAAATATAATTCTATCATGAGCATCTTCATAGAATTGATAGTGGTAGCACAAAAAAGAGGAGATATGGATACATATAAAAAATATATAAATATATATGAAGAAATAATGCAGATTATTGATATGGCGAGGTTTTAAGCAAATAACAAATTATTTATAAACCTCAAATGAAGTTTTTAAGTATATAAATATCTAAAAATATCCTTAAAATTTAAAAAACCTTTATTTTCTTTTGCATATTTTGCTGCCATCAATGCTCCTAAAGCGAAACCGCGTCTATTTTTTGCATTGTGAACGAGTTTGATTTCGTCAAAATCTGAATCGAAGCCTATCTCGTGGTAACCAACAATATTTCCTGCTCTGATAGACGAAAATGAGAATTCATTTGCTTTTAATGTTTTATTATTCAGATCATAAATTGCTTTATCTTTTGAGGAATTATTTTCAAGGATTATATCAGCCAAGACTTTTGCAGTGCCAGAAGGGGAGTCTATTTTGCCTCTGTGATGAGATTCAAACCCATATACATCATATAAATTTGTGTTGTTGATTAGTTTTGCACTCTCTTCCACAATTTTATACATCAAATTCATTCCAATAGAAAAATTTGCTCCATAAATCAGACTATGTTTTTCGGGATTATATAGTCTTTCCAATTCTTTTACCCTGTGAAACCAACCTGTAGTCCCAGTAACTACAGGAATATTGAGGTCTAAAAGCATTTTAACATTATCATAACCACTTTCGGGATGCGTGAATTCTATAGCAACATCAATATTATCAAAATCTATTCTGTCCAAAGAACAATATTCAGGAATATTAGGGTCATAAATTGCTACAATATCACCAGTTATATAATGAGCATTTTCACTTATTATTTTGCCCATTTTTCCAAAACCTACTAAAAATAAATTGATAGTTGTCTTTTTTACAACATTCTGAGTAGGAAAAAGAATTACTTCTGTTTTAGGCATGATGAGCTTCCTTGGTTAGCCTTTTTATATTTTGGTCTTTAACTGCTTTGACAAAAGCTTTAAAGAGTTTGTGAGGTTTATCTGGTCTTGATTTAAATTCAGGGTGAAATTGAACTCCAACATAGAAAGGATGATCTGGAATTTCGATTATTTCTACAAGGTTCCCATCCGGGGAAACTCCGGAAACGAACAACCCATTTTTTTCTAAAATATCTCTATAATTATTGTTCAATTCGTATCTGTGTCTATGTCTTTCAGATATAATGTCTTCATTATAAATATTTTGGATTTTTGAACCTTTTTTTAACACACAGTCATAAGCTCCAAGACGCATAGTGCCTGCGTAAGTTTTACCCTTAATATCGGAGAGAATCTTTGAATTTTTAGACACATTAGTGGTCTTTTCCAATTCTCTGTCCATTAAGTCAATAACAGGATTTTTGCAGTTCTTTTTAAACTCTGTTGAGCAAGCATCTTCCAAACCGCAAACATTTGTCGCAAACTCAATCACTGACACCTGCATTCCAAGACAAATCCCCAATAAAGGTATTTGATTTTCTCTCACATATTGTATGATTTTCATTTTTCCATCAATACCTCTTGAACCAAATCCACCCGGTATCAACACTCCATCAGCTTTTTTAAACATTTTATGATAGTCATCCGTTTTATATTTTTTTTCTGAGTCTATGTTCATTATATTTATTTTTATTTTATTCCACGCAGCTGCATGTTTTAATGCTTCCTCAACGCTTTTATAGGCATCAGGATGTTCAACATATTTTCCACATAAAATGATAGTTGCTTCTGATTCTGGATTATTTTTATTGAAAACAAACTCGTCCCATACAGAAAAATCTACTGGTTTTATTGCCAATCCAAAATGATTACAGACTAGTTCATGAATACCCTCATTGTAAAAATTTTTAGGTATTTCATAAACACAATTTGAATCAACTGCTGGTTTTACATGAGTTTGGGGAACATTTGTAAAAAGTGCTATTTTATTTGTGATTTCTTCTGTAAATGGCTTTTCGGTTCTACATAAGATAATATCTGGTTGGATACCTATTTCTCTGAGTTTTATCGTTGAATGCTGAGTTGGTTTTGTTTTTAGTTCACCAGCTGCTTTCATGTAAGGCACATAAGTCAAAAATAAAAACATACTATTCTGAATACCTACATCCAGTCTAAACTGTCTGATAGCTTCTAAAAATGGTAAACTTTCAATATCACCAACTGTGCCTCCAATTTCTATTATTGCGATGTCTACTGCACTCTCTGACCCATTTTCTTTTACAGAACTAGGGGCATTAATCCCTATTTTATTGATCATAGATTTGATTTCATTGGTGATGTGAGGTATGACTTGGACTGTTTTACCTTCATATTCGCCTCTGCGTTCTTTTTGTATTACTCTATCATAAATCACTCCGCTTGTGGCATTAGAATCCTTCGTAGTAGAAACTCCAATAAATCTTTCATAATGACCAAGATCTAAATCAGTTTCCCCACCATCATCCGTCACATAAACCTCTCCGTGTTGGAAAGGACTCATCATACCCGGATCGACATTTAAATAAGGGTCTAATTTCTGAATACCCACAGAATAACCCATTCGATTTAATAAAAATCCAATAGATGCTGAAGCAATACCCTTTCCGAGAGAGGATAAAACTCCGCCAATTACAAAGATATATTTTGCCATTTTAATCTCCTTATGATGTTCTTAGCCGATATTTTTCATAAATCACAACTACTCAATACATTATAATCGTTTACTCCTAAAAGTCCAGCTTTTTCTGATAATGCTATCACTTGACCTTTTTGAGAGACTATAATAAGCGAAAGATTCCTATTTCTAACCATATCAAACAGACTATAATGAGTTTTGGGTTCGCTTGTTTTATTCAAACCTATGTTCAAAACTACGCTATCTGCATCATAAAATAGAATTGATTTCAATAAATTCAAGTTCGGTTGCTGAACATCAGTTTCGACATCGATAATTTTACCTTGCTCGATGATCAATTGTATATTTTTCCAATTATACTGTTCATGAAAAACATTATCACAGTAAAAAATGCCGTCTATGGAATCGATTTTTACCGCTTTTTGCCAGCATCCTGTAGGTAATGTCATGATATGTGTTTGATGAAATTCACCGCAATAAACTTTCGATTCCCCAAATAAAGTCATTTTCAATAATCTATTTTCGGTTGTTATGTTCCAATTTTCAGATAAATTCATCCTATTATCAAGGATATAACATCTTTTTTTCAAATCGAAATAATCTATATTTAATGATGAAAAATATCCTTTTTTCAGTAAATCATGGTCGATATCAAGATAATTTGCTAGCCCAATTGTAGGAAATCCGAGCAAAATGAGCTTTTTGTTGTTGTCTTCAAAGAGTTTTACAAAGTCTTTGGGTAAAATATTTAGTCTCTTGAATGATCTTTCGGGGATAGATCTATAAAAAATAGGATTGCTTCTCCAACTCAAGTCGATAAAAATCTCTGACATTGAAAGCCATTTGTTCAGCAATTCTGTTGATAGATTTTGATTGTCTTCAGTAACTTCTTCAAAAAATCTTTTGTGCATATTTTCTGTTGAAATGTCGATGATAGGCAATCCTTTTTTTTTTCTCACCACTATAGCTAATTCCTCGAGAAAAGGTATTTCTGCTAACGGTTCATTGAAATCATAAACATTGTGTATCTCAGCAGATATAGTAACTGCTTGATAAGGAGCAAGTTTAATAATATGATTTATTATTTTAAATGCTATTTCTGAATAATTCATTATTTTACCTCATTTTGGGAGATTAACTCATATTTCTCTAAAATCTTCTTTTATTAATTGCACTCTTGACAACGAAAAATTTTGAATTTCCAATATGTTACGAGTGATAAATTCAAATTTATCCTCATAATCACTAACAAAAAAATCATTATGATAGTTATTATCTCCATCTTTTCCCATTGTTTCTTCTGTTTTAATTATTTTTTTTAGTTCATTAGTTACTGCTTGCGCACTGTCAATCAACTGGATTGATTCACCACAAACATCCCGAATGATTTCCTTCAAAATAGGATAATGGGTGCAACCCAAGACTAATGTATCTATGCCTGCTTCTAAAATTTCCTTTAAATATATTTCTGCTACCTGCTTGGTTATGTGATGATCATGCCAACCTTCTTCCGCCAGAGGAACAAACAATGGACAAGCTTTTTCTATGATTTCTAAATTTTTGATTTTTTCAGATGATTTTTTATCAATCTCCTCAATAGTTTTTTTATATGCATGGCTTTTAACAGTTCCAACTGTCCCGATAATACCTATCTTTCCATTTTTTGTTGATTTGATTGCGGTTTCAGCACCCGCTTTAATCACCCCAATGACAGGAATCTTTGTTATCTTTTGTAAATCTGTTAGCGCAAATGCTGATGATGTATTACAAGCCACGACAATGACCTTCACATTTTTATTGATTAGAAATCGAGCGTTTTGTTTTGAATACTCAATCACAGTTTCTCTTGATTTAGTCCCATATGGCACACGAGCTGTATCTCCGAAATAAACAATGTCTTCATTTAAAAAACTTTGCCGTATTTCTTTAAAAACCGTTAAACCCCCGACACCAGAATCAAAAATGCCTATAGGTGATTTAGCTATCATTTAAAACCATCCAGAGTTTTGCCAATAATCTATTTAATCAATTCTAAAAAGAAATCTGAGTTCATCCTCTCTATCAATGCTATCGTCAAATCCAATGTAGCTTGAAAATCTTTCAAACTCAGCATTCCATTGTGACTATGAGCATATCTCACAGGGGCAGCTAATACAATGGTAGGAACACCAAGTCCGCTGACATGAATCTTTCCCGCATCTGTTCCACCAGATTTACGAACCGCCAATTGATATGGTATTTTTAATTCTTCTGCTACATCAATAGCAAAATTTACAAGATCTGGGTTGCAAATCATCGTAGGGTCTATCATCCTGATTTGAACTCCAGCATTCATTTTAGCTTGCATTTCCTCTTTGTTGGTGGGGAAATCATCTCCGGGAGAGCCTTCAAGAACTATTGCGATATCTGGTTTGATTAATTGGGATATTGTCTGAGCACCACGCGTCCCTACTTCTTCTTGAACTGAACCAGCACAGAAGATTGTATTAGGATGATTTTTGTCTTTAAAATGTTTTCCAGTTGCGATTGCTATTGCAATTCCTACCCTATCATCAAAGGCTTTAGAAATCATGATATTTTTCTTTTCTATCAGAGCATAATGTGGGACAGGAACTATGAAATCTCCTTTCCTTATCTTGAAAATTTCTCTCACTTCTTCAGGGCTTTCTGCACCGATGTCAATATACATGTCATCAATACTAAGCTTTCCTGATGTATCTTTTAAATGATGAACAGGAACAGAGCCTATCAAACCAATGATTTTTTCACCTTCTCTATTGATGATTTCTACAGGAGAGGACATTAGGGTTCGTGGATCCCAACCACCAAGATTAGTAAATTTTATCAGACCTTTGCTTGAAACACTATGAACCATAAATCCAATTTCATCCAAATGCCCAACTACCAGTATGTTTGGAGAACAACTAGTGCCTTTAAACTCAAAAGCTACAGAGCCAAGATTATCTTTTAACATATTGTCAGATATATCTTTTAACTCGTTTTCCATAAATTTTCTAACAGGTTTTTCATTACCTGAAACACCTGACAATAGCGTCAAATCCTTTAGTAATTTTGTATACTCCATTATTACCTCACAAAAAAATATCTTTTTACACCAATAAATATAGTATAGCTTATATGTCAAGAATTTTTGAAAAAAGTGGGTTTAGGTATTCGTGAGGTAGTCAGAGAACTAAAATATTATGTACTAGAAAAAAAGATTTTTTGTACCCCAATTTGCTTGGAGGATAATCTCCATTCTCCATTCTCCATTATCCATTATCCATTATCCATTTTCCATTATCCATTTTCCATTATCCATTACTTCAGCAACACCATCCTCTTTGTCTCAGTAAACTCATCTGTGCTCATTCTATACAGATATACACCACTACCAACTGTTCTGCCATTCTCATCGCGTCCATTCCAGACAACGACATGTCTGCCCATTTCATAAAACTCATTCACAAGGGACAACACTTTTTGACCTCTGATATTGTATATTTCTATATTTACATGTCCAGATGATGCCATGGAAAACGCTATATTGGTATCTGGATTGAAGGGATTGGGAAAATTCCAAAGTTCGTAATTATATACCATTGGAAGATTTTCCTCATCCTCTATAGCTGGTTGAGGACTGTCATCTGGTCCGTTATATGTCGCACCCGGTGCTATATAGATATTGTTAGTGTTTTGTGTATTAAGTTCATAATGGGTTATATTCAAGGTGCTGGTTTGTAACAAATTTAATCTCGAAATAGAGCAAAAATCAATATAATTTGGTGTTTCTGTATTTCCGGTAAAATTGTATTCAAGGCTATTATTAAGCAAATCATTGTAAAGCGAGATATGACCATTGTCGAGATTGATACTGGTTTCATTGATAGTCAATGTATTAATAAACCTCAAATCAATATTTTTGAAAGTCAATGAACCATAAACATCGCTAAACAGAACTGGTTCATAAAATATCACATTCACAGAACTACTGGGGTTTATTTTTATACTTTCGATAGTTATCGATTTTCCGTAGAGATTGATAGGCTCAGTAATCTCATACCATGTATCTAAATAATGTAAGTGAAAATCTTGAGTGAGATATATCGTCCCACCATCTTCCACTAGATTTATGGCATCTTGTAAGCCATAAGGAGTTTGAGCATAAACGATATAGACAAAAGGTTCACCTACAAAGGTAAATGAAATACTATCATCATTCGATCTCGATCCACTAGTGTGATTGATTCTTATGTTTAAACCTGAAAAGCTACCATTGGATAAAAAAGCGCTTGGGTTTGTATCATCTTTGAAAACAAGTAAACTATCGGCATTAAAAGCAGCACCTAAAATATTGCCTGTTTGTAATATATCATTTACGAACATACCATAAGGTCTATATAGATATAGATCAAAAGGTGTCCCATTCACGCTTGTAGACCCAAACAAATTACCGCTATATATTTCATCTGTTTCAGGTTTTGTTTTTACATCTTCATTTACTCTATAAATCAATAAGCCAGAATCAGGTAAACTACCATCTGATACAGCATTTGAAGTTTTAAGTCGGTTTTCTATGATAAAATATTCATTTTCGACATTAGGTATATTTATTCTGATAGCTATAGTATCTCCCAAAGTAAATACATCTCTCATAAGAGGTTTTATTGTATAGGTTGCACCAACAACTGGTGTAATAGTAGGGATATTAAAATCTTTTAACCAATTTGTGTATTTATGCTTTATATATGCTGACATTGATGGAGGAGATACAAAATATCCAGATATCCAATCAGACATTATGTCCCATGGGCCTACGGGATGAGAGTAAGAGTGAAGTTCTGAATACAATTCTGGAAATCCAAGCTCGTGTCCAAACTCGTGTGCCAAGATATAATTACCAATAAATTCATCTAAAACGACATTCTCATAATGTAAAATAAAGCTATCGAGTTTCTTGCCATTGATCATAGGTTTAGCCAATTTGGGATGATTTATATTTAAATAATTATGAAAATTGGTAATATGATAACCATAAAGAGTGTCGTTAGGATATCCTAAATCTCCTCTCAAAACTATTGTAACATTGTTAACAACACTTAGATTATTTAAAAAATCACTGACTGCATTGAGTATCAATGAAACTAAAATAGCTTCTTTTTTCCGTTTTAGTTCAATATCACTTTCCAAAAAATAATCAGATGAAATATCTGGTATAAAATAGGAAGCAAACACAGGAGTTATTGACAGATTTGTATAAGATACAGCATAATAATAATCCATAAGATAATAAAATTTTGTTTTTATTTCTTGAGGAATATCTTGATCTTCTTGATCATTAAACCTTATATACATAACAACAGATATTATTTCGTCTTCTGTAGGACATTCAACACTTGTAGTATCACTTTGGATTGTATGATTTAACAAATTGTTATTAATTTTCCTACTGCCATATCTATTGAATTCTTTAATAGATTCTCTTCGTCTTCTATTTAGTTCATCTGCTCTCTCTATGGATAATCTTATGTCTTTATCCAATCCAAGCATTTCTGGATCGTAGAGATGAATAGGCTTACCAGTCGAGCTTAATTGCCCAAGTGAGTCTTGATATGCCCAGCAATAGTATTGTGAATCTTCATCTAAAACTATAGTGAAACCGTTTTTTCTGAGAAATTCATCTCCTAGATTTCTACTATCGCTCATTACGTATTCAAACTCAATTAGAGTCCCATCCGGTTGTGTTCTTGAAAAAAGAGCAACTAATTCCTTAAGTTCTTCATTTACCCACATATTATCTAGTACAATTTCGGGATAAACTTCCGTATCCCTTGATGCCAGCAAGATGGTCATCATAATTAAAATCATAGCTAAAGCTACGATTTGTCTGATTTTACAATTTTGGATTTTCATATTTAGCTCCTTGTTATTTATTTTTTATTTACTTTTTGCCATTTATTTTATTAAACAATATTTGTCAAGATTTATTTTATATTACAAATATGATGTAATCTGTAATTTGCTATAAGATACGGCTTGATAATATTCATTTAATGCATCAAATTTCATTACATATTCATCTGTAGGAAACTCATGAGGTCCTTGATCATCAAGACTAATATAGATAACAATAGATTGAACTTCGCCATTTGTAGGACATCTATTGGGTGTATTTCTCATGTTTATTATAGTCCTAGGTCTTTGTCGCACGCCCGGAAGATCTGACTCTATAAATGCTTCTAATATCTCTTGAATTATTTTTATTGTAACCTCTTCAGAGTATCTTATATCTTTTTCAAACCCAAGTTCTTCTGGATCATATAGATGTGCAGGATATTCTGTAGCCCTTAAACGTCCTGTTTCATCTTGATATGCCCAACACCAAGAACGAATATTACGATCATATTGAAGCGTGTACCCGTTAATTCTGTAAAAATGGGTGGGATTATTGAATCCACCACGGACTCGCTCAACTTTGAGAATAGTTCCATCTGCTTGAGTTAATTCCCAATCCATAATAATCTCTCTTTCATTCCATGTTCTTTTTGGTTCATTTTCTTGAAAAACAACAGAATTGGAATTTACTGATAGCGATGCCAGCAAGATGGTCATCATAATTAAAATCATAGCTAATACTACGATATGTCTGATTTTACAATTTTGAAATTTCATTTTTAGCTCCTTGTTTTTTATTTTTTATTTATTTTTTGCCATTTATTTTATCAATCTATAATTTGTCAAGATTTTTTTTTATTAATATGGTGTGATATTTAATTTCCCATAAGACACATCATGAACGGCCAAACTTACATAATATAAAAACATACTCCGTAGGAGTCGTGGCTTGGTAGAAAAAGTGACACCCTCCCCAACATCGTTATTCTGTTAGGAATAATGCAAAAATTATTTCGTAATTCTGCAAATAATCTCTTATACCGCTACTAAGAAAAATATCATTTATATTTTTATTTCTGTACCACCGACTTTGTTTTCCATTTTCCACCTCTATAGCGAGAATAAGCGAGTAAAAAACCAACTACCCAGGATATTGGAGCACCCCACCAGATACCTCTGCTGCCGAGACCTTCCCAAGCGTGCAATTCATATCCCAAAAAGCTCACACCTTTCCAACCTTGAGACAAAATTATTGCCACTGGTATCCTGACACACCACAAGGCTATCATTGTATTTAACATCGGTGCAGTTGCATCGCCAGCTCCTCTTAATACTCCGTTGGTCATAAACATAGCAGAGACAAAGATATAAAACATACTGCATGTCATCAAGAATTGAGTGCCTACCAATTGAACAGCAGGATCAGGTGTAAAAAATGAGACTAAAGGCATTCCGAGTGTAAGAAATATAAGTCCTAAAATAAAAGATATTCCACAGGATATAGATAGTGCTGCTTTATACCCTTTTTTTATTCTGTCTATTTTTCCTGCCCCCACGTTTTGTCCGACAAAATTTGTTAAAGCTATAGAAATATTCATTGCAGGCATCATAGCAAAAGAATCTATACGAATAGCTACAGCAAAACCAGCCACAGTTTCTGTCCCAAAACCACCTACAATAGAGGTCAGAGCCACTGCACTTAGAGCTACAATGGTCTGCTGAACGCCGGCTGGAAAACCTATTTTAACGCTTTTTCTGAAGATTTCTTTATCAAATTCGAGGTTTATAAATTTTATATTGATAAAATCATGTTTTTTATTAAGCCATATTATCATCCCCAAGAAAGATACACCTTGCGAAATCACAGTGGCTATTGAAACTCCTGCTATTCCCCATTTAAAAACAAGCACAAAGAGCAAGTCGAGCAAAATGTTCAAGATGGTCGTAACCATCAAAAAATACAAAGGTGTCTTGGAATCACCTAAACCTCTTAAGATAGAACTCATTCCGTTATATCCAAACATGAATATCACACCTGCTATCAGTATTCTAAAGTATACAGCAGCATCAGTAACCACCTCTTGAGGAAAATTCATCCAGATAAATATCTTTTCAGAGAAAAAATAACCAAATATTCCTACTATAAGTCCAGATGTAATCACAAAAATCATCATTGTGTCGATAGCTTGTTTGACACGATGCATATCCTTGGCTCCGTAATACTGAGAAATAACTACGGACATACCCATTGTTAAGCCCATAATCATCGATATTAACACAAATATTACCGGAAATGAAGCCCCTACTGCTGCCAGTGAGCTATTACCCAAAAACTGTCCCACAATGACACTATCTACAACATTGTATAATTGTTGAAAAACACTACCTAAGAGCATAGGCATTGAAAATTTCAAAATGTGATTAAATACACTGCCTTCTGTTAAATCTTTCATAAAATCCCTTTGTTTGTAGTGATGATTAACTAATACTATACTTGGAACAATGGAGTATTCTCATATTGAGACGAAACAAGTAAATCCAACTTTGCTTGCATTGTGTCTAACATATTTTTCATTTGTGAATATGCTAAATCTGGGGTATTGTTTATCTCACTGAGGTGAGCAAGGATAATTCTTTCATGCTGATCACCTAAAACCTCTTCCACCAGATTTGTAGCCTGTTCGTTTGATAAATGTCCTGATTTGCTTAATATTCTTTGTTTTAAATACCATTCATAAGGACCATCTCTGAGCATTTTCACATCATGATTTGATTCGAGGACGATTGTTGTAGCCTTTTTTAGATTAACTTTTAATAAATTATGGGCAAAACCCATATCAGTAGCTATTAAAAGTTGTCTTTTGTCGTCATCAACAGGGTGAATTAAAAAATTACAACTATCAATAGCATCATGAGGTGAATTAAATGGATGAATTATCAGGCTACCAACCTGTATATAATTTCCGGTTTCAAAGAAAAATGGCTCTTGATTTATTTTCCCTATTTTTTTTTCAGAGTATATAAAAGTAGGATGTGAAATGTAAATTGGAGCAGCTGTTTTTCTATGTAAAATTCCGGCTCCTCCAACATGATCTGAATGTTCATGACTGATAAATATTCCATCAAGTTTTAAACAATCAAGACCTAAATCTGTTAAACATTTAGAGAAATATTTAAATGATATACCGGCATCTATGACTATTTGAGTGTGTCCGTTCTTTACAAAGACACAATTTCCTTTACTTCCGCTGGTGATGACGCTAGTTTGAAACATTACCCTAAATAAATATATCTATTATTCAGTTTATCATATTCTGTCCATTGAGCTTTAGGATCTATCGCAGATTCCATCAACTGATGAGTGCCAATGGCTTGCGCATCCAGATTATCTGCAAAATGCAATATAACTGCTTCAAGGGTTTGTGGCACTTTTACAGCACCTTTTTCAAGTTCGCCATGATGAGAAATAATCAAATGTCTCAATTTCATCAGCAAATTTGCTGGAAAAAGATTTATTTCATTTGCTTTATTGGCTACAAACTGATCTCCTAGAACTATATGCCCTATTAGTCTGCCTTCATCACTAAATTCAATCGACGGTAGAGTAGTATATTCAAAAACCTTTCCGATGTCATGCAAGATAGCGCCTGCAATGAGTATATCCCGATTAACTGGATACATTTTACTCACAAAATCACAGATTTTCATCACACTCACTGTATGTTCTATAAGACCGCCTACATAATTGTGATGCCAAGACTTTGCTGCTGGACAATAGCTAAATTTCATCCACATTTCTTTATCATCGAAAATAATTGATAATAATTTCTTTATATTTTCCTCAGAAATACTATCAATCATGCTAAAAAAGTCTTTTGATAGCTGATTGACATCCTTTTTTGTTTTTTGTATATAGTCCTCTAATTCATACTCGTTTTCATTTGCTTTTCTTATTTTTTTTACATTGAGCTGGATTTGCTCTTTATAATTTGTCACTAAAGCTCGGACCTTGACTACATCTTTTTCAGCATATCCGTCCATACTTGAAAGTGCGTTATTCCAAACATTTCCTGATATATGTCCTGATTTGTCTACGAAATCAAGCCTGATATAATAATCTTTTTTTCCTTCTCTCAATTCTTTCTTTGTCAGCAAAAGAAATATATCTATTTCTTGATTTAGATATTGATAAACATCTTTAACTTCTATTTTATCCATATTTCCTCCAGTTTTTTTCGTTTATGATAATCAGAAAAAATAAATTTCTTTTGAAATATTTAATCTGCTTTATCAAACAACTATCTATTTCAAAATCATAAATCTCCTTGTATGACTCCTTTCTACACCACTTTCTGTCCAATTAACTCTCATAAAATATATACCGCTTGTATTGATATTCAATGAGTCAATTGATAAAGAATTTTCATACAAATCCCTTGATACTATTCTTTGCCCTCTTATGTTATATATAGAGATTCTCACATTTTGTTGCTCTTTTGAATTTAAAAAATCGATATTAAGAACATCAGTATGCTTAATTGGATTGGGATAAAGAAAGACCTCTGGAATAATCGAGATATTAGGGTTTATATTTTCAGGAAAATCTATATCTTCAAGTGAAAATATATCATGATAATATATTTCTTTGGTGGCTCTCCTATTGAACCAAACAAATACCTCTAAGTCATTATAACTATTGTCTGACAATAGATTTATGTTGTATACAGGAAAAGATAATATGAGTTTTAAACCACTATCTGATTTGGGTAAATTTAAAGTAAATCCGGGTATACCGTTAGTTATATATTGAGTAACAACCTTAACCTTTCTTCCGGATATGGTCAAAGGTTGAACAAAGGCTGCATTGAAGATTATATCGTTGTCTCGAATAACCAAAAGGTCTGTGTTTTCGTTCATTATGGTATATTCCATTACGAGATTTATTTCATCTTCAAGAAAAGCGTCAAAGCCATGAGTGGTTATAAATGTTCTATCTGACAGACTTTGAATGTAATTGTCATTAAATTTCGTAAAAAAATCCAAATCTGAGAAATTTGAATACTTGAGATAGCCATTGAAATAAGTATGCTGAAACCCCTGATGGAGATATTGCATATGTCTCTGATATGCTCCTAATGTATGCAAGGGGTCAACAGAGTTTGCGAAATAAAACAAAATATCAAGATTTTCTGACTCTGTGTGAGTATCAATAAAATCAAGAAGACTCTCATTGAAAGCGTCTGATGATAGTGTAAAGACTTCCAATAAACTTCGTTCTTTTTTATGCTCAAAGACATTTGTTATCGCAGAAGCTGAGCTTCTAAGAAAGGGGTGACCTTCATTATTGCATCCTGTTTGTATAGATATATCATATTGAGCAAATTCTTGCGGAAGGTCTATTCCTCGAAAATCAATCATATCTGAAGAATAAATCTGACCAGCTGGCATTTCTGAAGATATATTTACAGTTTCTGTTCTAATAAAATTATTCGTCGAATTACTGATAGAAAGCGAAACATAGACATCTTTTACACTTATTGATGAATTATTTCTTATATTAAAAGAAGGTAAAAATGGCTCATTATAACTTATAAAAGTTGGAACAGAAAAATCTAAAATGTCAATCATCAAAATTGGTCTATCAAAACTTCCCACTAAATGAAATAATAAATCCGCTTCAAAACCATTGTTTCTCATGTTTCTAAAAATACCACTCGTAGGTCCAAATCGGTCAAAAAAATAACTGTGATTCCCACCACCTAAAGATGCTGAAACACCTATATCAGTGATATTATCTGGAAATCCAAGAACTATCCATGAATTTGTTATAGATATTTCTGTCTCAAAAGGTATAGTATTCCAGCCAGCTATGAGATTTATGGTAGTATTAAATAATATTGTTCCGGGCTGTGTTACTATTATATCATGCTGAGGAATAACATTTTCATGTAAAGCTATGCTCACAGCAGAAATAGATTGAGGCATAAAAATACTGATGGCATTTGCAAAGAATACAACATCAACAGAATCGGCTGGAGGAAAACTAATCATATCATTAATAATAAAATTTACAGCCCATCTGTCTGTTCCATAAAACAATAAATCATCAGTATAAGAATGATGATATAAATCTATCCCACTTCTTATTGTCTGTCTGACATCTTGCGAGCTACTACTAGTAAACCAAATATATTCACTGATGCCATCATTTAACCATTGGGTTACCCCCAAAATACTCCCTATACAAATAAAAATCATCAAAATAACAATAAATAATCTCATTATCTGCTCCTATTCCTAAAAAGACGGATTTATCTATCCAGTTTCTTATTTATTTAATTAAATACATTTTAATATTTTTATTAAAAAAAATAGCCTATCTCCTTTTTCTATAAAAGATTGCGAATTAAATAAAATACTCATAATCAGACTTTATTTTACTTTTATGACATTTTTAAAAAATAACTTTTTTTGTCAACTATTTTATCATTTTGAAAAGCACTACATTATTTACATCCCCTATCTAATACTATTCTATATTTAAAATGTAATTCGATCTTTCCAGTTCGAGTATATTTCAATCTTCAGATGGAAATCTGAAGTCACATTCTTTACGAGTAACAGTATTATTCATCTTGTTTTTCATAAACAAGAAATTGATATTTTATATTTTCTTTCGTCTCAAAAATTTCACTTTCTTCTATCAAGCCCCATGAAGGATTATTACTGAAAGGTGGGATGTGTTTATCAGCTTTAAATTTGTGATAAATCTTAGTGACATAAGCTTTTTTACAATAAGGTATAAAGAGTTTATAAATCATTTCACCACCAATAATAAAAACCTCTTTATCACTTGATTTTACTATGCTCAGGACTTCATTTACATCATGACAGATGATTGTTTTGAAAACTGGAATCTCAACATCTTTTTCTGGAGGCAGAAGGGATGCTGTCGTAACTGTATATTTTTTATCTTTTGATAAAACTATATTAGTTCTGTTTTTCAATGGTCTTTGACCTGGTAAGGACTCAAAAGTCTTTCTACCCATCACGACTATATTTCCCATTGTCTTATTTTTAAAATATTTCATGTCCTCACTAATTCTTATCAATAGGTCATTTTTGTATCCAATTGCCCAATTTTCATCAACTGCAACTATGATATTCATATTATTATCCTCAATTCTTAATTCCTTTCAAAGTCCACCCTACTGCATCCACAATCTTCACTTTTACAAACTGATTAATTAGACTTTCATTACCATCAAAAACCGTTATTTTAAAATCTCTTGTTTTACCAGACATTTCATTTGAGTTCCTTTTACTTTTACATTCTACATAGACTTCTTGGATACTACCTATCTTTTTCTTGTATTTTGCAGTAGTGATTTCTGTCTGTTGGTCGATGAGGTTTTGTAGTCTATACAAACGAGTAGTTTCAGGGATAGAGTCTTCAAAATCTGCTGCCTTTGTCCCTGTTCTCTCTGAATATTTAAACATATAAGCAAAATCAAATTGTATCTCTTTCATGATGTTTAAAGTATCGAGATATTGCTCTTCTGTTTCGCTAGGAAAACCTGCGATTACATCGGTAGTTATTGCTATATCTGGCATAGCTTTTCTTAATTTATTTATCAAATTTAGGTAATGTTCAGCAGTGTATTTTCTATTCATTTTATTTAAAATTTCGTTATTTCCAGATTGTAGCGGTAGATGTATATGCTCACAAACCTTTTCGTAAGTAGCCATTGTCTCAATAAGTTTATCTGAAAGATCTTTGGGATGGGAGGTGACAAATCTGATTCTGCGGATACTATCTATCTCATTTGCTTTTTGTAATAAATCAGGAAAATCATTGTTTTCAAAGGAATAAGAATTAACATTTTGCCCTAAAAGTGTGACCTCAAATGATTTGTTTTGTCCTGCAAGCTCTATCTCAGAAAGTATCTCTTTTATAGGGCGACTTCTCTCTCTCCCTCTTGTAAAAGGGACAATACAATAAGTGCAAAAATTGTTACAACCTCTCATAATAGTGATAAATGCATTTAAAGGGTTTGACCGAGTAGGATAAAGGTCATTATAGATTTCTGCTTGATTTAGGGTAGTTTTTGATATAAAATCGTTATTGTTTAGGCAATCTTCTATTATTTCAGGTAATAAAGAGTATTGGTCTACTCCTACCACAAAATCAATTTTTTTATTTATCTTTTTTAACTCTTCTCCGAGCCTTTGAGCCATACATCCGACTATGCCTACAAGTAAATTATTTTGGTGGCTTTTTCGAGAGACTTCGCTCGTAATCCTGCCTATAACCCTTTTTTCTGCATTTTCTCGGACTGAACATGTATTAAAGATGATTATTTGGGCATCATCTATATTTTCTGTATGTGTCAAACCAGCATTATTCAATATCGATACAATCAATTCGCTGTCTGCTACATTCATTTGACAACCGTATGTTTCTATTATAAATTTCATATATTTTTTTCTTTTAATATCTGATATCATCTCGTTTTTAAGAGACTGTTATTCTTTTTTTCTGCCATAACTTTTAAATAAACCTATCTTTGTTTTATTTCAGATGCTCAATCTGTCTTCAAAACTCCAATATTAACGCCTTCATAATAAAAACTTAGTATATCTTTAAAGTCATGTCCTTGTAAAGCTCTTACAATAGAGCCTATTTGGCACATACCCACCCCGTGTCCATGTCCATTGCCAATAAATTTTACTTTTTCCCCCTCTCTTTGAATAAAAAAGAGACTCGATGGTAGGTCAAATCTATTTCTTAGCTCATATTGTCCTGTTATCAGGACATCATTTGAAGAGGATTTTATTAAAACTTCTTCTATTCTCATGGAGGAATTTATTACATTGATTGAAATCTCTGATATATTTCTGATTGAAAACATGTTTTCAAGCTCTTGAATAGTAAAATCTCGTTCCCAATTTATATGTCTTCGACTCCAACTCGGCATTAAATCTATGTGTATACAATAGTTATCAATTTTTGAACTCAAATAACTATGCTGTGTTACCCATAAATCACCAGAATTTTCACTAATACCACCGCAATGAGAGGAATAAACCGCTTCTATAGCCTCTGTATTTTCTGACATTAGTTCTACTACTGTTTCAATATCTCCAGACCAAATTGAAGGTGTTTGAATTTCAGATAAAAGTATCATACTTGCTGTATCATGAACAGTTTGAAGTGAAAGAGGAGTTTGCCCTGTCAGACCACGATAAACCTGACAATGTGTATTACTACACAAATCGTATCCATCTGCTCTATGTCTGCCGTTCCTTATATGCCTGACAGAGATAGTTCTTGTGGCTACTGCTTGGGCTTTTAAGGCTTCAACTGGTGCGTTTCCACCTATTTCTGCTACGATAACTCCTGCGACATAGTCTTCAAGATTTAGGCGATTTATGACCCTCACTTGATTGTTTTGAGTTAATAATAGCTTAAATTCACCCAAATATGAATTGTTATTCAAACTCAAATTGTTTTCCGCATAAACATAAACTATTTCTCCATACTCTTTATCATTTATAGATATGACTCTATTAGATGATTTTACTAATATAGTATTTGTTTCTATCGACTCAATCAAATCTCCTGATTGGATGTAAAACAACGAGCTTTCTGTTGTTATTGTCTGCTGAACATTGTCAGCAATATGAACTTCTATTATTATACCGCTATTTGAGTATATTGAAATAATAAAAATTAAAAAAGAGATAAATATAAGTTTTTTTTTCATACTTTTTCCTATTCTTTCAAAAATTGCTATTATAACTGGATATTTTATTATTCCAAAAATCAATCCTACCTCCTTTATTGCAAACATCACAATTTCTTCGATTGCTTGAAGAGAAAACCGCATAACGCAAGAAAAGCTGGAATAACAACACTACCAATAAAGAACCCGAGAAGAAAAGAAAATACAACAAAGTTCACTTTTAGGTCTCTCTCTGATCCTGAAACATTTATGACAACAAGATAACCAGTTCTCATAAGATAAATAACAGCTATAGCACAAGAAGCTGCTAGAGAGATACTAAATGCTTGGTTGTATTTAGCTTTGATAGCTCTATAAATCTGTGCAATTATTTCTTCTATTCGGTCAATTTTAGGACAATTCATAAAGTTTCTTATCTTAATATTATTTATATTTATCGTTTTATGAAAAGCTTTGCTCACATCCAAATTCAAATCTAATAATCTCTTCGATTTATCTGTAGTTACTTCTATTCTTATACTTTAGATTTTTCATAAAGGTGTTTTATCTGTGTTTCTATCTCTTTGTCATCTATCTTTTTGTAGAGTGGTTCGAAATCACCAATTATATACTGTTCAGGTGTGTTTTGAATTTCTGACCATAACAATGGATGGTTCGTACTACTTCCCGCTATTACTCTTAATCCCCCCTTAATTCCCTCTTGTAAAGGAAGGCAAAGATTCATCATCTCTCTCATTTTGAGCATACTTTTAGGCATGATAGGATAAAAAACAATGCTGATGATTCTGAGAAGTTCAGCACAATGAAATAATATTTCTTCTGCTTGTTTCGGGTTTTCTTTAACTACTACCCAAGGCTTTTGTTCATCGAAATATTTATTACCTTCTCTTGCGAGATCAATGGTGAGTTTTATAGCTTTTCTGACTTTGAATTCAGCATAAGCTGTATGTATTTCATCTACAAACTCACTCCATTGTGTAAATCCAATCTCCGATTGGCTTGATGAATCGTAAACAGGAAATCTCAAAACACCATCAAAATTCTTTTTAGCAAAAGCAAAAACCCTATTTGCAAGATTCCCAAGCACATTGGCGAGAGAATTGTTCACAAGATTTTGAAAATCCTTCCATGAAAAATCTGCATCTTTAGTTTCTGGAGCATTTGCAGCAAGAACGAACCTCAAAAGTTCACCATCAAAGTCTTTAACAAAATCTTCTACCCAGATAGCCCAGTCTCTGCTAGTAGATATTTTCTCCCCTTCGAGAGTCAAATACTCGTTTGCTGGTATATCCCAAGGCATTGTATATTCTTTTTCTTGTCCCATTAGCAAGGCAGGCCATATAATTGCATGAAAGGGGATATTATCTTTCCCAATAAAATGGACTAGTCTTGTATCTTTATCCAACCAATAATCCTGCCATTTTTTTTCAGATTTACCCAATTCAAGAGAGGGGGATTCTATTTTATTCATTTTCTCTGCCCACTCAATAGTCGATGATATATACCCTATCGGAGCGTCAAACCACACATACAAAACCTTGCTCTCTGCTTCTTTTAGTGGAACTGGCACTCCCCAGTCTATGTCCCTCGTGATTGATCTTTCGATGAGTCCCTCTTCTATCCAGCCAAGTATAAAATTTTTAACATTGTCTTTCCAATTTTCTTTAGTTTCGAGCCATATTTTGAGCTGGTCAGAAAAGGCTGGTAGATCGAGAAACCAATGAGTAGTATCTTTTATGATCGGAGTATTTCCGCATATTTTACAGATAGGGTTTATCAATAGATTTGCATCAATGAGCTTTCCACAGGCATCACATTGGTCACCTCTTGCACCTTGACTATGGCAATGGTGACATTCCCCTTCGACATATCTATCTGGTAAAAATCTTTTATCATGCTCACAATAGGCTTGTTTTGTTAGATGAGTATTTATCTTATTATTTTTCAATAGGTTTAAAAAGAACTCTTGAGAAAGCTGATGGTGTTGAGGTCTCGAAGTCCCTGAAAAATTGTCAAATTCGATAAAAACTGCATCAAAACTCTCTTTTATGCTTTTGTGATAAAAATCTACTATTTCTTGAGGGCTTTTTCCTTCAGCTTCTGCCTTAATTGAAATAGGTGCTCCATGCTCGTCTGTTCCGCAGATATAAATTACATCTTCTCCGCAGAGTTTCAAAAATCTTGTGTAAATATCAGCTGGTAAATAAGCTCCAGCAAGATGACCGACATGAAGTTTGCCATTTGCATAAGGTAAGGCACTTGTTATTATATATTTATTCATTTTTTATTCCTTTAAATATTTGCTTTTTATGTCTTTTAATACATTGAGACCATAAGGTTTATCTATGACTTCTTGAAAACCCATAGCTTGATACTTTGGTATATCTGACTTTACATACATCCCTGTAGCAAGGATTGGGATAAAATCTTTGTTTATTTTGAAAAGCTCATTTAGGATATCTACACCATTTGTATCAGGTAAATTGTAGTCAAGTATAGCTAATGCTATTTCATGTTGATTTTCTTGAAAACAGCTCATAGCCTCTTTTTTATTCATAGCGATGAATGCCTCAACATCAATAAGCTCTAACATTTCTTGAGCGACCTCGCAGATTACCTCTTCATCGTCTATTATCAATACTTTATTTTTCATAAATACTCCCTATTTAAATACTCTATTACTTTTTTTGCTTCTGTCTGCTCTATGATCAGTTGAACCCCAATACCTTGATTTTTTATTGAGATTGGTTTTTCACAGTTGTTTTTTATAAAGGAATACATCTTGCTTAAAAAAGTTATGTCTCTGTTAATCCTATATCCTAAAAGATTTATTACCGTAAATTCATCATTTTCTAAATTAAAAGTCAAATTATTGGTTGATAATTCTTCTATAAATTTCTCATTATACTTTTCCTCGATGAATACTCTCGCTTTATTTATCCAAAATGGTTCCGAAACACTTGTGTATACATCGATATCAAATATTTCGGTATTAAATATAGGTATATCTTTATTAGAAATAATAACATCAAAAATCCGTATATTTTCTTTTTGTGATATAGCTTTTATCATTGTTTTCTCTACATTTTCCATATTATTCTCTCCTTTGATTGTCGTGCCTTTCGTAGGGGCAAGCCTTGTGGCTGACAATTTTTCCTCGCTGGTATCTAAAGACTTATGTGATAAGCCGCTACAATGCGTTGATAGGAGCGATTTCACTTCAATCGGCATCTTATATTTATATGCAAATTCTACTGCTCTTGAGTGTAAAACCTTTGCTCCAGTGCAAGAAAGATAAAGCATTTCTTCAAAGCTCAATTCATCTATTTTTTTTGCTTCTGAAATAATGTTTGGATCCGCGTTATAAACTCCATCTACATCTGTAAATATCTCACATCTATCTGCTTGTAAAAAGCTCGCAAGAGCTACAGCTGTGGTGTCAGAACCTCCACGCCCTAAGGTAGTGATTTCTTTTTCGAGGCTTACACCTTGAAACCCTGCTACTATAACGATCCTACCCTTTTGTAATTCTTCTGATATACGAAAAGCATTTACTGTTAATATCTTTGCATTGCCGTGAGTATTATCTGTTACGATACCGCTCTGTGAACCTGTAAATGAGATAGATTGAATATTTAATTTTTGTAATGACAATGACAATAACGCCATTGTTATCCTTTCACCAGCAGTCAAGAGCATATCCATCTCTCTTTGATTGGGAGTTTTAGTGATTTCATAAGCTAATTTAAATAATGAATCTGTAGTTTTACCCATAGCTGAAACAACCACAACTATATCATCTCCTTTTTCTTTCTCAAAGGCGAGGTGTTCTGCTATTTTGGCAATTTTATCTATGGATTCTACTGAAGTTCCACCAAATTTCTTTACTACAATACCCATTTATTTTACCTTATTTTAGCTTATGAGGAAACCATTTTTATATTGTCTATCAATCTTGTCTTGCCAATCTTAACCGCAAGCAATATTCTTGTATCCTCATCAATATATTCAACCTCTTGAAATGTTTTATCATTGATAAAAGCAATATAATCTATTTCTCCATTATTTTCTATTATTAATTCTTTCATATATTTTTTGATAAATTCGACTTCATAAACTTTTTCATAATAAAAATTTTTAGCTATTAATAAAGATTTATATAAACATATTGCTCTTTTTCTTTCGCTAAATCCATTTTTATCAAAAGCTCTTTTTTCTATTGGTTCATGTTTTAAATATACATTACGAGAACTCATAGCTAATCCATCAGACTCTCTGATTATGGGACAACGAACTATCTTTGATGAAAAATTTAAATCTTTTATCATTTTTTCGAGTATAAAAACTTGCTGAAAATCTTTTTCTCCCATATACATTAGATTTGGTTGAACTATATTCAGCAATTTTAGTATGATTGTAGCTACACCTCGAAAATGACCCGGCCTTGTTTTTCCGCAATATAAATCGCTTAAAATTCCAATTTCTACAAAGCTGTTAAAATCTTTTGGAAAAATTTCTGAATTATCAGGACAAAAGACGATTATTTTGGATATCTGTTTTGTTGATAATTCTGTTGGTTGGTTATCTTGGTAAGATTTATTTTCTTTTTTTAATGTCTCTTGTAAAAGATACAGATCATTTATAAGATTTCTTGGATATTTATCAAAATCTTCATTTACACCAAATTGTAAAGGATTAACATATATACTCACAACTGTAACATCACACTCTTTCAAAGACTTCTTAACAAGACTTAAATGCCCTTGATGTAAATAACCCATTGTCGGAACAAATCCTATTTTTGAATTATTTTGCAAAGATTTAATTAAGACCTTCATCTGTGAAATGGTTTTTATCACCTGCAATAATTCATTTGTGGTGTCCATTTGATTTATCCTTTTATTTATATTCAAAAATTATTTTTCTCATGTAAGATTGTATTAGTTATTCAATTCTCTATATCAAAATCTTTGTTATTTTCCTTTACAACGATGATTTTGGGTTGATGTTCTGATATTTCATCTTCATTTAGTAGAGCGTAGGACACTATTATCACTTCATCATTTAAATGGACTAATCTCGCAGCTGCTCCATTTATTCCAATGATTCCAGAACCTCGCTCGCCTTCTATCACATAAGTTTCAAAACGATTTCCATTCTGGATATCAAAAATATCAACCTTTTCATACTCTAATAATCCGACTGCATCCATCATATTCTTATCGATGGTGATACTGCCTACATAATACAAATCCGTCTGAGTAATAACTGCTCTATGAATTTTACTCTTTAATATGCATCTCAACATTTTTTACTCCTCTAAAAAAAGTATTGAACCAATATTTTTAACTAAGCTTTTTTGTAAAGGAAAAATTGATTTTTCAAAAAATGATTAATCTCAGAAAAAAAGACCTTCTTCTGACCGAAATTGATGATGAGAGTTATTCTTCTATCTCGACAGCATGGTTTGATATAGAAATTGACGCAAATGAAGCCAATATTAATTTATTACCTTAAAACTCTACTTTACTCTGTGTTCTCAGTATCTGTGGTTTAATTTTTGAGACAATTGACGAGTTATTACGGACGAATATAATCAAACCCAATAAATCATTTTATAAAAATCTATGAATGAAATTTTTTTGTATGACTATCACCAGGTTTCATTATTTCATAAAACTCAAAGTCAAGCTCAATTAAACAGAAATCAGGGTCATCGGCACCATCATAATATTGGTCAAAGAAATAACAATAATATTCAGCATCTTGCCTTGCATCAGGATCAGAGCATATCTTCGCTTTGCCAGTCATCTTTATATGACCTTTATTACCGATTTCATCTTGTATAGGTAACAATACTTCACAGAGTTTATTACTCTTTATTTGAGCTACCTTTGAATCATTTGTAAAGGTTACAAAGAAAAATCTTCCTTTGTAAAAAAATAATACCATTGTTCGTATTTTAGGTTGTAAATCAAGTGTTGTTGCAAAATAAACATATTGATTTTCTGAGATATAAGAGTATATCTCTTTTATTGAGGACTGATCATTAAGTTTTGACATAATTTTATTATCCTTATAAATTATTATTGGGTGACAATAAAAAAAAGAAGCATAATTTGTCAATAGTAAAGTTGTTTTTGTCTTTTCTATCTTTTTTTAATGCTCTATATGAGTAGTTGCTACGATCTCATATTTATCCTTAATAATATTTTCAATTTCTGTCGCGATTTTATGCCCTTGCTCTATTGTCATTTCCTTATCTAATCTTATATGAAAGGTCATTTCTTTGTGGACTATATAGTCATGAATATGGAAATGGTGTGCTTTTAAGTCGTTTCCATATTTATTTTTTATTTCATTCATGATATCGGATTTTAGTTTTTCGGATGGTTCCTCACCTAAAAGTTTAGTTACTACTTCTTTGAGTATTTTAAACACTGCATAAAATATCATCAAACCGATTATGATGCCCAATACGCTGTCTATCCACCAAAACTTTTTGGCAAATAATATACCCACTAAAACTATAACTGAAGATAATGCATCCGAGCGATGATGCCAACCATCTGCCATAACACTCGAATTACCTGTTTTTCTGCCTATATAAAATGAGTATTGAGTCAAAGATTCCTTCACTATTATTGAAACTATTGTGACAATAATTGCGCTAAATCCATAAATTATGGTTTTCTCATTGTTAAATCGAGTTATAGAATTTTTTATGAAATCAAATGCTATTATTCCTAAAAACATCGCAATAGTTAGTGAGGCTATGTGTTCCCAACGACCATGACCAAATGGATGCTCTTTATCTGCTTTGCGGGAAGACAATTTTGATGCTATAACTACTATGACTGAGCTTAAAGAATCCGATAATGTATGCCACGCATCAGCTGCTAACGCAATAGAGCCTGTAATAACTGAAACCCACATTTTTGCGATAAATAACAAGCTATTGATGAGTATAGAAACCGTTCCTGCTATGTAGCCACCCTTTGTTTTATCCATTTGTTTACCTCCTGGCTTTTTTTACCCCTCTCCAAAAAATATATTAATTATATTTTACCTTACACATTGCTATGGCTTATGCTATGTTCCCCACACATTTAGGGGGGGAATTTGAAATCATTTTCCAGTTTTTTTCTCTCTCTTCCACCAAAAAAATTATTGAACTCAATTTGTCAAGTTTTATTTTCAAAAAACAACTTTACAAAAAATGCTATTTAAATTTTTTGGCATTTGGAGGATTTATGAATTTAAAGATTAATAACATAAATCACGAGTTTAATGTTGATAAAATATCTATTTCTGAAATACTTAAGATTTTGAATTATACTTTCCCTATTATTATTGTTAAACATGGGGAGAATATAATCCAACAATCAGACTTTGATAGTTATTATGTATGTGATAAAGCTGAAATTACTATTATGCATATATTTGCTGGTGGTTGAACTATAAATTTATCCCAATAGGAGGATTCAATATGAAATATCTTAAAGGAAATTCTGATCTTTGCACAGGATGTTTAGCTTGTGCTGACGCTTGTTCTGAATTGTTTTTCAAAGAAAAAAACATTCAGAAATCTTGTATCAGAATTAATCAAAATGACAACAAGAACAATATTATTGTTTGCAATCAATGTGGAAAATGTATGCCTTTGTGTCCTACACAAGCGCTGAGCTACAATTCACAAGGAGTCGTAATCCTTGATAAAAATGAATGTTCTGGTTGTTTAATTTGTGTCGCTGAATGTCCATGTGCTTGTATGCATTATTTAGTTGAGGAAAATGCTCCTTTTAAATGCATTGCTTGCGGGATTTGTGTAAAAAAATGTCCTGTTTCAGCTTTAGAATTGATTAAGGAGTAATTATGACTATGAATATCCAAGAATTAAAATCTAAACATAAAACACTCAAAGTGTTTAACTACAAACTAGGAAATATCGATAAAGGATACAATAAAAGAACTCTTTATATTAACCTTTCGAACAACGATATCAAAGAAAAACCCGTTTCTGATCAGATGATTGACAAATTTACCGGTGGAAAAGGTTTTGATATGAGACTTTTGTGGGATGCTGTAAATGAAAATACCAAATGGTATGACCCAGAAAATGAAATTTGTATGGCTACTGGCCCTCTCGGTGGTAATACTAATTATCCAGGTAGTGGTAAAACAATAGTTGTAACATTATCTCCTATGACTGGTATTCCGATTGACAGCAATGTTGGAGGACATTTTGGTCCTTTTTTAAAATTTTCTGGATTTGACGCCCTTGAAATTCAAGGGAAGGCAAATAACGATGTGATTATCTATATCGATGGCAACAATGGCAACATAAAGATTTTTGAAGCTCCTCTTGAAGCTCATGATAGCCATATTCTCGCTGAACAATTACATGATATGTTTGCTGATAATGAAAGAGAAAAACAACATATTTCTGTAGTTTCGGCTGGTTCAGCTGCAGAACACTGCTATTTAGGCATGCTGAACTTTTCTTTTTGGGATAGAGCAAAAAAACTTCCAAGACTCAAGCAAGCTGGAAGAGGGGGGATTGGACATGTCTTTAGAAACAAAAAAATTAAAGCTCTTGTTGTTAAATACTCAGGTTTAAAAGCTGATTTAAACAACCCTGTTGATATGAAAACTCTAAAAGAAACTGGTCTCAAATTGCACAGACAAATAAATAAACTCGATAGTAGCCAATTTACTATGAGAGAAGTTGGAACTGCAAACATCGTTAGTGTCATGAACGATTATGATTTATTACCTACTAAAAACTTTAAATACGGCTCTGACCCACAAGCAAACAAAGTTGATAAAAAAGTTTTAAAAACTCTCTTTACGCAAGGTGCTGCTGACGGGTGTTGGTTTGGTTGCTCTTTACATTGCGCAAAAGCGGTAGACAATTTTATTCCCAGAACAGGTCCTTATAAAGGGACTTCTGTTACCGTTGATGGTCCAGAATACGAAACTGTCGGTGGGTGTGCCTCAAACCTTTATATCTGGGATGCGAAGGATTGTGTTGAAATAAATTTTTATTGTGATACTTATGGTATAGATACTATTTCTTTTGGAAGTACTGTAGCTTTTCTCATGGAATGCTTTGAATATGGTATTCTTACCAAGGACATGACTGAAGGTCTTGATTTAACATGGGGAAATGCTGATTCTGCTCTTGAAATTTTACATCAAATGTCACGCGGTCAAGGCTTTGGGCTAAAAGTAGGAAAAGGAACTAGATGGCTTAAAAACTGGCTAATTAATGAGCATAACGCTGATGCTGCTTTCCTTAAAGACATTGCTATGGAAGTGAAAGGTCTCGAATATTCTGAATATGTCTCAAAGGAATCCCTTGCTCAGCAAGGTGGATATACTTTTGCTCTCAAAGGTCCTCAACATGACGAAGCTTGGCTCATTTTCATGGATATGGTTAATAATTCTATGCCTACTTTTGAAATGAAAGCTGAAGCACTACATTATTTCCCTATGTTCAGAACTTGGTTTGGTTTACAAGGTTTATGTAAATTGATTTGGAATGATACTATCCCTGAAGGAAACAAAGACACTCCTGAACCTGCAAAGGTTATGGAGCATGTCCATAACTACCATAAAATTTACACTGCTATTACTGGTAAATTTATGGATACTGATTCGATGATTCTCCAATCAGAAAGAGTTTATACTTTCCAAAAAATATTCAATCTCAGAATGGGTGGTGGTAAACGCTCTGATGACCATCCACCATATCGCGCTGTTGGTCCTGTCACTGAAGAAGAATACTTATCTAGGCAAGAGAGGTATGACAAACAACTTAAAGAGGAAGTGGGTGTAGATCCCTCAAATATGACTCTTCAAGAAAAAATGTCTGCTCTCAAAAAACACAGAATGGATAAATATGAAGTCTTGACTGACACTGTCTACAAAAGAAAAGGATGGGATAAAAACGGTGTCCCTACCCTTGAACACCTAAAAAGAATTGATATGGAACTGCCAGAACTTATCGATGTTGTTGAAAAGGTGAGAGTGAAAAACTAAATTATTTAATCCCCTCCACATTTATTCCCCCCAAATTTATGGGGGGGGGGGCAGGGGGGGGAATTATGTATTTTCATGCATGGCTGGTAATGGCGAAACCACCATAAATTGTAGGGGAAACCTTGCGGTTATCCCTGTTCAATATGCGGGCAACCGCAAAATGGATATCCTAGATGATTATTATCCTGTTGCAGAGAGTGAAAAAAATATATTGAGGTTTACTGAATGGAAGAAAACAAAGTCATTTTTTCTATGGATAGGGTTGGCAAGATTTACCCTGTTAATAAACAAGTTTTGAGAGATATTTCTCTCGGTTATTTTTATGGTGCAAAGATTGGCGTTCTCGGTCTAAATGGAAGCGGAAAAAGCACTTTACTTCGCATCATGGCTGGTGAGGAAAAGGATTATGTAGGTCGTATTTCCATGAGCAAAGGTTACACTATCGGTTATCTTGAGCAAGACCCGCAGCTTGACCTTGAAAAGACAGTTCGTGATATAGTTGAAGAAGGGTGCCAAGAAATAGTAAACCTCATCAAGAGATATGACGAAATAAACAATTCTTTTGCAGACCCCATGTCTGACGAAGAGATGAATAAACTTCTCGAAGAACAAGGAAATTTGCAAGACAAACTCGATGCTTGCAACGCTTGGGATCTAGAAAGTAGGCTTGATATGGCTATGAATGCTATGCGCTGTCCACCCTCTGATATGCAAATCAAATTAATTTCAGGAGGAGAAAAAAGAAGGGTTGCCCTGACCCGCCTTTTACTTCAAGAACCAGATATATTGCTCCTTGACGAACCTACAAACCACCTTGACGCTGAAACTATTCTATGGCTCGAAAAACACCTTCAAGACTACAAAGGGACTGTCATTGCTGTTACCCACGATAGATATTTTCTTGACCATGTTGCAGGATGGATTCTAGAACTCGATAGAGGACATGGTATACCCTGGAAAGGGAATTATACCTCTTGGCTAGAACAAAAATCTCAAAGACTCGCTATTGAAGAGAAAAAAGAAGTCAAAAGACAACAACAGCTCGCCAGAGAGCTTGAATGGATCAGAGCTACCCCTAAAGCAAAACACGAAAAAAACAAAGCCCGTATCAAAAATTATGAAACATTATTAAGTCAAGATATAGAAAAACGGATTGAGACAAATGAACTTCATATTCCCGCTGGACCAAAACTCGGTAATACTATTATCAATGCAAAATCGCTTGCCAAAGCTTATGATGATAAACTGCTTTTTCAAAATCTGGATTTTGTCTTACCCGCTGGTGGTATTATTGGCATCATCGGTGCAAATGGTGCAGGGAAAACTACTCTTTTTCGATTAATCACAAAGCAAGAAAAACCAGACAACGGTGAAATTCTTATAGGAGAAACAGTCAAACTCTCTTATGTTGACCAAGACAGATTTATTGACACGGACAAATCCATTCTCGACATCATCGGGCAGGATAGAGAAGTCATGAATATCAATGGCAGAGAAATAAATGTCCGACAGTATATTTCTTGGTTCAACTTTGCTAGTGCAGATCACAATAAAAAGATAAGTGAACTTTCAGGGGGTGAAAAAAACAGAGTATATCTCGCTCTGACACTGCAAGAGGGTGGAAATGTTCTGCTCCTCGACGAACCGACAAACGACCTCGATGTCAATACCATCAGAGCTATGGAAGAGGCTTTGCAAAATTTTCCCGGCTGTGCTGTAGTCATCAGCCACGATAGGTATTTTCTCGATAGGATTTGCACGCATATCCTCGCTTTTGAAGGCGATAGCGCTATCAGGTGGTATGACGGCAATTTCTCTGAATATGAAGAGGATAAACTCAAAAGATTAGGTGAGAAAGCCCTTGTGCCAAAAAGGATTACTTATCGGAAATTGACAAGGGTGTAAATATTTCGAAGAGTGTAAATTATGGAAATACCAGAGCATATCAAAGAGTATTTAGAATTTGTAGTTAGTTGTATCAAAAAGACAATACCAGTCAGTGCGATTTATCTTTTTGGCTCTTATGCTATTGGTAATTTTCATGACCATAGTGATCTGGATATTTATATTATAACCAATGATAAATCAAAGAGAAAAATTGAATTAAAAAAAGAAGCAAGTAAAGCGATAGGATTTCCCCAAATAATACCAATGGACATTTTAGTGGGTTATGAAGATGATTTCATAAGAAGAAGTAATTTAATTAATTTTGTAGAAAATGAAGTGGTTACAAAAGGTATAAAAATTTATGCAAGTCAATGAAAGAAAAGAGCAAGAATATAAGGAAAATATAAAAAAAGATGCATTTTCTTCATTATTGAAACATAAAAGGGTAGAATTTAAAGATTATGATTCTATTTCTGCACTACACACTAAAATCTTTGAAATATTTGCATTTGGAGATTTGTAAAAATGAACTTACAAAAGGAGTATGACAAAATTCGTTTTTGGTTCAAAGCAACCATAACTAGTGTACAATATGATGATTTAGATTGGGATGGTGAAGTTTTGTATGTTTTATTAAAAAATAAAACAATAGAAACCTATACCAGAAATGATCTAGTGAACATAGGAATATTAGAATGATTTTCAACATAATTAACTCCGAAGAGTATGGTGCTGTCATCGATATTTCAAACCTTATTGGTGCTAATATAGGCTCAGAAAGGAGATATTGTGATTTGTTTTCTGAATAAGGATTCAAGAGCCATTTACTTTATTTTACATAGAGTTAATAATAGATATTTAGTTAATATCAAATATATATACTAAAGATTTACATTAAACTGATGTGAAAAAGGACACAAAATGACAAGTAAAAAATCAAATGTTTTGGAAGTATTATTTAAAGAATGTCAGAAAAAGAACGATTATGTATTTCATAATATATTAGTCAAAGAAATTTCAAGAAAAATTGGTGTAGGAAACCCTTTTGATGTTACTAAACTTGATAAAAAATCAAAACTTCCACAAGTATTACTTGATAAAGACTATGCAGTAATCCATTTAGGAAATGGATATCACAAATTTGTGAAAGGGATTGACAAAGTTTATCATACATTTGAACCTATTCAAAAAGAGATTGAATGGAAATATAGAAAATCACTACTAAACCTTTACAATACAAGTGAAAGTAATGTTATATCTATTGCTAATAATCAAAGAATTTTACATCATTTTCTTTTTAGTAAAGATAAAGAATTTGACGATGTAGATATAAAGAATCGACCTAAAACCTATTTTCCTCACAGAACGAAAGAATCATTTGAGTATTATTTTGATAAGGATACATTGATAACTTGTGATAACATACAAATAGAAATTGATTTAACGATTGAATATCAAGGACATGTTGGAGTTTTCGAGGTAAAAAATGGAACATCATCTGATTTCATTGTATATCAACTATATCACCCGTATTTATACTACTTCATAGCAAATAAGAAACCAAATTTTGAGGGTAAAATAAAGGACATCACTTGTGTATATTTGATTCGAGATGAAAAAGAAGATGACCTCATATTAAAATTTTGGGCATACACTTTTATTAATCCATATGACATAACATCAATAAAGCTAATAAAGTCTGTTGCTTATAAACTTATTAAGGAGACATAATAAATGTTAGACAATTTCCGCAACAAAGTATTCAATGATGATGTTTTAAATATAATCAAAACCATACCTGACAATTCGATCGATATGGTTTATGGAGACCCTGACTACAATGTCGGGATAAATTATGCTGGTAACATTTACACCCAAAAATGGAACGATTATATATCTTGGTATATAGAGCTGGCGAGAGAAAGCATGCGAATTTTGAAACCTACTGGTAATCTTTTTATGATGAATTACCCAAAGCAAAACGCCTATCTCAGAGTAAAATTTCTCGATGAAAGAGCTTACGAAGTCCATGACTATGTTTGGGTTTATAACACCAATGTAGGTCATTCACCTAGAAAATTGACCACAGCTCATAGAAGTATTTTACACGCTACAAATAGCAAAAATAATGCCTTTTACAAAGAAAATATTGCTATGCCATACATGAACCCGACTGATAAAAGGATAAAGCAAAGAATTGCGGATGGACATAAAGGTAGGATGCCTTATAGCTGGTTTTACTACGATTTGGTGAAAAATGTGAGTAAGGACAAAACATTTCACTCTTGTCAGATTCCTTTGCCTCTTGTAGAAATGCTGATAAAATCATGCACAAAAGTCAATGATGATTGTTTTATTCTATTTGGAGGCAGTGGAAGTGAGCTAGTTTTGTGTAAAAGCCTGAAAAGAAATTTTATCAGTTGCGAACTGCATGCAGATTACTATCAAATGATAATTCATAGATTGGGTAGTAATAATGGTTTTATAAAAGATGAATATAGAATTCAAAGTTTAATTAATAAGAATAAAAAAGATGTCTTAATGAACACTCTTTTTGATATATCGGATGATAACTAAAATAGTTAATATGAAAAAAAATCCCAAAATCCTCACTATCATAGCTGGCATTAATGGTGTCGGAAAGAGCAGCTTTTCTGGTGACAAAGACCTTGAAAATCGCATCGATGTAGATAAAATCGCCTACGAAAAAGGTATCAATAATTTTGAAGAAGGTAAGGTAGCTTTAAAATGGTAGATGATTTTTTATACAAAGGATTATCTTTTGCCCAAGAGACTACTATTTCGGATAAAACCAAATTTATCAATGTCAAAAAAGCCATTTCATTGGATTATCTTATAAGATTGTTTTATATTGTACTTGATACAGTTGTAGAGTCAATAATAAGAATAAACAACAAAATTCGTAGCGGTGGACATAATGTTGATACGAAAGATGTCCTGCGTAGATTTGAAAAAAGATTTGAAGTCCTAAAAATACTTTTACCCTTATGTGATGAGGTAGTCATTTTATACAATGGAAATGGATTTGTGAAAGTAAGTGACAAAAATGAATGGTATCTAAAAATAAATAATATTAATAATTTGTAATCACTAATTAAATATAGGAGTAACAATGTTTACAAGCAAAGAAATCAGACAACAATTTATAGATTTTTTCATCAAAAAAGGGCATATATTTGTAAAATCATCCTCAGTGGTGCCAAAAGATGACCCGACTTTATTATTTACAAATGCTGGAATGAACCAGTTTAAGGACATCTTTTTAGGTAAAAAAGAAGCAGAATACCCAAGAGCAGTTAATAGTCAAAAATGTATCAGAGCTGGCGGAAAGCACAACGACCTTAACGAAGTCGGAAAAGATGGTTATCATCATACTTTTTTTGAGATGCTCGGTAACTGGTCTTTTGGTGATTATTACAAGAAAGAGGCTATATCTTATGCTTGGGAGCTACTCACAGAGGTCTGGAAATTACCCAAAGATAAACTCCATGCCACAGTCCATCATACAGATGATGAGGCTTGGGAATTATGGAAATCTGAGACTGATATTGAGCATACACATATCACAAAGCACGGAGATAAAGACAATTTTTGGGAAATGGGTGAAACAGGTCCTTGTGGCCCTTGCTCTGAGATTCATCTCGATAGAGGTATCGATTTTTGTAACCTAAAAGATCATGACAATCATACCTGCTTAGTCAATGGTGATTGTCATAGATATATAGAACTATGGAATCTTGTCTTTATGCAGTTTTTGAGGCATGAAGACAAATCTCTGACTCCTTTGAAAAAAAAATATGTGGACACCGGGGCTGGTTTTGAGAGGCTTTGCCAAATCTTACAAGGTGTTAAATCAAATTACGAGACTGATTTATTTATGCCTATCATTAACCAAATAGAAATTATCAGCAATGTTCCATATCAAGAAGATACTGGAATGGCACATAGAGTCATTGCTGACCATGTCAGAACTCTTTGTTTCGCTATGTCAGATGGCGGTTTGCCAGCTAATGAAGGAAGAGGTTATGTTTTGAGGAGGATACTTCGTAGAGCTACAAGATATGGGAGAAAATTAAATATTAATGATACTTTCATACATAAACTTGTTGATGTGGTCAATAACTTAATGGGAGAGTGTTATGATGAGCTTAACTCTCAATCCATTCTTATAAAAAAAATTATCAAAGCAGAAGAAGAAAAATTCAATCAAACTCTTGACAAAGGCTTGGTTTTATTTGATGAACTTATTACAAAGCTCGGAGATGAAAAAATTATTTCTGGAAAAGATGCTTTTACTCTCTATGACACTTATGGATTTCCTCTTGATTTAACTATGATTCTCGCTGAAGAAAAAAAACTGACTGTAAATCAAAATGAATTTGTTGAAGAGATGGAAAAACAAAAGAAAAGAGCTAGAGAATCATCAAATTTCAGAGCGCAGAATGAGAATTTGCAGTGGAATAAATTTCGTGAGGATGTCCCTACAGAATTTTTTGGATATACAAATGATAAATATGAAGTTCATATTTTAAGATATGCTGTTATTAATGATAGAGAGATCAGAATAGTCCTTGATAAAACTTCCTTATATGCTGAGGCTGGTGGGCAAGTAGCTGATATGGGTTATATTTTTAATGATACTACCTTAATCTCTGTTGATGATGTCCAAAAAGTAGGTGATGTTTTTATCCATTATGGAAAAATTTGTCATGGTCATATATATGATGTTCCATATTTTACCCGTTTTCGTGTGAAAAAAAGGATAAGGGTAGAAAAAAATCATACCGCTACTCATCTTTTACATGCCGTTTTGAGAGAAAAACTTGGCGATCATGTTCAACAAAAAGGTTCTTATGTCGATACTGAAGGTCTGAGATTTGATTTTTCTCATTTTTCAGCATTGTCAGAGTATGAACTTGATTATATAGAAAAAAAAGTAAATTATCTTGTCAAAAGCTGTGCTAAAGTGAACACTTCTATCGAAGATTTTGATAAAGCTAAACAAGATGGAGCTATCGCTCTTTTTGATGAAAAATACGATAATGAAGTTAGAGTGGTTACTATAGGGCAATATTCAAAAGAATTATGCGGCGGAACCCATGTTTTTAATACAGGACAAATTGGCTTGTTTAAAATTATCAGCGAAACATCTATAGCTTCAGGAATCAGGAGAATAGAAGCTATAACTGGTCGGACTGCTGAAAAATATGTTAGCAATCTTGAAAAATCATTTTTCAAAATATATGAGCTTCTATCCGCAAATAAATATAATGTTTATGCTAAAATTAACAAACTTATTTTAGAAAACAAATCTCTGCTCAAAGAAAACGAAAGACTGAGAATTATGAGTTTTGACTTTAATCTGGATAGCTTACTAAAAAATATGGTAAGTATTAACTCTGTTAACTGCCTCTTTACTAAAGTCAATTCGCATGATTCTGATGAACTAAAGACTATGGGTGACCTACTTAGAAACAAAATAAAATCTGGTATTGGTGTCCTTGTTGCTGAATTTGAAGATAAAATTTCTATTTTAGTTATTGTTAGCAAAGATTTAACTAATAACATTTCAGCAGGAAAAATTGTTGGTGAACTAGCTACTGTTGTAGATGGTAGAGGGGGAGGAAGAGCTGATATGGCAATGGCTGGCGGTAAGGCTATTGAAAAAATAGATGATTTAATGAAAGCTATTCCTTCCATACTTGAGAAATTCCTCTTTTGATTGACTGAAAAGAAATGATTAAAATACTATTTATAAGGCTTAGCTCTTTAGGTGATGTTGTTTTGACTGAATCGACTGTTAGGTTTTTAAAATCTATTTTTAACGGTATAGAAATACATTATTTAACAAAATCTGAATATGCTCAGATGGTTAATCATTGTTTTGTTTTAGAAACTAATTTATCTATTTCAAATGAGTTAGATATGCAAAACGAGGATGCCAATATTTCTTTTCCTTTGATCCATAAAGTTCATGTATGGGATGATAAAATAAATTTATTGAGAGCTTTAAGAAAAGAGAAATTTGATTTTGTGATTGATTTACAAAATAAATTTAATACTTTTTTAATTAAACTCTTCTGCAGAGCTAAAAAAAATATCACTTATAATAAACAGCATTTATTAAGAAGATTGATCATAAAAAAAATATCTTTAAAACAAATTGACTCTGTCGTTTCTAATTATATTAACACTATTGATATTCTTATTAATAGTCATAAATGGAAAACGATAACTCAAAACATCCCGCTACAACTACCTAATCTAAGCTTCCCTGTATCATCACTGTATTACCCTAAGCTAAATGTATGTAAACACACGCTACTAACTGTTAAAGAAAAATTTATGAACTACAATATTCCAGCCGATAGATATCTAATTGGCATTTTCCCCGGGGCTTCTCATTTTACGAAACAATGCCCTTTAGCTAAATTTGCTAATTTTATCTCTGAAGTTCCAGATTATTGGAAATGTAGTTTTTTGATCTTCGGGAGCTGGAATGAAAAACTCTTATTTTTAAATTTAAAATCATTAACGAATACAAAATTGTATGATCTTGTAGGTGCTTTTGATATCACAGAACTAATAGCAAGCATCTCATTATTGGACTTGGTCATTACAAATGATTCCGGACCTATGCACATTGCTGCAGCTTTGAAGAAACCTCAAATTATTTTATATGGTGCTACTCATACAAGATTGGGCTTCAGACCCTTAAATGAAAAAGCAGTTGTTCTGCAAAAAAATATTCACTGCCAACCATGCTCTTTACATGGAGGTAAAACTTGTAAAAAAAATACCCTTGAATGCTTCAGAAATATAACTAGTTCTGAGCTTTTTGATGTGTTTCAAAAAATGTTTGAGGAAAATGTGTTGTTGGATGAAAAGTGAGAAACGAATGGAGAAAACGAAAAGTTATTATGAACGGGAACAAAATAACACCTTTTGTAAAACAATTTATGGATGTGAAAAAAAAACATCCTGACAAGTTGATTCTTTTCAGGATGGGAGATTTTTTTGAGACTTTTTTTGATGATGCCAAGATTGCTGCTAGAATTCTAGGCATCACACTCACTGCAAGAAACAAATCACAAGCAGATGCTCCAGCTATGGCTGGATTTCCATATCATGCCTTAGATTCTTATCTAGATAAACTTGTCAAAGCAGGACAAAAAGTTGTGATTGTAGAACAAATAGAAGACCCTAAACTTGCTAAGGGCATTGTTAAAAGAGACATTGTTGAGATTATCACACCTGGGGCTATTCTGGACGAAAAACTTCTTGCTGGAAATAGCAATAATTTTTTGGCTTCTGTGTTTATTGATTCAAAAGATAAAAAACAAGAAAACACTGAGGTTGTATTAAATAGCAATGAAAACAATTTTCAAAAATCTGCTATAAATCAGCAATTCACAGCGGGGCTTGCACTTCTTGACCTCTCTACTGGCGATTTCTTGTTCACTGAACTCCCTGTTTTGAACCTAAAAGACGAATTACTTAGACAAAAACCTAAAGAAATTATTGTAGAATGTGAAAATACCTTAGAAAAAATTAAAAACCTCGATTTAGACTACAATTGCACTTTTTCTATTCATAATAGCTGGTTTTATGATTTTGAGGAAGCAAATTCTGTTTTAAAAAGACATTTTCAAATTCAAACTATTGAAAGTATAGGTGGTAGAAATAAAAAACATGCCTTGATTGCTGCAGCAGCAGCTCTCACATACATAAAAAATCTAAGAAAAGAAGAACTGAATCATATTACTTCTATCAGATATTATTCTTTAGATTCTTTTATGGTTATTGATGAGACTACTAGAAGAAATCTCGAGCTTTTTCAATCCATGCGATATGGAGGACGACAAGGATCTTTGATTGATGTTTTAGATCAAACAAAGACTCCGATGGGGTCACGATTACTTTATCAATGGATGAGCTACCCTTTGATTAATATCATGGATATTTATTCACGACAAGATGCTGTTGAAGATTTCAAAGATAAAATAGCTTGGACCAAAGATTTAAGAGATTTATTTAATGAGATTGGTGATTTGAGTCGTATTATAAGCAAACTCGCAACTTTAAGAGTCAATCCAAGAGATTTATTAACTCTTGTGAGCTTTCTTGAATCTTCACCTGCTATCATTCAAGTATTGTCTGAATACAAATCATCTATGATTGCTGAGCTTAAAGGTAAAATAGGAAATTTTATTGATATTATCAATCTTATTAAGAACACTATCCTGCCTAATCCTGTCCATACAATCACTGAAGGCAATATCATCAAAGAAGGTGTCCATACTGAGCTTGATGAACTTAGGCAAATCTCTAAAGATGGTAAAAGCTGGATTGCAAAACTTGAAGAGTCTGAAAAAAGAAATACTGGGATTCCATCATTAAAAGTCGGGTTTAATAAAGTTTTTGGGTATTATATTGAAATAACAAATACACATAAAAACAAAGTTCCTAATCACTATATCTGTAAACAAACTCTTGTAAATTGTGAACGATATATTTCTCCCCAATTAAAAGAACACGAATCTAGGGTTCTCGGAGCTGAGGAGAGAATTAAAAGTATAGAGTACGAAATTTTTTCAGAACTAAGAAAAAAACTGAGTTTAAAAATTGATATTTTACTACAATATGTAGAAATCATCGCTCAACTCGACGTTTTAGCAAATTTCGGTTTTGTCAGTTGGCAAAACCGCTATGAAAAACCTGTTTACAACAATGAAGGCATCCTAAAAATGAGCGCTTGCAGACACCCTGTCATTGAAAAAATTCTTACAGAAGAACAATTTATTCCCAATGATGTCTATTTAAACAATAAAGATTATAAAATCGCTTTACTTACAGGACCAAACATGGCTGGAAAATCGACATATTTAAGGCAGATTGGATTATGTATACTTATGGCTCAAATAGGTTGTTTTATACCTTGTGAAGATGCAAATATTCCGGTTTTTGACCGTATTTTTACTAGAGTAGGGGCTTCTGACAATCTGGCTATGGGTCAAAGCACTTTTCTCGTTGAAATGATTGAAACTGCAAATATTTTACATTCTGCTACCACTGATTCTTTAATTTTACTCGATGAAATTGGGAGAGGCACTAGCACTTTTGATGGACTATCACTCGCTTGGTCTATTGTTGAGTTTATTCATAATACTCCGCAGATTTCTGCAAAAACACTATTTGCAACACATTATCATGAACTAACTGAACTTGAACATATCCTCGAAGGTGTCAAAAATTTTAATATTTCTGTAAAAGAATGGAATGAAAAAATCGTCTTTATCAGAAAAATTGAAAGAGGAGGAGCTGACCAAAGTTATGGAATTCAAGTAGCTAGGCTTGCTGGAGTTCCTCAAAAAGTTATTATCAGAGCTAAAGAAATACTAAAAAATTTAGAAGCTATCGAAATCAGTCCTCAAGGACTAACTGCAAAAATCAAAAAACAATTACATAACAATGCCCAAGTAAATCTATTTGACATTTTAGTAGAAGATACTTATCAAAAAGAACAAAAAATAAGTTCTTTGAAAGATATGATAATTGATTTAGATTTAAACAATTTGACACCTTTACAAGCATATCAAAAATTGGAGGAATTGAAAAAATTTATTTTAAATTGATTCCTTATACCACTCATTTCATTATTAAAAAAATTGACCTACGACACATGGATTCCATTAACATATTGTAACTATGCTGGTGGCATTATTTCCAAATCTAAATAAAGCCTACTGAACAACAGTAATTTTTCCAATTAGCCAATTATTTTTTTGGTCATAGAGTAATTTGGTCAGTCCAATCATATTTATTCTATTTTTTATTGGGTAAAAAACGGCTTTAAAAATTAGAACAAAAATAAGCCTCACTGCGTGGGCTATATTCATAGCGATTATCGATAGAGTTATTACGGATTTACTAGTTGTTTGAAGTTTTGTTTTGACTAGTCCTAAGCCATAAGACCCTTTGGCATAGCTGATTTTACGTTCAACTTCAACTCGTTTAATTTCGTTGAGTCGAGTCCGTTTTTTGTCTGCTACAACTCCTTTTTTAGGTCGTCCTAAGGGTTTTCCGAGCATCTCAATGCCATGTTCTTTGCAATATATTAGATTTTTTTTGTTACGATAAATCTCGTCTGCAAGTGCTTTTGCAGGATAATGCTCATTTCGTTTTTTCCATCGCTCAATGATATCAATAAAATCTTCACTTTCGTTATATGCATCATAAGATATACGTTCTAATCTTGTAAAACCCTCTGTGACACTAAGTTGTATCTTAGCTCCAAATTCACACTTTGCTTTTGCTTTGCCTCTAACAATAGGACGCACCCAGGGCTGACATAAACTCACAATACGATTTTTGACCTGATTTTTATTGTTTTTTGAACATTTCTAACTGCTGAGAAAATAATTGTTTAATTGTTAACAATCGTTTAATTCGTTTTAGCTTCAATCCGCTACCAGAGGACAAATATGCTTCTATTATTTTTAAATTTCTTTTGACGAATCTGATTTGTTGACCAATTCCTCTACGGATTTCTTTGCGAGTCTTGTTCTTTTTACGAGCTACTTTTAGATATACTTTTCGAGCTTTCTTGCGATATGTACGAGGTTTCTGGAGGCTTTAAGTATAAACTGTATGTTTTATGTAATGATATACACCCAGAAAGATCGCAAACATAAAAGTCGTCATATCAAATATTGCTTGACTTACAATTTGAAATTAAGGAATATTGTTATGAGATGTTCTTTGCCTACGAATTCAAAATTAAAACAGTAGAATTTGTCGACTTTGCTATGAGAAAAGGAATAACTTATATATCATAATTACGAGCATTGATGAACGAGCCACTAGATGAGTTATAGAGCGAAGAGTTCTATGAAGATAAAATTATCGAAACAGACACCTTGAAAAATGACATTGTAACGTAACTGACTGATAATAAAACCTTTCAGAAAATGTCATGGCTTTCACATGACTATTTTGCAGGGAGTTACAATTTGGAAATAAACTATTTAGCTATCGCTGTCTGACGGGTTTCTCTAATCACGGTCACCTTGATAATACCAGGGTATTGGATTTCCTGTTCTATTTTTTTAGCTATATCAGTAGCAACAAAAACGGTTTTTTCATCATTTATATTTGTTGGGTCAACAATTATTCTCAATTCTCTACCTGCTTGTATTGCATATGATTTGTGAACACCTTCGATATTGTTTGCTATGTCTTCGAGTTTTTCCAATCTTTGCATATATGTAGCCAGTACTTCACGTCTTGCACCCGGTCTTGCTCCAGAAACTGCGTCAGCAGCTATTACAAGAACAGCATAAACGCTTTCTGCGGGTATTTCCTCATGATGAGCTTCGATGGCATTTACTACAAGTTTACTTTCACCATTTTTTCTGGCAAAATTTGCACCGAGTATTGCATGTGAACCCTCTAACTCGTGATCTAGAGCTTTACCGAGATCATGTAAAAAACCGCATCTTCTTGCAATGTCCTGATCCAGACCAAGCTCAGCTGCCATTGCACCACAAATCCAAGCAGTTTCAATGCTATGTTGTAACACATTTTGCCCATAACTTGTCCGGTAATTCAATCTACCAATCAATTTAATGATATTTGAGGAAATATTGTGTATGTTTGTATCGAGACAGGCTTTTTCGCCCACTGATATGAGAGTTGAATCCATCTCTTTTCGGGTTTTTTCTACTAATTCTTCAATTCTTCCAGGATGAATCCTCCCATCAGAGATGAGTTTTTCGAGTGAGATTTTAGCAACTTCTCTTCTCACAGGGTCAAAACAGCTTAAAACGACCGCTTCAGGAGTATCGTCAATGATTAGGTCAACTCCAGATGCTTTTTCAAAAGCCCTAATATTTCTGCCTTCGCGACCAATAATTCGACCTTTCATTTCATCAGACGGTAATGACACCACCGATACAGTAGTTTCTGACACATGATCGACTGCTATTCGTTGGATTGCGGTAGCGATTATTTCTACTGCTTTTTTGTGTCCGTCTATCTTCAATTGTTCAATTTCTTTTCGTATTTCGCTAGCTGTGATAGTGCGAGCGTCGTCAAGTAATTCTTTTCGGATAGCATCAATAGCTTGTTCTTTTGTAAAACCACTAACTTCAAGTAATTTTTTCTTTGTATCATTGATTATTCGTTCTAGGTCTACTTTTCTGCGTTCAATGTCACTTTCTGTCTTTTTCAGTGTTTTTTCATACTCTGACAATGAAAATTCTTTTTTATCAAGGGTATTTAGTCTTTTTTCAAAGCTTTCCATCTTTTCATCGACTTTTTTCTCTTTAACCCTTAATTCTGATTGCCTTTCTTTGATTTCGTTTTCATAACCTTTTTGTGTTTTAAACCATTCATCTTTACCATCGAGAATAGCCTTTTTCTTCAAAGCAACTGCTTCTTTCTTACTAGTTTCCAGTAAATCATTCACTATTTTCTTGGTATTTGAAATTTCGTGAAAGGCTGTTTGTTTTTTACTGATATAAATCAGAAACGATATAGTTAAACCAACTATTAAACCCATGCAGGGCAACAATATATAAACTATGGGACTCATAGGTTATCCTCCATTTTTTTAGTTGTTAGAAAACAACTACTCAAAATATAGGACCCGCAAGTATCGTGTAGGTATTGTCCTTTGAACCTTTTTTATAAGGTGGGCATCTACCTTGCTGTAGACACATTCTCCAAAAGGTTTATATGGCAACAAGGGATCAATTCCCCATAGGACTTTGGTTCCATCACAATTTCCTATCACGAATACCGCAGGCTATATTTAATCTATACTATATAAAAAACCTTGAACCGTATTATTTAGCTTTTCTCTTTCGGCGACAAGCTCTTTAATTTCAAGTTTCAGTCTTTTATTATCTTCTAAAGCCTTTAGACAAGCCAATGTCAGAAGGTTGATATCTTTTATCCTTGGATACTGATTGACCAAAGAAATTATGTTCATTTCTAGTTCTTTCGCAAGGGCAATTACCTCTTCTGGCTCTTCACTCAGCAATCTCAAATTTACGCCATGAACCGACACATCAACTATTTGCATTTCAGGCATATTTAAATATCAAATTCACACTCAGATAGCAGTTTATCTATTCTTAAAGCCGCTGTTTTGGTGATGTTATCCAGCTCATTGTTTGAAGCATTTAGTTTTTCGATTTCTGACATTTTTTCTTGTAACTCAGCATCTAGTTGTATAACTCTTTGCTCTAAGAAATGTTTCTCACTAATAATTTGAGTTTTTTCATCTTCCAATTCGATATTACTTGTCAAAGTCTTTTCAAAATCTATTTTCAAAGCGTCATACTTTTCTTTGTAAGTAGTACACATTTTGATTAGTTTTTGTATCTTATCTTCCAGTGACATCTGAGTTTTGGGCTCTGGAGTTTTCTCACTTGGAGGTTTTAAAAAAAAATCTTCCATAATCTTACCTCATCTCTATTTTAAATTTATCATATAATCTATTGATTATTGAATTCATGATATTTTTTATTTGCTCGTCAGTCAAGGTTTTTGTCTCGGACACTAAAGAAATATTAATTGAAAGACTACGAAAACCTTCTGGTATTTGCTTACCTTTAAATTGGTCAAATGGTGTAACAAATTGAATTATTTTCGGATTGACTGCAACAATTGTTTTTATCACATCATTTATCCTATATTCTTCAGAAATAATAAAAGACAAATCTCTATATACAATCGGATATTTAGGTATTTCCTTAAATTTTGAAAATTCAAAATCTGCTATTTCCATTATTTTATCAAAATCAAAATCAAAGACATACACATCGCAATCGATGTCAAATTTTTGCAGAACTTTTTTGTCAAGCCTACCAAAACTTCCTAAAACAGCATCTTTTTGGATCATAGAAAAACCATTGTTGGGCAAATAAAATGGTTCTGAAGTAGGAACTATATCAATATTTTTTATACCAATATATCCCAACAAACTCCCGTCAAACATACCTTTTACATCATAAAAACTTACATCTTCTATCTTCTCTTTCCAGTAGATAGGGTTATACTTGCCTGCCATAACGCCAGTAAGTCTCCATTTTTCAGATAGTTTAGATTTTTTGTTTTTTCCACCTTCGTTTCGAAAAGGCAGATGTGATTTATTCAAATCATCTGTTTTTTCTGTATCATCTTTTCCTCGTCCATGCTCAAAAAACACTTTATTCAATTCAAATAGTTTAATACTATCAGCACCATGATTCAGGTTTAATAATGTATTTTTTAGTAAGCCGGGTAAAAGAGTTGATCTCATGATTGAAAAACTTTCACCTTGAGGATTTAAAATCTTGACCGTATCTCTTCGATTATCATCTTCGGCTAAATTTAACATGTCAAGGTAGATTGGGTCTGAAAAACTAATATTTACTGCTTCGAAAAAACCATTGTTCATGAATACATTTTTTATACCTCTACGAGTATAAAAAACACCTGTATTCATTATATTTTGCACCTCTGGACTTGATTTTACCTTTTCAAAACCATGCAAGCGAATTATTTCTTCTATTAAATCAATCTCTTTTAATAAATCAATACGAAACTCTGGAATTTCAAAATGTAATATGTTATTATTCTCTGCATCAGTCGTCGGATTAGGGGAGGTGATTTGAATTTTTTTTAGTCCCAATCGCTCCATATATCCCACAATCTCTAAATCTGAAATATCAATTGCGAGAAGTTTTCTTGCTCTCTCTGGTCGTAAGGCTATGATTTGTCGTTTTTGATGATTGGGGTATACATCTATCATTTCTGTTGCTAAAGCTCCACCTGCTAGTTTCAATATTAATTCTGTTGCCTCTGAAGAAATTATCTCACATGTTTTTTCTGCCATCCCTCTTTCAAAACGATAAGAAGAATCTGTATATATTTTTAATGAACTACTTGTTTTTCGAGTCAGAGAACTATTAAAACAAGCGGCTTCAAGAATAATATCAGTTGTATCTTCTGTAATATGTGAATTTTTTCCACCAATCACACCAGCTAAAGCTATTGTTTTTTCAGTATCAGCTATCACCAATTCGTTTCCAGTTAAAGAATAAATGTTGTTATCTAGAGCAGGAAAAACCTCTTTGGGATGAGATTTTCGAACTATTATCTTGTTTCCTTTTACATTATTGCTGTCAAAAGCATGCAAAGGATGTCCATATTTATACATCACATAATTAGTGATATCAACTACATTATTTATTGGCTTTATTTCTGCGATATTCAGTTTATCTATCAACCATTGTGGAGATGCTTTCACGGAAACACCCTTGATGCGAGCAGCTATATATCGGGTACAAAGCTCTGTTTCGAGTATTTCAACACAGAAGTCTGAAGATAAATTCTTATCGTTTTCTGTAGAAATCTGCGATGTTGGTTGCTTAATATTGAAATCTTCTCTTAATTCTAAACCCAGTTGAGCAGATAAATCCCTGGCTATTCCCACCATTCCGAGCAAATCAGGTCTATTAGGAGTTATCTCTACTTCATAAATTGTGTCCGAAATACCTAAAACACTATCAAGATTTTTACCTATTTTAGTATATTCTGGTAAAACCAAAATACCATCGTGCTCATCTGATAGTCCCAATTCTCGTTCAGAACAAATCATACCATGAGATTCTACACCACGCAGTTTCACCTTTTTGAGTTTTAAGTCAGGAAATTCAGTTCCTATAGGAGCAAAAGCTATTTTTTGTCCTTTTGCACAATTAGGAGCTCCACATACAACTTGATGTGTATTATCTCCATCAAAAACCATACAAACTGATAGTTTATCTGCTTCTGGATGTTTTTCTTTTTCAATAATTTCTGCTATGATGATACTATTAAGCAAGTCACCAGTTTTTTTAACTGATTCTACTTCTATTCCAGAAAAAGTCAATTTATGACCTAATTCCTCTGGGCTTAAATCAATATCTATTATCTCTTTTAACCAATTATAACTTATATTCATTTCTTTTTCTCAAAACCAAATTTCCTAGCCTTATCGGCTAAAAGTGAATTGTTGCAGAAACCTTATGTCATTTTCAAATAACATGCGAATATCGGGAATATGAAATTTTAACATAGCTATCCTATCTATTCCGCAACCAAAGGCAAATCCTGTATATTTTTCGCTATCAATTCCTACCATATCAAAGACATTGGGGTGAACCATACCTGCTCCAAACAACTCGATCCAACCACTATTTTTACAAGTAGAACAACCTTTTCCAGCACAATTAAAGCAGCTTACATCTACCTCTGCACTTGGCTCAGTAAAAGGAAAAAAATGAGGCCTAAACCTTGATTTACAACCTTTTCCAAACATCTTTTTTAGCAAGATATCTATAGTATCTCTCAGGTCTTTAAAGCTGATTCCTTCATCTACTACCAATCCTTCGCATTGATGAAAAACTGGAGAATGAGTCGGGTCAAACTTATCATTGCGATATGCTCTACCTGGGGATATAATCTTTATCGGAGGTTTATACTTTTCCATTACCCTTATCTGAGCAGGTGAAGTATGAGTTCTTAATAATAAGTCCTCATCATGATTTTTTACAACATAAAAAGTATCAGCAAGGTTTCGTGAAGGATGATCTTTGGGAGTATTTAAAGCATCAAAATTATGATAATCATCTTCTATATCGAAACCTTCAGCTACTTGAAACCCCATACTAATCATAACATCTTCGATTTGCTCTTGAACCAATGTCAAAGGATGTTTTCCACCTCTTAAAACTGGTCTACCCGGCATTGTATAATCAAATTGAGATGATTTTATTGTTTTCTCATAATCGTTTTCTTGAAGCCTTTGTTCTGCTTCTTCAAGTAGCTTTCCAATCTCTTCTAAAGTATCATTCACCATTTTTCCAAAAGCAGGTCTTTCTTCAGGAGTCATACTACTCAGGTATTTCATAAAATCTTTAATCTCGCTTTTTTTACCTGTAAAGCGAGATTTTAGGTTGTTTAATTCATGAAATGACTGGACATTTTCGATGTCTATTGTCGCCTTTTTTATAATTTCTTGAAATTTATCTTTCATATTGATTTCTCGTATTTTAGGATTTTGCTTTTACAAAAACGATTTTCCTCACTTTTAAGAAAATAACTAACAATACTGTTCACAATAAATTCTGAATCTTTGAAAATATAGCTATCCATTAAGACAATATATTTAACATCCTGCTACTTGCTTACACAAAGCTGAAAAAGCTACCTGATCATGCATTGCTAGGTGTGCTAAAATCTTTCTATTGATTTGGATATTTGATTTATTCAAACCATTGATAAATGTTGAATAGGTCAGTCCATTGGCTCTAGCGCCTGCATTGATACGAACTATCCATAACCTACGAAACATTCTTTTCCTTTGTTTTCTATCACGATATGAGTAAAGCCAGCCTTTTTCTACTGCCATTCTCGCTGTTTTATAGAGTCTACTCCTTGCACCCTGATAACCTTTGGCTGCCTTCAAAAATTTTTTATGTCTTCTGTGTAATGCGACATTATTCGTTGCTCTTGGCATAAATATCTCCTTCTAATTTACTTCTGTGCCTCTTAAGAGGCACATTTTCATAATTTTGCTCGAACTGCTTCTTCGAGACGAGGGCCAACCTTGATTTATGATTTTTTTCTCTTATAGATTGGCTTTATGGTCTTAGTATCAATTGTCAAATGACAACTAATAGACAAGCATCCTTTTCACTCTTGCTACATCACATTCCGCCACTAAGGTAGCAGAACCCAATTTTCTCTTCCGCTTTCTACTTTTTTTCGTCAAAATATGTGTAACACCTGCATGGTGTCTTTTTATCTTGCCGGTGCCTGTCAATTTAAACCTTTTTGTTGCTGCACTATGGGATTTTATTTTTGGCATTTATCCTCCATTTAATATTCCGATTATTCTTTCGGGTAAATTTTATTTAAGAACTCTGCGATAGTAATTACCTATTCTGTTTCTTCTTCAATTGTTTCTATCTGCTCATCGCTACTGATACCAAGGATCTTGTCGATGTCTTTTTTAGGAACAACCACCATGGATATCAAATTTTTTTCGCTTGTTGGTTTCATTTCAATATCGACTATTTCTTCCAAATCTTTTGTAAGCCTTTCCAATACATCATATCCAAGCTCTTTATGAGCTATTTGCCTTCCTCGAAAACGCACAGTAAACTTTACTTTATGGTGTTGTTTTAAAAACCGTATCGCATTGTTTTTCTTGAAATTATAATCATGATCGTCTGTATTAGGACCAAATTTAATCTCTTTCAATAAAACAATATGTTGTTTTTTCTTAGCCTCTCGGTTTTTTCTTTCTTTTTGGTAATAAAATTTCCCAAATTCAAGGATACGACATACTGGAGGTTCTGCATTCGGAGACACCTCCACTAAATCTAACTCTGCTTCTTCAGCTAACATTAATGCCTTCTGAATGCTTACAATTCCTAGTTGTTGATTGTTTTGATCAATCAAACGAACTTCATCTGCAGTAATCTCATCATTTATCCTCTCCTTTGGGATTACTGCTTTCACTTTTGTTTTACTTTTACGATATCGTATTATAACAAACCTCCATTCTTTTTACAAAAAAAAGGGTATTCTTTCGAATACCCGCTGATTCATTAACTATCTGAAAAGTAATATAGTTACCTCTCTTTATCTATCCTAAAACCTGACAATATCCTCAGCGGGAACCGTAAGGTAGAAGCAAAAAAACTTCATTTATGAGACATTTTTTTCAAGACAGTATTTTTGTCAATTCTTTTTTTTTTAGTAGTTTTTCACTTGATTCGTCTATAGTTAAAAATAACTATACATATATAAGAAAAAATACCTTATTATGACTAAAATATTTTTTTACTATTTTTTTATTTTTGTAGTTACATAGCTCAAAGCAGGTATCAGATATAGAGACAAAATAGTAGAAACTATCAACCCACCAACGCTAACGACCCCCATAGACTGTCTAAATTCTTTGCCAGCGTCTCCCATACCAAGAGCCATAGGCAACATAGCGAGAATTATGGCAATATTGGTCATAAGGATAGCTTTTAGCTTTATTGGGCATGCTATTAGTAAAGCTTCTTTCATACTTTTACCTTCCTCTCGCTGTAAAACATTTGCATAATCCAAAATTAAGATACCATTATTAACCACTATCCCAATCAACATTATAATTGCCATCATTGAGAATATGTTCATAGTTAGACCAGTCATATACTGAACAATAAAAACTCCAATAAGTGCAAGTGGTAGATTGGACATTATAAGTAATGGTTGTTTATAACTTTCTAAAATAGCGGCGAGTAGCATATAAAGCAATAAAATCGCTAATAGAAAAGCTCTACCCATTTCTGTCATTGATTCTTGCATCATATCAACATCGCCGCCCCAGCTAGTGCTATAACCATCTGGGAAATTAATATCAGATATAATAGAATCTATACTGTTTGTAATATCTCCCAGAGCATATCCAGTTGCTGGAGCACCAGTTATCATGATAGTTTTTGCTTTGTCTCTACGAATAATTCTATTGACACTTTCAGAAAAACGAACATCAGCAAGCTGAGAAAGTTGAAAACGTCCTTGCGTGGTCATAATAGTTAAATTTCTGAGTTTTTCAGGAGAATTATAAGCAGTTTCATCAAGAGTAACTCTGATATCATATTCTTCACCATCCTCTTTATATTGAGTAGCTACTAACCCTTCGATAGCTGCTCTGACCCCAATAGCTATATCCATAACATTTACTCCAGTTACAGATAGCTGGTCTCTGTAAGGTTCAATAACTATCTCTGGTCTACCGGTTCTCGTGCTAGTGTCAAGATTAACCACACCGGGAATAAGTCTAGTTTTTTCAAATAATTCATTGGCAATATCATTCAAGATACCATCATCTAAACCTGATACATAAAGAGTAATTGGGTCTGAACCACCAAACGAAGCGCTTGAAGCAGCATTAACTCGAATTCTTGCATTGGGAATATGAGATAGATCTTTAATAATTCTGTCAGTAACTTGCTGTGTTGAAACATTTCTTTCATCCACATCCACAAGTTTTATCCTTGTATTAGCCAGTTGCATCCCTATATCAGTATTACTCATTGAGCCGAGAGAAGTAACAATATGTTTAATTTCTGGATAATTGGATAAAATTTGTTCAATTTCAAACATAGCATTTGCCGTTTCGTCTAAATGGTAACCTAAAGGCAATTCAACCCTTAAATCAATATCACCTTCATCAAGCATAGGCATAAATTCAAAACCCAATTTAGTGAAAATAAAAAGACTAAAAATAAATAAAATGACTGTTAAAAAAACTGAAATTGAGCTTCTTAATTTCGTCTTCATAAGCGATTCAAGAATTTTGACATAAAACCCAGCAATTTTCTTCATTATATTATCAACAGCATTTGATATTTTGTTTGAACCTGTTTTTTCTGGAAGAATGCTTGCCGCGAGCATAGGAGTCAAAGTAAAAGCAACTAATAAAGAAAACACAGTAGTATAGGCAACTGTTAAACCGAACTCAACAAAAAATTGCCCAACCATACCACTCATAGTTCCAATCGGGACAAAAACAACAAGATTCGTCAATGTGGCAGCAATGACTGCAGTAGCAATTTCAGCAGTTCCTTTGTATGCAGAATCCTCTTTATTGTATCCCAAATCTTTGTATCTAAAAATGTTTTCTAAAACTATGATGGAATTAATCACCAAAACACCTACAGAAGTAGCTAAGCCGAGCAAACTCATAATATTCAGAGAAAATCCTGAGGCATTCATCAAGGAGAAGGTAGAAATGATAGAAATAGGCATTGCAAGTGCCACAATCACAGTCGATCTAATATCACCAAGAAACAGAAATAACAAAAGACCTGTCAATAGTATACCCATAATGATATTTCCCATAGTATCATTGACAGAGCTTTCAACAAAAATCGAGGTATCATCCACTATAGAAAGTTCCATACCCATAGGCAATGTTGTTAGAATTCCTTGTATTTGTCTATTTACAGCTCTGGCAATTTGAACCGGGTTTCCATCAGAACTAGGAATCAAGTCAAGTCTGATCACATCAGGGTGTCTTTCTCCAGTAATATTGTCAAAATATGTTGCCCTTTCTCTGACCTCTGTTCCTGTGTCAATTACCTCAGCTAGTTCAGATAATCTCCTATTTCCCATAACAGTAGGAACTTCTAAATCCCTCAATGTTCCTAAAGAATTTAATTCTCCAATGACTCTGACAGCTAAATCTTGATTGCCAACTTTGAAAGTCCCAGAAGGCATAGTGATATTATTTTGAGCGATAGATTGGCTAAGTTGATACAAAGACATTCTGTTAGCAAAAACAGCTCTTTCATTAACAATCACTTGGATTTCTCTTTCTCGCCCTCCAGTGATACTAACTTCAGCCACACCTTCTATTTGAGAAAACCTATCTTTCAATACAGTGTCTGCATATTCATAAAGTTCTGTAGATGATTGAGTTCCACTGAGAACCATCCCAATGACAGGAGTGGCAGAAATATCAAATTTTTCAATAATTGGTTTCTCTGCATCAGTGGGTAAATCGTTCGAAATTGCATCCACTTTATCTTTAACTTCTTGGTTTGCTATATCCACATCTTTACTCATATCGAAAGCAATTAAAACAAGCGAAAAATTGTCCATAGAATAAGATTCAATGTAATCTATACCGCTGATAGTTGATACAGCGTTTTCAATAAGAATCGAAATTTGCTGTTCAACCTCGTTTGGACCAGCACCTGGAAAAATAGTTTGCACTGTTACATAAGGAATATCAACATCAGGCAAACTAGTGAGAGGCATCTCTCTATATGCCATAATACCGAAAATGACAAAAACTGTTATAAGCATAGTAACCATTACAGGTCTCTTGATAGATAATTTTGCTAAAAACATATTTACTCCTAAATTTTTACTAAGTTAAGTTTAATATCTGTTGGAAAAATTTTTTATTAATATAGAGTATTGAAACTAAAAAAGAATTTCAAAAAAAGCTGCTGAATAGCATAACCAATAGATAGTATTAAATATTGGAGGCTATTCAACAGCCTGATATCGTTCAAACTTAAAAACTCTTCATATATGCTTCCAAAGAGGTTGGATAGTTATCTTTAAGAAACATATTACATGAAACTTTAAAACAGAAAAAGGAATTTCTATCTCATTATTTCAGCGAAAAGAGCTCTTATATTATCTCTATTCATATGGAAAGGCTGGAATCCCAATGTATATCCATATCCTTGTCCATTCATTTTTCTGAAAGCAATGATTTGATCATGGAATCTTGCACGATCAGCTTCATCTAATGGAGACCAATCACCACCATCTACAGTTTTACTTCTGAATAGATATATTGGTTCTGCTGTATCGGCTAAGCTATAAAACACCGTAGCAACCCCTAAACCTTGACGAGTAGTTATAAAATTACCTATCACTTGATCAGCAGGTGATACTAGCTCTGCATTCAGAATCGGAAATGCCTGGGAACCAGTTGGTGTGGTTCCAAGTAAATAGTATTGTCTACCTTGAAGTGATTCATTTAACGCTAACATCTCGGCTCGTGCATTTGGCCAACCAAAAAACTGTTGATAAAAGTTATTCATAGGTGCGTCTAATTGAGCGTTTATTTGCTCAGCTAAATTTAAGTTACCAACAATGATTAGATTTCCATGGTTTTGCATATACATTCTAAATCCGTCTTGATCTGCATTCATACTAAGTGGTGTATTTACTGGGGAACTTTCAGCAGCATAAATCACATATTTATACTTCGATAAGAATGAATAAGGAAAAATGTGTCTTCCTGTCCGTAAGTTATAGTAGGAATCGATATCGTAAAGTTTTATCGATTCTATTAACGAGGTAATCGCTATCCTATCCACAGTTGTTATTGGCATGTTGTTAGGTAACACATCGCGATAAAAATCAAATATTCCATTGGGTATAGAAGTTTGATTATTAATGTAGAGAACACCTTCCCTGTCAACATCAGTTGTTTTTTCTACTATCCTAAATCTATAAATAGCAGGTGTAGATCTAACAGATTGTAAATCTTCAATCATCACTTTAAACTCATGAATATCGGTACCATTTATCCCATTAGTAGATGTCAGACCATTGAAGGACAATCTTTGTGATATTTCGTGATTTGCAGGAATCCGGAGCCAATTATCAAAACTATCTCCTTCTGGAAACATAATCCCATTGGGTTGTAAACCAGGTTGATTAAGCGGACCAAAATCATACCTTTGACCATTTAATTGTATGTAGTAATAGACTACTTCCGTTAAATAATTTGTCCCAAGTCCAGATGCTTCTTCATTTTCGGGGTCTCTAACTACTCCATACCATAGATCATTTGGATCATCATCCTTATATTCACCATGATAACCCCATCTAAACCAAAATCTTGTTTGAGCATCTCCAACTATAGCCCACTCAAAATCAATAGGTCTTCCCTCTGAATTCAAAATGGGAGATGCTGTTAAAGTTGAAGCCATTCTTATTCCAGTTGAGGTATAGGAAAAAGGAACTAAATCAACATTTACATTATCTTTACTCTGGTCAAGTATAAAAAAATCATCACCCATTGCATAAGAATGCGTGTAGTAGAAAAGTGCATGTGGCTTGAATTTATCACTCACATAGAATAAAGCATAAGTAGGCTCTGACACGACACCAGCTAAATCTACAACTCTTGTCTCAATTACAGTTCCATGCATTCTTACACCATCTCTGACATTTATTGTCAAAGCAGGTGAAGAAGGTGATTCAGTTGTAGAAATAACAGTCTCATTTACTCTAATATTTTCACGGGTATTGTATTCATTAGATTCACTGATAGGTGGATTTTCTCTAAGAAAAACATCCCAGATGTCAGGCCAAGGATTAACAGGATGGTTTTTATGATAATTCATCCAAGCATCTAAAGTGTCCCTTTCTGTTGATGAAAGTGGAATTCCACCAATAGAATGCGGTATTTCTATAACTCGGAGTTTATAGATGTAATACCAAGCTCTAACAGACACAACGCCATCAATTAGAACATCTTGCTTCATAAAAATTACTCGAACCCCTTGTCCTATTTCTTTGTCATTCAGTGTGCCTGAAGATGAAGAGATATGTAACGAAGGAGCAACAGATTTTGAATTAAAGTACCGAACAGCAGGTTGGCTTATTCCACCTCTGTTATCAATTGCGACAACTTCAAATCTGCTAGGAATAGGTATGAGGTTACCTTCTGAATCTACAGGTAAATTACCATGATCACCATAAGAGCCGTCATGTGCTGGAAAATTAATTATAGCAAAAACTCTGTCAGTCCAAATGGTTCTATCTGCATTGGGGTCATCTAAAGGAATAGTTTGATCTGCTCCTTTTGAATGGTGAATAATCCATCCATTTCCAAGCCTTTTTCCATTTAGTTCGTGCCCTAAAGATAAATTATAAATCATATCTCTTAAACCATCTGGAGTAAGTTCTCCGATTTCATCAATGCTGATATTGCCTGGCGTTGGAATAGGCTTACCCTCACCATCCAATACACGATATGCATATCCTACAACGACTCCATCCGCATCGTCAGCAGCCCAATAAATTGTCTGTTGAAAAGGCGCTAAATCGGGACTCCAACCTTCTCCATCTTCCCAGTCAAATCCTGTAAAAGATGTGATTCTAATGGTAGGTGGTATATTTTCATGCGGGTCTCCATGAATTCCACATGCGATAAAACCTACCAAACATGACATTAGGACTAGTAAAACACATAAAAATCTAGTGTTTTTTCTGGACATAAATCCTCCTGTATATCTTTTTTTTTATTTTCATATTAATTAACTTCAAAATTATTTATCTTTTTGTTAAACAATACTTTAAATGATATTCTCAAGTTAATACCTTTACAAATTCACACCTATAAAACCTATTTTGGGTTTAAAATAATTTTTAAACCTATTTTGTCAATGATATTTTTGAAATTCAATTAGCGTTTTTTAGAGCAGTCACATAAATGCTTAAATAATATAGATGTTGTGATGGAACCGATTCCACCTGGAACAGGAGAAATAAATTGACATTTATCAAAACATGAATCAAAGTTTACATCTCCAACATAAACCGTTTTTTCTCCTGTTTTTTTAATCTCATTTATACCAGCATCCAAAATAATCACATTATCCTTTATCATCGAAGCATCAATAAGATTGGCTACTCCTACAGCAGTAACAAGTATGTCTGCTTGTCTAGTAAACTTCGATAAATCAGGCGTTCTTGAATGACAAATAGTTACAGTTGCATTTCTATTTTTTTGCTTATAAAGCAATAAATTTGCAATAGGTTTTCCAACAACATTGCTTCTTCCAACAACCACGACATGCTTCCCCTCTGCTGAAATATTATAAAAATCCATCATTTCAATTATAGCTTGTGCAGTACAAGGCAAAATACACTCTTTTTCTTGTATAAGTAGACCAGCGTTAATGGCATGAAAACCATCCATGTCTTTTTCTGGGGAAATTATTTGTTCTATTTTTCCAGCATCAATATGTATAGGTAAAGGTTTTTGAACCATAATACCATTGATATCAGGGTTTTTGTTCAAAGATTTTATATTTTCAATCAAATTCTCTTCTGATATTTCTTCTGGAAAAAATTTTTGAATAGTCACTCTTATATTAATTTTTTGTCCTTGTTTTTTAATGCTATTTACATAGTATTCTGAAGCTGGATCATTTCCTATGATAAATACATAAAGATGTGGGCTGAGACCGCTTACTTCTATTTTTTCTAAGCAATATCTCATGTTTTTTTCTGCAATTGGTTTACCTTTTAATAATTTTTCACCCATCAAAAAAACTCCTTTTTTTATTAATATATTATAATATATTTTCCTTAATTCTTTTGATTTTCAATGCTTTACCGCTTTTTTCATCAATATCAATCAAAACAGCATTAATTTGTAAACCATCTTTTGCTGTTTCGTGACGGATAGGCATGTTTGTTCTAATTTTTTCAAAAGAAGATTCGAATGTAATACCTATAACAGATGAATGTGGTCCGCACATTCCAACATCAGTTATATATGCAGTTCCTTTCTCCATAATTTGTTCGTCGACGGTCTGAACATGAGTATGCGTTCCGAGCATAGCTGATATTCTTCCATCAAAATACATGCCGAAAGTCCTCTTTTCAGCGGTGCTTTCGGCATGAAAATCAACTATGGTTATTTTTTGCAAAGATTTACTGTTTCCACCTTTTAAATGGAGAGTTTTTAAAAAATGGTCTAAAGCATAAAATGGAGAATCAACTGGACTCATAAAAACTTGCCCACATAGCGTAACAAGAATTACAAGAACCCCATTCATTTCAACCTTTACAAATTCAAAACCTAACGATGCTTTTGGGTAATTCAAAGGTTTAGCAATCCTCTTCTCTTTGCAAATAAATGCAGTAGATTCTTTTTTATCCCATAAATGGTTCCCAGAGCTAAAAATATCAATTCCTGCAAACAACATTTCATTTATAGATTTTTCAGAAATACCCTTTCCATCAGACAAATTCTCACAATTTGCTATACATAAATCAACCTGATTTTCTTTTTTAAAATTAGGTAAAAAAGATTTTATAGCTTCTCTACCTGGTTTCCCAAAAATATCACCTAAAAAAAGTATTCGCATGATTAGTTATTGAGTCTTGAATAATATTCCAATACCATTAGTAAAAATTTTATTGTTAGCAGTTTAAACACTAAGTAATAAATATATTATTTCAAGAGCAACATTCTTTTCATTTCTATAAAACCATCTGTTTGCATCTTGTAGAAATAGACTCCAGAACTGGCACTATTGCCTTGAAAATCGATTCCATCCCATTGTAATGTATGTCTTCCAGCTTCAAATCTTTGATTGGTCAAAGATTTTATCATTTGTCCTCTGATATTGAAGATGTCGAGTGAGACATGGGCATCTTGAGATAGTTCAAAATAAATAGTCGTGTTAGGATTAAAAGGATTTGGATAGTTATTTCCTAGTCTTGTGTAAGTAAAATTTTGGACTTCATCTAATTCAGAAGTATTCCCATCTATTGTGATTGAGATGATTTCTGATTGTTCAATTTCTCCAGTTACATACAAAGCAACTACATAAAATTCGTAGGTGACAACGGTATCTAAAAATACCCAATGATAAGAATTCAATTCTCTAGTAAACCTAAAATACTCATCATTTCTGTAGATGTTGTATCCGCTTATTGCAGTGTTTTCAAAAACAGGCGAACTCCAACTGAGATCAACAACATGGAAAGGGATTCCCATTGGGTGGTCATCAACAAACTCAACAACAGCTCTTAAATCTGTTGGAGGTGCAGTAACAGGATAGCCAATTTCTTTTACATCAGAATGTTCTGACTCTCCATCTGTATAAACAGCAGTGACTGAGTATTCATAAATACCCAAATTTAATAATGGATATTCATCATAATACGCATCCCCAATATCATCTAGAGGATTTAGGTGATGTTTTTCTGCTATTAACTCACCATTCCTGTAGACATTATAACCCAATAAAACAGTATTAGAGTATATGGGACGTGACCATAACAAAAGCACAAAGGGTCCCAAATCTTCATAATTATATTGATTTTCATATACGAAAGCTCTCATTAAATTAGGTGCTCCTAATACAGGCACTTCAGATGAAAACCTAGCACGGGTTGAACAACAATGTTTTCTGTTTTCATTATTGTTCATACTTTCAAAATGATTCATTGGTAATGCAGAAGATATTTCACCCAACAATACCAATGGTAAAACAGCTATAAGCAACAAAATAGCATGTTTACTAAAAAAAACTTTTCCCATAATTTACTCCAATTATCAAATTTTAACCAATATATTTCTTTTAGCATATTTGTCAAGTATTTTGTAAAATAGAAGTTGCAAAAAGTGTTTTTTCTGGATACAAGTAGTTTAGAAATAAAGTAATAAATAAAAAATTTTAGAAAATTACTTTTTCAATATACAAAGTTTGGGGGTTTTGATCCGTTAATTTCCGTTTTCCATTCTTTGTCTTAGTTGAAAAATCTCCTGTTCAAGCCTTTCTATATCAGATTCAATTTCAGATCTTGATTTGTTCAATATTCGATTAATCATCTCTCGCGAATAACTATACAATTCATTATTAAAAACATCTGGTCCGAGTATAAAAACTTCATTAGAATTTATATTCTCATTAAGACTGTTGCTTAGGTCTACTAGTTTTGTCATTCTCTGGTTGTTTCTCCAGATATAAAACTCCATAGGTTGATTTTGTAGTCCCATGTTCATTGCCTCTGTCATAATGAGTTCGTTCACTGTCTCAATCCCATTTATAGAAATGATGATATCTCCAGCTTCAATTCCTTGTAAAGAAGCAATAGAACTTCCCCGAACATCAAGAATAACCATACCTTTTTCAAGACTGAGTAATCTAGCGAGAGCAGAAGAAATTGGCTCAACATCAATACCAATAAATAGCCATGGATTCTGGATATAATTAAAGATATAAAGCTCTCTATATAAGGCTTCTCTTCTCCTTAATTGAACCTGTCGAATTATTGGTTGTTGGTTTCTACTTAATGAAACAGATATAGTTTCATTGGGATTTATACTTGTCAGAAATCTTTGTAAATCGGATTCATTTCTTATTACAACATTATTAATACTGTAAATAATGTCATTTTCTCTCAAATCATAAACATCAGCTGGAGAACCTGGCATCACTATATCAATAAGTAAGCCAAATGTTAGTCCAGCTCTTTGTAACTCATTTTGATTTGGAGTAGTTACATAAATTCCTAGATATGCGTCCATAGAAATCAAATTTGAACACACAAATACAATCAAAGTTAAAAGACAGTATTTCATAATTTAATATTTTTTATTTACATCTCAATAAAGAATTCTTTGCTGTTGTTGGTTTTTAACCTCGCTGATATAAATCATGGTTTTATTTTCATGATTTCTGAACTTGTGGATAAGATAGGATTTATCATCCTCAAGAAAAGATAAAGAGTTTGGCATTTCTGTAGAAACTGTTCTTATATTTGAAGGCAAATTTGATATATCAATATCCTTTTCAGCTAACAAGAGCATGTCAAGTGCATTTTCATGGTCGGTTCTAAAAACAAAGCTGTTGATGTTGTGAGCTGTTTGAGGTTTGAAAACCAACAAAAGGCATATTACAAAAAGTCCTAATATAGCTGAAGAATAAACATAATGATAAAAATTACTTAACTTTTTATCAAAATATAGTTGTTTTAGTTCGTATTTCAATCTAACCGTGAAAGGACCAGGTTGAAAATCAGGTAGATTTACATTACAAAGATATTTGTCTATAGGCATAATTCAGTACCTCCTCTGGCATAATAGATTCAAGTTTTTTCAATGCTCTATGGACATTGACCCTTAATGTTGATTCATTTTTTCCAGTGATTTGGGAAATTTCGGTGAAAGATTTTTTCTCAAAAAATCTTAAAGTAAGTAGATCTTGATCTTTTAAAGGTAATTGTTTCAAATAATCATGAACAAACCTAAAGGATTTATCTTCACCAATGTTATTCATTTCATAAGTAGACTCTGGGTCTTCTTTTAAAATATTCTGACGAATTTTTTCTTGTTTTTTTTCTTTTTTTGCAAAGTTACATATTTCATTGTAAGCAATACGATACAACCATGCCGAGAAAGGTATTTTTCTCCATTTAAATAAATTCAAATTTTTCATAGCTTTAAAAAATACTGTAGAAACTATGTCTTCAGCAGTCTCTCTATTGTAAACCCTATACATCACATATTGAAACACTTGTGGCATATACTTTTCGTAAATATAGTCAAAAGCTTGATAATCTCTCTTCGCTTCAGCGATTATTTCATTCTCATCAATATTGTCTCTGTATTTCATGGTGCCTCCAAAATTTATAATCAATCTCCAACAAAAACTCCTCATAAATACTTTTGTTACATTTTTTTTTTACACATTGGAATTATTGAACAATTATATTAAAAGAGCTTTTTTTGTCAAACAAAATTTATTTTTATTTTTAGAGACTGTCGCATAATGTAATATTTTGTCATTCTGATCGAAGTGAAGAATCTCAACTCCGTTGCTAAATATAGAATTACTGATTCTTCGCTATGCATAGAATCGTCCATAATGAAAACACTTATTATTATTATTATTAAGACAAAGCTTTACATTAATCTTAAGGAACAAAGATGGTGAGGAATTACAATGATTTACGATCACATACATCTTGTAAAACATCTTGACATAAATCCCCCCTTAATTTTTTTTGTCCGAAAATGGAGTTTTTAAGACAAAAATTGTCATTACTCCAAAAAACAAATAATTCTCAGGAGGAATTAACATGAAAAAATTCGTATTGATATTGGCGTTTTCTATCGCAATATTTGCCATATTGTTGGCTGATGATACGACAGAGGTGTATATTGGCAACCCAGAAGCAACTACATCGCATGCACAAAGAGTATTAAACTTTAATGCTCGGAATGCTTTAAGCCAAACCCTCTATTTTGAAAGTGAAATGATTATAGAAGGAGAGTTAAAAACAGGTCTCATAACAGAGATAAGATGGTTACACAGATATAATAGTGCCATATCTTTGGATATATATCCTGTCAGTATTTATATGGCTCACACTACCTTAAATTCATTTCAGAGTACTACAGCCTGGCTACCTTATGACCAGTTTACAAAGGTGTATGAAGGCACTTTGGATATTCAAATAACGGGACCCGTAGGCACACCATTTCAAGAAGTACCAGTCATCCTAAACACACCATTTGAATATACAGGCGGAAATTTTGTCATTATGGCTTATAAATTAAAGCCAGAGGGTTCCCCACAAACAGCAAATCAATGGCAAGTTTCACAAACTATCGCTACAAGTAGAAACCTTTGGCAGAGTTCTGCTACTGTTTGGCCATATATTTCTGAAGCCTACCCAACTGCTGGCACTTTAGCTCCTAATGGAGACTTTCCTAACACTATGGTCGTTTTTTATGACGGAGCAGTGGGACATTTAGGTGGAACAGTGACGACAGAAGGCATGCCTATTGAAGGTGCGAAAATTCAAGTAGATAATACGAGCAGATTCGCATTTTCCAATGCAGAAGGGATTTATAGTTTTCCAAGCCTGCCAGTTGGCACTATCAGCATCACTGCCTCGCGATATTTATACCTTGATGTAAATATCGAAGATATTGTGATAACTGAAAATCAAACTACAACTCAAGATATCGAAATGACAGGAACTCAATATGACTTGACAGCAATATCTATAACAGGATTTCTCTATCCAGTAGTAGGCGAGCCAATAATTCATACAATCCGAATAAAAAATGAGTCCATTCAAACCCAAGATGGAGGATATACTGTCGAATTGAGACAAGTTGGTTTGGATGAACCACTTGCCATAGCTCCTGGGGTAGTCATAGAATCAGAAGAAATAATCGACTTTGACATCGAATGGATACCTAATACAGCTGGATTTGCAGAAATATATGGGCACATAGTTTTTGAAGAAGATGAAAACCCAAATAACAACACAACTGAACTTCTAAATATTGATGTTCAAATAGAAGGTGCTGTGATCAGCTATATTGGAGATCCGGAAAGCACTTCTTTTGTCCGGGAAAACCCAATGGACCACTTCTATAGATTTAGTTTGTCTCAAACTATATATCTGGAAAGTGATATAGAAGCTTATGGGCTTATCAGCCAGATGCACTATCGTTTCAGAGGATTTGGTGATATAATCGGTGGCAGTCCAGTCCGAATATATCTCGCTACTACAGAGCTTGAACATTTCAATGCTGGAACTGCTAACCCTGCTTTATGGGTGCCTTACGACCAATTCACTTTGGTATTCAATGGCATTATACCTACTGATTATCAGGGAGAAAAAGACCTTCAAATTATATTCGATACTCCCTATCCATATTCAGGAGGGAACCTTGTGATTATGGTTGAAAAATCAGATCCTCAAAATTATGGATTGAACAATTTTTATCACAGCACTGCATCTACAGGTTTGAATAAGACTATATCACACTATTCTAGCTCAACTCCTTACAATCTTGAAACCACCTATCCTACACCAACTCGTCGCGCAAGGTTTCCAAACATTCGATTAGTTACTTTGACACAGGGGCATGGCTCTTTGTCAGGAACAGTGACGCATGAAGGCGACCCAATAGATGAGGTAAGAATAACCCTAAATGAAATAGGCATGTCTATTATGACAAATGCTGCTGGTCAATATTCTTTTCCTTATCTAATGCCTGGCACCTATAGTATCACTGCATCAAAACACGCTCACCAGACTCAAACTATAGGTAATATCATCATCACCTCTGGAGAAGCAACTACACAAAATATTGCAATGATTAGTATACCTTGGGATTTAGCGGCTCTAAGCGTGGTAGGTCCTAGAATACCAATTGCGCAAGAAGAATCTTTCTACAGCGTCAGAATCAGAAATGAAGGGTATAATACCGTTACTCCAGACCAATACTCCGTAGTGATCAAACGTGTTGGTAACAACAATATACTTGGTACAGTAGCAGGATTAGATATTGATCCCGGTCAAGAAATCACTTTCCAAGTTCCTTGGACACCAACTACAGCAGAATATTTGGAAGTATACGGCGAAGTTGTATTTTCTCAAGACCTAGATCCTGCAAATAATGTGACAGATAATTATTCTGTATATGTTCAGCCAGTAGGGATGAATGTAACTTATGTAGGAGACCCTACGAGCGGCTCATCTTCGGCTATGCACCCTGTAAATTATCTTTGGAGAAATTCATTGTCACAAACTATCTATCTAGACAGCGAACTTTCTTATCATGGAGCTGTAATGGGTATGATGATTAGATATACAGGCACAGATGAAATACCCAATCATCCAGTTTCAATATATATGACAAGAACTGATGAAATCAATTTTGAAGAACAAGATGCTTGGATAGAATTTGAACAATTTGATCTTGTATATCATGGAACACCATCGTTAGCGAGTGGCCCTGGTGACTTTTTTCTTCCTTTTGACACGCCTTTTGTCCATACAGGAGGCAATATAGCTGTCATGATTTATAAACATCATATGCAACAAATCGTGTCCAGATCTTTCCAAATCACTCCTACTAGTGCAACAACCGGTGGAAGAAGAGTTATTTATGCTTACCATGACAATATCATCCTTGATCCTGAAAATGGAATCAATGCTGATTGGCCCACAGGCTGGGTTGCCTTCGCTTATGGTAATGCTTCATTTTTGACAACCCAAGAAGGTCAAGGACATATCAGCGGAACTGTCTCCAGTCAAGGTGCACCTGTATCTGGAGTAGAAATTTCTTTGAACGGAACTTCTCGAAAAGTTTTTTCAGATGATGATGGAAATTTCAATATACCTTTCATTTTTGAAGGGACAGTGAGTATAACTGCAAAAAAACATGGTTTTTATGATTTTACAGTGAACAATATAAGCATCGTAGCAGGTCATACAACTACAGTAAATGTCCCTCTGCCAGCTATACCGACTTTTATTGTTTCTGGAACTGTTATCAGTTCGAATACTGGTGTAGGTGTTCCTGAAGCAGAAATTCGACTAACAGGTTATGAAAACTATATCACTACAACTAATACTCAAGGTAATTTCACTATTCAAGGAGTATATGAACTAAATACATATACCATCGATGTCCACAAATCAGGCTATGTAAGGCATATAGATGAAGAAATTATAGTTGCTTCAGCAAATCTTGTTATTCCCAATATAGTCTTACTCGAAAGAGCATATCCAGTTAACAATCCCCACGCCGAATCGACTCCTTCAGCGGTTACTGTTAGTTGGGAAGCACCCACAGGTGGTCTTGATACTTGGTTATACCATACACATAGCGAAGAAAGTATAGGTGGTTGGACGAGTATGTATACTCCATATTCAGTCACAACAGCAATCCGCTTTACAGCAGAAATGCTTGATGAGAAAGGTGTTGCAGGAGCAGAATTGACTCAGGTAGCATATTATCTTCATACCTTAGAAGAACCGGGTATTCACACGATATACATTTATAAAGGTGGTTATATCATAGGAACAGGTTCTGGTGCTGTAGTGGATTTAGGAACCTTAGTGTATGAGCAATTGGTTGATGTTTCTACAGTTGCACCAGGGCAATGGAACTATGTAGATTTAGACTATATAGTAGACATCCCAGTAGGTGAAGAGTTTTGGATAGCTGTGAATGTTTCACACTCCACAGGATATGTTTTAGGACGCGATCAAGGTCCAGCAGTAGCTCCGGGTTTTTCAGATATTATCGATTTTGGTTCTGGTTGGCAGCTTTTTGGTTGGGCAGTCTCTGGGAACAACATGATTAGAGGCTTAGCAGAAAATGCACATGGCCCAATCATACTAGACCCGATATCTGAAAGAGATCGAAACAACAACATATCAATCCCTGAAAACAGAAATTCTCGCTCTATGAGAAACTCAAGTTCGGAAAGAAGATCAATTCAAGCTCTCTCTGAATCAAAAGCAGTCTCAAGAGCTTTGACAGAATATAGAATCTATAGAGCAAATATCGACACGCTCAATGATGAAAATACATGGACATTTGTCAATTCAACTACAGAACTTGAATATGTTGACAATGAATGGGGTCAATTGCCTCATGGTGCTTTTAGATATGTAATACAGGCTGTTTACAGCGAAGATAATATATCCAGATCTGTCTTTACAAACATGGTGCATCGTGGAATGATGGGGACAGTTGATTTGTATATCACAACCAATGATGATATCTCTCTGGAAAATGTGACTGTTTCACTAAGAAACAATAGTGGAAATCCTCTTCATAACTATCAGCAAACTGCAAATATAAACCTTATTCATTTCCCTGCTGTCTGGCGTGGAACATATACTGTGACGGTTACTTCACCCGGTTATAGACCTTATGTCAACAACAATGTTCCTATAGCTCCTGACGCAGTTTCTCTTGACATTACTTTGATAAGACCTCTTGTCCCTCAATTCGTATTAGCCGAGCAGGTAGCTGAAGGCGTATCAGTCAACTGGGGAGAGCCTGATCCGGGTATGGATTTATGGTTTAGTCATACAAACGCCTCTGCTGCAGTAAATGGTATTGGAACAAATAATGCCGCAAGATTTATCATTGCCCATAGATTTGATACTGCACAATTGCAGACTATGGGAGTTGCTGGTGCAACATTGACTAAAGTCGCTTATGCACCTCGTCAAATAGCAAATTTTCATGAAATCCAGATTTATATTGGAGGTTCTGCTAACCCGCTAAATTCGGGAGACTTAGTGTATAGTCAAGAAATTGACAATGATATGATGCTGATCAATCAGTTCACAGATTATGAGCTTGAAGAACAAATATATATACCATTTGACCAAGAATTATGGATTGCGATCATGGTCGATGCATCAATGGGCTATCCGCTTGGAATAGACGCTGGGCCACATCTGTTAGGATATGGAAATGTGATTCAGTATAATAATGTTTGGACTACATTAAATCAGTTAAGCGATGTGAGTGCAAACTGGACTATCAGAGGTTTTGCTGAAGGGGCTTCAGGACCAGTCACATTTGGTTCTAATATAGAGCTTCCTTATGCCAAACAAAATGAAGTTGAAATCAAAGCCACTGCAGGGCTTGAGTCAATCAATAGACAGGTAAATTTATTATCTAGTGAAGAATTTTTCAGAGCATTAACCGAAATCAACCCTCTCTACCAGCCGATAATGCGTGTAGCTGAGGGATACAAGATTTACCGAGCTGACCTCGACTCAATCAATGACCAAGATTTGTGGGAGCTATTGGAAGAAAATCACTCCAGTTCCACTTATTTAGATGATTCATGGTGGGAAGCTGATTTAGGACAATATCAGTTTATAGTTCGCTCTATACTAGCAAACCAGAATATCTCACTACCAGCATTCTCAAATGTTATCAATAGAGTTCCTTTTGATTTACAAGCCCCAACAGGTCTCGAATATGAGCTTGAAAACTATTTTGATGTTGTGTTGAGTTGGGAAGCCCCAAATAACATATTGCGTGGTTATAGAGTATATCGAGATAATGTTCCTTTCCCAGATTTGGTACTAGAAACTACTTTCACAGAAAGAGGCTTAGAAGTTGGTGAATACGAATATTCAATCAAAGCAGTATACTGGGCAGGCGATTCCGAACCTGTCTCAGTTATAGTGAATATTACTGGTTCTGATAGCGATCCTTCAATACCAATGGAAACAGTTTTGAGAGGAAATTTCCCCAATCCGTTCAATCCGGTAACTACAATATCTTTTGATATCAGAGAAGAAGGGCATGTTCGCATCGATATATTCAACATCAGAGGACAAAGAGTTCGCACTCTGATAAACGAAGAAATGACATCTGGAAAATATTCTCTAGAATGGAATGGCAACGATGACAATGGTCGAAATGTTTCGAGTGGTGTTTACTTCTACCGAATGACCGCAGTTGATTTCAATGAGACTAAACGAATGGTTCTTATGAAATAATGTGGGTTTTTGAGAAAAACAAATAAAAGGGGGCTTTTTAGCCCCCCTTTTTTGTTTGCGGATTTAAAATATAGCATTTCCCTTTAAAATTGATTACCTCCTATTCCGTAGCAGAAATCTCCGATTTCCACAATTGATTACCTCCTATTCCGTAGCAGAAATCTCCGATTTCCACAATTGATTACCTCCTATTCCGTAGCAGAAATCTCCGATTTCCACACCCGTATAACCAATCTCCGATTGGCTTGATTGAGTGAAAAACTATCAATCAATTAGGGAAATGCTATAATACTGTCAATTTGATTAACATTTCCAATATTCTCTTGACAAAAAATGCGATTTTTATTTTATTGTAAAAAAACATAGTTTGGAGAAATTAATGGATCAGCATGCAATATCAATAGCCGAAATTAATGCAACATTGGACAGAATCATAAGAGATAGAGAAAAAGAGGCTCAAGAAAGAGAAATCGAAAGAAAAAAAGAGGCTCAAGAAAGAAAAAAAGAAGATGAAAAAAGGAAAAAAGAAGATGAAAAAAGGAAAAAAGAAGATGAAAAAAGGAAAAAAGAGAATGAAAAAGTAAAAAAAGAAGCAGATGAAAGAATGAAAAATTTGGATGCTCTAATGGCTAGTATGACAGCACAGGTTGAAAAAACATCTAAAGGAATAACCGAATTAAGAGCTGAAACTAGTGGTATAAGTGAAAGTAATGGAATGCTTTCAGAGGCATATTTTTACAGCTCATTACTTAATTCAATGAGTTTTGGTGGCGTTGATTTTGATCAAATAGATAAGTCCGTTACAAGATCCAGGAAACTACCAGATGGCACAAAAATAAGAGGCGAATATGATGTTGTCATGCATAATGGAGACACTATAGCCTTGATAGAAATAAAGTTCAGAGCACGCACAGGACATGCAGAAGATTTAATCAATAGAAAAATAAATATTTTTAAACAACTATTTCCAGAATATGCAAATCACAAATTTTTATTAGGACTTGGAGGTCTATCTTTTGAAGATGGAGTCGAAGACGATGCCATCAATCATGGAATAGGCATTCTAAAAACAAAAGGTGAAAGTATTGAAATAATAGACAATCATCTGAAAATATATTAAAAATAAATCTCAATATTTAATTTTCAAAAAATGTTTGACAAATTAACCCCCTTAAAATATTTGTCGCAACATTAAGAAATTTTACTCTATGTGGAGGAGTTTGAATATGCTCAATGTATTTGAAATACAGAATCTAAAAATCAACGAGAAGGCGTCATACACTCAATCTGACGATGCTTTGCAAAAAAGGTCTTTTCAATACTATTTTTCTGTTTTAAGCTCATTAAGCACTATGTATGCCCCCTTAAACGCTGAATTTACCCCCCCCCCCCGCATAGTTTCCGCCACCTAAACAATCCCCAGATAAAATACTACCATAAAAAAATCTTTCATTTAGCAAAATACTTTTTGCTAAGTGAGAGATTTTTTTTATTGCAAAAATATATTATCTTGAAAGCTAAACTCGTTTCAAGTAACTGCAAAGAGACAAAAATTCGTAGGGGTGGATTATTTCAACCTCAAAAATTCATTCAAAGAGAAAATAACTTAAAGGCTTTTTTATATTCATTTTTATTCCTTGAACCCCTCCTCAAAACACCTCTACGAATTGGTTTCATCACCCAAAAATTACAAATTAATATATCGGAGATAAAAATATGAAAAGAAAAATTATTTTGTTCATTATGTGTTTATGTATCTTTATGAGCTTGTCTGCTCAAAGATCTCGGCGTGGACAAGATGAAAATCAACCACCACCGCAAACTAATCCAGCGCCTGCACCAACTCAACAACCTACAGGACAGCAAACAAATAGAAGAATACCCGGCTTGTCCTCACCGCAAAGTCCCGGTATTCCAGGTGCTCTCGAAAGAGTTACTCAGAGTGCTATGAGAAGAGTTCCTCCAGATTCGAGAATCGCTATAGTTAATGTGTCTGTTGATGATAGGTCGCAAAGAGATTTTATCGCTGGAGAACTCGAAATCATCCTATTTGACATGGATTATATTATCATCGATAGATCCGAACTCGATAGGATACGCGAAGAGCTTAACTTACAATACAGTGGTGAGGTAGATGACGATGATGCTGTCGCTCTCGGTAGGCTCTCTGGTGCTGATTATATCATCACTAGTAGAATCGATGGCGAAAGAGATTTGAGAAGATTGAGACTCAGAGTTCTCGCAACTCAAACAGCACAAGTGGTGGGCGTCGCTGCGGAGCCGTTTTGATGTTTTTAACACAGAAAGTTAAATAAAAAAAATGGAGTGTTTGACGATGAAAAAAATCGTATTGTTATTTTTTGTAAGCATTCTGGGTTTAGCCCTGTATGCAATAGATTTAGAACAACAATCAGCTCAAAATCACGGTTTACCCGGTGCTTTGGAAAAAGCTGCTCAACATGCTATGAGAAGAGTTCCAACAGATTCAAAAATAGCTATAGTAAATGTGTCTGTCGCTGATAATTCACAAAGAGATTTTATCACAGGACAGCTGGAAGTCTTATTACTCGATATGGAATACATTATCATCGATAGATCTGAGTTAGCCAGAATCAGAGAAGACCTCCAAATAAAACATGGTTTTGAGGTCAATGACGATGACGCTATAGCCCTCGGTAGACTCTCAGGTGCAGATTATATCATCATGAGCACTATAGATGGAGATAATGAGTTGAGAAGATTGAGATTAAGAGTTCTCGAAACTCAAACTGCTCAGGTTGTGGGTGCGGGAGCAGAGGCTTTTTGAGGGTGATTTTTTAACACAGAGGTTTTTGAGGATGTTTTTAACACAGAGATTTTAGAGAGAAGGCACAGAGAGCACAGAGAGATTCTAAAAGAATGCTTGTCGTCCTGAGCTACTCCTTGTCATTCCGACGCAGTGAGGAATCTCCTTTCCCGTCCTTGCGAGGTTTTCCAGCCCGTCGTTGCGAGGTCCCTCACTTGAATCTCCCCCCGAAGCAATCTCCGTGTCACTTTCCCGTCCTTGCGAGGATTCACAGCCCGTCGTTGCGAGGTCCCTCACTTGAATCTACCCCCGAAGCAATCTCCGTGTTACTTTCCCGTCCTTGCGAGGTTTCCCTTCCCGTCGTTGCGAGGTCCCTCACTTGAATCTCCCCCCGAAGCAATCTCCGTGTCACTTTCCCGTCCTTGCGAGGATTCACAGCCCGTCGTTGCGAGGTCTCTCACTTGAATCTCCCCCCGAAGCAATCTCAGTGTCACTTTCCCGTCCTTGCGAGGTGCCTTACTTGAATTTCTCACGAAGCAATCTCGTGTCCATATATAGGGTGAAGAGCTTGCATCTTGTGAATAGAAAAAAATTCCGTAGGAATTGTGGTTTGGTAGAAATTAGATTTACATACCATTGTCATTCCGAGCGTAGCGAGGAAGCTTTCCCGTAGGGAATATGGAATAAAGAATAAAAAAAAACTCAATAGAGTTAAATAAAAAAAAACAAATGGAGGATATGACAATGAAAAAAATTGCATTGTTAATTCTTGTATGCGTGATAGGCGTGTCCCTATCCGCTTATGAATCAGGCTTTGTAGTCTTTGGTGGAGCTACAATGTCGTGGGCATCAGATGACTTTTCTGATGCAGATAGCAAAATAGGTTTCCATGGTGGTGTTTCTATGGAACATTTTGGGGTAATCGAGAACGCTATCTTTGAGACTGGGATTAGGTTCAATATGAAGGGGTTTACCTTCTCTGAGAGTGAATCGGAATATGGGTATAGCTACTCTTTTGAAGAAGATGTATCTATCAACTACATTGACTTTTTTGCCAAAGCAAAATTGGATATAGGTGATTTACCTATTTATCCATATTTTGGTGCCTATGCAGCTTTTATGTTATCTGCTAATTCTAGTGGGTATTTTAGAGATAACTATAGCAATGATTCATGGGACGAGGATATTAAAGACGAGCTAAACACTCTCGATTTTGGGCTTCTACTAGGAGCCGATTTAGTATTCCAAGACAAATTTTATATAGGAGTAGGTTTTGACCTTGGTTTGTCTAAATTCTTTGAAGATAAATATGGTGGTGAAACTTGGAGTGCCAAAACCAGAGCAGTCTTATTCTCAGTAGGTTATATCTTCTAAGAAATTGAAGAACCTAAAAATCAAGATAAAGGAGGGTCGCAAGGCTCTCCTTTTTATATGTTCTATCAACATTAAATAGATAATTTAAAATAATATTATATCAAAAGAGCTGATGGAAGTGCTTATATACTATTTACATCAGTTGAAAGGCTATTTCCCTCCCTGCACCCCCATAAATAACCCCTCTCCCGAAAGACTTTTTTGTAAAATTCTTAAAATAACATTAATTTCATAAAAATCATGGCATACAAACGAACATTATCGAAATTTGTAGCAAAAAACTATATTTTACACAATATTTTTCAAAAAACAAAGAAAATTTATTATTAGGTGATTTGTTTTTCACATCTTCAAAAGGTAAACATGAATCAAAATAAAGAAGCAATTTCTTAACTTCATCGTTGGTAATGCCAAATTTATCAGCCAATACTTCATTTATTTTGTACAAAGCTATTTTGTCAAGCAAAACAATTAATAGAATATAGGTATTTTAAAAAACATTTGACAGATACACATACTTAATTTTTTTGACAATTATTAAATAAATCGAACTTTTTCTCTTATTTTAAAGGAGGCTATTTTATGCATAATACTCGAAGAATTAATAACGATGTTTTTTGGATAGGTGCAAATGACAAACGATTGGCTTTATTTGAAAGTGCTTATCCTCTGCCCAAGGGCGTTTCTTATAATTCTTATTTGATTTTAGACGAAAAGACTATTCTACTCGACTGTGTTGATAAATCAGTTAGTGGAGTATTTTTTGAAAATTTGAGCTATTTATTAAAAGATAGGAAGCTCGACTTTGTCGTCATTAACCATGTTGAACCTGACCATTGTGCAACGCTTGGCGAGCTTGTTTTCCGTTACCCTGAAGTAAAAATCATAGGAAATAAGAAAACTTTTACTATGCTAAAGCAATATTTTGATTTCAACCTTGATCAGAGAGAAATATTGGTTAAAGAAGGAGACGAATTTAATACTGGTAGACATAAATTTGTCTTTGTAACCGCAGCTATGGTTCATTGGCCTGAAGTCATGGTCACATATGATGTTACAGATAAATACCTTTATTCTGCTGATGCTTTCGGAACTTTTGGAACACTGAATGGAAATATATTTGCCGATGAAGTCGATTTTGAATATGATTTCTTGGAAGAAGCCAGAAGGTATTACACCAATATCGTTGGTAAATATGGGCAGCAGGTTCAAGCTATTTTAAAAAAAGCCTCAACTCTTGATATATCGATGATATTACCTCTTCATGGTCCTATCTGGAGAAAAAACATTGCTTGGTTTTTTGAAAAATATCAAAAGTGGAGTTCTTATCTACCAGAAGAATATGGTGTTTTGATTGCTTATTCTTCTGTTTATGGAAATACTGAAAATGCTGTGAATATACTCGCTACAAAGCTTGCAGAGGCAGGTATTAAAAAAATCGCTATGTATGATGTTTCTGTAACTCACCATTCTTATGTGGTTTCAGAAGCTTTTAGGTTTAGTCATTTAGTTTTTGCTAGCACAACCTACAATGCGGGGATTTTTGTCAGTATGGAAGCTCTCTTGCATGATATAGCGGCTCACAATCTTCAAAACAGAACCATTGCATTTATAGAAAATGGCTCATGGGCTTCTTTATCGAAAAAATTAATGAACGAACTGCTTGCGCCACTTAAAAACATGACTTTTATCGAAAAATCTGTCTCCTTAAAATCAAGCATGAAACAAAACAATCTAATCGAAATTGATGATTTAGCTCAAGCTATTGTTGAATCCTTGTCTACAAACAACATTGATAATACTTTAAAAGACAGAAATATTACTCAAAATGAAGACAAAATTGAAACAAATGCTTTTTTCAAAATCACATATGGACTTTTTGTTTTGACTGCCGCTAAAAATGATGACCATAGTGGGTGCATTATTAACACTGCTATGCAGATAACGGACAATCCAAAACAATTGACTATTGCTATCAATAAAGCAAACTATACTCACGATATTGTAGCTGAAACTAAAAAACTAAATGTTTCAGCACTTTCGACTAGTTCGGGTTTTGAGATATTCCAAAGATTTGGTTTTCAAAGTAGCAGAGAAGTAAATAAATTTATAGATTTTCAAGAATTTTGTAAAAAAAGTGAAAATGGATTGTTCTACATTACTAAAGATACAAATGCTTTTTTCTCAGCTGAAATTATCTCCTCTGTTGACTACGGCACTCACACTCTTTTTGTAGCACAGGTTACAGAAGCTATGGTGTTGTCAAATGAACCTTCTTTATCTTATCAATATTATTTTGACCATATAAAGCCAAAACCTGTTATTCCTCAATCTAATTCTGGCAAAAAAACTTATGTTTGCAAGATTTGCGGATACATACAAGAATACGATGGTGAACTTCCTGATGACTATATTTGCCCTCTTTGTAAACACCCGAAATCTGATATGGAGTTGATTAATTAGTTTAGATTTTCCTAGTGATTGTAGAAGAGAACATAAAAAATACCCTTAATAAAAAAATATGTATCAAATACAATGTAACATAGTTTAATAGATAAAACACATAAATTAAGGAGTGTGTATGAATCTAGCAGAATTTGTTATGCGCGGCGGATTTTTAATGATATTCTTGTTTATAATATCTGTGATAGCCGTAGCTTTGTTTATCGAGAGGTTTTTAATTATTAAAAAAGCAGCAAAATATGAAGAAAAAACCTTTATCGAAGTTTTGAGGATGATAGACCAGCAGAAACCTGCTGAAGCTGCAAATATCTGTAAACTGTCTGAATCTTCTGTTTGCAAAATAATGGAACAAGGTTTGAGTTATGCTGATACAGATATAAATCTTGCACAGGAAACTATTGAGCAATCAGCAAATCGCTTTGTCAGCACATTGGAAAAAAATCTGAGCACTATTGCTACATTTGCAGCTGTCGCACCACTTATTGGTTTTCTTGGGACTGTTACAGGAATGATTAAGGTCTTTTTTGAAATGCAACAGTCAGAAGTAGGAGTAGATATCCAAATATTGGCTGGTGGTATATGGGAAGCTCTAATCACGACAGTAGGTGGACTAGTAGTGGGAATTATTTGTATAATTTTCCACAACTATTTAATTACGAAAATTGAAACCCTTGCCTTTGTCATTAGTGAAAAAACTTCACAAGTTAGTGTACACCTGAGGAGATTTCAAAAATGAAGGTCTCTACAAAACACAAAGCTATCACATCAGTTGCTTTGATTTCTATGTCTGATGTTGTTTTTCTTTTGTTGATTTTTTTGTTGATTTCCTCAAATTTTGTTACCTACACTGGTTTACAGATTGATATTCCAACTTCTCAAAATGCTCACACCGACATTCAAAGAAATCTAACTCTTTCTATCAACGAACGAGAAGAAATATTTATCAATAGTATTCCTGTCAGAAGAGAAAATTTAATCGCTGAATTGAGATCAGAAATTGAAAAAAATCCTGAAATTGTTGTGCTTATTCAAGCTGACCAGAATATAGCTCTGAAAAATGTAGTGGAGATTATAGATGCTGCTAAAAGCGCTGGTTCCACAAGGTTTTTCCTTGCTGCTCAACTTATTAGGAGATGATTTTATGACTCAAAGAAATCAAGGTATTATTTTTTCTGTTGCCTTTCATATTTTAGTCTTAATATCGATGTATTTTATTCATTTTCAAGCAAATACACCTCCTGCTGTAAGAGAATTTATCGAATACATAGTTATTGATATTGCTACTCCTCCCATTACAGAACAAATAGCTACTACTAGGCCTCCAGCAACCACAGAAAGCCAGTTTGTTGAAAATCCTCATCTTGAAGCTACTCAACACACTACTGATATTGACTTACCTATTGTAGAACATCCAGATCTAGACCCTGTTGATATTGGCTCTTTACCACAAAGAGCTGATAGAATTGCGCAAGGTACTCTACATGGAACTGCCCTTCAAGACACTTTGATGAGAGCTACTGTCCCTACTAGAAATGTTTTTGATTCTCAACCCGGTGCGGTTACTAATCCACTCGGACAAGGTGCAAATGTAGGCATTGAAGGATTTGCAGATGAAATCATTCTTCAGACTGGTAATATTTCGCAATTTTTTATTGAAGGCGATGTCATAAATAGAACAGTTATAGGACGAGTTTTACCAGAATTTCCAGAAAATTTGCAAAGAAATGGCTCCGTTACAATGACCTTTTCTGTTATTGAAAATGGAACTGTCCAAAATATCAGGATAACTAGACGCAGTGAACCAGAATTTGAAAGAGTATCCATAGAGGCACTTCGTCAATGGAGTTTTAATAGAGCGGATAGAGTTCATACAGGTCAGATAACTTTTAATTTTATCTTAGAATAAAATGAAAAATGCCAAATAAAATAAAAAAGCCCTTGATTATGGGGATTTTGAATGTCACCACTGACTCCTTTTATGATGGTGCAAAATATTTAGATGAAGAAAAAGCAATTCAACATGCTATGCAATTGATAAATGAAGGTGCGGATATAATAGATATTGGTGCTGAATCTACCAGACCAGGTGCAGAAGCTATAAGTCCTGAAATCGAGATTGAAAGAGTGGAAAAAATAATTAAAAAATTATCAAAAACAATTAAAACCACCTCAAAAGAATGCCCCTCAAATCCAAAAATAAGCATCGATACCTACAAATCTGAAGTAGCTCGAAAAGCCATTGAAGCTGGTGCAGATATGATTAATGACATATATGCCCTAAGGTTCGACAACACCATGATCAATGTTTTAAAAGATTTTCCAGAGACAAAAATAGTTTTGATGCATTTACAAGGAACTCCTGAAAACATGCAAATAAATCCGTGTTATAAAAATGTCATTAATGAAATCATCGATTTTTTTAAAGAAAGGATTGATTTTTGCCTAAGCAAAGGAGTATCAGAAAAAAGAATTATTATTGATCCTGGTATTGGTTTTGGAAAAACTTTTGAGCATAATCAAAAAATTTTTAGAAATATAGAGCTTTTCCATTGTTTTAAACTACCTATTTTACTTGGAGCCTCTAGAAAGAGCTTCATCAACCAAATTTATGAATCGAAACCTCAAGAGAGGTTAATTGGCTCACTTGCCAGCAGTGTGGTAGCTTTTATGAGAAATATTGACATTATCAGAGTTCATGATGTAAAAGAGCACAAACAACTCATAGAATCACTATCTTGGATGTTTTAAATGGATTTTTTGATACCTAGTTTCTCTGATATTTTTGATATCATCATTATTTCGTTTCTGCTTTATGGTCTCTTGGTATTTATGAAAAAAACTACAGGTATCGAACTCTTTAGTTTATTAGTACTTGTACTGCTTTTATATTTTCTTGCAATTATTTTCAATTGGAATATGATTTTATCTCTGATGAGAGGTCTACAAAGCTATTGGATACTAGCTATTATTATTATTTACCATGGTGAGATAAAGAGTTTATTGTCTGATCTCTCAAAAAGTAAAAACATATTAGCTCTTTTCAAAAATCCAATAAAAATGACTTTTAATCCAATTTTAGATGCTATTACTGTTTTTTCTGAAACAAAAACAGGCGCATTATTAGTGTTTGAAAAAAATCAAAAACTCGACAATTTTATTGCCACAGGCGATGTAATTGATGCAAAGATTTCCTCAAAACTTCTACTTTCTATATTCAATAGATCTACTATTTTGCATGATGGGGCTGTCATTATTCGAGGTGATCGTCTATATGCAGCTAAAGTAGTTTTGCCTTTGACCCAAAATGAAGATTTTGGAAAGTCTTTTGGAACAAGACACCTTGCTGCTATTGGTATCACTGAAGTTTCTGACGCTTTTTGCTTAGTAGTTTCTGAACAAACAGGCAGAATTTCATTTACAAAAGACCAAAATATATATCTTGACCTTAGTATTGAAGAAATATTTCAAATGTTGACAGATGAAGCTAAACAATAAATTAAACTCTTCTCTAAAAGACGCAGAAAACAGACCTCTTTTTATCAGTATCACTGGAAATATAGGTTCTGGAAAAACATTGATAGCAAATTTTTTTAAAGCAAACGGGTATCATGTATATAGTGCTGATACTATATCTAAAGAAATTCTTGATAAAGATGAGAGTATAAAGGATTTAAAAGAAATTTTTGGTGATAAAATAATTTCAAAGAATAAAATTGACACCAAAAAATTGAGAAATTTAGTTTTTAAAAATAAAAAAAATTTAAAAACCTTAAATGATTATATGCACAAAAGGATTTTGCATAGATTGCAAGTTATTTTAGATGATTATTGCACAACCCAACCCAACCAAGAATGCTCTTACCATAACGAAAATAATATTCAATCTTCATATCTCATTAATATTAGGGATGATGTCGATGTTATCGATAAAAATAATAACAAGAAACCAATTTTTTTTGAGATTCCATTGCTCTATGAATGCAATTTAGAACATTGCTTTGATTTTAATATTTTAATTGTAGCAGAAGATCACATTTTAATAGATAGAGTAGTTGAAAGGGATAACTGCACTCACGAGCAGGTTATATCAATTTTAGAAAATCAAATTGATCAATCTGTTAAAATGAAAAAGACTGATATTGTGTTGTTAAATAATTCAAATATAGAGTATTTAGAAATCCAGCTTGTTCTGGTAATTCAGTTTTTAAATTATATAAAGAAAAAAAATATAAGGAGACTTACAGAATGAAAACAAAAATTTTGTTAATATACCTTGTAACTTTAACATTATTGGCTTGTATCACTAACTATGATGACGACAATGTGCAACGTTCTCGGATTGCAGATCGTCTAAAAATGGTTGAAGAAGCTTTCAATTGGTCCACTACTGATTCCATCATGAATAATTACCATCCTGATTTTTTACATTTTGGAGATGACTTCCACACTCAAAAAATAATTTGGAATGAAATAAAAATTTTTTTTCCAAGAATGGATATTGAGATATTAGATATAGAAATAATTGGTGATTATGCGATTGCTTCTTTTTTACTCAATTATTGGGACAATACTGAAGCTCGAAATACATTTCCAGAACCTGAATCTTTTGGTTACATGTCTTATTTTATTTATGACAGAGGAGAATGGTGGATTTATGGAAATCAAAAAAAATAATTGTTATTCGATTGGTTTTGATTTAGGTGGCTCATCACTTAAATATGGTTATGGGAATAAAAAAGAAGGGTTGTTATATTTTAACACATTGCATCATGAAGATAAATCTTTAGAAGGATTGATAAAACTTTTTAATAAAGCTTTATCTGATTTGACCTCATTAACAAGTGAGGGATGTGATTATAAACATAGTTTTACTGCTTTAGGAATAGCTACACCCGGTATTGTTGATACAAAAAATGGTGTTGTCCTTGACTCAACACCAAATCTCCCGTTTCTAAAAAATTTGAATCTTAAATCTATTCTAAATGATATAACAAATATTCCTGTTTTTGTAGAAAATGACGCAAACTTGATGACTCTCGCTGAAGCTTCGATACTATCAGATAAAAATGTTATTGGAATAACCATAGGAACCGGCATAGGAACTGGTTTTGTGCAAAATATATCTAATATAGATGATAAAAAACTCTCAAAATCATTGAATAAGATTTTCAAAGGAGAAAATCTAAAGGCAATGGAAGCAGGACATATTATTGTTGTCCCCAACGGTAGATTGTGTTTGTGTGGAAAAAAAGGATGTTTAGAGGCATATTGTTCTGCTGAGTCTATGAAAAGAATTATTTTTGAAGAATACCCTGATTTAAATAATATGACTTTAAATAGTATACTAAAAATAAATGAAAAAAAAATTCAAAAAAAGATATATCAGATATATGATATATTCGCTGTGGGACTTGCTAATCTTATTGTGATTCTTGATCCTGGTTCTATTATCTTAGGCGGTGGACTAGTCGAAGATGAAAATTATGATTTTGAATACATAAAAAACAAAATTTTTTCAAATTTAACATCTATTTATCAGAATGTAAAAATACATAAAGCATGTTATGGTAATAAAGCTGGCGTTATTGGAGCTATTTTATTTTCTATAAATTTGTAGTGTCTATCTCTGATTGACTATTATTTGAATTGATATAATAATAATTCAATGGGTCAACATATCTATTCAATCTATTCATTTCTGCTACCAATATATCATTAACAGTTTCCACAGCTTTTAAAAAATCTTCGTTTATTACTAAATAATCGTAACTCTGTAAATAATTTATTTCTTTTTTAGAATTTTCCAATCGTTTATTTATAACCTCAATAGAGTCAGTACCTCTATCTAGTAATCTTTTTTTCAAAACATTTTCGTTGGGTGGTAATATAAAAATAGATACCACATCAAACCCTTGTTTTTTTATCGATTCGACACCTTGAACATCAATATCTAAGAGAACTATTTTTTCTTCGTTTAAACAGTTTTCTAGATAATCTTTTGAAGTGCCATAATAATTCCCATGCACTTCTGCATATTCAATAAAAAATCCTGCTTTAAGCTTTTTATTAAAAGTCTCAATATCTGTGAAAAAATAATCCTTTCCATCAATTTCATTTCCTCTAATATTACGCGTAGTCCAAGAGATTGAATAACAAAATAAAGGATTTATAGATAAAATCTCTTTACAAATAGTGGATTTTCCACCTCCAGAAGGAGAGGCGATTGTTACTAAAAAACCTTTTTTTCTCAAGAAAAACCTCAATATCTAACATTTATTTCAAAAGTATCATTCGCTTTGTATCTGAATAATCTTCTGCGACCATTCGATAAAAATACAAACCACTTCCTAAATCACGACCATTATCATCCTTTCCATCCCAGACTATTTGGTGAGATCCTTTATCAAAGTGTTCTTGAACGAGGGTTTTGATTCTCTGACCTTTGATATTGAATATTTCAATGACAACTATAGAATCTATTGATAGAGTAAATCTTATTCTTGTTTCGGGGTTAAATGGATTTGGAAAATTTCCTAACAGTTCTGTAGTTAAGGGTAAAAGTGGGTCTTCAAAACATGATGCAAGTGTAACATTCACTTTATTTGAAGGTTCTGACTCACCTTCAATTACACCACCCCAAATAGATATCACATAATATTCATAGTTTACTAAATTTTGGATTTCTAAATCAACATACTCTTGAGTCTCAGTGGGAAGAACACTAGTAATAGGTTCATTGTCTCTAAATAAAACATATCCCATTAAATCACCATAAACAGGCTTTTCTGGCATATCCCAAAACAGTTCTACTTTTAAGTATTCACCTGTGTTAGCAGTTAAGTTTAATGGAGGGTTGAGCAATGGGACTATTATCGATGTTTCTACTTCATTTGATTCCCCAGCTATGTACAATGCTTTAACTGAGTAAGTATACTGCATATCCTTATCTACTGATTTATCATGATAAAACAAGGCTTCTGTTTCAATTAAAAACTCATGGTTTCTATAAACCATATATCCCATTAATTCATTATTAAAATCTGTAGGTTCCTGCCACTCCAACAAAACACCATCCTCAAATAGAATAGCAGATAGATTTGTTGGTGGGTTTAAAATATCATGTTGTAAAATAAGAAAATTAGCATTTGTGACACCCTCTAATCTGCCATTTGCATTCGGGAAAGGGTCTGTATTGGGATTTACTGGGTCTGATCTCCATTGTATTGTCCTATGACTACCAGGAATGCTAGTAAATTGGAAAGCATTGTTCTGATTATACCAAGCATTATGGTCTTTATAAACCAAAACAGCGAGATTACCTTCGGTGTAATGATATGGATTTTGTAAAATAATATCTACTGTATAAACACCTGAAGCTCCTACAGATAGCTGCCCTGTAAAGACTTCAGTAAAATTATCGTATAAAACCCAGTCAGTATTGTTCGTAAAACTTGTTTTATCTGTCATTGCCATATATATTGAAACTACACTCCCACCCGGTATATCGCCATGTCCTGAAAAACGGACAGACATCTGATAAATTGTTCCATGAACCAATTCTTCCTCAAAATAAATCGTTTGAGTGATACTATTTCTAAAAAAATAGTTTACAAAAGAATCATTTCTATTGGTATTACTGTCCGGGTTGCCAACTAATATTTCACTCATTCCTATAGGCAAAATAGAGAAATCGAAAAGTCTTGTCTGATTGTTATGAGCTATTTCATCTAAATCCCATTCTATTTCAGCAAATAGTCTATAAAAACCTACTAGATCTGGTTCCCAATAAATTGTAAAATTTTCGACAGTTGCATTGTCTATACTTAGTCCAGACAAAGTAGCCAATGGAGTAGAAATATTTTCAGCCATTAAATTTATTGTAAATCCTATAGCTGGATTTAATCCATTATTTCTTACTCTTACTATAAATGCCGTATTTGAATGCTGAGATGCTGAAGCAGGTCCCGTCAGAGACATTGCTCCTAAATCATAATCATATGGTCGAGCCAAAAGCACAGAATTATAAGCATTTATTCGACCTGCACCAAGAAGACCAATGTATGCTGGATTTAGGTGATCGATGTTGTCAGCACCTTCTAAAATAATCTCTTTCAATTCGTCTACTGTTAAGGCTGGATTTTGAGATAATATAAGAGCGGCTAAGCCTGCTACATGAGGGGCTGCCATTGATGTTCCACCAGCTTGTTCATAAGTGTCTTCTCCAGCTGGTCTTGTATAATATGTAGAAAATATATCTGAACCCGGGGCAGAAATATCTATCCAAGTACCAAAATTAGAAAATGATGATTTTATATCATTGCTTGCGGTTGATGCTACACTTAGAATATGCTCTCCAGCAGCAGGATAAAACATCGAGCTACTATCGTTATTACCGGCAGCTGCTATGATTAATGAACCGTGGTCCCTTGCATAATTTCCAGCTAGATTGGCTTCTGATGAACTTCCACCACCACCCCAAGAGCAGTTAATTATTCGAACACCTGAATTTACCATATAATATATTCCTGCATAACCATCAGTAACAGAATTTGTCCATTGATTGTAAGGACTATGTTTGGTTGCCAGAAATTTTGAATTGAAAGCTAATCCTATCACTCCCAATCCATTATCACCTACTGCAGCGGCTGTTCCTGCTACATGAGTCCCATGCCAGTGCCCATTTAGACTCTGAAATGGATTATTGGAACCAACACCTCCAATGATTGGTGACGCAAAGCTCCAGCCCATGACATCATCTACAAATCCATTGCCATCATTATCAATACCATCTCCACCGGTTATCATGCCTGTATTCCAATTTATTGAGATACCAGGGAGTTCTGCTTCGTTTACCCATGCGTTTGCTGCTAAATCTTCATGATTCCATTTTACACCAGAATCAACTATACCTATTACAACATCAGGTGAGCCTTTTTGAATACTCCAAGCATCGAAAGCTTGTGTTTTTTCTAAAGCCCATTGTTGGTTAATAAGTGGATCATCTGGAATATATCTAGTTCCTTCTAACGATGACAAATAGTTTTTCCATTCAGAAAGAGTAGAAAAATTCGATGAATTATTAACAGGTTTATCATAGAAAAACCTGTTGATTGCTTCAGGTTCTACAAATAATACATCGTTATTTCTTGTAGATAAAATCTCCAATAATCTGTTTGTTCGGCTGTGGTCACCGACTTCAATTCGATATATATTACTTGGATGTTGTCCATTTAGATTCCATTCAGAGTTATTAACCCTATATTTCTGAGTGAGATTGATTATTTGAAATTCCTCAGCCAATTCGTTGAACCAATCAAAGGGGGTTTGAACTATGCCGTTTTCGTGAGTTATAATAAAATCTCCTCTTGAATTTCCTATCATGTCAGCGCTAAAGCAGACCGTGAGTATACCCGGATAAAAATCATCTAAATCATTTGATACTAAAAAAGAAATAGTTAAAAAGATTGTTAACATACTCAAAATAAATAGTTTCAGTTTAATTGTCATTTAATTCCTTCCTTATATTTTAAAAAATGCTTTCTTCTATATAATCACCAAAAAAATGAAATGGTGGCGGTTCTAATTCTATTGGCATTGGTAAAGGATCAAGAGGATCTCTGCCTATACTTAGAACTATGTTTATTTCAGTGCCTGCCATGATACTTTCCCCAGATGGTGGTGCTGTGGTTATTATGAAACCTGATGCTACCTCATTCGAATATCGACGAGTTACAGTCCCTAACCTCAATTCATGAGTTCGAAGAACATCATTAATATTATGAAATGGTGCGCCACGCAGGGTTGGCATTGTTACAAGTTTCTGACCTCTACTTGTTATTACCTGAACTGTCCTATTTACATATATTTCGCGTCCACTGGCTGGTATTTGATTGATTATATAGCCTTCTGGAAGTTCGTTGAACTCTGTATCCATTATATCTATTTTTAACGATAAACTTTCCAACACTCTGCGAGCATTGTTTATCTCAGCTCCTTGAATATTGGGAACTGCAACAACTCCTCGTGAAGTTATGAAATTTGCAAAAGCTGAATTTGAAGATAACACAAAAATGACAAAGAATACCATGAAGAGTATACCGGAGATAATAATTGCTCCAAAATGCTTTAATAATCTCTTCCAAACAGCTTCTTTTACCTCTTCATCATTTTCGTCATATTCAAATGTTTCACCTTCATAATTATTTGTGTTTTTATATGATTCATCAATCTCTTTATTTAAAAAAAACATAACAAAATCTCCTCTTTATTCTGAATTATTGTTTATCATATTTCCGCAATTTCGCAGCAAAAGCGCCATCCATAAAATGTTTATGAGGTATTGTTTTTAAAAAACCGTTCTCAGTAAATTCTTTAGATAGTATACTTTCTGCAGGGATAAGTTCATATTCTTGATTTTGTTTTAAAAATTTAAATATCTGCTCTTCATTTTCATCAGGGTTTATTGTGCAAGTGCTGTAAAATAATATTCCACCCGGTTTGACAAATGAACTTGCTGTATGAAGAGCTTTTTCTTGTAATTTTATTAACTCTGGCAGATTTTGCCTTTCTTGCCATCTAAGCTCAGGTTTTTTTTGAAAAACTCCCCACCCAGAGCAAGGAACATCGATGATGACTCTGTCATACACAGGAGCTACTGGTCCAAATTTAAAAGCATCTTCTATCTCTAATTTGACATTTGTGGCTTGAACGCGAGACAAAGTCTGTTTCATCTCTTTTATCTTATGAGGAATTTTATCGACTGCTATTATTTCACCTGTATTATTCATTAACTCTGCTATATATGATGTTTTTCCTCCTCTGCCTGCAAATAAATCGAGAATGTATTCCCCCTCTTTAGGATCCAGTAATTCTATTGCCATCACGGCTGATATGTCTTGTATAGTAAAATAGCCTTCATCAAAGGAAACATCGTTTAATACTTTGTCGGCATTTTCTGAAATTACAACATTTTGCGAGGCTATACTTTCTTTCAATATTACTTCTTTTCTCTGAAAATAATTTATCAATTTTTGTTTGCTGGTTGCTAATGAATTTATTCTCATATATAGTTTTGGAGGTTCATTAAAATACATACAAAGACACTCTACTTGATCTATACTCCAATGCTGAAGAAGTTTTTTGATTATATCGAGAGGAAAAGAATATTCTACAGATATTCTTTCTGCATCACTATCGGGGAGGATATATTTGGGGTTTCTTTGGTATTCTCTTAATACTGCATTGACAAAACCTGCTATTTGATCATTAAAATTTTTTCTCGCTATTTCCACTGTTTCATTAACGGCTGCATGTTCTGGTATACCTTTGCAGTAAAGTAGTTGATACATTGCAAGATACAATAAAGATTTTATTTTTAAATCTGTATCTTTGTATTTGTCCTTATCTACATACTGAGATATTATAAAATCAAGTTGTAGATGTATTTTTATCACACCTCGGACAAGATAATAGAGCAAGTCAGAGTTTTCATTACTGTCCTTAATTTTTTTCGCTGTCTGAGATAATAATTTATCTGAAAACATATTATTTTTTAAAACTTTAACTATGATAGACCATGCCTCTTGTCTGACATTCATATTTCATTCCTTTTTAGATATATATATTTTATACATTCCTTTACAACTTCTTGAATGGTCATTATATTTGTAATTTTCACATTTTGTAAAGCCTTCCTGATTTCATAATTTTTATACCCCAACGATACCAATGCAGATTCTACTTCCTGAAACATATCATTGTTTAAACCCAAATTGTGACTTTCTGTTACAGAAGTTTTTATTTTTTTTGTATCAAGCTCTGATATTATCTCAATTTTATCTTTCAATTCTATTATCAACCTTTCTGCTGATTTTTTTCCCAGACCTGGTGTTTTGGCTATTATATTTGAATTTCCTGTCAGTATTGCTGTAATCAAGTCTTTGATTGATATAGAACTAAGTATTGCTAATGCCGTCTTTGGACCAACGCGATTGACATTTATTAGTAGCTTAAAAAGTTCTTTTTCTTGCTTACTTAAAAAACCAAAAAGACGTGTCCCTTCATCATTATGAAAAGTATATACAAACAACTTAGTTACCTCAAAGACTGCAGGTAACATATCAAATGTGGACAAAGGTATTTTCAATTCAAAACCTATTCCATTACAATCAATTACAACTGTATCAGGCGTCTTTTCAGACAAAATTCCATTTAAATATGAATACAGAAAAACCTCCTAAGTAAGATATCCTATTTCCGAACTTCGTATTCTATTGAACAGGCACATTGCACAAGCTAATCCGTCGGCAGCATCTTCTTTTGCTGGTGTTTTCAGATTTAATATGGATTGAATCATATATTCCACTTGAGACTTAGTAGCATTACCATTGCCAGTTACAGATTTTTTTATCTCTCTTGGCGAAAATGAATATACAGGAATATCTTTTTCTGATAAACAATACATTACTACTCCTCGAATATGACCTAATATAAAGGCAGTTTGGATGTTTTTTCCATAAAATATTGATTCCACTACTGAATAGTTTGGTTTATATTGATCAATGATTAGTTTCAACTCATTACTTAGGTGAAGTAGCTTTTTTTCCAATAAAACCTTTTTTTCTAAGTTGATGATACCGCTACCGGCTGCTAAAATTTTGTTTCTTTCAATATGCAAAATACCATATCCACATTTTCGGCTTCCCGGATCAACTCCTATGATTATCATCTCTGTTTCCTTAACTCAAATTGTTCATCACCTCATCTGATATTTCAAAATTTGCATAAACCTTTTGAACATCATCCAAATCTTCAAGTTTATCCAGCATTTTTAAAAGTTTTTCAGCAACATCATCAGCGTTTATTGTATTTTTGGGCATCCTTGTTAGTTCCGCTTTTTCTATAGTAAACCCATTTTCTTCAAAAGCTGTTACTATTTTATAGAAATCTGCTAATGCTGTGTAAACTATAAATATATCTTCTGATTTTTCAACATCATCTGCTCCTAAATCTAGAGCTTGAAGCATAAATTCATCTTCTTCGAGACCTTCTGCTTTGATTTCGATAGCGCCTTTTTCGTCAAAATTCCACGATACTGCTCCATTTTCTGCAAGATTTCCTCCATGCTTTGAAAATACATGTCGGATATCGGCTACTGTTCGGTTTTTATTGTCTGTTGTGCATTCCACTATGATAGCCACTCCGTTGTGTCCATAACCCTCATATGTAATCTCTTCATAAGTAGATCCATCTATCTCGCCTGTGCCTCTCTTGATTGCCTTTTCGATATTATCTTTAGGCATATTAGCTCCTCTTGCTAGTTGAACAGCTGTTCGAAGTCGTGAATTTGAGTTAATATCACCTCCACCCTCGCGAGCTGAGATAATAATTTCTTTTGCTATTCGGGTGAATAGTTTGCCTCGTTTGGCATCAGCAGCGCCTTTTCTGTGTTTTATTTGACTCCATTTATTATGACCCGCCATAATTCCTCCATAAATCTTATTGCCGAGTTATATCGACATAATCAATTTAAAATACACAAAAAAAAAAAGCCTATTTTTAATCAATAATTTTTTAAAATTTCATGTTTTTTTTCTATATCTTTATATTTTAAAATTTGTTGAATTAATATTAATAATTTTGCTGATACTAGTCCATTCTTATTGATGAAGAGTTATTAAACCATTCGAAATTATATGAGTTGACTCTTCTCATAAACATAATTAAACAGTTCCCTAAAAATTAGGACTCAACAACCTCAATACTACCAATACTTGGTTTTGAGTAACATTAAAGACCATATTCACCATTTGAGCGAAATAAGGCCAGTAATACATTAATATATAAAACCCTATAATTATATTTATTATTAATAAGACTGAGAAAACATCAGCTTCTTGAACTAAACGATTCATGATTCCTACTACGATTCTAACAAAAAAAACTAAGATAACTATAGGGGCAGCTATTCTTATCCCAAGTACAAATATATTTGAGACAATATTTACCATTTGAGGAACAACTTGATGATCGTAAAACATTTCAGTAACAGGGATTAAAAAAAAAGTATCGAACATCACTCTGACAAAAAAATGATGCCCATTTATTGCGAGAATGAGCAAGATAGCTATGATATGAAAAAGCTCCGGCATTGCCTCTGTTTGTTCTGAAGTTGTTGGGTCTATCACTGTTGACATAGTCAAACCGACCATTGCTGAGGCCTGTTGCCCTGCAAATTTGATTATTTCCACAAAGAATCCCGCAAACATGCCTATGCATAGTCCTAAAAATACTTCTTTTGCCACTAAAAACATTAACATTGTAAACTCTACAGGAAAATTAGCGGGATAAGGAATTAATTTGACCATAATGCTTGCCATTGCTATAGCCAAAAACACTCTCATACGAGCATCTATCGATGTATAAGAAAAAAAAGGCAATACTGACAATAAAGTCAAGAAACGAACAAAGACCAATAGCCACAATTCGAGTTGGGCAAGTGTAAATCCTATGGCTTCAAACATTTATCTGAGGTTTACAAGTATGTTCATTAAATAATTGAAATATTCAATGAATTTATTTATCATCCAAGGGATAGTTATTAATAATACTAACATTGTAGCTAGTATTTTGGGAATAAAAGTCAGAGTCATTTCCTTTATCTGAATGATTGATTGAACTATAGATAAAATGACACCTAAAACAAGTCCAGTCAATAGGATGGGTGCAGACAATATCATCGTGAAATACAATGTTTGAGTGGCTATTTCGACTATCAATTCTTGAGACATCTAAAATCCTTTCTACTTTCGCTATGGATTGCGTAATAAGCTAAAAATTAAAACTTCTGACCAATGATTGCACTATCAAATACCAACCATCAACAAGAATAAACAAGAGAATTTTCAATGGTGCTGATATCATAGCTGGAGGTAACATCATCATACCCATAGACATCAAAATACTGGCTACAATCATATCTATCATTAGAAATGGTAAATATATCAAAAAACCCATCTCAAAAGCTATTCTTATCTCACTTATCGCAAATGCTGAAACTATTACTGCGATGGGGATTTCATCAGCATTGTTAGGTCTGGGGAGTCTTGAACTATTTAACATCAATGCGAGGTCTCTTTCTCTTGTTTGATTGAGCATAAATTCTCTTAAAGGTCTAATACCTTCTTGATAAAACTCTTCGTGAGTATATAAACCTTGTAAATAAGGTTGTAATGCATAGTCATTGATATTTCGGAATATAGGTGCCATCACAAAAAATGTCAAAAACAAAGCAAGAGAAACCAATATTTGGTTGCTTGGTTCAGAATTAGTGCCGATAGCCTTTCTAACAAATGATAAGACTATAGATATTCTCGTAAAACTGGTCATCAAAATCAGAATCGATGGAGCTATAGCCAGAATTGTTAAGAGGAAAAGAATTTGTAAAGTATTTGAAACATCAGCGGGAGAAGTAGCTTCATCCACTCCAATCGTGATTCGAGGGACAAATTGAGCATTTAAATCGGTCATCGAAAAGATTGAAATAAATAATACTAACAATATAAAAGTTTTTATGATATTTTTATTATTAATCATAGAAAATATATTTGAGATTTTTTTAATCATTCTATAATCCTTATGTGTTTTGTTTTGTAAAAATTGAGGTGAACAAATCTGAGAATTTCTTTTGACTTTGTGTTTTTTGAGTCAGGCTGGTTATTATTTCTTCATCATCAATGCTGTCTATCAAGGTTACAGAATTATTACTAAAACCTACAATATAGACTTTTTTCCCAAAGGATATAACACTTAAGCCTTGCTTTGCAGAAAAATAAAGATTTTCGTGAATTTTTAAACTGGTTAACTCACTTTTATTTTTGTATTTAGCATTTAGCTTCTTAAAGAAAAATAGTGATAAATACAATAAAACAGATAGAAATATCAACATCCCTATCATTTGAACCATCATAAGGGCAAATGAAGGAGGGGTGGGGCTCGAAATCATTTCCTCAGAGGCGACAGACGAAAGAGTGTCAATTTCAGCAAAATCTGAGTCCAAAAACTCGGATGAGGGAACCTCTTCAAAAGGCATCAGAATACCACAAAAAAAACCAAGAATTAGGATTAGAAAAAAATATCTCAAATAGCTACCTCAACCATTATTAAAGATGAGTAATGTCGCCTATTCTGCTTTTTTGATTTTTTCCAACAATCTTCAAATTTTGCTGTGAACTTATATAAAATCATATTTTATTCAGGACCCAGTGTTCTTATTCTCTCTTCTCTTGATATTAAATTTACTATCCTGATAGCATAATTTTCATCAACCACCATTACTTCACCAGTAGCAAATTTTTTACCATTTATCTTTAAATCTACCAAATCTCCTGCTAGTTTATTTAATTCGACCACTGAACCTTGCCCAAGATCGAGTATTTCTTTAATTCTCATGTCTTTACTACCCAACTCTACCGTAACAGGAAGGTCGATATGGAGTAATATGTCTATGTTCACACCCTTCGCTCCTGAAGGTCTTATCTCCTCTATTTCTGCAAATGAAGCTCTAGAGGCTGCCACTGGTTCTGGTTCTGCTTTTGGTGCTGCTTTACTACTTGATTGTTTAGAAGATGAGCTTTTCGGTGGTGGAGGTGGAGCTGCTTTTTGAGGGTTAAAGACTGCATCAAGTGTGCCTAAAGCTGTTTGTTCAAAAAGTAAATAGAAAAATGTTTCCAATCCGAGTAATTCGAAAGAAATTTCAACCATTTTGTTTTCTTGCAAAAACTCTTTATGAATTTCCATATCGTTCAAAGATATCTCTGTGACATTACCGGAAGATGTGATACCTTCTGCATGCAATTCGGTGGTCATGGAACCCAAAACCTGATTGAGCATTTCTTGAACCCCGTCATGGTGTTCTTCGGGGACATATTCTACTTCACCAGTTCCAAGCATCATGAGGTCTGCTAGGGCAGCTATTGTTTGTTTTGAGGCAACGATTTGCATTTGAAAATCGTTATTTCCAGTAAAATTTATGGTAATCATCACACATGGTATAGAAACATTAGTTTCTAATAAACTTAAATCAAAATCTGAGTAATTCTTGGTTGAAAATGTGATTGGTTGATTTGTGATAGTTCCTATCACTCCACTTGCATTTGAATTGAAAAACTCTAAAAATTTGTCTAACGATTTAACTCCTGTCATATTATATCTCCTTCTTCGTCAATTATATTATCTATTCGAACTGCCTTTTTCTTGCCTTTTTTACCCGGTGAGACCACAAATTTTTTGTGTTCCTGGACTCTGGCTATCAAAGGGTCAGTGATTTTAGTTTCTAAAAGCAATAACTCATTTTCTTTCAACTCCAGAAAATCTTTTACAGATATATATGATTTTCCTAAATCGACTGTAAATCTGACTTCTGTATGTTCTACTGCTCGATAAAGATTCTGTTGATCTTCTTCGCTGGGTGCTTTTTTCAAAAGAGCCATATAATTTTGACTATTTATCTTTTTTAGCACTGGTTCTAACATAAAATAAGGAAAACAAAGTATGATATTAAATTCAAAATTCCTTGCAGTAACTGGAAAAGTCAAGACTATCATGGTTTCTGAAGCAGGAGCTACTGTTACTAGTTGGGGATTGGTTTCAAAATTTGCTATACGAGCTTCCAATACTTCGATATGCTGCCAAGCTTCCTTTAAATATTCAAGGATTCTTTCAGCCACATTATTCATGACCGACCTTTCTATGATTGTAGGAGATTGTTCTGATTTATTAATTACATTTCCAGTTCCTCCAAAAAGCCTGTCAATGATAAAGAAGGAGAATCTTGGGTCTGTTTCAAGGATAGCAAAACCATCAAGTTTGTCTATACTGAAAACATACATATAAGTAAAACTAGCGGCTGACATAGTAAACTCAAAATAGGTTACTTGATCAATATTTGGCACTTTCACATCTATCATTGTTCGGAGCTGATTTGATAAATAAGTTGAAATCAATCGAGAGAAATTGTCATGTATATTTCTCAGTATTTTTAGCTGTTCCTTTGATACTCTATCCGGGTGACGAAAATCATAAATTCTCGCTTCTTTACTTTTTTGTATTTCAAATATCGATGTATCGATATTCTTTTCACCTTCCAGTAAAGCATCTATTTCAGCTTGGCTAAGTAGTTTACTCATAGTTTACCTTCCATTATCAATCTTAAACATCCCGTTTCTTCATTAAATATCGTTTTCTGTATTATTGTAAGACAAATTGCTCAAAAAATACATCGGTTATTCTGCCTTCGACTAGTAAATTGTTGATTACCCGAATGATATCGTCTCTAAATATATCGCGGTTTTCCACATCTCGAAGGTCTTCGATTGTTATTCGCGAGAAATATTGAGTTATTCTGTCTCTAAACATAGGAGCCTTGTTTTGAAGTTCAGCGGGTAACCTTCTGTCTGCAAGCCTATACTCAAACAAAACTATCAAGACCAAAAATCGAGATTCTGATCCTAATGGATTTACAATGATATCACCTACATTAAAAATTGCAAAATCTCTCGTATAGTCTTTCGCGCCTGTAAATCCACCCTCTGTAAAACTGCCCCTATCAGAATTTCTTGATTCTTCACGACGTTGTGTGGGGACATCGGTCTGTTGAAGCCCCTGCATTCTTTGTGGAGACTCCTCACCATCGTTATTCATCCAAAAATAGAAATAAATTCCACCAGCGATAATCAATTGAACAAGTATGATTATGATTATCACTAAGATATTTATTCTTCCTATATTGTTTCTCATTATTATCCTCCTGGCATTAATGAACTTCTTATTTCATCTCTAAGAGTTACGAAAATTTCTACTCTTCTATTTATTGCTCTCCCTTGAGGGGTTGAATTGTCAGCTATTGGCCTAAATTCTCCATGTCCTACCAATTGAAATCGAGAGGGATCTACTCCATTGGTTGCAAATCTTTGAGATATTGACAAAGAACGAGCAAAAGACAATTCCCAATTTGAAGGAAAGCGAACAGTATGTATTGGAATATTATCAGTATGTCCTTCAATTCTCACATTAAAAGAGACTGTGTTCAAGATACGCGCTATTATCCCTAAAACTTCATATGCTTCTTGTTTAACTTCAGCAGAACCTGAATCAAACAAATAATTTTCACTAATTGTAAAATGTAGAACATCACTAGACTGATGAACTCTTATGTCATCTGAGATTCCACCACTTCGAAGCATTTCTTGTAATTCTTGTAACTGTTGTTCTATTTCTTGTTCTGCTCTTGCAGTTCCTATCTGAACAAGCGGCATTCGTGTGATAGGGATTGCTGTTCCAGTAGCACTCATGATGCCTAAAGCACCTCGCAAAGAATTCATGGCAAGTGTAAATTTTACTTGCTCGATTGTCGCCATTGACATCAACAATACAAAGAAAGTTAGTAACAAGGTCGACATATCGCAAAATGTTGCCATCCATGCGGGTGATCCAGCTGGAGGACATTCAGGACACTTTTTCTTTCTTGGCATAATTATGAACTCGCTTTTCTATTTTTAGGAGCTACAAAGGTTTCTAGCTTTTCCCTTGTTACTCGTGGATTATCTCCAGAATGAATTGATAAAACTCCAAATAGCACCATATTCATCAAAAGTAGTTCCTCTTTTGAACGTCTGTCAAGTTTGTTTGACAAAGGGATAGCTACTAGATTGGCTATCACTGATCCATAAAGCGTTGTTATTAATGCTACCGCCATACCTACTCCGATAGCTGAAGGATCGTCAAGTTCCTTGAGCATCATTATCAAACCTATCAATGTTCCAACCATTCCCCATGCGGGGCTCATAGAACCCACAGTTTCCCAAAATGATTTTCCAATCTTGTGTCGCTCATCTACATTGTCAATTTCCGTTCCCATTACGGTTTCGATCACTTCTGGTTCATTACCATCAACCGCGAGCTGTAAAGCTTTTTTCAAAAAGATATCATCTATTCGGGGCATCTCCCGTTCCAATGCAAGAATTCCTTCGCGTCTCGCTTTTTCACCTAAATCTACCATGCTGTTAATTATCTGACCCTGATCGCGGGATTTGGCAAAGAAAGCATTTTTTGTCACTGAAAACATGCTTAAAACATCTGATAAGCTAAATGATATAAGGCAAGCTCCTAAAGTGCCTCCAACGACTATAAATACTGAATCTAAGTCGATAAAAGCATTTATATCATCAGCTATTGCCAAAAAAAGAAAAACGGATGCTAAAATCAAACCTAATACTGTTGATATATCCATAAATTAACCTCAACCTTTATGTAGTATTTCCCAATTTCTAAGGGCTTTCCCCTTGTATTCGATAATTTTTTCTATCACTACTTCTGCTGTTTCTTTAACAATAACTTTTTTACCAGTAGTGAGACTAATGATGGTATCAGGTGTTGACTCAATAAACTCCATTAAATCAGAGTTTATAAAGAATTCTTGACCGTTTATTTTTGTTAGTTTTACCATAAACTATCCTCCAAAAAAATCAATTTTAAACCTAAATATTTACCTTGTTAAAAATGTCAACACTTTTATTATTTTTCATATATTAAAGATATTTTTTCTTATTTTTCCTCTTATTTTTTATAGTAAAGCAATATTTGTGCCATAATTGTCAAAATTGAGGTATTTTTTTCTTTCTTAATACCTTTTAAACAATATTATAAAAAACAATGAAACTTTTTTTATTGTGAAAAGTTTGTATATAGTGTTATTTGTATATTTTAAATAAATTTCAAATGTTTAGGAGGAGAAAAAAATGCTCAGTGAAAAATTGGCTAAATTATTAAATGAACAAGTTAATGCGGAATATTTTTCAGCATATCTGTATCATTCTATGTCTGCTTGTATGGAAAAAATTGCCCTGAAAGGAACAGCTCATTGGCTATTCTCGCAAGCAAAGGAAGAAATGGCTCATGGTATAAATATATACCAATACATTCTGGATAGAGGTGCGATTCCTGTCTTAACCGATATTGCACAACCTAGAACCACTTTCGAGGATATTAAAGAGGTTTTTGAAGCCGTTCTCGAACACGAACAAAAAGTAACTCGACTTATTAACAACATAGCTACAATTGCTATGCAAGAAAACGACCATGCTTGTTATCAATTCATTATGTGGTATGTGAATGAGCAGGTAGAAGAAGAATCAAACGCCTCTGATATTTTGAGTAAAATTGAGATGATAGGCAATGATAAAGGATTGTTGCTTGCTCTTGACAATGAGCTTGCCACCAGAACTTTTGTCAATCCATTCCCAAACAATAGCAAATTGAGCGGAATTTAACAATATGCAAAATATTAAAATAATCGCTATAGTTGGTTCCTTGAGAAAAAAATCCTACAATCGTCAATTAGCTATAGAAGCTGGAGAAATCCTCAAAGATTATGTAGATTTTGAAATTCTGGATTATGAAGATATCCCTTTCTTTAATCAAGATATTGAATTTCCAGCACCTGAAGCGGTTATGAGAGTTCGTAAAAATGTGCAATCTGCTGATGGTGTTTGGTTTTTTTCACCAGAATATAACCATTTTTTTTCTGGAGTCTTGAAAAATCTAATCGACTGGTTATCCAGACCGATTAGTGAAAATGAACCGCAAGTCCTTAAAAATAAACCAGTTGCTCTAAGTGGTGTCACACCAGGTATGACAGGAACAGCAATTGCACAAGATCATCTAATCACCCTTATCAGCTTTCTCAATATGAGAATCATGAATCATCCTCGCTTGTTGATACCCAATGTTTTGCAACAGACAGATTCTGAAAGTAGCTTGACTCTGACATTGAGTAAGAAATATTTAGAAGATCAGGCAAAGGCTTTTCTTGATTTTATAAGGAGTTAGTATATAAACAAAATGTTTGTTCAAAGCAAATAGAGATCAATGAAGTTTATGGAAAATATTTGTGCGATTTGTCATAAAAAGGGACTTGGATGTTGTCTTTTCAAAAAAAACTCTGATAGTCAACAAATAGGAATATTTATTGATGATATAAATAAAATTGCCAATTTTTTGAAGGTCGAAATGGAGTATTTCGTTGCTAAAGATGAGATAAACGACTATTTAAAAGATTTTTTGTTAAGCACACCTTATCCCCTTTTTGACAAAATTTTCCACAACAATATTAGATATAAATTAAAAACTGTAGATGAAAAATGTATTTTTCTCACTGATAAGGGTTGCGAGCTACCCCTAAATATTCGACCTTTGTTTTGCCGAGTTTATCCTTTTTGGCCCTCAAAAAATTTTCAACATATTTATGTTTTATCATCTTCTGACTGCCTTGCGCAAGAAAAAAGCACTCTTAAATGGGAAATAGTTAATAACCATTTTAACTACTCAAAAGAATATTTGGTTAATTTATTTTTTGAAATGAAAACTTCAGGAGACAACCATATTTCTGCGCTTTCTACAAAACCATAATTCCTAAAGAAGATTTAAGGTAATCGACTTTTAGGACTGCGATCATCAATATCAATTGAATATATTAGAGTATTTACTATTTACAAATTATTAACTTATCTAACATGTCTCTTCATTAGACTTCATCATCACTTATATACCTACTATTTCAAACTTATTCTTGACAAAAAACCGTTTCTAAAAAAATTGGCATACTTAGAGGATATTTAATGAAACTAGACTTAATACGAAATTTTTGTATCATAGCTCATATAGATCATGGGAAATCTACTCTCGCTGATAGATTTCTTGAAGCTACAAATGTCATTATTAAAGGAACTACTCCCACGCAAGTCCTTGATAATATGGATTTAGAGAAAGAAAAGGGAATTACTATCAAAGCACATGCAGTTAGAATGATACATAAATATAAAAATCAAACTTATATTTTAAATCTCATTGACACACCCGGACATGTAGATTTTTCTTATGAAGTTTCTAGAAGCCTTGCCTCTTGTGAGGGGGCGCTACTTTTGGTCGATGCTTCACAAGGTATTGAGGCTCAAACTATGAGCAATTTATATCTCGCTATGGAAAACAATCTTGAAATAATTCCTGTTATTAATAAAATTGACCTACCAAATGCTGATGTAGAAAACACTATACATGAAATTGAAGACATTATTGGTATTTCGAGAGAAGAAATTTTCAAAGTTAGTGCTAAAGCTGGTATCAATATTGATTTGTTGCTTGATGGGATCATTGAAAACATTTCTGCTCCAGAGGGAGACCCAGAAAAACCATGTAAAGCCTTGATTTTTGATTCTTATCATGATGTTTTTAGGGGCGTGATTATTTTAGTCAGGATGTATGATGGAAGGTTAAAAAAGAACGATAAAATAAAATTCATGTCAAATAATAAAGAATTTGAGATAGAAGAATTAGGATATTTAAGTCTAAAACATGAACCTACTGCATACATTTCTGCTGGGGAGGTCGGATATATCATTGCAAACATAAAAGATGTTTCAGATGCCAGAGTTGGCGATACTGTTACTTTTGCAAAAAATGGTATTGAAGAACCATTGACTGGTTATCAAGAACCAAAACCAATGGTCTTTAGTGGTATTTTCCCTATTGACAATAGCGATTATGAAGATTTAAGAGACAATATCGCAAAACTAAAATTAAATGATGCTTCTTTGATATATGAAAAAGATAATTCGTTAGCTCTCGGTTTTGGGTTTAGATGCGGTTTCCTCGGGATGTTGCATCTTGAAATTGTTAAAGAAAGGCTTAATAGAGAATATAATATGGGGATACTTACTACTACACCTTCTGTATCCTTTATTGTTATACTCACTGACGGAACCGTAAAAGAAATAAACAATCCAGTAGAGATGCCCGACCCTATAAAAATTGATAAAATTTCAGAACCTATTATGAACACAGAAATAATTGTCCCTTCTGATTATGTTGGCAATATTATGAAACTTTGTCAAGATAGGAGAGGTATCCAAAAAGATTTACAATATATTGATTCAAGAAGAGTTGCTTTACATTATGAAATGCCACTTGTTGAAATTATTTTTGATTTTTATGATAAATTAAAATCGGTTAGTAGAGGATATGCCTCACTCGATTATAGTTTTAAAGAACACCGAATTAGTAACATTGTAAAAGTTGATATACTCATAAATGGTGACAAGGTTGATGCCATGTCTTTTATGTGTCACGCAGATAAAGCTTATGAATGGGGAAAAAGTGTAACTGAAACACTTGAAGATGTCATTCCTAAACACTTGTTTAAGATTGCAATTCAAGCCTCGATTGGTGCGAAAATAATTGCTAGAAGCACAATCACTGCAATGAGAAAGAATGTCATTGCTAAATGTTATGGTGGTGATATTACAAGAAAGAAAAAATTATTAGAAAAACAAAAAGAAGGCAAAAAGAAGATGAGAGAGATTGGAAATGTTGCTATTCCCCAAGAGGCTTTTTTAGCAGTGTTGAAAGCTGATAGAGGTTAGATTGTAATAAACTATTTCAAAAAATATTTTTTTTGAAAATATACTTATTAATAAATCCTTGACAAAAACAATGCGTTTAATAAAATGTCACACTGAGGTTTATTTTTGATGATAAAAAAGATTGATCAATTGCTCGATTGGACACAAGAGTCCTGGGATCAAAAGGCTTGGTTTGAGGAGACCACAAACTTTATTTTGGGGTTTATTAAGGAATCACTTGCAGAGAAGTCTATAGAAAACTTTCCCGTTGATAATTCTAAGCTAATTAATAAAGTTGATGATTATCTTGAATCTGTCTCTTTGCAAGAATCAAAATTGTTTAACGATTTCAAGGCAGCCTTGATTTTTTTTAGAACAAAAGAGTATACTTTTGCTGAAGAATACCTTACAAGAGCTACAAAAACTATAAATAAACTAAATAACAATGAGGTATTTTTAGGTATAAAGTTTTTTTGTCTTGCGAAGATACAGATGGAAAAAGGTGATTTTAGGAAGTCAAATGAATTTTTTCTCAAGGGTTTCAAAATTATTAATAACCATTTAAATTTTAATGAAAAAACTGAGTATCTCATACACTGGAGCTATCTTTTTATAGAGTCAAATAACCCCAAACTTGCGGAGACTATTCTTAATTTATTAGCAAATAAATTGCTCCCTCAAATAAACCATGCTTATTCTTTGTTATTATATATCTTGTTTTTACACAAAAGGCTTTATAATAGAGAATCTGCGATGTCTTATGCTAATCTTCTCTTGTCATGCCCAGATGAATATCTTGATAACGATGAATGGTATATCTTGCACTTGTTTTGTGGTGATTTTTTTGCTAAAGATAATGAAAATTTAGAAAAATCTATTTATCATCTCACTATGGCAAATAATTTTTTATCCAGAAAATGGAAAGTTGTTGTAAAACAGATTTCTTTGTTACAAGATGTGTTAAAACTGTCTGAATACTTACAAATTCGTAAAACTTATGAAGACAAAATGTTGGAAATTATTTTAGAAAACAATTTACACAACAATCACTACTTAAAATCTTTAAAAAACGCTTATGAAGAGCTTCAAAAAGTCTATAGCACTTTACAAGAATACTCATTTACTGATGGTTTAACAAAGCTCTACAATAGAAGATATTTATGGGAGAAAATTAGTGATTTCTTTGTTTTAGCTATGAAGGAAAAGGTGCCTGTTAGCTGTTTATTAATTGATTTTGATGATTTTAAAAAGGTCAATGATACTTATGGTCATATCGAAGGTGATAAAGTTTTAAAACGTTCTTGTAAAGCTATTAAATCTTTATTTAAAAAACACAAAATGATCATCAGATTTGGTGGTGAAGAAATACTGATTTTACTACTAAAGGTGAACAAATCCCAAGCAATCAAAACTGCTGAAAAACTAAGAAAAACACTTGAAGAACTTGAAATAACCACTGATAATGGCGATACTATCAAAGTGACCGTATCTATAGGTATTTCTTTATTAAACAAAATAGATATTGTGAAACCAAATTTGCTCGACAAAATGATTATGGAAGCCGATAGATCTATGTATTTAGCTAAGTCTAAAGGAAAGAATAGAGTGGAATTTATCACTGATTTTGGTTTTTTAAATTCAGATTTTTAATTCAGGTATTGTATGGCTAAAGTTGTTGTAGAAAATGTATATAAAACTTATGATAATTCCGTTCATGCAGTTATAAACGCAAATTTTATTGCCCAAGAAAAAGAGTTTTTAGTCTTGGTTGGTCCTTCCGGGTGTGGGAAAACTACCACTTTGAGAATGATTGCCGGTTTGGAAAGTATCAGTCAGGGAAATATATATATTGATGAAAGAAAGGTCAATGATGTCCCACCAAAAGACCGTGATATTGCAATGGTATTTCAAAATTATGCTTTATATCCCCATATGAGTGTTTATGAAAATATGGCTTTTGCTCTTAAATTAAGGAAAGCTTCAAAATCTGAAATCGATGAAAAAGTCAAAAAAGCTACCAATATGCTCGGTATTGAAAATTTACTCGATAGAAAGCCAAAACAATTATCAGGCGGACAAAGACAAAGGGTTGCATTAGGGAGAGCTATTGTTCGGAATCCAAAGGTTTTTTTATTTGATGAACCTTTATCAAATCTTGATGCCAAAATGAGAGTGCAAATGAGAACCGAAATTTCCAAACTACATAATACGCTACAAGCTACAATGATATATGTCACTCATGATCAAGTCGAAGCTATGACTATGGGTAGTAAAATTGTAGTTATGAAAGATGGGATTATTAATCAAATCGATAGTCCATTAAAAATCTATAATTACCCTGTTAATATGTTTGTCGCTGGATTTATTGGCAGCCCCGCAATGAATTTTATCAAAGGTGAATTAGTTGCAGAGAATAAAAAATTATATCTTGTATTTATAGATAAAGGAAATGAATCTCAAAAGATACCTTTGCCTGATGATTTAAATATTAAATTAAACAACTATCCTCATAAAGAAATAATTTTTGGAATTAGACCTGAGGATATATACGATAGTAGATACAGTTCTATGGCAGAATATGCCATTGAATTAGATGCTATTTGTGAACTTGTTGAACCATTAGGTAATGAATATATAGTTTATCTCAAACTTAATGATTCCACTATTACTGCAAGATTTGACCCTAAAATTCTGCCTGAAATTAATAAACCTTTGAGAATTACTTTTGATATGTCAAAAGGTCATTTTTTTGATGTTGAAACTAAAAATTCAATTTATATTTAATTTGAGATTATTACATAAACTATAGGAGAATGAATGAATGATATTAAAGACTACGATCAGATGAATAAAGAACGAATTGAGTTGTTTTTATTCTTGATTAAAGAATATGAAAGTTACGACAATAGAAGAAGCAAAAGCTTTAAAAATTTCAAAGATCTTCTCAGAAAAAAGAATGTTTCCACATCATATTTTATGTTATACTACAAAAGATACAAAAAAACTGGTGATGTTTTGGATTTATTGCCATTTATGAGAAGCGTAAAAGTTAAAGTTTTAAACCCAGATTTTATAGAGGAATATAAAAAACATGTTGAAATATATGACATGATAAAAGAGAAGAGAATTACAACTTACAAATCTTGCAAGGATTATTTAAAATCCGTAGATTTAGAACCTTACCCATTCTACATGGTGTACAATTTGATTAAATATGGCACTTTTAAACCGCCAAATGCATATAAAAAATATAAATCTAACATTCCAGATGATACGCTTGTCCAAGAGATTCTGGAAGCACGCAAAAAAGGTTTGTCACAGAAAAAAATTTATAGATTCCTTAAGAAAAAGTTTTTAACGGATGCTCCCTCACATCCAAAAATAAAAAGAACTTTGTTAATGCATAATCTAACTAAAGACCCAAGAAAAGAATATAAACCAGAATTTCAAGAACTATTTGATGAGTATGAACTAGTAAAAGCAAAAAAACATCAAACTTACAAAACTGTTGTTGCTTTTCTTGATGCAAGGAACATTTCTAGCTCCTATTTTCACTCTATTTGCAAAAAATTTAATAAAAACTTTGATAGAATAAAATCTACTTATAAAGATTGGAATAAAGAACTCTATGATGATTATGTGAAAGCTGCCATTGAACTCAGAATGCAAGCAAAAAACATTAAAGAAATTTATTTTATTTTAAAGGATAGATTCAAAGAAAACGCCTATTCAAGAGACAGTTTAACTCGAATTCTTATTAAACATAACTTGAAAAATCTATCTCCGTCCTTTAAAAAAAAGGTTTTTGTTGCTCTCATTGATGAATATGATAGGCTTATTGAAACTTTTTCTGAAAAGTCATTTGTTGTGGATTCTTTTTTTGTCTCAAATCATCTCGATAGACTCATTTTTATGTCTGTCTATAATAGATTTAAACTTTCTCAAAATGAAGACGATCTTTTGATTCTTTATCAACCGTTAAAAAACGTTTTTAAATTTGAAAATGAAATTATTGAGCTTAGAAAGAAACAGCTATGCCAAAAAAAGATTTATTATGAATTAAAAGATAGATACACCGATGATTACCCGTCTGAAAGAACCATTAAAAAAGTTTTGAATTATCACAAACTTAACTCAAGCCATAAAAGACCTAAGTTAGATGTCCTTAGACAATACATTAAGGAATATGAACTCGCTATTCTTGGATTGAATGAAAAGTATAAATTAGTTAATGATTTTTTTCTGGATGTTAATATGAGTGCTACTTATTTTAAGGTTTTATACATTAAATTTCAACCTCCAGAGAAAAGAATTAAACCAGTTTATAGAGCTGTAGATCCATATATCGCAAATCAAATCATTAGGCTAAGAAAAGAGGGGCGAAGTATAAAAAATATATCAAAAGAATTGCGTGAAATTTATCCAGATAACTTACCTGCTTTGTCAACTATACATAGAGTTTGTCACAAAAGCGACCTCGGAAATTTGAGGCTTGTAAAAAAATATATTGAAAATCAAAATAAAGAGAATAATTAATCTATATGAAAAAAGCATGGATTTATGCCTTTATTGCTTTGTTCTTATGGGGAATACATGGTCCTGCTGGTAGATATCTTGCTATTAATGATGTTGATATGTATTTTGTTTTTTCGTTTAGATTATGGATTGGGACATTTGTATTTTTTATTTTTTTGTTGATTAACAAATGCTTAAAAATTAATTGGAAAGAGGACTTAAAACAGATTTTACTCATTTCAGGGATTGGTTTGATTGCAAACACGATTGTATTTCATTTGACCCTCAATTATCTACCCGGAACATTTGTTATGATTCTCGAAAATCTTTCTCCTATTTTTGTTCTACTTGCAACTTTATTGTTCTACGGGATAAAACCAAAATTATCGGAAATTATTGCTTTAATTTTATCATTTCTGGGCATTTTTTTGATTATTTTAGGTAAAGATAGCTTTCCAGAATTATCAGAAGGATACTATTTGGGTGTGTTTCTCGGAGTCCTTACTGGTATAACCTTTGGTGCATATATTTTCTTCTCTGCTGATCTATTAAAAAAATTTAAAAATGATTATGTCAGTGTTATTAAATTTCAATTCAAAATAATGCTCATTGCAGCTATAGCATGCTCTCCTTTTTTAATAACTGCAAAGTCATTTCCTAGTAATCCAACACAATGGTTTTGGGTTTTTGAAATGGGTATTTTTCAAAGTGGTTTAGCTTATTTATTTTGGAGTTTTGCTCTTGTTTATATAAATGCAAATACAGCTTCTATACTTTTTTTACTGACAATTTTATTCACAACAATAAATGAATACCTATTCTTAGATCTTAGATTGAATACTTTCTTAGTTTTGGGAGCTTTGTTGATATGTTTTGGAGGATATTATATTACAAATTCAATGAGAAAATAATCTGTTTTTTATTGAGTAGAAATATATATTTAATAATGAAAAAACACTGGTGGGTTATTTGTCTTTGTTATAACAGTGATTCTTATATGTAAAAAATAAAAAACAATTTAGAAATGAGGTTTCTGATGAAAAAAGTATATAAATTTTGGCTTTATGGTATATTGATAATGCTCGTAGCAATAGGATTTTTAATATTTTCTCATCTTAATCCTAGATTTTCACAGTGGTATGCAATTAACATACACCAAAATATTTTCCCTCATATTAGCTTGTTAATAAGCTATTTTCCTTTCTCAATTTATGAGATAGGTTTATTATTTTTACCAATTTTAATATTTTTTTTTCTGATAAGAGACATTATTAGACTTTTTAGCAAGACCGGACGTGAACTATTTGTGAAAAACATTAAAAAGACTCCGTTAAGATTACTTTATATTATTTCTATCCTTCTATTTATGTTTACCTTTACTTCTGGAATTAATTATACAAGAAATCCTTATACAAATTATATAGATATTAGTGCACAGCCGTCACATCTTGACGATTTAATTCATTTATTCCACCATTTAATAGATCAAGCTACTGAAATTGTTGATTATGTAGAAATAGATGGTAGCGGTATTTTTGTTTTGAACCGTGAAAATTTAGTCGATGAAGCTCGTAGAATAATGTTAAACCTAAATAATTATTATGGTGGACTTGGTAACATTTTCCCACGAATTAAGACTTTGAAACTTTTTAATTTTATATTGGATAAATTAGGTATACATGGTTTTTTTTCTCCATTTACTCTTGAAGCTCATTTCAATCAAAATGCCCCAACACATAGAATACCTTTTATTATCACTCATGAACTTGCTCATACTGTGGGATACATGAGAGAAGATGAAGCAAATTTTATTGCTTATTTAGCATGTAAATATTCTGATAATGCAGACTTCCAATATAGTGGTTTTATTGTTGCTATAACCTATACATTAGGAGCTTTGCGAAAAGAATTAAATAGAGAGCAATACACAGAATTATATTTTATGTTGCCAGAACAGATTATCAGAGATTTAGTCGCTCAAGATTCATATTACCAAAGATATGTGGCACAAATTCCTACAGTTGTTGGACAAAGAGTTTATGACGGTTATCTTAAACTGAACCAACAAGATGAAGGGATCAGAAGCTATGGCAAAATGGTTGATTTATTATTAGCCTACTATAGATAGTGTTTTATTAAGGAAATCATGTATTTATGAAATATTATATAGAGTTAAATAACCCTCATCATAATAAATGTAAAATCTATTTTCGTTATAATTTTATCCTGGTATAACTATAAATTGAACCACAAAATCTTCTTCTATCTCATTTCCAACAATATCAGAAGTCTCTTCGTGTAAAACCAAGCGATAGGAGTTAAATTCTCTTAATTCGTTTTGCGGAATGTATCTTAATGTAAAACCGGCATTATTTATCGAATATAATGGAATCAATTGTTCACTTTCAATTTCTCTTAAGGAGATACTTACATTTGCATTAAACATAATTTTATTAAATAAAAAAGTAATTTCAGGTAATAAACTATTGATAACACTACCATTTCTGGGAAAAGATTCTACGATACTTGGATTAGTAGTGTCAGATAACGATTGAGAATCGAAATAGTTGGTAACAGTTTGTCTTTCATTACCTCTCCTATCTAATAGCCCTCCAACTTGTAACCGATAAGTTAATGTATCCATTTGAGTTGTAACAACGAATAATTGAGTGTCTACTAATTCTTGATGCAAAATATTTATACTTGTATTTGTGCTATCGTCAATAATTCTTACAAAAGGCATCTCAACAAGCGGTTTATTAAAATTTAGAACTAACTGATTGTTTGTTGGATTCAAAATATTGCTTAGATTGGGTCTCACTGTATCTGCCACTACAAGATTTATATTTATCTGCTCTGTTGTTGGCAAATCAAAATTTGTTCTAAAAAAGGGGTCTATTCCAAAATCATATCTGTTATTTTTATTTGAATCTATAAAAGCTCTTAAAGTGTAATTTCCAGCGTTTAGATACTCAAAATAGTAGTTTTCTTCTGAAATATTTCTATTGAATATGAGTAGAGAGTCTTGGTCAAGCAAGGATATTAAAGTTTCGCTCAATTGAGATATTTCTGCTGTTGAAACGAAAGAATTAGCTATTGCGTCATAATCTTCGAAAAAAATATAGCCAGAAATACTATTTCTCTGTAGCTCTCCATTTCTAAAGGTCATAATTATGTGTTCTTCTAAGGTATTGTTTCTATCACACCTTATAGACTGGTTCAAAAAAATTTTGACATTTGTATCCTCTGGCAAGTTTTCAGTAAATTGTATATGCAGGTTACCTCTTTTCCAAGAAAGCCTTTTATTTACATTGTTTGGGCTTACAACTAAACCATTTATGACTGAAGTTCTGTCCATTAATTTTGTAAAGGCGATTATTATTTCGTTATTTTCGATTGGCTCAAATTCAAGTGGTATAGTATAGGCTATCTCAGGTCTTGTTTCATCTACAGGACCTCCTGTCGGTGAGCGTTGATTACCGCATGATTTGAGTATTGAAAATATCAAGAGAAATGACAATGATCTGATAATGTAATGCATAAAATGAGTAGATGGAATCATACTTGAAACCTTCTTTTAAATGCGTTCAAAAGAGTATTAGAAGCTGTATATTCCATATCGCTACCATAAGGTATTCCTGTGGCTAAACGAGTAATTCTTATGGATTGTATAATCTGTTTCTGTTCTACTTCTTCACTACCATGTAAAACATTATGTTTCAAAGATTGAGTAGAGTTAGGTAGAAAATTTCCAAGATTATCAGCTAAATACTGCATTGTAGTTTCACCTTCTGTTGATGGGGATATAGCAAGAATAATCTCCATAAAAGTCTTTTTTTCAAGATACTTCATCATTTCATTTATTCTTATTTCATTTGGTCCTATTCCGTTTATAGGAGACAATAAATTCCCTAAAACAAAATAATACCCATTGTATTCCTTTGTGTTTTCTATTGCAAAAACATCTCGAGAGCTTTCTACAACACACAAAAGCTCATTGTTTCTATTGTTATCAGAACAAATAATACAAGGACTTATGTCTGACAATAAAAAGCATTCTGAACAGGGTTTACACTTTATTAAAGCAACTTCAATAGATTTAGCAAGGCTTTGTCCCTTTTCTTTAGGTAAACTCACTATAAAATATGCTAATCTCTGAGCAGTTTTTTCACCAATACCCGGTAGAATCTGGAGATTTTTTTGTAAATCAAGTAATGATTCTGATATAATACTGATAAAGTCCTCCCTTATTATTTGAAATAAATGAGTGAGATATTGTTATATTTCAAAACAATCCGGGTATCTTTATCCCACCTGTTAGTCTACTCATATCGTCTTCTACTTCTTTAGATACTTTCTTAAATGCATCCTTGATTGCTGCAAGTATAAGATCTTCAAGCATTTCTACATCATCAGGATCGACGACTTCTGGATTGATTTTGATGCTCTGAATGTCGTATTTTCCGTTCATTTCCACAGTGACCATGCCACCACCAGATGAAGCACTCCATATCTTAGCTTCCAATTCTTCCTGCTGCTTAACTATATCAGCTTGCATTTTCTGCATTTTCTTTTGTAAATCTTGAAATTGTTTGGGATTTCCAGGAAACATATTTTACTCCATTAAAATTGAATTTTCGCCAATTTTATAAATTTGGTTGATATGTCAACTACTTTTTTTTTATTAAGGCAACTCATAATTATATTAATGCAATTTTTAAACTTCCAATATATAAAATTATGGACGCCAATTAATTTGATAATAATCGAAGTATTGTTTAGGATATTTTAGTATTTAGCGGAATCCACTTTTTTGTTCAATTTATGTTAACCCCAAAAGACACTTTATTTGTTTTAACTGAAAATTATAAACTTAATAGCTACATTATCAAAAAGCACTTTTTTTTTCGCTATACGAAAACCTCTAATGATAAAGTCTCGATATTTAACAACTTTGTTATTTTTTTATTAAATATAAGAATTTTTTCATTTTCTAAATTACTCATGTAACATATTTAAATATAGTATCATATATTAAGTAACTATCTAAAATCAAGAATATCTTGACAATTTTTAAATATTTATTTTCTTTACCCGAACATAGTAAAAATGTTCAAGTAAGGTAAATTATGGAAAATATTTTTTTAAAAATAAGTGATTTAAGAACTAACGCTAACAAAAAGGCTTTACTTCATTATCAACAATCAAGTGGGACAAAGGTTGTTAAGCAAATTATTGGAGCAAATCCATTGAATAGAGAATGGGTTGATGAAGCTTCAAATAGATTGAAATTTGCAATGCAAAACCAAGGTTTTCAGAGGGTCAAAGCTCTTACACAGGCTTTAAATACTCTATATTTTTGTGATTGGGTATTGAAAGAAAATAATTATTCAGACAATGAAATCAAGAAAATGATACAAAAAGCAGAAACAACATATTTAAACGCATGCCTAAGTTTTATCGAACAGAATGTTCATCAATCAAATAAAGTTATTGGTTCGTTTACTACGCTTTTTCAAGCTATTGAAGTTATTTCTGAGACAAATCACTCAATGGCACAAAAATACAAGCAAATGTTGTCACGATATCACTCTCTTTATACAACTTTAATCAAAATAAAGGATATATGTAATAAACCAAACAATAAACTAAATAAAACAAATACTCAACAGATAAGTTCGCTATTGACTCACCATGACTCTGCTTTCAAGATGTATCCAAGTCTTAAAGAAGATATATTAGAAATAATTAAAAATAAAATTGATGAAATTTTGATAGATATTCAAAATGAAACTGATAAGATTTTATCTGCTCATGAGCCTTCCTTAAATGAATTATTGAAATTACTAAATGAATTTTACGACATTTATAGTCCTTTAGAAAATATTTTTATTCAAAAAAGATATAAAGAAATTCTTGAAAAAAGAGATGAATATTTCAGACTCAATAGTATTTTAAATGAGAATTATTCAGAATGGGTAAATATTTATCAATACTATTCATTGCCTAGAAACAAAGTTGACGAAAATAAAATAATTAATACCTTAAACTCTATAAATAAAAACTCGAACTTGTTAAATCTAAATTTTATAGAGATTAATAAATTATCCCCAAATCCAGATGAAATATATACTTTTTTACAAACTCTTGTCTCCCAACAAGGGAATGATTCGATCATCCACTATTATAAAATAGAAAATGATTTGCTCAACGCACCAGAAAGCGAAAAAAAGATTGAGGAAATAGTTAGATTTATTAAACATCTTGAGGAAAAAATTGCTGAACGAAATACTAAAACTCAACTAAAAAGTGAACTTCTTAGAATGAAAGATGATTTCAATACAATTCTTCAAAATAGTATTGAGCGTAAAATCATTCAGTATCTTGCCACTAAACCTACCCAAAACAACTTGATCCATTTCTTTGATAAGATTCTTGCATATTTTTATGATATGAATGATTTAAACAAAATTAGTCACTGGCAAACTATTAAAAAGACTATTTTTAAAGCATTAAATGAAGTACCCAAAATCATAGAAGCTTTGAAAAAAGACTTTGATTTTATGAAACAATTACCAGAATCTAAAGCTAAAATTGCTTTACAGAAAAAAATATATGATGCTATAAACAGCTTAAATGACATAATGCCAACTATAGCTTTGTATCAGATTGGAGATATTCATAATTATTTGAATACAATTGATGAAATTGAAAAATCTATGAATTTCAAAGAAAGCACCTTAAAACCTTTTGATAAACTGATTATTCTTGATAAATTTACAACGAAAAATATCATTATCTTTGGTAAAGATTTAATCAAAATTGGTAGAGATGAGGATGCAAACGACATTGTCCTTAAATCTGACTGGGTCTCTAGTTCTCACTGTACATTAGACTTCAAAAACTTACTGTTGACAGATAACAATAGCACTAATGGGACTTTTGTAATAGATTCTAAAGAACCAAAAAATCAGTTTGAAAGAAAAGAAAAATGTGCTATTTCAGAGATTGAATGTTTCAATATAGCAAATGCTTTCGAAATAAAAATAGAAAATTTTGAAACCCTTTCCATTATGAAAATTGTCAAAATATTTGATACAGACCTCCTTTGTAAAGAAAGAGACTATACCCAGGGTTTGTTCAATACAGATTTTGTTTGGTTAAAGAAATATGGTTCTTTGGCAATAGACATTTTTACGGGGAAAGTAAAATTAGAAGAAGATAATGACAAATCTAAAGATATATTTGTCATTATGAGCGATGTTGGCTTTATTGTCGTTGATAAAGAAAACTCAAAACCACCTATATCAATCACAGAGCATGAAAAAATTACTACTGATAGGTTTAGTATTTATCTTGATTAGTTTTGGATGTGCTGTTAATTCAGTATCAGAACCATTGGGTTTTAGCATACCCCGAGAAATATTAGATGAGTGGAATGATTCTACTTCAAGAAATCCTATCGTCCAAACTCAAATTGAAGCCTTATCCATCAATGATGCTCGCTTAAGAGCTCAAAACGACTTTAGAAGAAAACTACTTGAATTTTTATCGCAAGAATATCAAAAAATTTTACAAGAACATTTTTCTCTCTGGCAAGATTCTAGGCAAGGCTTCAATAGACAACTTATTGAACAATTGACTTCCATAGCCGATAATTCTGATTATCATGTTTCCGAAGGGAATAGATACATACACACTATATCCTTATCACAATCTGCATATAATAATCTTCTTCAAAGGGAAAGAGAAAATACAAGGATCAGAGCAGAAGACATTTATCAAAGAGCTATTGAAAACAAAGACATTAATAATATATTATCTGCTATCGATATGTATCTTATGTATCCAGAGGATTTTAACGAAACAGTTAACCAGTATTATGAAAATAATACTAAGATTAAATTGGATTATCTTGTTAATGAGTTGAAAAATATTAAAATAGATTATCCTTCAAGACAGATAGTTTATAGAGAACAAGAAATTGATATTTTAATCAAAACGAACATGGGTAGTATCTTGAATTTTATTTATCATGACCAAAGAGTAGAAAAAATAGCAGATAGAAATAATTCTATTTCGTTAAAAGTAGGTTTTAATAGAAATCCTTCAGACATAAGAATTATTACTCAATCGGGTATTAATGATAATTTTACTATTAGATTTGATTTAAATACTGAAAGAACATATAGGACTAATCAATTGTCACACAATTTATTTCTTTATTCTTTGATAAATAGATATATTCAAAATACTTCAGGGGAAATCAATATTCTTTATATTGCTGGGACTTCATTTTGGATAAGATCAAACAATTTTTCTGAGGGTATCAACCGTATTAACGAAATGGTTAGACTAAATAATTGGGAAATAGGAAATGAACAAAACTATATAAATATACTCGATTTAAATAAAGTAATAATTGAGGAGAGAAGATTAAATATAGGTTCTTACTATGTCAAAGCATCTTTAGAAATAAATATTTTAGATAAAGATGGAAACTTACTCCAAAATAACAGAATAATTGAAGCAGAAGCGCAAGATACTACATCTTATGAAAATTCTCATAGAAGAATAGATAGAATGTTGTTGAACGAGTTAAATAGATTGGAAAGATTATTTTGATTTTATTTTACATTTTAAAACTAAAGTAATAAAACCCTTATTTTACTTTCATGATAAGCATGGTAATATCATCAGCTTGCTCTGTTCCAGTAGTAAAATCATCTATTTCTTGTTTCACTAAAGAGAGTAGTTTCATAGGCTGACAGTAATGATGTTTATCATTTTCATCCTCACATAAAGAAAAATAATTCACCACTGCATGATTTAAAATGTTTTGCAATCTCTTTTCTGTAAACATCTCACCCTCTGAGTTCATAGCTTCTGTCACGCCATCTGTGTATAAAAACAGTATGTCACCATGATTTAGAATTATTTCTTCTTCCGTAAAGATAGCATTTTTTTTCCAACCAAGAATAGTGCAAGGTTTCGTTTTCAAAAAATCAAAATATAAATCATTTTTCTTTATGGATAAAAGGGGTGGATTGTGTCCTGTATTAACATAAATAAATTTATAATTAACAAGATTGAAATAGCCAATAAAACAAGTTACAAACATACCAGTGTCATTATTTTCGCAAAGGGTTTGATTGACAGCTTCCAATACTTCTTTCAAACTTTTTTCAGGAGTTGCATTGTGTTTAATCAGGATTTTAGTGATGACCATAAACAAAGCAGCAGGTATACTTTTCCCTGCCACATCAGCTATCACAATAGCAAGCGTATTATCATCTACAAAAAAGAAATCATACAAATCCCCACCAACTTCTTTTGCAGGGTGCATGATGGCATGGATATCAAATTCAGTTCTTTCAGGATATGGTGGAAATGTATAAGGAAGCATACTAGATTGAATTTCAGCTGCAATCCTCAGTTCAGAGCAGATTTTTTCTTTTTCAGTATGCTCTTTTGTGTAAGCATCTATAGATTTTTGGAGTTCAGCAGTCATTTTATTAAATGCTTTAGCAAGATTTCCGATTTCGTCTTTAGAATAGGAATCAGTTGTAACATCAAGATGGTTTAAGGAAATCTGATTTACACTTGAGGTTAATTTTTTTATCGGCAAATAGATAATTTTTGTTATAGTTAAATATACCAAAAACAAAATGAGGACAACAATAAAAGATAATAAATAAGTAAAAATCTTGTTTCTATTGTCGGACTCAAAAAAGATTTCATCTAAAGGAGAATAAACAATTAAACGCCATTGATTTTTCATAACCCTTTCAAAAGCAACATAAATCTCATCGTTTATCATTGCCACAGACACGCAAACTTCACAAGAACCAGACCAATATTTATTCACATTTTTAATAATATATGGTAAAAATTTATTAATATTTTCTAATGATTTTGTTTCAGCGAAAATATTATCTGTATTTAATGGACAGAATGTATTGATCAGGACTTTATTTTTTTCCAAGTCTGAAAGCATTACTATGCTATTTTTAGTTGGTTTTAAATCAGATAAAGCATTAAGCACTTCTTCAATATCCCAATCCAAGATAGATATACCTATCTTTTCTCCAGATTTGTCAAATATCCCTGCTCCGGCAGTAATAACAGTCTTAAAAGTAGTATCATCGAGATATGGTTTAATCCAAGTCACCTGATAAGGCATTTCAATCCTATCAAAGATTTCCTGATACCATTCCATTTCGTGATAATCATATTCATCTTCAATATTATCAAGTAAAACTTTATTTTCATCGAGTTCAAAGTAAGCGTGTATTCCCAGTCTGCGTGTATCAGAATTAAAAGAGTACGGTGCAAACCAAAATCCCCCCCCAGTAGCAGCTGGAAAACTATGAAGAAATTCAAGAGTAGATAGCTCTCCTATCTCTTTAGACTGAGCAAGCTGACATATAAATCCATTTGAGGCTAATTGAATGGCTCCACGCTCTATTTCAGCGATCATTCTATTTGTCTTTTCTGTCTCAAATTTCAAAATTCTACGGATATTTTCCAGACGGAGTTTTTGATATGCTCTAGTCACTAAAATAGTATAAAAGGTAAAGGTAGAAATAAGGCAAATAAGTGAAACAAGAGTAATGTAAAGAATTTTAGCTTTTAAAGAAATCATTTTACACCTCCACCAGAAACAGTGAATACACCTCTCCCCTATTCATAAAAAGATAACCATTCATAGCTTTTACTATTGTGAAAGCAATTTCATTTCTTTTCATAGTTTTTACCTCTAATAAAGATTATTTCAATATGCCCCACTTTTAAAAGCCATTTTTCTCTCTTTGGCTTTTACACACTATAACCTATCAATTGGATTAAATAACTCTGTAAATATAAGATGTTTCATAATTTTTGAAATTTTTATTTGAAATGTAAGCATTGAATATTTACATCTTGAAAACTATAGGAAGTAGCTATTATAGAATTTCCAGTTTAGAAAATGGTTTCTTAAATATCACTTGACAAAAAGTATCTCTTATAATTAATGAACCCAGAACAAAATAATGATTGTTCTATAGGGACGCTGATATGCCCTAAGATAGCTCTCCATAAATGAGCGGAGTTTTTTATTAAACCTTACCATATCACCCCAATATTGTTAGGATGCATTTATGCTGATAAAAGGATGTAATTATGGATTTTGGATTGTATATCATCATTTCAAACCCTGTTTTAGCTTATTCAAAAATTGCTGAAATATGTGTCAGACAAAAAATCAAATATTTACAACTCAGAGAAAAAGACTTGGATGACAGAAAACTTTTAGCGATTGCTAGAGAGATAAAAAGCATCACGAAAGACTCAGAAACCAAGTTTATTATTAACGATAGAGCTGATATTTGCTTGCTTTCTGAAGCCGATGGTTTACATTTAGGGCAAGATGATATTTCTTTTCAGGATGCAGTTGATTTATTACCCAAAGGAAAGATTATAGGCATTTCTACTCATAATATTGACCAAGCCTTAAACGCTTTAAAATTTAATCCTGATTATATTGGATTTGGACCTATTTTTAAAACACCAACAAAAAAGAAACCAGACCCAGAGGTAGGTTGCGATCAACTAAAACAAATAATAACAATTTCTCACAACCTAAATAAATCTCAGGATATTCCTATTGTTGCTATAGGCGGAATTGACGAAAATAATATCTGCGAAATCATATCGACAGGAGCCAAGAATATATGCATGGTTAGAGCTTTTATGAGCAACAATGATTTTGAAAAAAAAATAATAAAAATAAAAAAATATTTAGAAAGGAGCTAAAAAATGACACAATGGTTAAAAGCAAAAAACAAGCTTACTACAGAACATATGATTCATGTAGCAAATTTTGAAAAAATTGAGATTAATATACTCATGGATAGACTCGAAAAAGGAGAAATTGTAATTCCTGCAAATGTGAATAGAAAATTTGATTTTAAAGCTATCGGCAAAGAAATGTCTGTAAAAATAAATGCAAATATAGGCACTTCTGAACATTGCATCTCTATTGATAAAGAGATTTTAAAGATGAAAACTGCAATTAAATTTGGTGCTGATGCCATAATGGATTTGTCCACTGGTGGAGACCTCAATTCAATCAGAAAAGCTCTACTCAAAGAATGTTCAGTCTCTTTTGGCACCGTTCCTATTTATTCGGTCATATCAGATTTATTTTCAAAAAATAAAGATATTTCTGAGATGTTACCTCAACAATTGTTTGATGAAATTGAAAATCAAGCAATTCAAGGTGTCGATTTTATGACTCTACATTGTGGTTTAACTGAAAAAAATGTAGATACTCTCAAAAATAATCCTCGTGTGCTAGGCATTGTAAGTCGAGGTGGTAGTATATTAAAAAATTGGATGGCTTATCATAAAAAAGAAAATCCACTCTATGATAGATTTGATGACATTCTAAAGATAGCAAAAAAATATGATATCACGCTTAGTTTAGGTGATGCTCTCAGACCTGGTTGTCTTGCTGATGCCAGTGATCCTGCTCAATTTGCAGAACTTCAAACTTTGGGAGAGTTGGTAAAAAAATGCAAACAAGAAGGTGTGCAGGTCATGGTAGAAGGCCCTGGACATGTTCCATATCATGAAATTGAAATGAATATAAAGCTACAAAAAGCTCTATGTTTGAATGCTCCATTTTATGTTTTAGGACCTATTCCTATTGACAATGCTGCTGGATATGATCATATAGCTGGTGCTATAGGAGCAACATTAGCTGCAAGTGCAGGTGCTGATTTTCTCTGTTATGTAACTCCTGCTGAGCATTTGTGCTTACCTACTATAGAAGATGTAAAACAAGGAGTCATAGCTTTCAAAATTGCTGCAAGGGCAGCTGATTTAGCAAGGAATAATAAAAAATATCACTGCGAAGACCTCGAAATCTCAAAAGCTAGAGCTGCTTTTGATTGGAAAAAAGCTTGCAATTTATGCCTTGATCCAGAAAATGCCTTAAAAAGAAAATATGAGACAAGTCCTGATCTTGATGAGTGCACTATGTGTGGTAAACTTTGTGCTATAAAGGTTGCGAAAGATTCTCAATAGAGTTTCAATCATTTTTTTTGTTTTATCGGGATCGAGGATTTTATATACGAAGTTATTTACAACTTTTTCAAGTATGGAAATTGAGTTAACCCTTTATGAGCCATCTTTTGCCAATCGAATGTCAGCTTTCAATAGAAATATTGAGATTTATCAGATTACTTTTGCAGGTGCTGATTAAGTGAAATCGGCAATAATTGGCTAATTGGAAAAATTGCTGTTGTTCAGTAGGCTTTAATTAATTGTTAACATACTATGCACATGCCGAAGGTATGTGAAGCTAGGTAGAAAATGATGTAAAACACAAAACCGCATCCCGTAGGGATGTAACCAAGCTATTGGCACATTTTTTGCATCCCTACAAGATACAACATGGTGCATATATTGCTTTCTACAGAGCTAACATCTCTACGCAAACGACTTTTCGGAGAGGGATCAATTATGAGACAGCTTCTAGTAGTATGAACATCCCCCATCAAAAAAAGCCGTTTCAAAGAACGGCTTTTAAAACATCAAACAAATTATAGTATTAATCTACTACTGAGAATAAGTCTTTACCTACTCCACAGACAGGGCAAGTCCAATCTTCTGGTAAATCTTTAAATTCTACATTGTCGTGTTCTTTGGGGTCATAAATATATCCGCAAGCATCACATTCAAATTTTTCCATAATTTCCTCACTTTTATTGAGAATGTTTTATAGTCCAAGGGTTTACCCTTAGCTTTCATCTAATTTTTTCAGACCAAAGTAAATGTCTGTAAAATTTGATGATACTATCACTAATAATTTTCAGCTAAAACTTCAAAATAAGCTTTTGGGTGTTTACAAGCTGGACATTCATCTGGAGCATGATCATTATCAACAACAAAACCACAATTAAGGCATTTCCAACCTACTTTTCCATCTTTTTTAAAGACAGTATTATCTTTCAGGTTTTGAGCTAATTTACTATATCTTTTCTCGTGCTTTTCTTCTACTTTTGCGATCAATCTAAAAGAAGAAGCAACATCTTTGAATCCTTCAGCTTCTGCAATATCGGCAAATTGAGGGTAGAGTTCACTCCATTCTTCTTTTTCTCCACTAGCGGCGTATTGAAGATTTTTCTGAGTATCCTCTGATAATGCCACTGGATAACCGGCATCATTGAGAATAATCACTTCTTCATTCATACCATGTTCTAAAAGCTTTTTATAAAAGATTTTAGCATGTTCTTTTTCATTATCAGCAGTTTCCATAAAGATATTGGCAATCTGATGATAACCTTGTTTTGCAGCTACTTTTGCGTAGTAAGTATACCTCATACGAGCTTGCGATTCTCCAGCAAATGCTTTCATAAGGTTTAATGCTGTTTTTGAATTTTTAAAATCTGACATATATTACTCCTTTAGTCATCATTTATCTCGATATTTTCGTTCAAAAATCCACATTTCATACATTTACAAAACATTTTTCCCTCTTTCATGAAAATAGTGTTTTCTCTCAAATTATGTATGAGTTGTAGAAATTTAATTTCATGCTCCTCTTCAATTTTTGCAATCAATCTAAATGTATCTGCAATGTCATGGTATTCCTCTTCATCTGCTATTCGAGCAAATTCAGGATATGTTCCAAGATATTCAGCTTTTTCCCCATCAGCAGCAAATTTTAGATTTTCTAAAGTTGTGTCAAACAAAGCTACATGACATTTTTCTTCAGTTAGGGTTAATGTAGTATCGTTAATGCCATATTTAATAAGTTTCTTATAAAAAATACTTGCATGCTCCAATTCATTTTCAGCAATTTCATTAAAAGTATTTTCAATTTGAAAATAACCCTGCTTTTTTGCCACTCTAGCATAAAAAGTATATCTATTTCTTGCTTGTGATTCACCTACAAAGGCTTTCATAAGATTGATAGCTGTTTTAGATTTAATAAAAGTAGACAAGAACAATCTCCTTTACTCAGTTTTCCAGAGCATATGCAGATTACAAAATTCCCTAATTTCTTTTACTTCGTTTCGTTTTACAGGGAAACAGGCACTAGGTTTTTCATCCGGCTTGAGTTCTTTTCGATAAACACGATTTTCAGTAAGACATTCAATAAAAACGATGTGATGTTCGTTTGTCATGGGATGTTCTACACTGCCAACTGTGACAAGAATAGAATCCCCTTTGTCCTCAATCACAGGGACATGTTTCTCGTTTGCAGCATCAAAAGAATTTGCCTTCAACAACTGCATATTTTCACCGCAACATATCAAATCACCATTACGATTTTGAACCACTTCCACAAGGTTCCCACACATTTTACATAAATATAATTCTCTTAATTTTGTCATAAAGACCTCACTTTATTTTATTATTGATAAAACATTAACAAGGTTTTCTATAAATCGTTACAAAGTTTTTATTTGGGATTATTGCTCAATCTACCCTCAATGCTTTCACTGGATCAAGTTTGCTTGCCTTTATTGCAGGATAAATGCCAAAAAACAACCCTACTACCACAGAAACACAAAGAGCAACAATCACGGTATCAAAATCAAGAAGAGTAGGCATGCTTAAAAACTCAGCAACAGGTTCAAGGATTGCCATTGCAGCGAATACTCCTACTACACCACCAGAAAATGTGATTATCACAGCTTGGACTAAAAATTGCAAAAAAATGTCAATCTGCCTTGCCCCAACAGTTATTCTAATACCAATTTCTCTTGTTCTTTCTTTTATCGAGGCAAGCAAGATATTCATAATCACAATTCCCCCTACTAATAAAGAAATAGAGCTAACAAAATAAAAAATTATCGTAAACATTATATTCATTTCTGTATTTTGAGCATTTTCTGCATGGCTATTAATTTGAAAAACTGGTTCTCCTCTTCTTAAATCCAGCAGTAATTCATTAATAACTGGCAAAATTTCTACGGCTCGTTTTTCGTCAATAGCACGAATATCAATGTTATCAAGATTATCTCCATGCCCCATTTTTATAATCATCGTGCTTAGCGGAATAAATGATATTCTATTCATCCATTCTAAAGGATTTTCTTGTCCGAAATTCAAATTCCCCAAATCCATAATTCTATGCTCCATTATGCCAATAACCTGCAATCTTCTGCCCTCGATAGTCACAAATTGCCCGATAGGGTTTCTGGGACCAAAGAGTTGTTCACGCATCGAAGACCCCAGCACTATCACATCATTTGCCTCTCGATAATCCAAATGTTGCAAAAATCTCCCTTCCTCAACAGTCCAATCCAAGATTATTTGAGCATCTGGCAATGTTCCCCAAAGATGAGTAAAAGTCAAGTTGGGACCATTTGATATAGGTCTTCCCCATCTTTCAACACGCGTAGTAATAGCTTCAACATTTGGAATATTATCCCTCAAAAATTCAAATTCTCTAAGTGTAAAAGTGGTTGACAAATTTAAAGTATTCTGATAACTCCAACTTCTAAATATTTGTATTCTTCTAAGCCCGCCATGTTCATTGATAATACTCAATGATCTTTCTTGCATACCCTTGACAATAGATAAAATTACAATAATCGACATAGTGCCAAGGACAATACCGATGATAGTAATTAAATTTCTTAATTTTTTCACCCAAAAGTCAACAACACCTAGTTTAACAGCTTCAAACATTGAAATTGCCATCTGCTACTTCTCCGTCTTTGATATAAATAACTCTCTGAGCAATCTTGGCTATTTGAGTATCATGGGTAACTAAGATTATAGTGTTTCCGTAGTTATGAAGTTCTTTAAAAATCGCTAAAACATCATTTCCAGACTGCGAATCAAGATTTCCTGTTGGTTCATCAGCAAGGATTATAGAAGGTCTAGTAACCACAGCTCTCGCTATAGCAACTCTTTGTCTCTGTCCGCCAGAAAGTTCGGAAGGTTTGTGTGACATTCTGTCTTCTAAACCTACATTTATAAGGATTTCTTTGGCTTTTTTTGTTCTTTCTGATGATTTAATACCGCTATACATGAGAGGTAATTCAACATTTTTTAGAACATTTAAATGGGGTAATAAATTAAATGTTTGAAAAACAAAACCGACCTTTTGATTTCTGATTTTAGCAAGTTGGTTTTTATGCATTAGGCTCACTTCTGTATCGTCAATAAAGTATTTTCCTTTAGTGGGAGTATCAAGACAACCGAGTATGTGCATAAGCGTAGATTTTCCACTACCAGAAGGTCCCATTATAGCCACGAATTCACCGGGATAAATGTCTATATCAATATTTTTTAAGGCCGTTACTTGTATATTCCCCATGTCATAAATCTTTTCAAGAGATCTAGTTTTGATTATTGGTTCTATATATTTTTCAGAATGCTTTATATCTGTAGAAAATCCGCTATTTGTATTTGAAAGCATGTCGTCTTCTATCTTACAGAGCGAGATCATCCATATATTTTTACTATCCATTCATTCTCCATTTTTTTCCTTAATAATATTTTTTTGTCTTAGCATGTTTCTTTTTATTATCCAGAACTTTTTGATATGTTTCTAAAATAGAAGAAATAGTAATATCATCGAATTCATTCAATAGATCAGTGAGTTCCTCTTTGTTATTAATAATATTATGTCTTATAACAAATTCTACTAAGTCATATATTTCACCTGAATTTACATTATGACAGCGGATAGCTTCTTTCAAGTGTCTCAAAGCGTTTGGTAAAAGCCCTATCAACTCAGCAGTTTTTGCCAATATAGTATGAATATGCGGGTGTTCATAATCGTCTTTTGCGGCTTGTAGATACTCCGTATAAGCAGCGATGTAATTCCTTTCTTGCGAATAAGTAAGACCTTTTAAATAATGAGTGGTTGGAGATTTACCAAAAGCCATGATAGCGTCATCAATATACTTAAAAGCTTCTTTAGATTTCCTAAACATCAAGAGTATTTCAACTAAATACTTGTATGCACAGAGCATTTTTACCGGGTGTTCAACCAGATTTTTTAAAATTTTTACAGCTTCATCCGGTTTTTGCATGTTTCTATATGCTATTGCCTTGTTGTATAAGGCTTCTGGATAATCCTCTTTGATCTTGTCATAATGATAAATTGCTAGTTTGGGTTCGTGAAGCTCCAGATAAATGTTTCCAGATCTAAACCTTGCTAAAGGATGGCTTTCATCTATTTTAAATACTTTTTGATAATATTGCAGAGTTTTTTTTACTAGACCTCTTTGATGATAAATATCTGCTATTTCCAGAAGAAGTTCTTCTGAATTTGGATGCTCTTCAAGGGCATCTTCAAGTATTTTAATAGCTTTAAGCCAGTTTGTTTTGACATGAAATCTTGCTTGATAAAGTATGTTATTAAAGTTATCCATAATTAACCTCCATTTTATTATTTTTTACCTAATTTTGCATAGATTTGCTTATCTTTAACCATTTTTGCCAACTACATGTTTTTGTCAATCATTTTATTCAAGGTTTGATGAGTGGCAAAAAAATAAACCTTATTTCTTTTCTAACAATGTATGGAATTAAAGTTAAAAGATTAAATGAGCAAGTAAAAAGAAATGTAGATAGATTTCCCAATAATTATCGATTTCAATTGAATGATAGGGAATTTAAGGAACTGGTCGCAAAATGCGACCAGTTCAAAATGCTAAAACATTCATCAGTAAATCCACACGCATATACAGAAGCAGGAGTCGCTATGCTCTCAGCGGTACTACATACACCTATTGCTATACAAGTAAGTGTTAAAATTATAAACGCTTTTATAGCAATGCGAAAATTGATTTCCACCAACATAGGCTTCATCCAACGAATAGAAAATGTAGAACAAAAGCAAATTGAAACCGACAAAAAGATAGACCAGATATTTAATGCTCTTGAAAATAAAGAACTCGTGCCTAAATGTGGCATATTCTTTGAAGGACAGGTTTTTGATGCTTATTCCCTTGTAATTTGAGAAAATGCGAAAAAAAGTTTGGGATATTTTATAAATTCAATTTGAAGTCTCGATTTTTTGTTGACAAAAAAAGCTGCTTTATAAATTTTGACCTGAATTGATTTATACGAGGTTTTAGGATGAAAGTCGACAATGATTATAAAAAATGGCTGGCTGATCTAAAAAATAAGATACAGCATAGTCAAATAAAAGCTGCTGTAAAGGTAAACACAGAACTATTGCTCTTATATTGGGATTTAGGGTGTGACATTGTCAGCCGCCAAATGGACTCTGTATGGGGTAGCGGTTTTTTTGAACGATTGAGCAATGATTTAAGAAAAGAATTTCCTGATATGAAAGGGTTTTCTGAAACCAATTTGAAATACTGCAAACGGTTTTACTTATTTTACTCGCAAGAAAGTTCAAATCGTCACCAACTTGGTGACGAAATTCCACACAAACTTGGTGTGGAATTACATTCAATTGAAAATAAAGATGTTACAATTCGTCAACAAGTTGTTGACGAATTTGAAAAGCATCCTATTTTTCAAATTTCATGGGGACATCATATACAGATATTTACCAAATGCAAATCCATAAAAGAAGCATTATTTTATGTTCAAAAAACTATCGAAAACAATTGGAGTCGTGCAGTTTTGGAATACCAAATAGAAACTGAACTTTATAAACGAAAAGAAAAAATCACCACTAATTTCAAATTAACTCTGCCAAAACCAGACAGCGATCTTGCAAACGAAATAATGAAAAACGAATATAATTTTGAATTTCTGAGTTTGTCCGACAAAGTAAGAGAAACTGATTTAGAAAAAGCTTTAATTCAACATATGGCTCAGTTTCTCACAGAGTTAGGGAAAGGTTTTGCCTACATGGGACGACAATACCTTTTAAAAGTAGGTTCAAAGGAATTTCGGACAGATTTGTTATTTTACCATACAAAGCTTAAATGCTATATTGTCATTGAGTTAAAAATGAGGGAATTTGATCCCGATTTTACAGGCAAATTGGTTTTTTATGTTACAACGGTAGACAAATTACTTAGAGATGAGACAGATAAACCAACTATTGGCATTTTGTTATGTAAAGACAAAGATGATATTGTTGTTGATTATGCATTGGAAAGTTTAAACCGGCCTTTAGGGGTTGGAAAATTTACATATACAGAACTTGCTGATGAAATGAAAGCAGTTTTGCCTACCTTAGAGGAATTTCAAGATGAATTAATGAATTTTGAAAACGAACATTTTATTGATAGGTAAAAACCTCTAAATAGTTTGAGAAAATAACGAAAGAAAGTTTGGGAATTTTTTCCCAAATAGTTTTACATGCTAAAATATTGTATTGACAAAAAAGCTTGATTTAAATAATTTGTCTCCTATTGGAGAAAAGGTTATTTTAAGGATTTAGTATGGATTATTTGTTAGATGTGAACTCAGCTTTCTACAGAAATTAAGATCATTTAAAATAGAGATATTAACAGAGCAATAAATGCTTTAGACAAAATATATATAATCCAAGGAGATATTCAAAATGAACTCGTAAACGGTTGAAATAACATCCAATACAATAAAAATGAATTTTGAAAAATATAAAACCTGAAAAAGCCATTGAAGTGTATATATGGACAGGATTATGATGATATTGTAGCAAGAAAAATAACTGATAAATCAACAGGATTAACTGTAAAAGATGATAATTATAAAGTTTTTGTAAAAAAATGGAGTGAGATAATTCTAGAGGTAGAAAACCGATTAAAATATTTATTAGAAAATATGAAAATAAGGAGCATAAATGGATAACTATTCTTTCGAAACCCACAATCTCGAATATAAAGAATCTTGGCATGACAATCATTTAAAAACTATATGTGCCTTTGCTAATGCTTCAGGTGGTAGACTTGATATAGGAAGAAATGATAAAGGTGAAACAGTTGGTTTATTCGATACCAAAAAACTCATGGAAGATTTACCAAATAAAATAAAGAACAGCATGGCTATAGTTGCTGATGTTGCTCTTCATATCGTTGGCGAGAAAAAATATATTTCAATCAAAATAAATTCTTATCCATTTCCTATCAGCTATCGAGGTGTTTATTATTTGCGTTCGGGTAGCACTACCCAGGAGCTTACTGGAAACGCTCTTGATGACTTTATTTTAAGAAGAAAAGGGAAGACCTGGGATGGCGTCCCAATTCCCAGAGTATCTTATGATGATTTTGATAAAGATGCTTTTAAATCATTTCGCCGTAAGGCTAAAGCGAGCGGTCGTTTGACTGCACAAGATCTTGAAATTAATGATGAAGAGCTTCTCGAGAATCTTCATCTTATTGAAGGAGATTATCTGAAAAGAGCAGCTTTGCTTGTGTTTCATCAAGAACCTGAGAATTGGGTGCCAGGTGCTTATATCAAAATAGGTTATTTTGCCAATGCAGCAGACCTTATTTTTCAAGATGAAATACATGGACCATTGATAACAATGGCTGATAAAGCAGAAGATTTAGTTTATTCGAAATACTTTAAAGGTATCATTAGCTATGAGGGGATGCAAAGAATAGAGACATTCCCCATTCCGCGCCAAGCTTTTAGAGAGGCAATCTTAAACGCTATCATACATAGAGATTACAGCACGGGCAATCCAATACATATTCATATTTACCCAGAAGAAGTTTTGATTTACAATGATGGCAAACTTCCAGACTCGTGGACTGTCGATGACCTCTTCTCAAAACACACTTCAAAACCATACAATCCATTTATAGCAGGTGCGTTTTTTCGTTCTGGACAGATTGAGTCTTGGGGAAGAGGGGTTGAAAAGATAACAAATGCTTGCAAAGATTGGGGGTTGCAAAAACCTTTTTATCGAGTCAAAGGTAATGATGTCATGATAGGGTTTCATGTTGAGGATAATTATAGAAAAAAAGCTGGTTTAGAAAACAATGAAGGAGAAAAGTACGAGATAAAGTACGAGATAAAGTACGGGTTAAACGAGACGCAACAGAAAATTTTGAATATTTTACATGAAAAACCTACTGTTACCATGGGTGATATTGCATCGGAAATTGGAATATCTATACATGGGATAGATAAGAATATTCGCTATCTAAAAAGAATAGGATTAATAGAAAGAGCAGGTTCGAGGAAAAAAGGAATTTGGATAATAAACACGGGATTGTTGGAAGAAAAATCTTAAATTTCTTTATATTAAAATGAGGAGTTTCAAAATTCGGTATGAATAGGATTATTTTAATTGGAAATGGTTTTGACTTTGCCCATGGTTTAAAAACCAGTTATAATGATTTTATAGATTATTTTTGGGATAAAATGAGAAAAAAGTTAAAGAAGAAAAAAGACATAAATATAATTATGAAGATGAAATAATTATAATTAACAACCTTTATGATTTTATTAATTCAAGAAAACCTAACGAGGTAGGTTATCGCTGGTTTAAAATAAAGTAGAAATAGATGGAATTGTTAGAACATCCTTTGATGTTAAAAAAAATTTCTGTTTTTGATTAGTGAAAAAATTGAAAAGCAAAATTGGGTAGACATAGAAGAAGAGTATAAAAGACAACTTCTCAAGTGCATAAAAGAATTTTCTGATATGAGGGGTTTTTCTGAAAGAAATTTGCTTTACATTAAACGTTTTTATTTATTTTATTCAAATGAAAACTCAAATCGTCACCAACTTGGTGACGAAATTCCGCAACAACTTGGTGCGGAATTACATTCAATTGAAAATAAAGGCGTTACAATTCGTCCACAAGTTGTGGACGAATTCGTAAATCACCCTATTTTTCAAATTCCTTGGGGGCATCACAGAGAAATCATTACCAAATGCAAATCCATAAAAGAAGCTCTATTTTATGTGCAAAAGACCATCGAAAATGGATGGAGTCGTGCTGTTTTGATGAATTTTATTAAAGCTGATTTGTATTTAATACAAGGAAAAGCACAAACCAATTTCTCGCGTCTTTTACCAGAACCACAAAGTGCCCTTGCACATCAAATTTTAAAAGACCCATATAATTTTGATTTTATAACCCTTACTGATAACTATAAAGAAAAAGAGCTTGAAGATGCTCTGACGACAAATATTACAAAATTATTATTGGAACTTGGGCATGGTTTTGCTTATGTCGGTAGACAAATACCAGTGAATATAGGAGAAACAGAACGATTTATAGACCTGCTTTTTTATCACTTAGAAATATTAAATCAACCTATTGGCGTTTCTGAATACTAATCCTCATATAAAATGTAATTCTCATATTCCGTAGTGGCGGAGCTTGCCTCCGTCCAAAATTAATATATCATCAATATTGGACGGAGGCAAGCTCCTCCACTACGGAATGTATTTATGATTTCATTTTAAATGAGGAACAGTATGAATATCAATTATCCAAGCTGTTACCAGATGATTTTAAAAACTCTGCCTAGCATCGAAGAATTGGAAGAACAACCAATGAAAATGGATAATTAAAGAGATTATTTATAAAGAAAAGAAGTCTAAGTATGAGTATCAAATCGGGTAGGAGGTCACTCATTATTTGGGTGACCATCCTCCCACACCACCGTACGTACCGTTCGGTATACGGCGGTTCTTTAGTTTACACCAGTGACTTTTCTGTAATAGTCATAAAAGAATAAGTAAAATTTTTTCGCTAAAAATATCTTAACTTGATTTAAATCGGAACTGTTGTAGAGTCAACTATGTTCCCCGTTTTGGTGTTTATCAGTTGAAGATGCAATTTTCTGTTTTCACCTTCCCCTTCGATTCTTCCAGTAATTCTAAAATCACTTCTTGACCTTACAAACTTAAAATCTCTGTCTTTAAAGTAAGACTCTATTTCTTTGTTGACATTGTTCTTTAGTTTTCTGATTGGTGTACTAATGTCACCTATAGAAACTTTCGCATCTTGGGGAATATGTTTTCTGAGGTTTTCCAATGCTTTGTTTACAGAGCCATTTAATGGCAAAGTGATATTTATTAAAATTTGCCCTGTTATATTGTTACCAGATAATTTGATATTTATCACATCAAGAGCATTGCTATATTTACCTATAGCTTCTCGCATCATCTCATCAAAAAATAGATTTCGAGCATCATCATCAGAACTAACCATTATACGCCTATAACCTGGGTCTATACTCATGTTTATCGTACCTCTTTCTTGAGTAATTGGTAATTCTTTAGGTGCGATTATATTCTGTTTATATAATTGACCTGTTACTTTAAATTCATAAGAATGCCTTTCATTATATTGAAAAGGATAGGATCCACGACGTATAGGAAGATCACGAAGATGATGTATTTCAATATTACGGACATTATAATATCCTTGCCCATACTGCTCAAAGCCTTTTGTAACTAATGTACCAGTTGCGTCTCTCGAAGCTTCTTGTCTTGCTGAATTTCTTAGGTCATTTACCATGTTATTCCAATGTATACCATCATTACTTACCGTCTTGGTAATGGTAGCTTCTACTTCACCAACTACACCTAAATCCTCCACAACACTTCTTCTTGTTTGAGATGTACCCGTATTCCGAACAACACCGCCACTTTTACCGCTTTGAGAACCTTGTTTCATAAAAGACAAAGTTTCACCATCTTGTTCAAGATTGAGTAATGAGTTAGATATTTCTACAATTGTAAATGTCTCAGGATCTCCGCCCACAGTAATAACTAAACTAAAGTCATTATTTAAACTCCAAGTTAAAGGCTGTGGGTATGATTCTGTCTCACCTTCGTAACTGTATTCTCTAGTAAACATCCCAGAACCGTCATTTTGAAAATTAAATTTAAATTTCATTGAGAATCCTGGTTCATCACTCATTTCGCCCACCCATTCCCCAATCAGCAAGGTTTTGACATCTTTACTTCCACAACTGACAATGGTCAGCATAAGGCATAAAAATACTGTGAATGATAAAAATTTTTGACATTTCATTTTTTGCTCCTTTATTATTCCGTATCCAATCTAACAAATTGAAAATCGATACCTTGATATCTATAGTGAAGCTCATTGTTCCTTATAGAAAATTGATATTGAATTCTGCTCATTCCGGGAATTGTAATCGTCATTGAGTTTCCATTTACACTATATGTACCTTCGGCATATATCCCTGCAAGTGGTGCTTCTTCTATATATTCACCATCATCAGAAAAAGTTATAAATACAAATTGTCCCATCGAGACTCCATGCCACAGTCCTACTATTTCATGTTGTATTTTAGGATTTGCTACAGTGTTGGAAGATTGGGTTGTACTAGGTGTCGATAAATCTTTTTCCAATTTTTGATTTTCTTCATCAATTTTAGCCTGCAATTCTTGAATTATTGCTTCTGCTTCTCTTATTCCAGATTGTGAAAGCATAGGTCTCATAGTTTCTAGTTGGCTTTTTTGCCTATTTAATTCTGCCATCATAGTTTCTAATGATGTAGTTTGAGGACGTGGATCCCCGTCACTTCTTATATATGTAGCATAGCGACCATCAGAGTGTCTGATTGTAAATGAATTTTCTGATATCGAAAGATTCCATCTGTTAGGACTATTGTTGTTGATATAAACTAAAGACTCTTCGTCAATGAGCCACAAAAAACCTTGATTATTGTCACTTTCAAACCGACCTGTTCCATCCTTAAAAAACTCTTCAACCTGAATCCAATTTCTGCCTGAACTTCCACTTTCAAATATCCATCTCCCTACAAGCATAGAGGCTTTGTTATCTGCTGTGTCAGTAGTAGGTTTTCGGTTAAATTGCATATTGGCGATAGTTACTGTATTGGTTGTTCTTGAAAAGGGCAATGCTCTTATAGTTCCATTTGAAAAGGACAATTCAATAGTGTTATCCTCCACGATATATGTCCCTGTAAAAATCCTTCTAAAACGAGCTTCTTCTGGATGAAAAGGCCATGGATTTTGCCAAGAATTCAATTTCAAAAGCGGCTCTTCTCTATTTTGTGCTGTTACGAAAGCTAAGGGAAGTCTATTTGTCCAACTTGTAGACACTACATCAGTTGCATATTCAATCGGATAATCAATTAATGTAAACGTATCACCCGAAAATTCAATTGATGGTTGTCTTTGTTGTGCTTCTGGGAATCTTACATGTGGATCCCGCCATACTTCAAAACCATCTCCATGGCTAAATACAAATTCGCCATTTAAATTTGACTGAGATTGTGTGAGCATTATACTTGGTATTGTTAATAAAATTAACATAAAAATCAGTGTCTTTTTTACAAGACTTTCTTTGGAGTTTAGGATTGAGAAATATCTTTTCATTTTTTTCTCCATTGAGTTTATTCTTTTTTTCAAGGTTTTCATTTAACCCTCCATTATTTTTATTTGTCATTCTTTTCATGACATTGATATTTTTATCGCTTTTGGGATTTTTGTGTAGAGTCAGCTTTCTAACTGACTCGAACTGGAAAGTTCGAGTTCCAATAATATGGCGGTCCTCTGTTTACCGAATCGTTAAAACTCATAAAATAACCTCTATGAATTTAGTCATTTAGCCAAAATAAATCATCAACATTAACATTTGGTCCAGCATTGGCATTTCGCCATTTATTCGGACTGGTGTTCGAAAATGCTGTATTGCCATTTTGAGAAGCGGTGTTAGATGCGATATTGCCACCGGTTTTAGCAAAAATAGTGTTTCCGCTATTCACATATACCCCGCCACCATTGCTACCAGCATTATTTCCAGATATTGTGCCACCAGTCATTGTGTAAGAGCGATATGAATCGATATATACTCCACCACCTCTGTCTGCACTGTTGTTTGATATAGTTCCCCCATTTTGTGTAAAAATGTTGTAAACATATACACCACCTCCCAAACTACCAGCATTATTTCCTGTTAGCGTTCCATTATTCATAATAAAACTTCCAGTTGATGTAATATACACCCCCCCTCCAGTACCAGATGAACCAGAGGCTATATTATATGAAATTTCTCCTCCGTTCATAATTAATGTTCCATCAATATAGATTCCACCACCCCATCCTCTAAAGGTTGTCTCCGTTCTATTGCTTGAAATTATGCCACCTTCCATAATTAGAGTTGAGTTTGATCCAATATGTACTCCACCTCCATATACTCGCCACCCATCAACAACATTATTTGATATCTGAGCATTTCCAGACATAGTAAGTGTACCTCCATTCATAATGTAAACACCAGAACCTGTCAAATCCCATGTCCAAGGTGTTATATTGTCTCTTATACTCCCTCCTTCCATATTCAATTCTCCATTATCGACAATAACACCTCTACCTCCATTTTCACATATAACTGCCTCATTCCTCATCGTCAGTACCCCCCCAGCAGCCACATATACAACCGGCTCTGTCGTATTCGTAGAAATTCCTTTCAAAGTAACATCCTGCAGTATGATATTATGCCTAAGCCCTATCCGTAGAATATTCCCAGCAGCAGTTAATGCCAGCGTGCCACCACCTTGAATAGTAACTTGAATATTTGTTACAGAACCAAAGGTAACTTCAGTATTGACATTAACATTTACTTCACCTGTTACATTAATTACATGGATTCTGTTGTTTCCTCCGTTTCTGATGCCTTGTATAGCTTCTATCCAAGAGGCGATATCTGTTACATTGTATGTACCGCCCATACTGGCTATGGTTACTGTTGCAGTATCGCTGATATCACTACTAACGGTTGATGCAACATTAACAATGATTGAGTTAGCACTTTCGTTTGACGCAATAGACAATAGACCATTTGAGTTAATACTTGTATCAGAAGAATTATTTCCTGATATTGACCATGCCACAGTTTGTGGCGGGTTGTGGCTTCCATTTACAGTGGCTGTAAATTGTTGTGTTTGCCCTTGTGCCAAATTAATAGATTTTGGAGAAATAGTTACACTTGTAATAATCGCCCCAGTGACATTAACTGTAGCACTGCTTGAAAAAGCCGAATTGATTGTAGACCGTGCCGTTACAGTCAATACAGATGCCGGTTCACTTGCAGAAACAAACAAAACACCATTTGAGTTGATAGACGAGCCACCGCTACCATCAGAAATTGTCCATGTAACGCTTTGTGGTGGGTCATTAGTTCCTTCTACAGTTGCTGTAAATTGCTGTGAATGCCCACGAGTCACAGTAGCGGTAGATGGACTTACCAAAACTCCAGTAATTATCGGGTCTGGTTTTGTTGTTTCACATCCTATTATTAGTAAAACAAATAATGCAATTACTAATAAAATTTGATTTTTTGTTTTCATAATTTACCTCTTTATAATTTATTTTTATATCAAAAAACTAACCGTAAACAGCCCTGTAATCCCTTTAACTTTGTTGAAATTAGGGTATGCATCTTTTACGGGCATATCAAGGAGCAAGATATCAATATCCATACCAAAAATAATGTTAGGTCTGAAATAATAATCGAATCCCATCATCAGCGGTACATTGAAAGTATTGTAGTGTTCTGTGAAAGGTGCAATAGCAACTCCTGAACCTATGGACATATAGAACTGGCCTATACCATACTTTATTTTCCCATAGACATCAATATATGATATTGATGTACCTTCATATCTCGGATTTTCAGAGTCTTTATCATAAATTTCGTCAAATCCACGCATTACATAGCGTATTCCCGGTTCAAAGCTAATTTTGTCAGGTGAATCACCCACCCAAGACAACCCAGCCCCAAAGTTAAATTGTGGTTCATAAACGTGATTATCATCTTTGTTTTTTACATCTTCTCCGATAATCCAACTAACGCCACCACCTAAGTTGATTCTCAAATGTCTCTGCCGTGCACTCATCATTTGTGCATTAAGCATCCAAAACATCAATAAGAAAATTGTTGCAAATGTTATTTTTTTTAACATTTTACCTCCATATTTATTTAATTAATTTTTTCATATTACTAAAGCGTTTACGAGTTTGTGCAATGTTGATATAACCTGAATTTTCACCAATTAACAAGCCAGTTCTGCTTATCATCCAATAATTAAAAATAATGTATCTGTCTTGTTTATCAATAAGTTCACCTGAAAAAACAGCATCTGCTGTATTTTCTGCAGTGACCAGTTGAAATTTATTGATAGAACGGATGAAGCGTTTTGCTTCTTCTGTCAGTTGATTTACCACTTCGTCTTCTCCAATTAGTTCTGTAGAAAACGGTTTAACATAGACAGTTTTTATCTGCCTTGTATTCCAAGTTTGGATATAATTTGATTGCACGCTGCACGATGTAATAATTAATAAAATAATTAATATTATTAAATTAGTTCGCATCATACAATCTCCAATAATATTTAGGATTTTGTTCAGAGCCAAAAACTTGGCTTTCGTATCTACCTGCTTTTCGCCCGGTATCGTTATAATAAGCATACATAAAACTATCACTAAATGCACCGTACAATAATTTAACCTTATCGCTTATAGTTATTTTTGATATTTCTTGATTTCTGCCAGTCCATGGACATTTCATTCCCGTAAAAGCGTTTCTGCCAATTTTTTGAATATTTTTATCAATGACAATTTCAGCTAAATAATTTCCATAGAAAGCGTTATCACCAATATTAGTAACGCTTTCGGGTAGGTTTAAAACTCTTAACCAGTTGTTTTGAAAGGCGTGATTTCCAATAGAGACAACATTTACATCATACAAAGTGATATTGCTTAAATCTGCCATATACCGCTCACCACTTCTTATTATTCTGTCCGAAAATTCTATACTTGATATGTTATTATCACGAAACGCACCATCACTTATTGTATGAATAGATTTTGAAATAATGACTCTGCCGATTCTTTGGTTTGCAAAAGCACCTTCTCCTATTGATGAAATTTGATGAACTTCGTCCCATTTGAAAATTAATGCAGGAATACTTAAAACTCTTACTCTATCACTAGCAAGCCTATTATTTTGTAAATAAGTATTAGAATATCCTTTTAACACGCCATTTTCTACTACAAATCTGTTTTCGCTTTCTAACCTTATACTTTCCTCAAATTGAGCTTTTGTAAGAGTTTTAATAGGAAATTTTGCATTTTGTGGTGATACACCATTTATACTAATTATACGAATTTCAAGCCTGCTGGAAACCTCATTTGCATTAACGCCTCTAAACTCGATTTGCTGTTGATGGTCGTTAAATACCGTTTGCATATTTCTCATAGAAAAACTAAAAGGAATATTATTATTCCATCTACCTATAACTCTATTTTGGTCATTCACAAGCTCGAATACTATTTGGATGTCTTTATTCCATGCTCTATTATATGGATTTCTATTTGAAACGCCTGCATTAGGCCAGTTTGCTAAGCCCCAATTTCTTGCCATTCCTGTAGATTGAAGTTCATCGTAAAACTTTTTTGTAACCATTTCCATACTACCCATTATTGAAGTAAACCATGTTCTATTTGCTCTGATGTAAACAGGAAAAGCGATGTCTATTGTTTGATTGTTGTAGTTCAAATTCTTACGCTCTATCGCTTCTGGTACATAAAATAGAGTATATGGTGGGTTCGAGTTTTCTAATAAATTAAAGAAAAATTCTTCAGTTTCTATCAAACGAGCTTGCCATGCTTCTCGCCATCTGATGTCGGCACGGGCATCCCTGCCTATATCACCTGAATCTATGTTTGCTATTGTTATGGTATATCTGTTTATTTCGTCAAGAAGTGATGAATCCAAAATAGCTGCTTGGAAATAATAGCTTAATGCTTGCACTACTGTTCCTTGTCTTTGTGCAGTATCGCCTTGAGCAAGGTTTATTTGTGCTGTAATCTGATTTTGATTTACTATGCTATTTAATTCTCTTCTGGCAGTTTCAGTGATTCGAATACCCATCTGCAAAAAAATGTCCTGAGCTATTATTTGTGTTGCCGACTGTTGCTCAATTTGTTCCAAAGTATATATTCCAGAATAAGATGCAACAATATGTCCATTTTTAGTTTCTGTTACACTTATTTGTATTGAAAACCCTGTTGATGTCCTTGTTATCCTGCCTATCATGATGTAATCAGAGTGCAAAATGTGTCCTAAGCTAATTATATCCCAGTTGTTATCTGTATAAATAGGGTCAAGAGTCTCAAGGATAACTTCATTTAATACAGTTCTGTCTGTAACTTTGACAGCTGTATATTTACTGAAAATTGATGTTAATTGCCACTGAAGTAAACTGGGAATACGAGTCTCAATCTCTCCTGATAAACCCTGTTGAGTAAATTCGGTTATAGTAAGGCTTTTTCCCATGCCACCGTCACCTAAATAATAAGTGGTTTGAGCGTATAGTTTTGTAGAGTATATCATAATGATTATAACAATAATTTTATTAAATTTATTCATAGTTTACTCTTTTTCCAGCATATTCTTACCATATCAAGCCAGACCACCAAAAGTAATCTGGCTGATAGGCTAATTAAAATAAAATAAAAACTATTTGTTTCCATTTATTAATATGTCAATATCAGGTACTTCAATGTAACTACTCGGATAATTTGCACAATTTCTGTAGTTCGTAGTACAGCAGTAGTTCCGTACTTGATATTCTTCTTGATGTGTACCATACCGTTTACAAGTATCGTAACGATCATCGAAATAAGGACACATATCAGGCATATTACTCCTCCTTTTTTAGGGTTTGTTTTTAGTTTTTTGCCTATTTTCAATAGGATTTTTCTCTTGTATATGTGCATTCCCTACCCTCGATACAGCGGTGAGCATATCCTTCAAGCCACTTTACATTGTATTTTGAACACCATAAAGCGCCCACTTCGTGTTCTGGATCTCTTGCTAACCATAGACAAGTCATACCTGATACAGTTTTACCATGTAAAACTGTGTCACGCATCTCCATTTTCACACAAATTAGTTTACTCATATTATCTCCCATTTTTATTAAATCTCAAATCTTTATTTATTTTTAAAACATCACATTTAGATACTTTCGCATCTCTGGATATTGATAATATTCCTGTGGATGTTCAAACTCATATTTGCTGTCTTTTATGACCTGATCACAAATTTTCAAGAATTTATGATCATTAGATGATTTAATAAAAATTCCTGTATTTGCACAACAGATTATATATCCTTCGCCATAACCTAACATTCTTTGATTTCTCTGAACTTCTAACGCAGCTTTAATTCCTTTAGTAGTCAGAGATATTTGCATATATCCTATACTGGTTTTCATAGAGTCAAATATCGTGAAATTACCCATCGTACCCCACATACTATCCTCAATTGTGCGAACATCTAGATCACCTACAAGATAACCCTCTTCTTGTAATTTATCTTTTATCAGAATAGCCATCTCATATCCGGCTGTCTCTTTTAGTTCATCGGTTTTCTTTTTCTTTACTTGATTTTTGTGACTTTTCACCAAAAAGATTATCCCACCCACAAAAGCCAAAAAAACTATAAAATCCATAGTTTCTCCTTATTTTGATAACTTTTGTACTATTTTATCCAACATTGGTTTCAACAGACTATGAAACCATTGTTTTTCACCTAAAAATCGAACCAAGCTCGGACTGATAGCATAATATACACTTATAAAAGACCTGCCAAGCAATGATCGCATCAAAACATCATCACGATATCGTCTAAGTGTCCATACTTCCGGGCTGTCATAAGAGCCATAAACGCAAGTAGCGATATAGCAACCGCTTTTTTCAGATGCTGACATTCTTCTTCCCATTTCGCGTGAGTCTTCTATGAAACAACTAAATCCAGGTCTTTCAATATCTCTGCAAGGTAAAGTGTTATACTCGCTCACTAAATAAGGTAACTCTTCATTGTATTTTCCACAATAAAATTCGTTACCTCTTATTGTCAGGGATTTGCACGCTTTTGTTCTGTCAATCATAATGACTCCTTATATATTTTAATATTTTTTCATGATTTGGCTCTTCTTTATTGTATCCGAAATGCATCTTTGATAACTTTAATATAATAAAGTATTTCAGGTGCATCTGGTTTAAGTTGCAAAGCTTGCTCGCAATCTTCAAGGGCTTTATATGGTTCTTGTCTTTCACAGTATATCCCTGCTCTTCCGATATAACCTATATAATTATTTGGTTCTCTTCGTATTGCTTCTTCATAATCCAAAAAAGCATCGTCAAATCTGTTCATTGCTTGCCAACATTGCCCACGATAATAAAAAGCGCTAGGGAAGTTGGGGTTTAAATGGATTAATTCATTGAAGTCGGAAATTGCTTTTTGACAATTTCCACTACCTTTATAAGCTTTTCCTCTACCATCAAGTGCTTCTTCATAATTTGAGTCTAAGCTCAAAGCCTCTGAAAATTCTTCAATGGCTTTTTCATAATCTTGTTGAGATAGGTATGAAAAGCCTTCTCTAAAATGCTCTCTTGCATTGTCTGTCATTTTTACCTCCAACATTGTTTTTTGCTAGATAATTCAAGCAAAAACCATGCTCAATAACAACACTTTTAATTACCATTTTCAAAAAGTGTCCAATAAAAAAGGTCATTATTTTTAGACACTTGTTTCTGTCAAGAGCTTTTTTCAAAACCCGCTTCAAATCACACTTTTTTTTATACTTGCAAAGAAGCAAAAGTGTCCAAATTAAATGACCTTTAAATTGGACACTACATTTTCTGCATCTATCTATATAAAAAATAAAGCAATTAGCACTATGTAAAAATAGTTGATTTTTGAGGTTTGGCGGATGATTTCAACAACATCTTGCTCTCTCTATGTTATTATTTTCTAAGTTTTTAGCTTCATTTCCTCAATGAATGTGTAAAGCGTTTGTCGTCTTACATTTAACTTTTTGGCAATTCGTGACTTAGGTATTTTTGCATTAAGCATTTCTTGAATAATGTGTTCTTTGCCGCTGAGCTTATTTGTTTTGTTTTTACTTCCGACGGGCCTACCTAATATTTTGCCTTCAGCTTTTTTCCTTGCTAATGCTTCTTTGGTTCTCCAGAGATAAGGTCTCTCTCAATTTCAGCTGTTAAACCAAAGGCAAAAGCAAGCACTTTACAATTAATGTCTTTTCCAAGACGATAATTATCTTTTATAGTCCAGACTTTGATTTTTCTCTCCATACATTCGTTTAGGATGCCCATAATCATCAAAAGATTTCTTCCCAGACGAGATAATTCTGAACATATCAGAATGTCGTTTTTCTTCATCTGTTTTAATAATTTTCCCAGTTTTCTCTCCTGAAGCGTTTTCATCCCAGAAATAGATTCTTCAATCCATTTCCCAATTTTTAAGTCATTTGCTTCAGAAAACTTTTTAATCTCAAATTTTTGGTTTTCGACAGTTTGCCTGTCTGTAGATACTCTAACATAAGCGTATACCATACAAAACTCCTTATTTTAAAATTTTTGGTCCGAGATTCTTCACTTCGTTCAGAATGACAAAATTGGACTATGTTGTTTTATTTATACCAACCTCCAAGAGATATTGAGAAATTTGGGAAAATATAAAAGAACTCGAAAAACAAGAAACAGAACCGATACTAATCCTAAATTAAAATGTAGCTCGAACTTTCTAGTTCGAGTATATATATCAATCGTCAGATGGAAATCTGACGTTACTTTCTAAATGAGGATTAGTATGACAACAGTCCGAGAACCCCTATTTTGTCGTTTTTATTTAATTTTGATGAGGTGATTTTTGTAGTGGCGTAGGTATGGGACGGTTGATATGTGGCTTCTATATTTGGGAGCATACCTTCGGCATGCTAGAAGGTGTGGGGTTTCTGCTTTTCTACATAGCTTCCCATACCTCTGGCATGGGTAAGGAAATATATAAAATTAGATAATTCATTTCGAATAAATATCCAACTTTTCTTGAAAAATCTTGAACTCTTTTCTGACTAATATTAGCGATAACACTATATATTTACAACACATGCGCTTATGTGGGATATATCATACTATACCCCCCCCTTGATCAATTAAAGACCGCTAAATAGTTTGAGAAAATACGAATTAAAGTTTGAGCTTTTTTCAGGTTTATAACTTTTGATTGACAAATTTAACTAGTTTTTTATTTTGGTTTATAGGTGGTAAAGCTGAATGATTGATATAAAAAAGATACTCGCAGAGTCGAGTGACTGTGAATTTAAAGAGATGCTTGAAGTAAAAAAGCCCAAAAGCTGGCTAAAAACAGTCAGTGCGTTTGCAAATGAATGTGGTGGTATTTTGATTTTTGGTATGAGAGATGATAAAACTGTTGTAGGTCTTTCAGATATTAAAAGTGTCATAGATAGTATCAGTAAGATTTTGAAAGAAAAAATAGACCCTCAACCCATAGTTGATTTTAAACCTGAAAAGACAAAATATGGCAAGGATATCTTGATTTTAGAAATATCAGCAGGTAAAGATACTCCTTATTATTTCTCATCAGATGGGAACAAGATAGCTTTTGTCAGAATAGGAAGTGATAGTCAACAAGCATCATCAAATCGCTTAAACGAGCTTATTTTAAAAGGCCGAAATCTATCATTTGATCAGCTTACTACTGATTTTAAAAATGAAAATTTGTCATATACTATTTTAAATGCAACCTTCAAGCGACTAAAAAATATAAATTTGGAATTGAGTGATTATAAAGCTTTCGATATATGCAAAACAGATGGTTCTGTAACAAACGCAGGTTTGCTCTTTTCAGATGAATGTCCTCTTTTGCAAGCAAGGCTTTTTTGTACTCATTGGGATGGTATAGATAAAAGTGGAGGAAAGGACGATGCGATAGATGATAAAGAATTTAGTGGCGATTTAATTTCTCAACTTATGAAGAGTCACGATTTCATAAAAATGAATTCAAAAGTCAGATGGAAAAAGATGTCAAACTATCGTTTGAACAAACCTGATTATTCTGATAGAGCGGTGTTTGAGGCACTTGCAAATGCCATAATGCACAGAGACTATAACATCTGTGGTAGTGAAATTCATGTAGATATGTTTGATGATCGCTTAGAAATTTATTCTCCTGGCGGCATGCCTGATGGCTCGCTAATCCAAGATAAACAAATTGAAAAAGTGGATTCAATTCGTAGAAATCCTTTGATAGCAGACATATTTCATCGTTTAGATTTTGTGGAGAGACGTGGTAGTGGCTTGAAAAAGATATGCGATGAGATTGCCAACCTTTATGGTTATTCTGATGAGAATAAGCCTATATTTGAATCTACTAAGAGTACATTTCGTGTTATTATGAAAAATATGAATTATAATTTAATAACTATGACCGATAAAATTGTCAATCTGACCGATAAAAATCAAAAAAACAAAGATTTACAAAATAATGTGACTGATAAAATTGACAAATTGACCGATATAAATCAAAAAAACAGAGAAAATCAAAATAATATGACCGATAAAATTGACAGATTGACCGATATAAATCAAAAAAACAGAGATTTACAAAATAATGTGACCGATATAATTCAAATAATCACAGGTATAATGAAAGTAAAATTGACAAAAAAAGAAAAGTCATTTATAACCATGCTTTTACCTCATTTTGAAGAAAATGAGTGGGTTACAAATACTAATGCAAGGAAAATTACAAAATTATCAGAAATGACGGCAAAAAGACTTTTAAGAAGTTTGACTGAAAAAAAGATTTTTAGAGCAAGAGGCGACAACAAAGCGAGGCAGTATAAACTGAATAAATCATTAAAGAGCACATTTGTATCAGATCAAGAGTATAGAAGAGTGGTCTTTTACTCAAAAGACGATTTAGGTCTACCCATACATTTTGATAGGATGAGTGAAGTCTTGGTATCAGAAATAAAGCCTACTTATGAAGACATCAATGATATAATGGAGTTATATCATATAAAATTATATTTAGATAACGAAGTATATCCCATTATCTGGTCAGAACAAGAAATAACCACACACAAAGAGACTGTTATAAAATACAATAAGATTGTCTATACTTTTTTTGATAATATCAACGATGAAAATATTCAATATGTTTATGATTCCTTGCTTTTTGGTTATGCTGACGCTTTTTGGAAGTTGTTTGCATCTTCAAATTTAATTCAAAAAATTTCTGATAACAGCATATCTAATATTATTAATCAAAAATTTTATATTATACATCAATTACTCAAACATAAGCCTATAGTGTCAAAATTCAAAAATACTATTCGAGTTAGTTTACTGAATAATCCGCAAAGTGCAGAAATCATTTTAGAGAAATATGAAATTAAAAAAGATGAAAGAAAAAAAGATATTAATCTACCAGATAACTTAACATCAGATGACCACAAAGCAATAATTCTAAACTATATAAATTACAAAGAGGCAAATTCAAATTATTTAGATATAATTGTTAAATCCAAAGACATCAAAATATCAAGCCACATAAAATTAAAAGCCAAAAAACAATATGAAGCAAACTTTGATAAATCGAATCAAAAAGAAAATGTATCATGGTTCAATTATGAAATTTTAACAAAATATGTGAGTAATATAGACAGGATTAAAGATATCGTTTACAATAGAAACTCATTTCTTCTTTGTATAGAATATATTTATAGCCTCGATTATATTAAACAATACAAGGATAACCTAACCCTTTTTAAAAACTTTATTACTTTATTTGATTTTTTAGACTATCAAGGCCGAATCAGTTTACTTAGTTTAAAAAGCGATTTATCAACATTAGAAAAGCATATTGGTATACACCATGCGAAAGATTACATTTTAGGGTTCACTTTTACTCTAAAAGAAAAAACATCATATCTACAAATAGTAAGCTATCATGATAGATTGTCAGAAATAGACATAAAATTGGAATCTGTTATAATAGATTTTGTCAAATATTTACATGAAAAGTTAAATTTACCCTCAAATGTGGGTTTGCAATTACCATTATCAGGTAATACCTACTTTGAAAAGGCTAAATTTATAATGCCAGAATTAGAATCATTTTTAAAAAGGTATGATTTATTTGTGGAAAATGGATTTGTTGATTTAGATTTGTTTGAGTTAGAAACAGACGGACTATCTTTTAAAAAACTAAAAAGCTTAATAAAAAATAAATATGTTTACCGCAATACAGAACATCATATCTCACAAGGCTGCATGAATATATTGTTTTCAGATCAATCTATCTTGTTGCTTATTGATTCTTTAATCGATAAAAATTACGAAACTTTTATCGATTTGATTTTCCACGAAAATGTAAAAATTGAGGACTTTCAAGAATATCAAAAACCCTATGTAATTTTTTTAATCGAAAACAATCTTTTAAAAATAAATGAAGATAATAGTCTTGTTGTATCAAACAAAACAAGAGTTCTGATCCTTTACGATTTATATAAAAATGAAGTAATATCTTTTCATCACCAGTCATATTATCATCAAATTGAAATACTAAAAATGATTGATGAAGGAATATTACTTTTTGAAAATTCACTTTTTACGAGGCAAGAACAAAGCTATTTCAATTTTTACTTAAATGCTCAAGAATTTACGAACGGTTATCAGGTCAGAAACCGTTATGCACATGGTAAATATGGTGATCCTGATAAAGAAGATGAACATAAATATGCCTATTTTACATTTTTAAAGATGATAATACTTGCTTTGTTAAAAATAGAAATCGATTTAATGATTTATGATTTTCAAAAAAAAAATATTAATTAAATTTATACTTAATTTAATCTTTATAGATAGTATCAGAAAATTTTGGTATCAAAGAACTATAAATGAAGTGACTCGATAGGTTCCCACGATTTGGATTTTTTTGAATAATAATCACAGTTTCAACCACATAACTGGACGAATACCGCCACCAACTCCATGTCCATCTCCAATTCCATGTAGATAAATTGACCGTCTAATTGGACACTACATTTTCTGCATCTATCTATATATAAAATAAAGCAATTAGCACTATGGAAAATTTGTTGATTTTTAAGGTTTGGCGGATGTTTTCAACAACATCTTGCTCTCTCTATGTTATTATTTTCTAAATTTTTAGCTTCATTTCCTCAATGAATGTGTAAAGCGTTTGTCGTCTTACATTTAACTTTTTGGCAATTCGTGACTTAGGTATTTTTGCATTAAGCATTTCTTGAATAATGTGTTCTTTGCCGCTGAGCTTATTTGTTTTGTTTTTACTTCCGACGGGCCTACCTAATATTTTGCCTTCAGCTTTTTTCCTTGCTAATGCTTCTTTGGTTCTCCAGAGATAAGGTCTCTCTCAATTTCAGCTGTTAAACCAAAGGCAAAAGCAAGCACTTTACAATTAATGTCTTTTCCAAGACGATAATTATCTTTTATAGTCCAGACTTTGATTTTTCTCTCCATACATTCGTTTAGGATGCCCATAATCATCAAAAGATTTCTTCCCAGACGAGATAATTCTGAACATATCAGAATGTCGTTTTTCTTCATCTGTTTTAATAATTTTCCCAGTTTTCTCTCCTGAAGCGTTTTCATCCCAGAAATAGATTCTTCAATCCATTTCCCAATTTTTAAGTCATTTGCTTCAGAAAACTTTTTAATCTCAAATTTTTGGTTTTCGACAGTTTGCCTGTCTGTAGATACTCTAACATAAGCGTATACCATACAAAACTCCTTATTTTAAAATTTTTGGTCCGAGATTCTTCACTTCGTTCAGAATGACAAAATTGGACTATGTTGTTTTATTTATACCAACCTCCAAGAGATATTGAGAAATTTGGGAAAATATAAAAGAACTCGAAAAACAAGAAACAGAACCGATACTAATCCTAAATTAAAATGTAGCTCGAACTTTCTAGTTCGAGTATATATATCAATCGTCAGATGGAAATCTGACGTTACTTTCTAAATGAGGATTAGTATGACAACAGTCCGAGAACCCCTATTTTGTCGTTTTTATTTAATTTTGATGAGGTGATTTTTGTAGTGGCGTAGGTATGGGACGGTTGATATGTGGCTTCTATATTTGGGAGCATACCTTCGGCATGCTAGAAGGTGTGGGGTTTCTGCTTTTCTACATAGCTTCCCATACCTCTGGCATGGGTAAGGAAATATATAAAATTAGATAATTCATTTCGAATAAATATCCAACTTTTCTTGAAAAATCACGAACTCTTTTCTGACTAATATTAGCGATAACACTATAGATTTACAATACTTATGCTTGTTTGGGAAATATCGTACTATACCCCCCCTTGATTAATTAACCGTTTAAAATTAATTTAATTAATAAACAAACAAAAATTAAAATTCAAAAAAGGTTTGACTTTTTAGGCAAAAAAAAAATCTTGGCAAAATAATGCGTAGAAATGTATAAATTTTGAATAAAAGGATATAAATGTTTTCAGAAATAGTATTGAATATACAGCCTTTAGAGAAACGAATGGCTCTCCTAGAAGATAACCTGCTTGTAGAGTTGTATGTAGAAAAAGAAAAGAAGACAAATTATGTAGGCAACATTTATAAAGGCATAGTTAGAAATGTCTTACCTGGTATGGGTGCAGCTTTTGTAGACATCGGAGAGGATAGAACGGCATTTTTACATTATACAGATTTATCAAGTGAAACTTTTGAAGAAGAAGAGCTTGATGAATCGGACATAGAAAATAAATTTTTACCGCAAGATGCTCACAAAATAGGAGATTATTTAAAGATAGGTCAGGAAATAGTAGCTCAAGTCCAAAAAGGTCCTGTTGGGACAAAAGGTGCAAGGCTAATAGGTCAAATTTCTATACCGGGGAAATTGCTTGTTTTTTTCCCTTATCAAGATAAAATAGCAATATCAAGACGGATTTATTCATATCAAGAAAAAAACCGAATCAAATCTATTCTTCAATCAGTAAAAGAGCCAAGCACTGGTATGATAGTGCGCACAGAAGCCGAAAATTGCACAGCTGAAGAGCTGACAGAAGAATATAAAATGCTCTATAAAACATGGAAATTTTTGGAAAAAAAAATCAATGAAAGTGAAACTCCGAGCTGTATATTTGATGAAAATGACATTGTCAGCACATTGGTTCGAGATTTATTTACTTCAAAAATACATAGATTAGTGGTTGATGATAAAGATTTTTTTGAGCAAATAACCCAAAGATTGAAAGAATACAATGAAGAACTGAGTGACCGTTGTGAGCTTTACAAAGAAGATACCCCTATTTTTGATGCCTATAATATTGAAAAAGAAATTGAAAAGATTTTTCGTAGCAGAATATATTTGCCCAGCGGTGGAAATTTAGTCATAGAAACCACAGAGGCATTAGTAGCTATTGATGTCAATACAGGTAGCTTTACTGGCAAACAAAATTATGAAGAAACCTTGAAAAAAACAAATCTCGAAGCTGCTAAAGAAATAGTGAGACAAATAAGGCTTAGAAACCTTAGTGGAATTGTAGTTATAGATTTTATTGATATGAATGATTCAAAAAGCAGGCAACAGATTTTTGAACAAATGATTCAAGGCATGAAAAAGGATAGAGCAAAAAGTAAAGTATTTCCATTTACCGCAATGGGATTGGTAGAAGTGACACGAAAAAGAACGCGTACTTCTATACTGCATACCTATTTTGAACATTGTCCTTATTGTCATGGAACTGGCAAAATATTAGCACGAGATTCCGTTTTATTTAAAATAAATCGTTGGTTACAAAGAGCTGAATACTTTATTCAAAATAAAAATTTAAATATTTATGTTCATCCTTTAGTAAAAAAGACTTATGAAAAAAATCCAAGTATTTTAACTCAAACCAGCAATAAAATAACCATTCTTGAAGATGGAACATTAGATCAAGATATATACAGAGTTATGCTCAAAGATGAAAAAAAGGTAATTACTTCTAAATATAATCCTTGACAAAAAAACTTCCTTTAAAAATTATGGCAATTCTTTATAAAAAAAGTATAAAAAATGCAAAGGAGATACAGCTAAGATGTATGCAATAGTAGACTTTATGGGTTATCAATTCAAGATTGAAAAAGATGTAACTATTAAAGTGCCATTTATGGCAAATTTAGAAGTAGGCAACGAGGTAAAAATCGAGAATATATTGATGATTCACGACGAGGAAAATGTTTGTTTTGGCACACCGGTCATAGAAACTGCGAGTGCAACAGCAGAAATAGTAAAACATGGTAGAGAGAAAAAAATCATAGTTTTTAAGAAAAAAAGAAGAAAAGGCTATAGAAAAACTCAAGGTCATCGCCAAGATTTTACAGAAATAAAAATCAAGGAATTAAACTATTAATAATACCGCAATCATGCAGTTTCAATAATTATTATTGACTCAAATATTGCAGAGTGAAAAAAAATAATGATGACATGTAAATTGTTGTCTAAGAGAAAAAAATAAGAGAGGTAAAAAATGGCTCATAAGAAAGGTGTTGGAAGCTCAAAAAACGGAAGAGATAGCAATCCTAAGTATCTCGGAGTAAAGAAATTTGGTGGCGAAAAAGTCATCGCTGGAAATATAATCATTCGTCAACGCGGAACGAAATATCATGTTGGTAAAAATGTAGGAATTGGAAGAGACCATACAATATTTAGTCTGATAGATGGATTTGTAAAATTTACAACTGCAAGCGAAGGTAGAAAAGTTGTAAATGTATTGCCATTGGTCTGATATATAAGTTATTGAAAATTTTCTAAAAAGTTATGACTTACAAGTCAAGAGCGATAGTTCTCCACAAGGAACCTTTTAAGGAAAGTAGTTATATTGTAAAACTGATGACCGACACTTCTGGTGTGATCAGTGCCATTGTTCAAGGTGCCAGAAGAAGTAAATCACCTTTTTTTTCACAATATGAACTCGGTAATTGCCTTGAGGTAGTTCTATTAAAGAAAAACTCTTCAAACCTTTATTTAATATCTGATTCTTCTTTATTAAAATATTTAGACATTACCAAACAAACTTTTGCTCAGATTCTGTCAATACAGTGCGTTTTAGAGATATTTCTTCAATTGACAATTTCGGAAGAAGAATCTGATGAATTTTTCAATTTATTGCTCACATTTTTGGAATATATCCCTTCAGTTCGCTACAATCATTTATTGATAATTTGGAGATTTCTTGTAAGACTGACTGAAATGTTAGGTTTTCCAATAATGTATCAACTCGAAGGGAAATATATCCTTTACGAGAGTGTTAGAACAGAAGTATTGAATGAAACCTTAAATCACCATCCCCCTTACAATAATCGTCATTATTCTCACAGAGAACACAATAGAAACATTCATATACAAAATATTGAAAGAAATCCACTTGAGATAAATATCGAAAAATGGGTTAACATCCTATCCACTGCGGGAAAATATATAAAAGGTCCTGACATACTTGACGAATCATGTTTACAAATCAATAAATTGTTATTTGACTGGTTTAGTAAGCATTTAAATAAAAAAATTCATTGTAATTCTTTAAATCTTTATGAAGAAGATATACTGAAAAAATATTATTAACTACTAACCTTTGTTAGAATATGATAGTTACAGCTTATTTTTGAAAATCATTTTTTTGTTGACAGATTTGGATTATAATTTTTTTTTGCACTTTGTGGTAGTCCCTCAAAAAATAAATTTAACGAACGGAGTAATTTTTGAATTTTTTCAGAGAAGATTTGTTGGAAAAGCCTGAAATTAAGGTAAATGTAGTTCCTAAAACGCATATGATGAGCTTGAACGAGAGCGATTTGAATCCTTTTGTAAAATTAATTCAACCTCTTTGTTTTGCTATAGCGACCACAAAAATTAATAGGTATTTTTCTCCAGTAACAGAGGTTTTAAGAGCAAAATTAGCTGATTATGTGGGGTTTTCTATCAAAGAATCACAAATCCTCTTTGGCAATGGCGTTGATGATATGCTTTATTTTCTCTTTACTGCTGTTCGAGACAATGAAAATTCTTTTGCTTTATCTTTAGCTCCTTCATATTTTGATTATGTTACTTATTCAGGTAGTGTGGGACTAAAGATGGATTTTTTATCCTTTGACGCGGATTTAAATTTCTCTGAAACAGAATATTTGGCTATATTAAATCAACCTTCTTGTAAACTTGGCATTATTTGCAATCCAAACAACCCCACAGGACATCTAATTCCTGACGAAAAAATAAATTATATACTCTCAAATACTAAAAAACCTATAATCATAGATGAGACATATTTTGAATTTTCTGGAAAAACTTATGTAGACAAAATAAAGGAATACCCCAATATCATCATTACTCGCTCTTTTTCCAAATCTTTTTCTTCAGCTGGGATGAGATTTGGATATATAATCGGTTCTGAAGAGAATATTAAAAGTATCAGTAAAGTTATTCCTTTTTTTAATACTAGTGTTCTCACGCAAACTATCGCCAATACAATACTTGAAAACAAAGATATTTTCATAAAAAATAATAAACAAATCCTGAAAGAAAAAAAACGGATGTTCAATGAAATGAGTAGTTTAAATAATGTCAAAGTTTTACCTAGCTATACAAATTTTTTGACCTTTTCTCTGGGTGAAGTCACAAATCAATTTTATGATTTTTTACTCGAAAATGATATTTCTGTTAGACCAGTTGGTATGCATCCAGTCTTGAAAAATCATCTAAGAGTGACTATATCCAAAAAAGAAAGTAATCAAGCATTTTTAAAAGCATTGAAAGATTTTTTATCAACGTTTGCTCCTACTCAAAATCTGAGAGATATTTAAAAGAGAGGTTGATTTTTATGAAACGAATTTTAATTTTTACTTTTTTCGCTATATTTTTTATTAAATTATCTTCTTCAGAACTCATTCATGCCTATTGGGGCAATTATGTAGACATAGTTAGAATTGTATTTGTTATGAGAACTGGTGTCCATTATAGCACATTGATGGATACAGACAATAAAGTAATACACATCCATATCAATGATGCAAGGCTGAGTGGGTCAATTTTACCAGTTAATTTTAGTGAAACTCCTCTCATTGATAGAGTCACTTATGAGACTTCTGGTAGAGATCTGAGGATTTCAATACATACCAATGTGGTATATTATGCAGAGTCTTTCTTTCTAAGAGAAGAAAATTTTAAGATTGTCGTCGATGTATTTAGACAAAGAGAGCCTAGCACTATGCAACAAGCTCTCGAATATTTAAATTTCTTTCAAACTGTTGGCTACCACGATAGGGCTGCTAGATTGCAAAGAAGGATTCAAAACAATGAATTTGAAACAGCTGTTATCACTCGTGTTGTAGATCCACCGCCGCCGCCACCAACTCAACAACATGATTTAGATACCACTACTCAACAAACTCAGACTTCATCTTTTGACCGTTTGGGAGTTGTTTTATTGGATAGAGATGATGTGCTGTTGTATTTGAAACCAGATGTCACTTTTCTCAATATAAATCAACAAAATTGGGTTAACGGAGCTTTCAGAATTTACGATGCCTTTATCAATTTGCATATAAATTTAGAGCAAGTTGAAAGAACTCTTGAACTTTATGATAGTCAACGAATTGTCGACATTACCTTTATTGAAACTATGAGTTTAAGCTCAAATATTCTTAGTGATGCCAACATCAGAATTAATGAGATAAGACTACAGTTTCAAAATTCCTTGAGTAGAATACCTCAATCAAATGAGGCAGCTATACGATATACAGGAGACATGATTCAGCATATTCTCGGTATGTTGGATTCATACCAAAATAAAGTGTCAATTTTGCAAAGTGAGATAGAAAGAAGGGTTCGTAGTTGAAAAAATTTATACTCTTACTCGGTTTTTCAAAAAACACTTGACAGAAAAGCACTTAAAATATAAATGGTTCAATAAACAATGATTTTATTCAATGTAGGATTAATATGAAGAGTAATATTTTAGTAGTAGACGATGAGCAGGACATCCGCGAATTAGTCAGCGAACTGCTTGAAACGCAGGGTTATCGAGCTATCACCGCCAGTGATGGTTTAGATGCCTTAGACAAGATGGGTTCTGAAAACTTTGATCTTTACATCATCGACATGTCTATGCCCAAAATGGATGGTATGGCATTGCTTCGTGAAATAAAGAAGATTCAGCCATTAGCAGTAGTTATAGTCTTGACAGGTTATTCGAGTATCGAAGGTGCTGTCGAGGCGATACATTCTGGAGCATATCAATACATCTCAAAACCCATCAAATCCTCTGAACTTTTTGATTTAGTCAAAAAGGCTTTGGAATATTCAACTGAGTTATACGGACCTCTCCAAAAAGTGATAGGAACAGACAGTTTTACGCTCACCCCTACAGGACCTACTATATTGCTTGGATTTAGTGCAGAGGAGAGAGCAGAATTTTACAGTTTAGGAAGGGTAAAAGAATTTCAATCAGGCGACATTATCACCCTTTCCGACCAGAAAGATGGTTCTATCATCATCATCGAATCAGGAGAAATATCAGTTTGGATGAGCAATAGCAATTTTGACTATTTAAAGAAATTTGATACTTGGGGTGAAGAAAATATCATCCTCGAATCCTCCATGCCTGTAAATCTTCGAGCCGAATCTCCAGTTACTCTGCGTGTGTTTGAGCGTAAACGCATCCTTGATTTCTTTAGTTTTAAAGGTGAAATATTGCTAAAAAGATTTATCATCAATATTTCTAGTAGTGTATTTTTGAAATGGCGAAAAGCTGTTCAAAGGATAGTGATGCTGAAACTTGTTACGCACAGCGAGTAGAATATTATTTGTAGTTTATAATTTATAATTTATAATTTATAATTTATAATTTGTAATTTGTAATTTGTAATTTATTTTGGGGGTTATTGATGTTAAGTTATTCGAGTGAATTAAAGGTCTCCTTGCCAGAATTTATGACTGGTACCAGTCGTTTTCAGGCAATGAACAAATTACTTTCTGTTAATGCAGAGTGGCGTAAGGAAGCATTTTATCAAATACGCAATATGTTACTTCGGATGTTTCATTACAATGCTTCAGACATGGAAATAGGTGGATTTGGAGCCAATGAGAGCGTCTGGTATAGAATCTACGGTATCAAAAAACCAGTAGATGAATTTGGAGTTATCTCAAATGATGAGGCTTCCATACTGCTTTTGAGTATGCTCACAGATGAGCAAAAAGTCGAACTTCTCAAAAATAAAAATATAGATTTATCACTTGGTATAAAATTAAAAGATCTTGAAGCTGAAGCCCGTTTTCGTTGCGATATATATTATGAAAACAATTCGTTAGCTGGCTCTTTCCGTAAAATAAATCAAAAACTATTCCCCTTAGAATCGCTCGGATTTACAGAACCTATCCTCAAAAGGCTTTGTTTAAGCAATGAAAAAAGAGGTTTGATCTTGATTACCGGTATCACTGGTTCTGGTAAAAGTTCCACCCTCGATGCTATCATCAATATGAATAATAGCATCAGCCAAGGGCATATCATTATCATCGGAAACCCTATTGAATATATCCATAAATCAAACAATTGTATAGTGCGTCACCGTGAAGTAGGTGAGGATGTTTTAAATTTCAAATCTGGTGCCAGAGAAGCCCTTCGTCAAGACCCTGACATCATTGTGGTCGGGGAAATGAGAGATCCAGACACAATGAGTATGGTCATCGAAGTGACAGATAGCGGACACAAGGTCTTTTCAACAATGCACACGAGTAGCGCCATCGAAAGTATTCACCGTATCATCGGAGAGTTCCCACCAGAAGAACAAGAACGCATACGGCTCCGACTTGCAGATACTTTGTCGGTTGTTATATCGCAAAAACTTGTCCCCAATGTAAACAATCAATTGACCCTTGCCAAAGAAATATTATCAGTTAATGCCTCAGTTGTAGCAGCAATCAAAAACAACAATGTATCGGAAGTCTACCAAATGATAACTGAAGGTAAAAAACAAGGCATGATCAGCATCGAACAAGATCTATACAACCTCTATAAAAATGGCATAATCACAAAAGAAACAGCTATAAATTATTCAAATAATAAAAATCGTATTCAACAGCTTTTGTTGTATTGATGTTTATTTTTGCCTCACGAAGCAATCTCTGTGTCGCTATCCCTATCCCGTCGTTGCGAGGTCCCTTCTTGCTATTCCCCCTCCCCGTCGTTGCGAGGTCCCTCATTTTAAACTCCCCCCGAAGCAATCTCCGTGTTACTTATATCGTCGTTGCGAGGTCCCTCATTTTAAACTCCCCCCGAAGCAATCTCCGTGCCACTTATATCGTCGTTGCGAGGTCCCTCGTTTTAAACTCCCCCCGAAGCAATCTCCGTGTCACTTATATCGTCTTTGCGAGGTCACTTCTTGCTATCCCTCCGAAGCAATCTCCGTGTCACTATTCCCCCAGTCCGTCGTTGCGAGGTCCCTTCTTGCTATTCCACCGAAGCAATCTCCGTGTCACTTATATCGTCGTTGCGAGGTCCCTTCTTGCTATTCCCCCTCCCCGTCTTTGCGAGGTCCCTCATTTTAAACTCCCCCCGAAGCAATCTCCGTGTCACTATCACCCCATCCCGTCTTTGCGAGGTTCCTTCTTGCTATTCTCACGAAGCAATCTCCGTGCCACTACAATCTCCGTGTTCTCTGTGGTTAAATATATGAAGTTTACAGACAATTCAATGAAAATACATCGTAAATATACCAAGAAAACTAAACATAAAACAAGCAATAATAAAATCCCAAAATAGTATTTATATTTTTTACTTGACTTTTTTACCTACTTTAAATTAATGTCGCTTTAAGAAGAAAATTACCATAATTAAGGAGAGTAAAGTATGAAAAGATTACTGATTTTACTCAGTCTTTTATTACTTTTGGGAACAGCTTTTACTATGGAGCTTGTCCAAATTAACCCTTTCGAGAATAGGTCGGTTTCGATCAATGTCCTTGAAAGCTATGACGATTTTACTATCGTGGAAGTTCTATTGAACCATTATCAAAAAGGTTCGATAGAGATTGATGGGGTTGAGTATCTATTACTCAGTTTACCTTCTGCTGGTGCTAGAGTGGAGCAGGGAAATCCTGATTTACCTCTCGTAGCTAGAGCTTTAATGATTCCTGCTCAAGCAAAAATGCATTATGAGATTTTGGAAACCTCTTTTAATGAGTTTGAAGGTCAGATGGCGCCCTCAAAAGGTCATTTTTTGAGAAGTGTCAACCCAGAAGACATCCCTTTTACTTTTTCTGAAGTGTATCAAACTGACGCTTTTTATCCACAAAGCATCGTTGAGCTGAACGACCCATTTATCATGAGAGAGATTCGTGGAATTTCTTTCCGTGTTACACCTTTTGCAGTAAATCCTGTTCAAAATGTTGTCCGTGTTTATGAAAGGGTTGTATTCAAAGTTTATGCTGATGGTATAGACACTATCGACATCCTACCAGCTGAAACATCTCGGATCACCAAAGATTTTGTAGGAATGTATACAAACAATTTCATCAATTTCAATCATTTCAGATCACGTAGCCCTAATTTTGTTGAAGAGCAAGGTTCTATTCTCGTTATCTGTTTCCCTGCTTTTATGGACGCCGCTCAACCTTATGTCGATTGGAAAAATCAAAAGGGTATTAGGACTGTCATGGTCCCTTCTACCGATGCTGGCAACACTGGTCCCGCTATAAAAACTTTTATCACAAATTATTGGAATGACAATCCAGACCTCGCTTTTGTGCAAATTATTGGCGATGCACCACAAGTGCCTACGCATCAATGGAGCTCTTGGAGTTCAGATCCTACTTTTGTCAATATTCTTGGTTCAAATCATTATACTGACTTGTTTATTGGTCGCTTTTCTGCTGAAAATGTAGCTGAAGTCGTAACGCAAGTAGAAAGAAGTATTTGGTATGAAAGAGATATTGTTGAAGGCGCATGGCTAAATAAAGCTATGGGACTCGCTGGAAATGAGGCTGGTGGGCATCTAGGAGAAAGCGACAATCAACATATGGAAAAAATTCGTCAAATGTTTTTAAATAACGGCACCTACAGTCATGTTGACGCTATTTATCAACCAAATGCTAATGTTAACCTAGTCAGCAATGCTATTAATGACGGTCGTGCTATGATAAATTATATCGCACATGGTTCTGTTTCTGGTTGGCATTTCTTGGGTGGCGGAAGTATGGATTATTACAACCAACATGTCAATGCTCTGACAAACGACTGGATGCTTCCTCACATTATATCAGTTGCTTGTGACAATGGTATTTTTGCCGTAGGTCCTCCTTGCTTTGCTGAAACTTGGCTGCGCGCTACAAATCCAGCTACTGGTGCTCCCACAGGTGCTATAGCTACATTTATGGCATCTATGAGTCAATGGTGGCAACCACCCATGTGGGGTCAAGATTATATTGCAGAATTTCATGTAGATGAAGAATATAAAACTATAGGTGGACTATATTTCAATGGTTCTGCTGCAATGCTAAATTATTCAAATCAGTCCCAATATTACGAAACCGCAAGAACCTGGCATATCTTTGGTGATGCCTCTCTTGTAGTAAGAAGCCAAGAGCCTATCGCAATGGAAGTCGATGCTTCTGATGTTTTCTTCATTGGATTTGAAGAATATACAGTAAATGTAGATACTCCCGGTGCTTTGGTTAGTTTATACAATCCTGAAACAAAGATGAATCTTGGAACTGCTATAGCAGATATAAACGGTGATGCCGTGATAATACTCGAAAATCCAATGACCGAACCCGGTGTCATTTTACTCACTATCACTGCTTACAATAGAATCACTGTTGTCAACGAGATTTCAGTAATTCCAAACGATGGAGTTTATTTACTATTTGATTCTTATGTTTTTACAGAAGATAATTCTCCTGATTATGGCACTACGCCTGCTTTGAATGTTGCTATCAAAAATATGGGAACTGCTTCTGCTGAAAATGTTACCCTCACTATACAAACTGATGACACATTCATCGGTTTTGTTCAAGCTCAAACTACAATTGCAACCATTTATCCTGAAGATATCACCACTGTTTTAGATGCTTTTATTCTTGACATCCCCATTGATGTTCCAGATCAACACGAAGCTATGTTTGTCATGACTGCCTTTATTGATGATGAAGAGTGGATTATGAATTTCAGTGTCACTTTCAATGCTCCAAATCTTGACTATGCTGAGGCTTATATCGTCAGCCCAGGCACAAACGACCGCTTTGACCCAGGTGACACAGTGGACATTTATTTCCCATTTGTAAATAATGGACATGCTACCTCATCTATCGGTAATATCATCATCCACTCAAACCACCCTGAAGTTACTATTGCTGAAAATACAAAGATTGTTCCAGCTATTGAACCAGAAGGAATCAGTTATGCTATTTTCACTGTTACAGCAGGTCCTGACATCGTGCCAGGCTCTACTGTTCGTTTTGCCTTTTTAGCTGAGTTTTCTTCTCAAAATATCGCTTCCAGCCATTCTTTTGGTATTGGTATGATGATTGAAGATTTTGAAACTGGTGATTTTTCAGCCTTTGATTGGGTAAATGTAAGTTTATCGCCTTGGTATATTGATTCAAATATCAAACATGATGGTCAATATTCCGCAGCTTCTGGTAATGTCAGCGATCAGCAAACTTCTGCTTTATCACTTACAAAAGAGATTACTATGCCCGGAACTATATCTTTCTATTATAAAGTCTCTTCTGAATCAAATGGTGACTTTTTACAATTCTACCTCAATAATGCTGTTCTAGGTCAATGGTCTGGTGAGGTTGATTGGACTTATGTTGAATTCAATATCCCTGCTGGGGTCCACCAATTCAGATGGATTTATCGTAAAAACGATTCAGGCTCAAACGGGCTGGATAAAGCTTGGATTGATAGAATTACTTTCCCATTTACAGAAGGTCAATCTATCAATGGTCCTTTGTTATATGTTAGTGTTGAGAAATTCGATTTTTCAGAAGCTACTGTGCAACAGACTGAGTATGCTGAAGAATTTCGCATCATAAACTTTGGAAATCAAACCCTCAACGGCACTATTGAAGTTCCTCATGGTTTTATTCTTTACAACAATGATGGTGAGAGAGTGCAAAACTATTCTATCCCACAAAGCGGTTTCATGAACTTTAACATCGTGTTCACTCCTACTGAAGAAATTGACTACTCCGGAAATATGGTCATCGCAAGTAATGATGAAACAAATCCAGAACACCTTGTTGAGATAATAGCAAATTTAGAACCCGTTTCTTTAGGTGATGCTATAGGACTTAGCACTGAACTTATTGGGAATTTCCCAAATCCGTTCAACCCAGAAACAACTATCAGATTCAATGTAGGGAAAGCTGAAAATATTCAGATTTCTATCTACAATATCAGAGGACAGCTTGTGAAACTACTCGTAAATGAAGAATTTCCAGCAGGCTCACACGAAGTTATCTGGAACGGAACTGATACTCATGGAAGAACCGTCTCCAGTGGTGTATATCTATACAGATTCAACACCTCTGAGACTTCCCAAATCAATAGAATGCTACTGATGAAATAGATGTAGTGGTTTATTAATGTAGCGGCTTATTAATGTAGTGGCATATTAATGTAGTGGCTTATTGCATAAGCCAAATAAAATAATAGCTTATTGTATAAGCCAAAGTATTAGAGGGAGCCTTTTGTGGCTCCCTTTTTTGTGTGCCCGACATGAACATCAGCTTGATGGTGTAAGTCCATTACAGGCTTGGTAGTAGGAACTGTTAGCTTAAGACAAGGGTGTCCATCGTGAGATGGAATCTGAAGGAAGTCGGCGGCAAAGTC